>Ga0097691_1001445_pt1 | contig 17475 bp, 18 predicted proteins | sample NGESurdeep072012_8_FD_72858 | JGI IMG/M metagenome (GOLD analysis project Ga0097691, IMG submission 72858) | Arctic peat soil microbial communities from Barrow, Alaska - NGEE Surface sample 210-1 deep-072012 | ecosystem: Environmental > Terrestrial > Soil > Wetlands > Peat ... | reverse complement strand
TGCTGGTCACCATTTGCTCGCTCCCCTCGAGGAAACCGCTACCAACTCCTCACTATGGGGCTGATCCTGGCCAAGGAACAGCCCAAGACCATAAAGACCGAAGGGCCCGGCTGGGCTGGGAAGCACCGGGGACCAGGGGCCGGCGCTGCCGGCGCCGGCGTGCCAACAGAGCGGAACGAACCCTCGTCGCCAGTATCCGTGGACGCGCGAGCGTTCCGAAACTGCATCGAGGCTCACGGATGTACCCGGCCAACCGCAGCATTGCGCCAGCCGACGACTCTGCAGGTCTCGCCAACCGCACGCCCGGCCAACTTGCCTCGCCCGCAGGCCCCGTACAGCAGCACCTGCGACCAAGAGTCGATTCGGTCCTGCTGGGCGCGCCCCCCCGTTCGAGGAGGTCCCCCGGGTGAGGGAGACCTGCAGGAAGCACTGAGCGAGCTCACGGAGAGCGTCACTGCGGTGTTGAGTCTGTGCGGCCGACAACGCCGACGAACGGAAAAGCAGCAATCACCGCAAGGGGACGGCCCCAGCACGGTGCAGGTCAGCCGTTGTTCGGTCGCCGCAGCAACTCGTTCAGTACCAGCTCGTGACGGCGCGCGTCCTCGCTCAATGCCGGGAGTTCGCCGTCCTCGAGCACGTCATCTAGATCGGCGAGTTCGTCCCAAGCCGGGCGCGTCCGGTCGAGCTCATCGCGGAGCTCCTGCAACGTCATCCATTGCACCGACTTCTCCATGGAACGACCGTAACCGCCTCACCCTGGCAGCGGCAGCCAAGCCTAGGGCACCTGGTCAGGCGGCAGAGCGTCAAGGTCATCGGCTGACATTCGCGTAGGAATGCCCGATGCCAGCTATCGGTAGCCGGTCCAGCCGGTGACCGTCAATCAAGCGGAGTTCAACGCAGACGAACGGAAGGCTCCTTTGGTCTAGCTCCCTGAGGATGCAAGCGCGCGGGAATGCTCGAACCGTTCAGCAGGGGGATCCCTGTCCGATGACGAGATCCGTGGGCCAGGGGCGACGTACCGCGGATTAGGGCGAGTCCGTTGTCCAAGCCAGTGACTGGGCTCGATCCTGTCCACGGCATCAACAAGGGCCAACCAGACGACTGACCACGCCGCACAGCACGCACGTAATCGCACCCATTTGTCCGCTTCTATGGCATCTGTCCGGGGATGGGACTAGACAGAGAAAGGGCCCAGGCCAGTACGAAACACGGACCGGGGTGCCCAGACCGATCATGTGACTAGGAGGCAACCGATCATGAGCGCCATCATGCACGAGAGGGCGGTAGGCGGCACCACAATCGGCCTTCGGATCGTCACCGAGAGCGGCGACGAGATCGACTACAGCTCCGGCCGAGGGCTGACGATGGCGATCGAGGACTCCCCGATCTTCACCGAAGGTCAGGCCAAGGCGCCGTCGCGGCGATGCTCAGCATCGACGACGTCAAGGACCAGAACTGGATCCAAGTCGACTCGCCACGGGGCCGCAGCGATCTCGTCACGATCGAGCGCACCATCGTCCTGTCGACCGAGGTGCGGGACGTGCTGCAGGTGACGGCGGCGACGCCATGAGCGTGTACGCGCTGCGCGAGTCGGCGCCCTTCGGCTTCTGTATCCCCATTCGTCTCGTCCAGCTCGACTGTCCGCGTGATGAATGGACCGACTGACAAGGCGACCAGCAGGCCGACGGACAAGGAAGGGGGAAGGACACCATGACGCTGACCGGATTGACCGAGTTTCTGATGGCGCGGATCGCGGAGGACGAGGCGGCGGCCAGTGCCGTGAAGGACATCGGCGCCGACGTGTGGGACGTCCAGGTGGTTCACCGGTCGCTTGACCTCGACCCGATGGTGACTCACTGCACAGACGATGAGCGAACCACGTTGGCGCAGCACTTCGACCCGGCCCGCGTGCTGGCAGCGTGTGACGCGATGCGGCTCATCGTGGCAATCCACCGCGCCTACGAGCCCGGTGGCGACCCCGACCACGCGCCCGACTGGTTGGCAGGCGACTGGTGCGTTGGCTGTTGTTACAACCGCTACGAAGAGCGCATCACCGAGCACATCGACGACTGCCCCATCCTGGGCGCCCTCGCGCTGCCCTTCGCCGGCCACCCGGACTTCCGTGACGAGTGGAATCCGTGATCAAGCAACGTGAACTGGCCGAGGTCGGCGGCACTAGCCGGCGGCGCCGCACGGGTGTCTGTGGCCGCCGGGAGAACTGGAAGCGCAAGAACGAGATGATGGACTCTGGTCGCAGACGCGCTCACGGGGTTAGATTCTGAGGGGTGAGATTGGCCGAGGGGGAAGGGATGCCCATGTCGACCTTCATAAGCTGGCTCTTCCACCGCGGCCGGACGGAAGACGGTTCGGGAGAAGGTACCCGCGTGTCCCGTCCGCTGCCGAAAGAAGAGACAGGAAAAGAACGGCGCATGGAGTCCTCGACCGCTGAGGACGGGCCCGGCGCCGGCCTGACCCACCCTTCGGGCGGGCCCCTGTTCGTTGGCTTCGAGGCCCTGGCACACCGACAGAACGCACTCTTTGAGGGTTTGACTCCCGTTCACGAGAAGGCCGCTTTGGTCACCTTCGTCGGAACGGGGATCACAGATCCGAATCGATACCACGATGCGGCCGCAGCGTTCAACCAGCTCCGACTCATGGCACCCCCGCATGACGGCGCGCTCATCCAGGTGTTCACGCACAAACTCCGCGAGGAGTCCAAGGGCAGCGACTTCCTATACCTCCACTTCGCTGGCGACCCCCTCTCTTTCGGCTTCCTGATATGCGCGCTGACCGGTGGCGGTCTCATGGCCGGCTGGAAACTCAGCTGATAGCCCAACGCTGACTGACGCGTCGAAACGCCTCCAGTTGGACGCCGACGAACAGGTCCCCGCTGTGCCGCTCAGGGATCGCTGGCCGGGAACGGGACGTCATCTGGGACAACGGGCCCGGTTCGACCGGGTCCGCTGGGGTCGCATGCCCCGAAAGGATGCTTACCAGTGCTACTACTACGGAGGCCAAGTGTGGCCGGTGAGCACGACCGGCTAGGCCGCACCCGTCGGGTCCCAGATCCGGGACAGTGTTTGACCGACGCCGGCTGGTCCTTCGACGTGATGCTCGAACGGTGTCCTTGACCATGAGAAAGTCCCCGGAACGGAGTCCGCCACGCCGACGCAATTGCGACATTTCGACCTACACTTGTGCGACAACGCGGGCAACCCTGGTGGTGTAGTGCGCAGCACAGGGGAAGCGAGGCGATCGGGCATGAGCAGCAATGACGAAGCCACGCTCGGTGAAGTGATCTTGGCGGGGATGCGGGGCGTCAAGTCCAAAATGCCGCTGTGCCCAGCCAATTTCGTCAAGGAGTTCGTCTCCCTTCCAGTAGTGTCGCGGCCTGCCGGCTCGGTGGCTCTCGACTTCACCTGCGACCTGCACGGCGGGCGCCTGATGCGTCTCTGGATGTCTCTTCAAGCTGGGGACGCCACGTTCGGCGGTGAGGGAGTCAAAGGGGCGTGGGACACCGATACCAGCGATCGCGGGGCGGTCGTGCTGACGTGCACTCGGCAAGGATGCCGCGACAGGGCACTCCTGACCAACGACTGGCTGGTGGCCAGTCTCAGGCAGGTTGAGGCTGACTTCGAGGCTGGCAAGGGTCTGCCCATCGCGTGGTTCCCGCTCTCGAAAGTGGGCGCGTCGAGCCGCTGAATCCCCTACTGCCTGGCGGGGTCGGCTTGGGGTGGGCGTCCACGACCCAACGTTGCTGAGGCCGGTAGGGCTGCCCTCCCGATGACGTTCATCACAAGGTGCCTATTCGCAGCCCGGGCGGGTGGCTCAATACTGGCGAACTAGCTTTTGCGTTTCGACTTACGCTGGGTTCGGGTTTCGCAACTCGGTCAACCTACGTCGGCTCATCGAACTTGACCGGGCACAATTCGATGTTCGCGGCTGACGCGGGCCGGTGTCCGGGGGTACAGGTCCAGCGTCTGCGGCCGGCCATTGGGAAAGCACGCCTCGCGGGCCTTCATTCCCGTCACCGTGCTCTGGCCGGAAAGAGGGCGGCTGCTCGCCCGTCTTGAGGACAGATTTCTGCGTAGATTGATTGTCAGTGGTTTGAGTTTTTGCCACTTCGGGTTATCTGCCGCAGTTCGGGGGAACCAGATGTTGTCGAAGACTACGAAGTTCGAGAGTCTGCTTGAGGCTGTGCCTGATGCCTTGGTGGGGATGGACCAGGCGGGTGTGATCCAGTTCGTCAATCACCAGACGGAATCACTGTTCGGCTATGACCGTGACGACCTGGTCGGCCAGCCCATTCACATGCTGGTTCCCGAGTATCTCTGGGAGGTCTACTCGGAGCACCGGGAAGAGTACTTCGCAGATCCCAGGAGCCGGTCCATGGGCCTGGATCTGCAGCTGAGTGGACGGCAACAAAACGGTACTGAGCTCCCGGTGAACATCAGTTTGTCCCACCTCGACACCGGGGACGTGTTGTTGGTGATCACGGCCGTGCGTGCGGTGACCAAACACAAGCAGGAGCTGGAGAACTCCAAGCTCTTGGCGGCGATCGTCGAGCATTCGAACGACGCCATCATCGCCAAGACGCTCGACGGGATCGTCACGTGCTGGAACCCGGCCGCGGAGAGGATGTACGGCTACTCCAGCGAGGAGATGCTCGGCAAGTCCATCGACCAGCTCAGCCAGGACCGGACCGGTGAGATGAGCTCCATCCTGGCCAGGATCAAGGCGGGCCAGCCTGTCGAGCACTTTGAGACCGTCCGGGTCCGAAAGGACGGGACGGTGTTCCCGGTCTTGCTCACCGTCTCACCGATCCGCGACGCCGGCGGCGCGGTCGTCGGCGCATCCTCAATTACCCGGGACGTGACCAAGGAGCGGGAGGCGTTCGAGGCCGCCCGCTCGATGATCGAGTCGAGCCTGGACTCGCTGGTCGCGATCAGCCCGCAGGGCTTGATCACCGACGCCAACGAGGCCCTGGTCAAGGCCACCGGTGTCCCCCGGCAGGAGCTCATCGGGACCGCCTTCTCTGACTGCTTCACCGAACCGGAGAAGGCCGAGAAGATCTACCAGCTGGTGTTCGCCGAGGGGATGGCCGTGGACTACCCGCTGACCCTGCGTCACCAAGACGGGCACAAGACGCTGACCGAGGTTCGGTACAACGCCTCGGTGTACCGCGACGCCGCAGGGAAGGTCCTCGGCGTGTTCGCCGCCGCCCGGGACGTGACCAACCAGATGCAGGCACAGAGGGAGATTGCCCAGCAGCAAGCCACTGCGCTGGATCGGCTGGCAGAGCTAGAGCAGTTCCAGCGGCTGACCGTCGGGCGTGAGCTCAAGATGATCGAGCTGAAGAAGGATATCGAGCAACTCAAAGCGCTCCTCCCGCCAGTCGAAGCCGAGCCAAGCGACCCGCGCTAAGGGGAGCGAGGCCCCGGAAGTCACGACAACCCAGCCCCGTGCTTGAGCCGTCCCACAATGGGAACCCCGGGTTCTAGCGGGACCTTCCTGGCTAGCGAGTTCATGAGCTGGCTCGGATGACCACTGTTTGGGCCGTATACCGGGTTTGACCTGGGCGGATACGCGTGTCGGTGTTGGACTTGGCCGGCCGGTTGGTGTATTACCCATATATGGCATCAATCGTGGGAAAGAGAGCGTGGGAACCAGACCTACTACTACCTGGTGGAGTCCGCTCGGGTGAACGGCAAACCCACGCATCGTCGCGCAGGAGTACCTGGGCAGCGCCCAGGACGTGATGGACCGCCTGTCCGGTGCCCCGGCTGGCCGCCCGGAACGCACCCAACACAAGGCGTTCGGCGGGCTGGCCCCGGTCTGGGGGATCCTGGACCGGCTCGGGGTAGCCGACGCGATCGACGCGGTGTGCGGCCCGCGGCGCTCCGACGCCGGCGCGTCGGTCGGGACCTACCTGGCCCTGGCTACGGCCAACCGGGTCGTCGCCCCGTGCAGCAAGCTCGGCTTCCAGCAGTGGTGGGCCACCACCGCCGGCCCCCGGTTCACGAAAGTGCCCGTCGCCGCGACCGACCACCGCCGGTTCTGGGACGCCATGGACAACCTGGACACGACCAAGCTCGCCGCCGCCGAGCGGGCGATCGCCGCCACGATGGTCACCGAGTTCGGCCGGGACCTGTCCGGGCTGGCCCTGGACATGACGAACTTCGCGACGTTCATCGACTCCGCCAACGAGGCGGCCCCGATCGCCCAACGCGGACACGCCAAACAGAAACGAAACGACCTGCGACTGGTCGGCCTCGCCCTCGTGGTGACCCGCGACCGCGCGATCCCGGTGACCAGCCACGCCTACCCCGGCAACCGCCCCGATGTCACCCAGTTCGCCACCGTCCTGGACGAGCTCACCTCCCGCTACGCCGCCATCTTGGATACCCACAGCGACGGCGACCCTCAGGACAAGGACAAGGACAAGGACAAGGCTCCGCTGGGCCCGACGGTGGTGTTCGACGCCGGTCAGAACAGTGCCGCGAACTTCGCCCACCTCGCCGAAACCGGGCTGCACTACGTCGGGTCGCTGCCACCGGCTAGCTTCCCCGACCTGCTCGCCGTCCCCGCCCGCCGCAGGCAACCGGTCGACCCCCACCAGTACCCAGGGCTCAGCGCCTACGACACCCGCGCACTCGTGTTCGGCGCCGACCGGCGGGTGGTCCTGACCCACTCGGCCAACCTGCACACCAAACAGGCCGCCGGCTTCGACCAGACCCTGGCCAAGACCACCCGGGACCTCGGCGAACTCGCCGCGACCCTGGCCCGCGGCAAAACCCGCCGCCGGCTCGACGCCGTTCAGGCCGCCCTCCTGACTCTCAACAGCCCGAGTTCGCTGCCGTGCTTGCAGGTTCCGCGCCGCTCTCAGGGACTGGTTGGCGGCGATCGCGTAAGGCCGATACTGAACAAGAGCTCGTCGCGGCATACGCCGACCAACATGGGCACAGGGAACGGACCGTCGGCGAGGGACCGCCGTCCAGGGACAGGTCGATCGCACGGTCCGTGCTCTTGTGAATCGTGAGCAGCGGCTAGCTCAACGGCCTTTGATGGCGAGCTCGAGCTATTGGTCATCCTCGCTATCATCCGCAGGCGTGGCGGATTGCGAGAGCCAAGCAGCCTGGGCCCGATCGGCAATCAGCCGCACTGGTGCGCCTGTGGCGCGGGCGATCTCGGCCAGATCGTCGTACTCGGGCTTAGCGCGGTGTGGGCCGACTTTCATGCGCACTTCGTGACCGGCCACGCTGACGCGCCCCTGGCTTCGTGGTAGGACGTCGCGCTGGGCATCGATCCGGCGGACGCCGAGAGTCCCCGTCTCGGCCATCAGCACAGCCGTGACGGCGCCGTCATCGGATGGCTGACACAGGGCCGTGATGACCTGCGTGGGCCTGTTCTTCTTGCCAGTCACCGACGCGATCCAGGCATCGACCGCGCCCGCCGAAAGCAGTCGGTCAATGAGCTGCCCAAGGACCTCGCCCGTCACGTCGTCGACGGTCGTCTCGAGCACGGTCAGGGGTTCACGGCCCAAGGCAGTCGTGGTCGGCAACCCGAGCAACGCCGTGAGCACGTTCGGGCGTTCGGGGGTGTCACGCGTGCCCGCCCCGTAGCCGGTCCGCGCGAGGGTCATCGCCGGTATCTCGCCATAGCGACATCCCAACGCAGCCAACAGGGCAGCACCGGTCGGTGTCACCGTCTCCGATCCCCCGGGCGCCCCGACGATTGGCACACCGGCCAGCAGCGCAAGCGTGGCAGGAGCGGGCACCGGCAGCATGCCATGGGCGGACGCTGTCTGTCCGCAGCCCAGCCGCAACGGCGCGGACCAGACCGACCTGATACCCAGCGCTTGGACGGCAGCGGCCACCCCCACTGTGTCGACGATCGTGTCGATGCCGCCGAGCTCATGCAGGTGTACCTCGTTGATCGACACGCCGTGGATGCCTGCTTCGACCTCCGCCAGGGACCGGACGGCGGCTCGCGCGATGGCGCCCACCCCCTCAGGTTGCGCGCGCGACACCAACTCAATCAGGTCGGCTGCAGAACGCTCACTGTTCGAGTCGGTCACGGCCACCCGGGCGTGCAGCGCGCGAATGCCCTGCCGCTGCACGGCGACCGGTTTGACGGACCAGCCCTGGACCCCGGTGCTCGCAATTGCCGCTTGCACAGCATCCAACGGAGCGCCGAGATCAAGTAAGGCACCGAGCAGCATGTCGCCCGACAGTCCCGCCGTCGGGTTCAGCCAGAGGATCACCGCACGGTCCGGGTGTGGGTGAGCCGGTAGGCCGCCATCGCCGCACCGAAGCCCGAGTCGATGTTGACCACGGTGATGCCCGCGGCGCACGACGACAACATAGCCAGCAATGCAGTGACGCCTTCGAATGCTGCACCGTAACCGGTCGAGGTGGGGACGGCGATGACAGGCACCGCGACCAAACCGCCTACGACGCTGGCCAGCGCGCCCTCCATCCCGGCCACCACGACGACGACGTCAACCGCCCGCAACTCCTCGACACGCTCCAACAGTCGGTGCAGCCCGGCAACCCCCACGTCTCGGATGTCAGTGACCTCGAGCCCGATCGCCCGTTCGATCGCTGACGCCTCGTCCGCCACCGCACCGTCCGAGGTGCCGGCGGTCACAATCGCGGTGCGTAAACCAAGACGAGGTGAGGGCCGCCAGACGAGCAGCCGGGCGGCCTTCTCGTAGGAGCCCGAGCCGACCGACGCCTGAACGACGGCAGCCTCCACAGGATCAACGCGGGTCACCAGTACGGGGCCGACCGACCGCTCCAGCAGTACGGACACGATCGCCGCGATCTCGGCTGCGGATTTGCCGGAGCCGTACACCACCTCCGGCAGCCCCTGGCGGTGCTCGCGGTCGACATCGACTGTCGCGAATCCGAGCCGGACCGACTCCGCGGCCCCGGTCACGAGCGCAGTACCGTCAACTGCAGCAGCGCATTCATACTCCCGCTGCGGAAGCCGGCGAGGTCAAGGGCACAGAACGTGAACCCTGTGGCGCAGACCGCCGCCACCAATTCGGCGCGCCGCAGGATGGCTTCGTCCAGCTGCGCAGTGTCGAGCTCTATGCGGGCCACCGTCCCGTCTGCGTGGGCGCGGACCCGAGCCGGGGCGAATCCCAGGTCGTCGAGCGCGACCTCAGCGCGTTCGATGCGTGAGAGGAGCTCGGAGGTCACCTCGTCGCCATAGGCGATCCGGGACGACAGGCAAGCCGCCGCCGGCTTGTCGGCTGTGCTCAGTCCGAGCTCGGCGCTGATCGCCCGCACGTCGGCCTTGCTCAGCCCTGCGTCGACCAGCGGAAAGACCGCGCCGCGCGAGGTGGCCGCCGTCTGGCCCGGACGATGGTCGCCGAGGTCGTCGAGGTTGGTACCGAGGGCCATCGAGGCGTTCATCATCGCTGCGAGCGGACCGATTGCGTCGAAGAGTGCGGACTTACAGTGAAAGCAGCGGTTGCCAGTGTTGGCGACGTACTCGTCGCGGTCGAGTTCGTTGGTGCAGACCTCGACGTGTGCCATACCGTGCTCGCGGGCGAATTCGCGGGCCGAACGGCGTTCACGCGAGGGCAGGCTGGCCGACACGGCGGTCACTGCGATGGCCCGCGAACCGAGGACCTGGTGCGCAGCGTAGGCGAGTAGCGCGGAATCGGCACCCCCGGAGTAGCCGGTCAGCAACCGCTGCTCATCCGCCAGCCGGCCGAGCAGCCGATCCAGTTCAATGCTCATGGCTTCAGTGTCCTCACTGGGTCAGTGTCGCCAGATACCCGGCCACCGCATCGGTGATCGCTAGGACCGTATCATTCAGCGCCCGGCTGGATCCGTAGAGCTCGGTCAGTGACAGCACGGTCAATCCATCAGAACTCGCCTCGAGATCTTGCACGCCGACAATAGCGACCACCGGCAAGCCGAGCGTGGCAGCACGGCGCCACACGCCGCCGACAACCTTGCCTGCCAGCGACGTCGCATCGAACTTGCCCTCGCCGGTGATCACGAGATCGGCCTCAGCAAGCATCGAGTCCAACTCGAGCTCGCGAGCGATTTGTTCGAAGCCGCCGACGAGGCTGGCCCCGATGGCCGCCAGACCGCCGGCCAGGCCCCCGGCCGCCCCGGAGCCGGGGACCGTCTCGACGTCGATGCCGAACTGCGCCGAGTACTCCACACGCTGGGATCGAAGCCGATCCGTCAGAAAGCTGACGTCAGCAGGTGACGCGCCCTTCTGCGGGCCAAATACTCTTGCCGCGTCGACGAATCGGGTCTGGACGTCGCAGCAGACCTCGAGCTCTACTGAGCGCACGGCGACGAGCTGGCCAGCGTCGATTACCGCATCGACCGCCCCTCGTCCGCCATCGGTGGTCGCCGAGCCGCCGAGGCCCACCAGGATCCGGGCCGCCCCATCGACTAGAGCCGCCACGATCAGCTCCCCGACCCCTCGCGTTGTCGCGGCCACCGGGTCGTTTGCTGCGGCACTCCCGGTGAGCAGCAGCCCGCAAGCCTGCGCCGATTCGATGACCGCCAGCCCGTCCGCATTCATTCGCCACCCGGCCGTGACGGGCCCCCCGGCCGGACCCGTTACCGCTGTGAACCGGTTGGGGCCGCCGAAGGCTTCGAGCATGCCCTCGCCACCGTCGGCGATCGGCAGCGATCGGCAACTGCTGCCGGCCGCCACCACCGCCGCCGCGATCGCAGCACAGACCTGCTCAGCGGTTGCGGTGCCGCGGAACTTGTCAGGCACGGCCAGAACGCGCATCACGCAAGGACGCCGTTGGCGACGTAGGGAATCGTCTGCGGACCCTCGGGCAACACGCAGACTCGTGCATCGGGCCCCACCGCGGCGAGTTCAGCGGCAATCGCCGCCGAGATATCCGGTACCGCGAACAGGTGAGCAGTGCGCAGCGCGGCATCGTCGAGGTAGTGGCTGTAGACCCCGACCCGGGCGTGCGTCTGCACCCTGGCCAGCACCTGAACCTGCCACTGGTCGGGCACGGTCTCCTCGCGGGCGGCGATCGAGTCGAGCAGCGCCTGAGGTGTCTTGGCTGAGGCAAGCACCTCACGGAACGAGCCGTGATCGGGGAACCCATCCCTGCACTCGGCTGCGCAGATGATCAGCCCGCCGGGCTTGACGATCGTCGCTGCTGCCGACATGCCTTTGACCGCTTGGTAGAGGTTCTGATCCAGCGGATAGCCGGAGTTGCTCGTGACCACGACATCAAAGAGCTGATCGACCGGACGCATGGATACCGCACGCACCTCGTGCCGGGCGGCGGCGTGCATCGCGAGGATCTCACCGCCGAATGCCGAGACAACCTGCTGCTCAGCGTTGAGCACGACGTCGAAGGCGAAATCGACGCCCGTGCCGGCAGCGATCGCCCGCACGTCGTCGTGCACAGGATTGCCCTCGCAGATCGCCCACGTTGCCCGGTCGCTGCCGATGCGCGCCGCGTCGTGCAGGGTCAGCACGGTGTTCAAGCCGGCCAGGCCCGGGGCAACCAACTTCGGGCCGCCGGAGAAGCCGGCGAAGAAATGCGGCTCGACGAATCCAGTGGTGATCCGCACGTCCGCCTCGACCCAGTGCCGGTTCAGCCAGACCGGGACGCCGTTGCCGAATTCCCCACGCCAAGTGAGCATCGAGGGGTCACGGGCATCGTGATTGATGATCCGCATCGTGTCGACGAGCTCGTCGCCGAGCATGACACGCAGCTCAGCGTTTGTGTTGCCGCGGTGCGTGCCGGTTGCCACCAGCAAGGTGACGTCGTCGCGGTCGCAGATGCCCTCGAGCTCGGACAGCATTGCCCAGACCATCGCCTCGCGCGGCTGCGGACGGGTCAGATCGCATAACGACACCGCGATCTGCTGGCCTGGGCGGACGACGTCACGCAACGGCGGACCGGCAACCGGGTGCTGGAGTGCCGCGCGTAGCGTCGCCGCGACGTCCGCCGCACCGGTGTGGTGCACCGGTGTGACGACTGTGGTGCACTCCGGGTCGACTTCGATGATCAGCCCGGTCTCGCCATAGGCCAGGCGTACCAGCTGGCGACCGCCAGCCACCGAGCTCATGCCAGGCCTCGGCCGCGACGTCGACCGACAAACGCTGCAACGTCGAGGAAACGTCCCCGGCGCTGCGGCCCGGCCACCGCCGCAGCCACCACGGGATGGCGCACCGGAAACGGCACGGCCGCGGCGGTCAGCTCGAATCCGTATTGGTCATCCATGTCGGCGAGGCTACTCGTTCGGGTCAGCGCTTCGTCGCCCGGCTGCCGGTCGTCGAACAACACCGCTGAGGGCGTCTTCGCGAAACGGAACCTGGACACGCCCAATTCTTGGAGCGGTGCCATGGGCATTCTCGTATTCCGACATGCTCACCTGGCTCGATCATGGGTGGCTAGAGGCTAAGGCCGGAGGTAGCCGTTGACCGCCCCAACAACGATCCCGGCAACCAGCGCCGCGATGATCGAGACGGTGATGCCGTATCCGTGGCCAAGCAGATGGGCGACAATGGCGCCGGACAGCGACGCGGTCACGCCGACCGAGAGGTCGAAGTCTCCGACGACCATGACCACGGCCTCGACCGCTGCAACGATCGCAAGGATCGCGACCTGTTCGAGGATGTTCTTGAAGTTGCCCAGCGACAAGAAGACGCTTGGTCTTAGGACACCGAAGATTGTGAGCATGAGTAGGAATCCGAGACCGGTTCCGCCGGATCTGAGGAGCCTCAGAATCGGTGACGCACCGCCACGACTGTGCTGAGGAGGTGGCGTTTGTCTCTCAAATTGGTCGGTGTGATCCTTCGTAACCGTTGTTTGTGCCGTGTTCACTAGAGCGCCCTTCCATAGCAATAAACGAGAAGTTGCTCTTCGTCGGCCCCTTCTGCGGTGACTTCACCGGAGACTTTGCCTTCGTGCATGAGCATGATGCGGTCCGCCAGCCCGATGAGTTCAGGAAGCTCCGAACTGACGATGATCACGGCTGTTCCTTTGGCCGCCAGGTCGCTGAGCAGTCCGTATATCTCTGCTTTGGTCCCAACGTCGATGCCTCTGGTCGGTTCATCGAGCAGCAGTACCTTCGGGTTGCGTGCCAGATACTTGGCCAGAACCACCTTCTGCTGATTTCCGCCCGACAGTTGCCGAACCGTTTGGTGGGGGCCGAGGCTTTTGATCTGCAGTTCGCCCATCAGTCGCAGGGCGAGTGATTTCGTTCGTGCTCGCGTGGTCAGCCCCCACCTGCTCAGCCTGGCCAGATTGCCGAGGGCGATGTTCTCACCGATCGAGTGGGAGAGAATCACGCCCTGGCTTCTGCGTTCTTCCGGAACCAGTGCGATGCCCCTGTTCAGGGCGGCCCCCACGGACTTGTGACTGTGTGACTGACCGTGGAGAAGAACCCTGCCGGAAGTATGACGCTGCGCCCCAGCGATGATGCGCAGCAGTTCGCTGCGGCCGGACCCCGCGAGGCCGCCAATCCCGAGCACTTCGCCTTCGCGAACAGTCAGCGAGACATCATGGACTCGCCGGCCGAAGAGGTTCTTGAGCTCAACGACGATTTTGTCACCGTGACGGCCTCTGTCTGGGAACTGCTTCTGCAAGCTGCGGCCGACCATGGTGGAGATGACTTCGTCGATGGTGATGTCTTCGACCTTCGAGGTGGTTATCACTTGTCCGTTGCGCATGATCGTGGCGCGATCGCACAGGGCGAAGACCTCTTCCAGGCGATGGGAGACGTAAATGATCGCAACCCCTTCATCCCGCAGCTTGCGCAGGATGTTGAAGAGACTCTTGATCTCCAGATCCGTCAGAGCAGCGGTGGGCTCGTCCATGATCAGCACTCGCGCCTTGACTGCGATTGCCCTTGCGATCGCGACCATCGTCTGTTGAACGGGAGTGAGCCCGCCGGCCATCTTGTTGACCGGGATGTGCTCCTGATCCAGCCGCTTGAGCTGCTCGCGTGCAACGCGACGAAGTCGAACCCAATCGACGACGCCGCCCCTGGAAGGCGCCTCGTTGCCGAGAAGGATGTTTTCCGCAACCGTGATGTTCGGCACGATGGATAGCTCCTGATACAGCGCGACGATGCCCGCTCGGTGGGCCTCGCTGACGTTCTTGAAATGCGCTGGCGCACCATCGAGCATGACCTGACCTGAATCCGGTGCAATCAGGCCGGTGAGGATCTTGACCAGAGTGCTCTTGCCCGCACCATTTTCGCCGAGCAGGGCGTGAATCTCACCCGGCCGCACCTGCAGGTCGACGTCGCTGAGGGCGAAGACCCCGTCAAAGTGCTTGCTGATGGCCTTCGCCTCGAGAACAGGGCCCTGTGTGCGGTTCATCGCTATCCCCTTTCCGACCGGCGTTGGCCGAGATTGATTGCGTCCTGCTGCTGGCCGGCGGGCTGCCGCTGGGCAGCTGCTCGTGGGACTTTTGGACGCCGAGCGGCTCCGTCGAATCGGCACCGGGCCGTTGCGAGAGGGACCGTCCACGTACGCGCGGAATTCCCAACCGTGGCCACCGAGGACCTCGACCCGGCACGGACATCGACCCGGTGATGAGCGGGCGCGATCCGCACTCGAATGGCCGCGGTCGGCCTTCGCTCGAGTGCTGGCGCCCGAGAGCGCTCAGAGTTGGTTATAGAGGACATCGTTGTCCACACATCCCTCAGTCGTAAGAGAGCTTGGATGCTCAGGTGCCGTCATTGCCCAGTGATGGGGCTGCTGGCAACACAGGCGACTAGCGGTTCAGCCGCTCGCCGCATTGGTAGGGACACTAATGGCGATCCGCACCACCGGTATGCAGCCACAGTGCAGCGAACTGTCGAACCAGCCGCGCACTGTCTAGACTCGTCTCGCGTGCGGCAAGAGCGCTGCGCGAGGATGTCAGTGATCATCCGACAGGCGTGTCCACGTGGCTCGGCCAGATCCGCTGCGCCTGGTCACCGGCAAGACATCTATCGAAGCGGACAGTGATGTCCAGATGGAGGAACCCTATGACGATGGAGTTCGACAGCACGTTGTCGGCATTCCCTTACGACGTTCAGGTCGACACCGCGGCGGGCACCCAGACGACTCTCGCTCGGTACAGCGACAAGGTGCTACTGGTTGTCAACGTCGCTTCGAAATGCGGACTGACGCCGCAGTATGCGCAACTTGAACAACTCCAGCGCAGCTACGGTGACCGCGGTCTTCAGGTGCTCGGCTTTCCGTGCGATCAGTTTGGCGGGCAGGAGCCGGGAACCAGTGAGGAGATCGCAGCTTTCTGCAGCGCCACCTACGGGATAACCTTTCCGGTCTTGTCCAAGATCGAGGTCAACGGCCCCGATCGCCACCCTCTCTACTCAGCACTGACGGTCGTAGAGGATGCCGTCGGCGAGGCGGGCGACATCGAATGGAACTTCGAGAAGTTTCTGGTCGCACCTGGTGGCTCGTTGATCCGGCGGTTCCGTCCGAGGACGCAGCCGGACGATGCGGTCATCGTCGACGCTCTCGAGGGGCTCCTGCCCAGCTGACCCGGACGTCGCCGGACCGCCTTGATCGTTCCGAGCATCGCGTCATGGCTGTCGTCGACTTCCACTGGCCGCGCCTCGATGGCGGCCTGGATGGCTGAAGAGCGGAACGATTCGGGTCGTGCCCCCAATTGGTCCCATCAAGATCGAAGAGCCGTTGAACCAGACAAGTAGTTACCAATAGGAATCGGTGGAGTAGCGGAATGAGAACCATGCGCGCGAATGTCCTGTCGGAAACCGGCGGCCGGATGGCTGTCGAATCTCTGCAAATGCCGAAGCCGCGAAAGAAGGAAGTCCTGGTCCGCGTTGTGGCGTGCGGGGTGTGCCACACCGACTTGCACGTGATCAAGGGCGAGGTTGCATTCCCCACTCCTTGCGTGCTCGGCCATGAGATCTCGGGGATCATCGAAGAGCTCGGTCCAGAGACCACCGGACTGGCTGTCGGCGACAGGGTCGCCTGCAGCTTCATCATGCCCTGTGGCAGTTGCCGTCACTGTGTGCGCGGCCACGAGGATCTGTGTGAGTCGTTCTTTCGACACAATCGGCTGAACGGCACTTTGTACGACGGAGAGTCCAGACTCGCGCGTCCCGACGGCCAGTCGATCGCCATGTATTCGATGGGAGGCCTCGCCGAATTCTGCGTGGTCCCAGACACTGATGTGTTCCTTGTGCCCAATGAGATCGACCTGTCGGAGGCTGCAATTCTCGGTTGCAGCGTCTTCACGAGCCTCGGCGCAGTCAGGAATGTCGCACGGGTCGCGGTCGGCGAGACCGTCGCGGTCATTGCCGTCGGCGGCATCGGCCTGAATATCGTGCAGATGGCCAAGGCTTTTGGCGCGAAGCAGATCATCGCCATCGACGTGGACGATGAGAAACTGGCTTTGGCGAAGGAGTTCGGGGCCACGCACGTGGTGAACTCCCGAGACTCAAATCCGGTCGAACAGGTGCGGGCCTTGACGGGCGGCCGTGGAGCGGACGTGGCCTTCGAAGCGCTCGGCAGCGCGGCGACAACCGAGACCGCAATCCACATCGTGGATGACGGAGGGCGCGTTGTGCTCGTCGGTATTGCACCATCTGGGGTAACCGCTGCCCTCGACATTGCGCACGTGGTTCGGAGGAAGATCCAAATCCTCGGTTCATATGGCGCTCGCGCGCGCACCGATATGCCGCTGGTTCTCGAGCTGGTCGCGTCGGGGAAGATACGCATCGACCAGCTCGTCTCAGCGCGGTACTCGCTCGATGAGGCCGCCGACGCATACGAGCGGCTGGCCGCAGGGAAAGTCCTCGGCCGGGCCTTGGTCGATGTTGCTCGACCCGATGCGGCCGGATGAGCTGAGGCCGGACGTGCAGCCGAGCTGAGCTGAACCCGGGAGAGCGCGAGGATCGACGGTGCCATCGGGCGGATCCTGGTGATGGGCGCCAATGGGGTACGACCCGGCTGCCGGGGACGATCCAGAAGTGGCGACCTGAGATCGAAGGGTTCGTCGAGCTCGCCATCGCGAGCGCCCGGACCGAGGGCTACAGTCGCGGCATCAAGGCGGTCGAACGCGTCGCCTGCGGGTTCTGGAACCAGGAGAACTCCCGCAGGCGCATCATGTTGCATAGTGCGGCCAGCCGGGCTCGCGCCATCCCTCTCGGGCGAGCTGTTGCTCAGCCGTGCTCAAGAATGTCACTGTGAATCTGGTCGGTCAGCTTGAACGAACACGCCGACCCTCGGGCTTCTGGTAGATCTTGGCGATCTGCACAGCGAAGCAGAACGTCACTTAGAGCGCGCGCGGATAGGCGGGTCTAGTTGGTCCATCGTTTGGCCCATTTGACGAGTTTCACGGTCAGGATGAGGGCGACGGCGAGTGCGACCTGTCCCAGTCGTTGCCTGCTGAACCGGTCGGTGTTGCGGCGCAGCTGACCAAAGTTTGAGAACCAGGAGTTGGTGCGTTCAACGGGCCAGCGCAGTCCGAGGGTGAGC
>Ga0097691_1001442_pt1 | contig 17524 bp, 17 predicted proteins | sample NGESurdeep072012_8_FD_72858 | JGI IMG/M metagenome (GOLD analysis project Ga0097691, IMG submission 72858) | Arctic peat soil microbial communities from Barrow, Alaska - NGEE Surface sample 210-1 deep-072012 | ecosystem: Environmental > Terrestrial > Soil > Wetlands > Peat ... | reverse complement strand
CCACCTGCCACGTCTATGTGGAGGAGGCCTGGCGCGCCAAGGTCGGCGAGCCCTCGCCGATGGAAGAGGACATGCTCGACTTCGGCTACGACGTGCGGGCGAATTCGCGGCTGTCCTGTCAGATCAAGGTCTCCGACGTGCTCGACGGGCTGGTGGTGCGGACGCCGGAGAAGCAGGCTTAAGACTTCATCCCCGCCGGCGCGACCTGCGAGGTCTTCAGGCCGAGCTCGTCGAGCGCCTTGCGCACCAGGCCGGAGGCTTTCGCCTCCTCGATGAACTGGGTCGCATAAGCCAGCGCCTCCGGCTTGCCCTTCGGCACCGCCACCGAGGTCGTGGAATTCAGGAAGCCGCCGTCGAGAATGCGCGAGCCCGGCACCTTGGGCTGCAGCCCGGTGAGCGACTCGCGCGAAAAAGCGAGAGCGTCGAGCGCGCCGTCGCGCAACGCCGCCACCGCGGCATCGGCCTTCTCAAAGATGACATGGGTGGCGTTCGGCGCGGTCTTGTTGGAGGTGCGGAAGGTCGCGGTATTGGCGACGCCGCCGATGCGCACGCCGGGCGTATTGGCGTCCTTGACCGAGGCGATCTTGGCGCTCGGCGCCACCAGATACGTGCTTTGCAACAGGTGATAGGCGTTGCCGAAATCGACGAATTTCTTGCGCTCATCGTCCACCGGCAGGAACGCCACGTCCCATTTATTATCCGCCGCGGAATTCTGAATTTCGCCGGAGCCGTTATGGACGATGAGTTCGGCCGCGACGCCGAGTTTCTTGGCGAGCGCTTGGCCGAGAATGATGGCGACGCCGCGATAGCTGCCGCTGGCCTCATCCTTGATGGCGAATTGCGCGGACGGGGACGGCGCAATAGCAATTGCGACGCGCAGCTTGCCGGTGGGCGTAAGTTGTTGCGAGACGGGGTTGGCCATCGGTACGTGCTCCAGAAAATGTGAAATGCGGCGTTGGGATTAAGGCTTCTGCGCGGCCGGCGGCGCCACGGCCGCTGACTGGTTGCTGCGCTTGATCGCCTCGGCGACAAAGCCCGAGGCCTTCACGTCCTCGACGAAAGCGCGCAGATAGGCAGCGCCTTCCGTGCGGCCCTTGGGCGTGCCCATCGCCTGCTGGATTTCCATGAAGTGGCCGTCCATCACCCGCACTTCCGGATGGTCCTTGGCATAGGCAACCAGCGGCTGCTTCACGCCGGCGGCGACTTCGAGCTTGTCGTTGACGAACATGTCGATCATTGCCTTGCCGCCGCCCGCCGGTGCGCGGACGACGGTGGCGTTCTTGATCGTGCGCGTCAGATAAAGATCGTAGGCCGACTTGAGACCGACGGCGATGCGTACGCCGGGGCGATCGACGTCGGCGATCACCTTTAGCGGAGAATCCTTCGGCACCATGTAGGTGCCCTCGATGATGACGTAGGGCGCGCTGAACTCGATGACGGCGGCGCGCACCGGCTCGATGGCGACGAAGGCGATGTCCCACGCGCCGGTGCCGGCCGCGTCAAACACCTTGCCGGCGGCATCGAAGGTGACAAGTTCGACCGGAACGCCCAGCCGCCGCCCGAGTTCGTGCGCGAGATCGGGCGTGACGCCCTTGGGCTGGCCGGTGGCTGCGTTCTTCTGCGCCAGCACCGAATTGCCGAGGTTGATTGCCGCGCGCAGCTTGCCGCTGGGGGCGAGGTCGGCCAGTGCATCTGCCTTGGCTGTTGCGGTCATTCCACAGGCTAGCATGACGGTGACGTAACCGGCGAGCAGGCGATGAGCGATTGTCATTTGTAAAAATTCCGGGTTTGAACGAGCGGAGCGCCCCGGGCGGGGCGCTCCGAAGTGGTTTGTGTCTCAGCTCGCCTGCATCGCGGCCTTCACCTTGGCCGGCGTGTAGGGCACCGAGCGCAGCCGTACGCCGATGGCGTCGAACACCGCGTTGGAGATCGCCGACGGGATCACCGCGGAGGCGGGCTCGCCCGCGCCCCACGGTTTCTCGTTCGGCCGGTCGATCAGATCCAGCACGATCTCCGGCGCCTGCGGCATTTTCATGATCGGGTAGCTCAGCCAGTCGAGGCTGGTCACCTGCGAGCGGTTGAACTTGAGCTCCTCGTAGAGCGTGCGGCTCACGCTCTGCATGACGTTGCCCTCGATCTGGTTCTTCAGGCCGTCGGGATTGATGATCTGGCCGCAGTCGTGGGTGACGTAGAACTTCGACACCTTGATAACGCCGCTGCCGCGGTCCACCTCGACCTCGGCGACGGCGCCGATATAGGTGCGCACCAGTTCGTATTTTACGTAGCTAAGGCCGCGACCTTTGGCGATGTTGCCGCTCGCCGATTTCTGCGGCGACGGCCGTTTCTCCCACTTGGCGAGCGCGGCCAGACGGTTGATTACCTCGAGGCCGCGCTTGTCGGCTGCGTCGAGATACTTCAAGCGGAACTCGAGCGGATCCATCTTGGCCGCTGCCGCTAGCTCGTCGATGAAGCACTCGTTGGCGTAGGTGTTCTGCATGCGCCCCGGCGTCCGGATCCAGGACGGACGGAACGGCGTCGTTTCCAGCCGGTGGCAGACGGTCTTGACGTTGGGGAATTTGTAGCCGATCGCCGAGTTCTGAAAGATGTTGCCGGGCGCGATGTGATTGTCGGCCGGCATTCCGGTCAGCGTCGCCGCCACCAGCGGCACCAGGAAGCCGCCCGCGGTCTGTTGCGGAATGAAGAACTCCGATTCCCACGCGGTCACGTTGCCGTCGGCGTCCATGCTGGCGCGCAGGTCGATCAGCGTCGGCGGGCCTTTCGGATCCCAGCCGTGCTCGTCGGCGCGCGACCATTGCACCCGCACCGGCTTGCCGACCAACTTGGCGAGCAGCGCGGCATCGGCGGCGGCGTCTTCATGGCCGTTGCGGCCGTAGCAGCCGGAACCCTCGAGATAGAGACAGCGGATGTTCTCCGCCGGCATGCCGAACATCTTGGCGAGCTGGACGCGCAGATTGTGCGTCGCTTGCGACGCTGACCACGAGGTCAGCTTGCCGTCCTTGAACTCGGCGATCGCGCAGGACGGCCCGATCGAGCCGTGGGTCTGGATCGGGAAATCGTAACTGGCCTTGAGCGTCTTGGCGCCCTCCTTGGCCATGGCCTCGGTGGTATTGCCGACGTTGCTGGTGACCTCGTCCTTGAGGATCTTGGTGGCGCGGACGTGTTCCCACAGTTTGCTGGAGTCGGGCAGCGTCTCCGACGTCGACCATGCCGCCTTCAGCTGCTGGGCGCCCTTGATGGCGGCCCATTCGGTGTCGGCGACGACGGCGAGGAAGTCGCCCTGACGCACCACCTTGGGATTGCCGGCGATGCCCTTGAGCGAGCTCTCATCCGCGTTTTGCAGCTTGGCGCCGATTGCCGGCGGATACAGCACGCGCGCGTGCACCATGCCGGGGACGCGGAAGTCCTGCATGTAGGTGAAGGTGCCGGTGCACTTGGCCGGGATGTCGAGGCGGGCGAGCGGCTTGCCGACCACCTTGTAGTCCTTGGGATCCTTCTCCTTCGCCGGCGCCTTGGGATCGAGCGTCAAGGAGAAGCTCTTTCCGCCGATGAGCTCGGCATAGGTCACTTTCTTAGCCCCGCCGCTGACGACGCCGTCGGCGATCGTGAGCTGGTCGGTGCCGAGCTTCTTGGCGGCTTCGCCGACCAGCGCCTTGCGCGCGGTGGCTGCGGCTTGGCGAAGCTGCATGCCGCCGACCTGGATGGTGAGGCTGCCCCAGGTGGTGCCCTGGGCGGGTGTGAGCAAAGTATCGCCCTGGACGAGCTCGATGCGGCTCATCGGCACGTCGAGTTCTTCCGCCACGATCTGGCGTAGCGCCGTGGTGACGCCGGTGCCGAGATCGACCTTGCCGGAATAGACGGTCACCTTGCCGGCCTTGTCGATGGCCAGGAAGGAATCGACTTCGGTGAGCGCCAACGGCTTCGCCGGAGTTTGCGCGAGCGCGTCGGCGCGCGGACCGGCGAGCGCGAAGCTGACGATGAGGGCGCCGGAGCCGAGCAGTGCGTCGCGGCGGGAAATCTGGATGTTCATGGCTGCCTCCCTTTAAGCCGTCGCCGCGCGCTTGACCGCGCGGACGATGCGGGCATGGGTGCCGCAGTGGCAGAGATTGTTGGCGAGCGCGTCCCGGATCTGAGCGTCGCTCGGCTTCTTGTTCTTGGTGAGCAAGGCGGCCGATTGCATGATCATGCCGTTGATGCAGTAGCCGCATTGCGCAGCCTGCTCGTCGATGAACGCTTTCTGCACGGGATGTGGCTTCTCCGGCGTGCCGAGGCCTTCGAGCGTCACGATCTTCTGCTTGGCATTGAGCGCCGCAATCGGCGCCATGCACGATCGAACGGCGGTACCGTCGATATGGACCATGCAGGAACCGCATTGGCCGGTACCGCAGCCGAAGCGCGGTCCGTGCAGCGCCAGATTGTCGCGCAGCGCATAGAGCAGCGGCACATGAGCGGATAGCGCGCGAGAGTGGCCAGAATGATGTCCTTCTCTTCATCGGCGTAGTCCTCCCAGCCGCCGAGCTTGTAGAACGGGGTGTCGCCCCAGAGCCAGCCGTCGGCTCCGTCCGGCAAGTCGGCTTTGTAAGCGCACAGGCGCAATGACGGATCCGGACAGCGTTCGTTGAGATAGCGGGCGACGATGCCGTCTTCGATCAGGCGGCCGAACAGGAAGCTCGAGCCGCCGGGCGTGAAACCGAAGCTGCCGGTGATGGCCAAATTCGAGAGCGGGCAGAGCGCGACGCCGGCCGCGACCGCGCCGGCGGCAAACCATAGACGCGGCTTGGGCAACGCGAACTGCTTAATGCGCGGGAGCAGCCACAGCGCCGCGATGACGGCGACGCACATTCCGGCGGCCGCCATATGGCTGGGAATGGCAACGACGATCACCGCCGCCAGGGCGAAGCGTTCCCACATCGCATGCTGGCCGGCGTGGAACGCCAGCAGGTAAAGCGCCAGCACGGCGGCCGGAAACAGGATGTCGGGCATCAGCTGACCGGCAAACCACGGCAGGCTGGTGCCGACGGTGAGCATCGCCACGATGCCCAGCGCCAGCCAGGGCCGTCCGCCCAGGCCCTGCGCGCGCATGGTCAAGACGATCAGCCAGGCGGTCAAAGCCGCCTGCGCGATGGCATTCGACCAGAACGCGAACGGAACCCCGGCATACAGAAACAGGCCGTAGAGCGCCGAGCGGCCCATGCCAAGCGTGCCTTCAATCGGCCGCGTCAGGTAGCCGCCGGTGTCAGGGAAGATGAGCGGAAAGCCGTTCCACAGCGCCGGCGTCATCAGCGCCACCACCATGGCGATGCTCGCCAAGATCCACGCCAAAACGCTGCGTTGAAACTCCGGGATCGCCGCGGCGGTGCCAGCCCGCGCCGCACCACCGACAATCGAAACGTCCGCCATCACTCGCCCCACTCACACGACCGCATGCCGGCCGGGAGACCTTACCCCCAGTACGCCGCCATGTGAACGCGGACGGAACGATTTGGTTCGACGAGGGGTCTAAATGTCGCGGGCGGGCCCGCGCCGACGCTGCTCGTAGAGCCGAAGCAGGGCCAGGGCTAGGGCGAATGTCGCGAGCCAGACCATGCGCGCGCCGTAGCGGTCATGCGGATTGGAGAGCGCGCCGCAGACGAAGGCGTTGGCGAGCAGGGCGAACGTGACGGCGGCAGCCAATTCGCCGATGTCGGCGGGAAGGGTCTTGGCGCCGGCGAGCAGCATGATCGCGGGGAGCAGCGCCATCGCTATCAGGGCGAGCGGATAGTGCAGCCGGTTGATGGTGGTGAAGCTGACTTCGCCCTGCTGCTGGCGCGCAGCGCGCATGGCCGGCACCAGCTGTGGGGTGAAGCGCTCGATGATGGCGTAGGTGTGCCAGATCGAGGTGAGGACGCCTTCGCCGGTGTGTACCTCGATGAGCTGTCGGGCGGTGGCGATGCCCGCCGCCTTGATCTGCAGGCCCGGATAAGCGGCCAACGAGCGCAGGGCGATGGTCTCCATCTCCTTGCCGAGGCCGGCGAAGCGGCCGAGCCGGTCGAACAGGTCGCTGCCCCAGAACCAAACGTCGGCGTCGTTGGGAAGCTGGTCCTTGTTGGCGCATAGTTGCAGTTTCGCATTGGGGCAGTGGTCGTCGAGGTAGCGTTTCACGATGCCGTCTTGCAGCATGCGGCCGAAAGTGAGCGCGAAGCCGCCCGGCGTCCAGGCCAGCCGCTTGGCCACGATCAGGTTGGCGCTCAGCACCAGCACCGCGCCAAGCGCCAACGCCAGCAGGCCGCGCGCAAGCGCGCGTGCCGGCATGCGCTTGCCGTCGATGAGGAAGACGCACGCGGCGGCGGCGATCAGCGCCAGTAGCACGGCGAAGGTGGCGCTGTGGGTGGCGGCGGCGACGGCGGTCAGCACGATCAGGCCGCTGCGCTCGTTTCGGCTGAGCGTCTCGTTCCGCATCAGCAGAAGATAAAGCGCCAGCACGCCGAGGCCGCAGAAAATATCGGTGAGCAGGATCGAGGTCAGCCAGGGCAGGGTGGTGGCGATCGAGAGCAAGGCGACGATGCCGACCAGCAGCAGCGGTCGCCGGCCGAGCTTATGCGCGCGCAAGGTCAGCGCGATGACCCAGACCGTCAGTGCGGATTGCAGCGCCAGCACCGGCCAGAAGGCGAGCGGCGCGCCGGCATTGAGGATGAGGCCGTAGACCACGGCGCGGCTTGGCACCAGCGTGCCTTCGTACCAGCGTGCGAGATAGCCGCCGGTGTCGTATTGCAGCAGCGCAAAGCCGTTCCAGACCGCGGGGGCGAGCAGCAACAAGACGCAAACAAGAAATGCCAACGCCCACGGGGCGCGGTCGCGCGCTAGCATTCCAGAATCCCCCAGGGCTCTACGTTTGTTATTGTTCTTATGGCTGTTGTAACCGGCTTGACGCCGCCGCGGCTAGAGGCGAATTCTCATTCCATGTTCGTCACCTTCTTCACCGAACTCAAAGCCGCCGGCGTGCCGGTGACGCTGCGCGAGTATCTGATGCTGATGCAGGCGATGCAGGCCGATCTGGCCTCGCGCCGGGTGGAGGACTTCTATTACCTGTCGCGCGCCACGCTGGTGAAGGACGAGCGCAATATCGACAAGTTCGACCGCGTGTTCGGCCACGTGTTCAAGGGTCTGGAGCTGCTCGGTGACGCGGTCGAGGCCGAGATCCCGGCGGAGTGGCTCAAAAAGCTGGCCGAGAAATATCTCACCGAAGAAGAGAAGAAGCAGATCGAGGCCATGGGCGGCCTCGACAAATTGCTGGAGACGCTGCGCCAGCGGCTGGCCGAGCAGAAGGGCCGCCACCAGGGCGGCTCGAAATGGATCGGCACCGCCGGCACCTCGCCCTATGGCGCCTATGGCTACAATCCGGAAGGCGTGCGCATCGGCCAGGACAGCAACCGCAATTTCCGCGCGGTCAAGGTCTGGGACAAGCGCGAGTTCAAGGATCTCGACGACGAAGTCGAGCTCGGCACCCGCAACATCAAGCTGGCGCTGCGCCGCCTGCGCAAATTCGCCCGCACCGGCGCGCCCGAAGAACTCGATCTCGACGGCACCATCAAGGGCACCGCGCATAAGGGCTATCTCGACATCCTGCTGCGCCCGGAGCGGCACAATTCGGTGAAGGTGCTGCTGTTCTTCGACATCGGCGGCTCGATGGATTGGCACATCAAGGCGACCGAGCAATTGTTCTCGGCCGCGCGCTCCGAGTTCAAGCACATGGAGCATTTCTATTTCCACAACTGCGTCTACGAGAAAGTGTGGAAGGAAAACCGCCGCAGATTCCAGGCCACCACGCCGACCTGGGACGTGCTGCACACTTATCCGCACGATTACAAGGTGGTGTTCGTCGGCGACGCCTCGATGTCACCTTACGAGATCGCCGCGCAGGGCGGCTCGGTCGAGCATTTCAACGACGAGCCGGGGCAGACCTGGCTCGAGCGCGTGACGCGCACCTATCCGGCAGCCGTGTGGCTCAACCCGGTGCCCGAGCACGAATGGGAGTTCACCTATTCGATCAAGATGGTGCAGCAGTTGATGGGCGGGCGGATGTATCCGCTCACCTTGGAAGGCCTGGATCGGGCGATGCGGGAGTTGGTGCGGTGAATTCGCAATCGTATTCGAAATACGTCGGCACCTAATCCTTAAGGCTATCCGCAATCGACACCTCGTCGACCTTGTGTCCGTGCTGGTCCACGATGGCGACAAACCAGCCATCCCAGTTCCAGCCCGGCATGGCCGCGCCCTGCTTGAGGTCGTGCGCGAGCGTCACGGCGTCCGTGCGCGCGGCGGCGTTGCCGGCAAGATCAATGCCTTTGTGATTGTTCAGAAGGTGTTTGCCATCAGTGAGATGGAAGTAGTAGCGCGGCATGGCGGTGTCTCGCTTGCTTGCATCGATGTGTCGAGCCGATGTTTCCGTGTGCAATACTACCACCCCGATCACGAGCCGTCACGGCGCCGGCGGCGAGGACGCGCTGCTGCTGGAGGGGCTCGACCGGGCGATGCGGGAGTTGGGTAGCGCTAGTTGGGAATCGTCGGCGTCAGCCGCCGCCAGCCGCGTAGGCCCAGCGCTCCAGCTTGGCGGGGTCGCGGATGTCGATGTGCGTGCGCGTCAGCGTGACGGCGCCGTCGCGTTCCAGTTCCTTGAGCGCGCGCTGCACCACCTCGCGCACCGAGCCGACCATGGCGGCGATCTCCTGGTGGCTGATGCGGGCGCAGGCGAAGCCGGCCTTCTCGACGATGTGGTCATGCTGGCCGATGCAGCCAAGCAGCAGCCGCGCCACCCGCGCGGTGACGTCGCGCAGCGCCAGGTCCTTCACCACATTGCCGAGCGAGCGCTGGCGCTGCGAGAGCAGCTTCAGCGCCGCGTTCGCTATCGCGGGATGGCGCTCGATCAGCCGCACCATGGTCGCGGTCGGCACGTAGCCGAACTTGGTCGGCCCGACCGCCACCGCGCCGTCGGAATTGGGGCCGCCGTCGAACACCGCGACGTCGTTGAAGGTCGCGCCGGGACCCAGCACGCGCAGCACGTGCTCACGCCCGTCGGCGGCGTTTTTCATCAGGCGCACCTGCCCGCGCATGACGAAATAGAGGCCGAGGCAGGGTTCGCCCTCGGTGAGGATGTGCTCGCCCGCCTGCGCCTCGCGCGCCCGCACCGCGCGCGCGACGTCGGCCAGTGTGGGCGCATCGAGCCCGGCAAAATAGGGAATCTGACGCAACAGATCAGCCGGCCGCGCGGGGGCGCCGGCGGCCTTCTCGTCGTGCTGTCCAGGGTGCGGCATAAGGTCAGACATCCTTATTTTGGCTCGGCGACTTAAGTCGCTTAAAGCTCCGGCGATCCGGCCCATCTTTCCCACAGAGCAAAAGTTTCCGCTCATTTGGGAGAAAGACCATGATCAAGATCAACACGCTGATGGCCTCAGTCGTTGCTGCCGGGCTGCTGTTCGGTGCGCAAAGCGCCCAGGCCCATTGCGATTCCGTCGACGGGCCGGTGGCGAAAGCCGCGCAGAAGGCGCTCGACACCGGCAACGTGAATCTGGCGCTGCCGTTTGCGCCGGCCAAGGCCGAGGCCGAACTGCAAGCCGCGTTCGCCCAATCGCTCAAGGTGCGGGCGCTGGGCGGCGACGCCAAGGTGCTGGCCGACCGGGCCTTCACCGAGGTCACCGTGCGGCTGCACCGCGCCGGCGAGGGCGCGGCCTATACCGGCCTCAAGCCGGCGGGCCTCGATTACGGCCCCGCCATCCCGGCGGCCGAGCGGGCCGCGGCGACCGGCGACTTGAAGCAGGTCAAGGCGCTGATCGACGAGGAAATCGAACATGGTCTGCACGCCCGGTTCAGCCATGTGCGTGAGGCCCAGAAGGCCTCGCTCGAGCCGAAGAAGGCGACCGATGTGGCCGCCGCGCGCGAGCGGGCAAGCGCCGAGCTCGGCTTCGTCGTCTATGTCGAGAGCCTGCGCCAGGCGGCCCACGGCGCCGCCGGCCATGCCGACTGAACGCGATAGACGAAACCCCAGGCCGGCGCCGTCGCGGCGCCGGCCGCCAGTCAATTCAATGGAGAGAGCCATGAAATTCGAGATCCCCACAGCGATGAAGGCCGAACACGACGAGCTGCATGAAGCGCTGGTGCGCGCCACCAAGGCGGGCGGCCAGAGCGGCGAGGCGGCGAAAGCGGTCGCGAAGGTTCTGCACGCGCATTTCGTCAAGGAGGAGGAATACGCCCTGCCACCGCTCGGCCTGCTGACGGCGCTGGCGCAAGGCAAGTTCGAGCCCGGCATGGCCGAGGTGCTGGCGATGACCGACAAGCTCGCAGCGGAACTGCCGCAGATGCTCGCCGAGCACAAGCAGATCGTCGCCGCGCTGGAGAAACTGGTCGCCGCCGCCAAGGCGGAGCAGCACCCCGATATCGTGAATTTCGCCGAGAAGCTGATGATGCACGCGCTGGCGGAAGAGCAGGTCGCCTATCCGACCGCGCTGCTGATCGGCCGCTACGTTAAGGCGAGGCTCGCGGCCTGACGCGGCGCGCGCCGACCCCGTCACGCTCGCCGCCAAGGCGGCGAGCGTGACGATGCTGATCGAGACCGCCACGCCCGGCAGACGACAGCCGAGATGCCAAACGCGCGGTAACCCGCTGCTTTTGCGCTGGATCAATGCCGGAGTGGCGGAATCGGTTTAAATTTTAAAAATGATCCGATTTTCCAGATCTCAGCCCAGACCGGCGGCGCCCCCTGATACCGTCCGCACCATGGCGGCGATGACCGGGCGGCTGGGCGTGTCGACGGTGGCGGCGGCGTGGCCGACCGGCGTGTCGCAATTGGCGATCGCCTTCGACGCCTGCCAGCGCTGCGACATCGGCGAGCTGTGCAATGACTGGCTGGCGCGCGCGCCCAATCCGGTCGTGCTGCCGCCGACCTTCTGCCCGAACGCGCCCGCGGTCGCGCGCGCCCAGCAGGCGAAGCGGCGCGACTAAATCTCCGTTTGGATGATGGTCATTCCGGGACGGTTGTTGTCTACACCGCCACCGAATGCCGCTTTTGGCTGGCCGCGAGATAGGCGTCGAACGCCGCCGCGGCGATGCGCACATAGGGCCGCCCGCTGGTCGTGATCGCGATGCGGCTGCCCTCGATGCGGAGCAGGCCTTCCGCGGCGAGCGGACGAACCGCCTCGATTTCGGCGGCAAAGTGCGCCGCGCCGCCGGCAACCACATCAAGATCGACTTCGAGATCGCACATCAGCCGCTCGATGATCGCGGCGCGAACGCGGTCGTCGTCCGACAGCGTGAGGCCTTTCACGGTGGCGAGGCGGCCGGCGGCGATCGCACGCGAATAACCGCCGAGATCGGGCGCGTTTTGCACGAAGCCTTGCGGCAGGCGACCGATGGCGCTGGCGCCGAGTCCGATCAAGGCGTCGGCATCGTCGGTGGTGTAGCCTTGGAAATTGCGGTGCAGCCGGTGCTCGCGCGCGGCGATGCAGAGTTCGTCATCGGGCAGCGCGAAATGATCGAGGCCGACGGCCTCGTAACCCAAACTGACGAGCGTCTCGGCCGCCACTTGTGCCTGCTCGAGCCGCTCGGACAGGCCGGGCAGCGAGGCGTCGTCGATCAGCCGCTGGTGGGTCTTGAACCACGGCACATGCGCATAGCCGAACAGCGCGAGCCGCTGGGCCCGCAGCGAGACCGCGAGCTCGGCGCTGTGCGCGACGTCGCGCACGGTCTGCGCCGGCAATCCGTACATCAGGTCGATATTGAGGTTGGCAATGCCGGCCTCGCGCAGCCAGTCGGCGGCGCGCTCGACCAGGTCGAACGGCTGCACGCGGCCGATCGCCTGCTGCACATGCGGTGAGGTGTCCTGCACGCCGAGGCTGGCGCGGTTGACGCCGATGGCGGCCAGCGTGCGCACCAGCGGCTGGTCGAGCCGGCGCGGATCGAGCTCGATCGCGTGCTCCTTCAAGGCCGACAGATCGAAGCGCGAGGCCAGCCGCGCGGCGATGGTCTCCAGCCAGGCCGGCCCCAGGATCGAAGGCGTACCGCCGCCCCAGTGCAGATGCGTGAGCTTGCGCCCCGTTAGACCTTGCAGCAGCGCGATTTCCTCGAGCAGCCGCTCGGCATAGGCATCGATGGGTTCGCGCTTGCGCATCGCGCGGGTGTTGCAGCCGCAATAAAAGCAAAGTTCGGTACAGAACGGCACGTGGATGTAGAGCGAGAGGCTGGCCTCGCGCGGTAGCGCACTGAGCCATTCGCCATACAGCTCCGGGCCGACGGCGGCTGAGAAATGCGGCGCGGTCGGGTACGAGGTGTAGCGCGGAACGTTGCGTTCGGCGAGCGCGAGGGATGTACTCATGATGCGGCCGCTTTGAGTGAAATCCAACTGTCGCCTTGCTTGACGTAAGCGCGCTTGACGGCGGCCCAGGCGATCATATGGGCGCGCTTTTCCTGGTCCACTTCACCGGCATGCGCCGCATAGGCGTGGTTGAACGCCTCGCGATAGATGTCCTGCGCGTGTTCGGGCAGGTGGTTGCGCACGGACGGCGGCAAGTCGGCATTAACACGGTATGGCATGTACAAGAACTCTCGGCCCCCGCCGGGATGACATGCGGCAAGCTAACCCAGATGGGCGCCGGCCCGCCTTGCGGTATATCAAGTGCAGCGGTCTGTGTTTAGGCCAGCGGCCACCGCAAAACGCGACATCGCCGGGCTTATAGCCCGGCGATGCGGCAAGTTCCCTGAAAAATAGGCGGTTTAGGCGGCGTTGGCGGCGCGCTGGCGCATCGGGTCTTCCGCCGCCTGCTGGCTGCGTTGCAGGGCCATCACGTCGCGCATTAGGCGGGCGAAGTCCTTGCGGCCGGTCTCCAGCGCCCCTTCCACCACCGCGCGCTCGAGTTTCTCGCGCCGCACCGCGGCGGTGAGGTCCTCGATTTGCTGCTCGGTGGCCTGCTTGTCGGCCGCCAGCGCCGTTTCCAGAACGCCGAGGCGCTCAGTGAGCGCGGCGATGGTGTCCTCGGCGCGCGCCAGCGTCGCTTCCTTGGCGGTGAAGGCGCGGGCGAGCGAGGCGCTGCGCTCGATCAAGGTGGCGCGGGCGTGATCGACCTCCTTGAGTTCGGATTCTCGATTGATGCGCTCGGCTTCGAGATCGGACACGCGCGCCTGCAGGGCATCGCGCTCCATCGCGATTTCGCCGGTGCGCCGATCGTAATCGCGGATTTGCTCGGCGCGGCCGAGCAGATGCTCGCGCGCCTCGACCAACAGCTTTTCAGTCGCCGTTGCGCGCGCCTGCAGAGTGTCGAAGCGCATGCGCTGGCTGGTAAGTTCGTGCTCGCGCCGCTCATTGGCCTCGTCGAGCGCGGAGATAAGCCGGGCGCGCTCGTTGTTCGCCTCGGCGAAATTGGCTTCCACGTGGCGCAGGCGGCCTTGCGAGGCGTTGAGGCTGGCTTCGGTTTCGGCGAGCTTGCGCGACAGGCGGGCGGCGTCCGTGCTCAGTTTGTCGAGCGAAGACTGTTGCGCGCGTTTCTCGTCCTCGGCCATCAATAATCGTTGACGCGCGGCATTGAGATCGGATTCGAGCGCAATGATGCGCTTGTCGGTGGCGGAGAGCCGTTCGTCGAGCCGGCGATGCTCCTCGCGCAGCGCCTTGTTTTCACCGGTCTCCTGCGCGAGCCGGGCGTCCAGGTCGATGATCTGCGCGCGGCGGGCGGCGACATCGATGGCGATCTCGGCCTTGGTGGTTTCCACCGTGCGCAGCAGGTTCTGCGTGGTGGTGAGCTCCTGGCGCAGCGACCGGCATTCTTTGTCGGACGCGGCCGTCTTCTTTTCCAGGTCGGCGATCTCGTTGCGCAGCTTGCCGTAGGCAGTGCGGGTATTGTTGAGCACCGTCTGCAGGCTGATCTTCTCGGATTTCTCCGCTTCGAAGGCGCGCAGCGTCTTGCTGAGCGGATCGACCAGCTTGCCGACCGCGGCCTTGATGGTGTCGAGCTCGCCGATCTTGGCGTTGGCGTCGAGCATCAGGTTGCGCAGCGACTCGTTGTCGCCGCCGATCTGGGCGCCGAGCGCGGAGAACAACTCCTCGTCGATTTCGAGCGGATTGTCGGGCAAAGCGGTGGCTCGGTCGGAGTGTCGAACAGGCCGGCCTTGCGGGCGAAAAAGCCCCCGAACTTGCTCATTGAAGTGATCCTTGTGGTGCGCCGATCCGCCCGGCCGTAGCGACGCCGAATCACCTTGCAATCTGTCCCGACCGAATCTGGATTGCGGTGGTAAACAGGTGGTTAATGCGCGCGCCAACAGCGCAAAAGATCGTTTTTTATCAGGCGGTTGGGCATTAGCTGGGCAGGCTGCCGCGGCTGGTTTTTTTTGGCGCCCCGGCAGCACCGTCAGGCCGCGCGGCCGGTCGCAATGCCCGGCCATCGGCCTGTGAATAAACTTGCGTCGTGCGCCCCCCGCAGCTCGACTCAAGGACCGAAGCGGCTCACAAATCCAGCTGCGGCCATGCATAATCCGACCGGGGAGACCAGGGATGAACCGTAAACTAGCCATTTTTGCCGCCGTCATCGCGGCGTTCGCATTCACTTGCCAAGGTGCCGATGCGAAAGGGCACCATCATCACGTCGGCAAACGGATCGCCGCCGTCGCGATCGGCGTCGGCGCCGCATCGACCGCCGCTTACTTCGCCATCAACGATTGGCGCTGGAACGGCTGGAACAACAGCAGCGGACTGACCCGTTGGGGCGCCTGGGGTCTCACAACGGTCGGCTGCGCGGCGGTCTCGCCGATCGTCGCGACCATGGTGCTCGACCGTCCGCTCAGCTATCGCGAGGCGCACATCCTGGTCGGCTCCTGCGTGATCCCGATCGTCGGCGGCTGGCTGGTCAACGAGGCCTATAATTCGCACCTGCTCTGGGCGCCCGACGAAAAGGACGGGATGAAGAAGCACCACCGCCACCACCGCCATCACCACACGATGTAATCGCGCCTAACGCGAATTCGTTTTTCCGCCAACCAGCGCCGGTGCCGATGCAAATCGGCGCCGGCGTTTTTGTTTGCGCCTTGACGATAATGCCTATGCCCGCTTGGCGATGAACAGACCTTCGCACAGGCGGAAGCTGAGCTCAGGCCCGGCGCCTTTCGGCTCCAGCACGCTCTTCACCTCGGGCGTTGCCTGCGCCAGCATCGCGCGCAGCAGCGCCTGCATGGTGGCATCGTGGCGGCTGGCCCAACTCTTGAATTCCATCTGCTTGTAGAGTTGCTCTTCGTGCGCGATGGCGAAGCTGTGCGCTTTCAGCGCTGCGCGCCATTCGTCCATGGTCCAGGCGCGCAGATGGCTCGGATCGCGGAAACGCTCGAAGGCATTGACGTAATCGCCGACGCTGCCGTCCGGCACCACATTGTCCACCACCGCGAACAGGCCGTTCGACTTGAGCACGCGGCGCACCTCGTCGAGAAAATTCGGAATCGAGTCGAAGTGATGCGGCGCGATGCGGCAGGTGACCAGGTCGAAGCTGGCGTCCTCGAACGGCAGCGCCTCGGCCTTGGCGTAAGTCGTGCGGATATTGGCGAGGCCGCGCTTGGCCGCTTCGCCCTTCACCAGGTCGAGCATTTCCTGAGTGATGTCGGTCGCCCAGATGCGCTCGACATGCGGCGCGAAGGTGTAGGCGACATGGCCGCCGCCGGTGGCGACGTCGAGCGCGCGCCAGCTCTTTTGCGGAGCGGTGAGGGCGACCAGCCGCTCCAGGCTCTTGCCGAGCGCATGCGGCGTGCTGGTGAGATAGCCGGCGGCGTTCTTGCCGAATTGTTCCTGAACGATGGTCTTGGACATGAGCGTTTCCGGGCGGTTTTGGCGGCCGGAGTATAGGACAGGACGAAAAAAAGCCCTGCATCTTTCGATGCAGGGCAATGGTGCAGTGAACTCCCAAGGGAGGGTGTCTAGTACACCATTTGGGTGAATGGCGACACGTAGGCCTGCAGCATCACCAGGATGCCAACCAGGCAGGCGAGCGCGATCGAGTGCCAGAACACGAAGCGCAGGATCGAACCTTCGTGGCCGAACCAGTTGGTCGCCGTCGAGGCGACGACGATCGACTGCGCGTCGATCATCTTGCCCATGACGCCGCCGGACGAGTTGGCCGCCGCCATCAGGATCGGGTTGAGGCCCAGTTGCTCCGACGTGATCTTCTGCAGATTGCCGAACAGGATGTTCGACGCCGTGTCGGAGCCGGTGAGCGCGACGCCGAGCCAGCCGAGCAGCGTGCCGAAGAAGGGATAGAGCACGCCGGCGCCGGCGAAGGCGAGACCAAGCGTCGCGTCGATGCCGGACAGCCGAGTGAGCGTGCCGATCGCCAGCATCGCCGAGATGGTGATGAGCGAGTAGGCGCAGATCTTGATCGTCCGGGCATAGACGGCAACGAGCCGCACCGGCGAGAAGCCCATGAACAAGCCGGCGATGATCGCGGCGACCAACATCCCCGAGCCGGTGTAGGACAGCCAAGTGAACGAGAACACCGCGCCCTCCAGTGTCGGCTTTACGACGACCGGCGGCATCTTGTTGATTACGTTATGCAGCTCGGGAACCGCATAGTTCCAGGTGGCGTATGGATTGACGAACGCCTTGAACCAGCCGGTGCCCCAAACCAGGAGAACGGCGCAAACGATGATCCACGGCATGAGCGAGGCCCAGACCTGCGCGCTGGTCGGCTTCGCTCCGGCCGGGCGCGGTGGCGGCATCGTCGCCGCGGATTCGTCATGGCTGCGCAAAGCCGGCGAGGTCCAGATCTTCTTCGGCTGCCAGACCTGTAGGAAACCGACGAGGCAGGCCATCGACACCAGCGAGGCAACGATGTCGACGAACCACGGATTGACATAGTTCGACACCAGGAATTGCGGGATCGCGAAGGAGACGCCGCACACCAGGACTGCGGGCCAGATCGCCATCATGCCGCGGAAGCCGGCGAAGGCCCAGATCAGCCAGAACGGCACGATCAACGAGAAGAACGGCAATTGCCGTCCGACCATCGCACCAAGGATGTAGGGGTCGATGCCGGTGACGCTGGCAAGACCGGCGATCGGCGTACCGAGCGCGCCATAGGCGACCGGCGCGGTGTTGGCGATCAGCGACAGGCCGGAAGCCGCGAGCGGCGAGAAGCCGAGCCCGATCAGGATCGCGCCGGTGACCGCCACCGGTGTGCCGAAGCCGGACGCGCCCTCGAAGAAGGCGCCGAAGGAAAAGGCGATAAGCAGCAGCTGCAGCCGGCGATCCTGGGTGACGCTGCCGATGGTGGTCTGCAGCGTCTCGAACGCGCCCTTCTCCACCGTCAGCTGGTAGAGGAAGATGACGTTCAAGACGATCCAGCCGATCGGGAAGAAGCCGGTCACCGCGCCGAGCACCGTCGCGCGTAGCGACATGTTCGCGGGCATGGTGAAGATGTAGATCGCGATGAGATTGGCCACGATCAACGCGACGATGGCGGCGATATGGGCCTTCACCTTGCCCGACGCGATCAGGACAAGCAGCGTGATC
>Ga0097691_1001441_pt1 | contig 17527 bp, 21 predicted proteins | sample NGESurdeep072012_8_FD_72858 | JGI IMG/M metagenome (GOLD analysis project Ga0097691, IMG submission 72858) | Arctic peat soil microbial communities from Barrow, Alaska - NGEE Surface sample 210-1 deep-072012 | ecosystem: Environmental > Terrestrial > Soil > Wetlands > Peat ... | reverse complement strand
GCCTGCTCGGCGATGGGCTCCTGCGCCTGCTTCTTGGTGCCGACGAACAGGATGGTGCCGCCGTGGGCGACGGTCTCCTTGATGAACTCGTAGGCGTCGTTGATGTAGGTCAGCGACTGCTGCAGGTCGATGATGTAGATGCCGTTGCGCTCGGTCATGATGAAGCGCTTCATCTTGGGGTTCCATCGACGGGTCTGGTGCCCGAAGTGGACGCCGCTCTCGAGGAGCTGACGCATGGTGACGACGGCCATGCCGCGGTCTCACTTTCATTTGTTCCAGTTATCCACAAGCCCGGCGGGTTGCCGGTCTCGTGCCTGGCGCCTGCGAGCGCACCCCGCCCGAACGATCCGGGACTGCGGCGGTGCGGGCCCGTCATAGCTGCCTGCGAAAGGCGAGTGACGGCGAGTAGACGCGCGAATTCCACCGATCCTTCCGAAGGCGGACCTGTGGTGTGCTCATGTTACGGCTAGCCTGCCGGACATGGGAAATCCGCTCGTCGCCCGCATGCAGGGTTTCGGAACCACGATCTTCGCCGAGATGAGCGCCCTCGCGCTGAGCACGGGCGCGATCAACCTTGGTCAGGGTTTCCCGGACACCGACGGGCCGCGGGAGATGTTAGAGGCCGCCATCGACGCGATCCGCTCCGGGCGCAACCAGTATCCGCCGGGAGCCGGTGTCCCCGAGCTGCTGACCGCGATTGCCGAGCACCAACGACGGTTCTACGGGCTCTCCGTCGACCCCGCCCACGAGATCCTGGTCACTGCCGGGGCAACCGAAGCGATCGCTGCCGTGATCCTGGGCCTGTGCGAGCCGGGTGATGAGGTCGTGATGTTCGAGCCGTACTACGACTCGTATGCCGCCACGATCGCCTTGGCCGGAGCCGCGCGGCGTACATCCGTGCTGCGCTTTCCGGACTTCGCGGTCGACGAGGCGTCGCTGCGGGCGGCATTCTCCCCGCAGACCCGGCTGGTCCTGTTGAACACCCCGCACAACCCCACCGGCAAGGTGTTCAGCCGGGCCGAGCTGGACCTGATCTGCTCCCTGGCGCGCGAGCATGACGCCTGGGTGGTCACCGACGAGGTCTACGAGCACCTCGTCTTCGACGGCGTGCAGCACATTCCGGTCGCGACCCTGCCCGACATGGCGGACCGCACCATCACGATCTCCTCGGCAGGCAAGACGTTCTCGGCCACCGGGTGGAAGGTCGGCTGGCTGCACGGACCTCCAGCCGCAGTGGCCGCGGCCCGCACCGTCAAGCAGTTCCTGACCTACGTCGCGAGCGGGCCGTTCCAGCCTGCGGTCGCCGTCGCTCTTGGTCTGGGCGATGACATGTACCTCGGGGCGGCGTCGTCTTTGCAGGCAAAACGCGACCTGTTGTGCGACGGCCTTTCCGCTGCCGGGCTCCAGGTGGCCCGACCCTCTGGCACGTACTTCGTGATCGCCGATGCAGCACCTCTCGGGGTGAGTGATGCGCTCGACTTCTGTCGGCAGATGCCAGCGCTCTGCGGCGTGGTCGGTGTGCCTGTGTCAGTACTGTGTGACGACGTCGATGCTGCGCGCACCCTCGTTCGCTTCGCATTCTGCAAGCGCGATGAGGTGCTGGAGGAGGCCGTCAAGCGTCTGGGTCTGCTTGCCGCGCGCTGAGCCCTCGCCCGCCCACACGTCGAATCTGGGCCGGTGAGATCGCAGATGATCGACTCTTCGAGGCCATGTTCTCCGAGCAATGTGCTGGTCGATGCCTGGTACTTCCCCAACCGTCCACAGGGGTATGCCGGGTAGCCCCGTTGCCCACAGGTGAGCCTCGCGAGCTGTTCCTGTGCGGCCCAAACAGGGACATTCGGCTTATGCGGCTCACGTCTACCGCGGCCTCTGCCGCCTTCATTGCCTCCGTGGCACTGACCACCGCCACGTCAGCCGTCCCCACTACTCGCCCTCTATCACCGGTCAGCACGACGAAGACCAGCACGACGAAGACCAGCACGGCGAAGACCAGCACGGCTCAGCCCAGAGTGCTTCAGGTCGGCCCTATCCAGACCGTGGCCCCAGATGCGGCAGCCATCTCCAGGGTCGCAACGCACGTGACATTCGTGTGGCCACTCTCGCCTCAGCCCGAGGTGCTTCGCCGTTTCGACCGGCCTCTGAACCAGTGGTCGCTCGGGCATCGCGGGGTCGACCTGGTGGCAGTCATGGGCCAGCCCGTGCTCAGTGCAGGGGACGGGATCGTGACCTTCTCAGGAGTGATCGCCGGACGAGGCGTGGTCACCGTTCGACATTCCCAAGGGCTGCGCACGACCTACGAACCGGTCGACGAACGGTCGGCTTCCGGCACGGTCGTTCACCGGGGAACCAGGATCGGAATCCTCTCCGCTGTGCCCGGACACTGCGTGCCCCTTCACTGCGTTCACTGGGGCGCCATCTCCGGAGAGGACTACCGAGATCCATTGTCGCTGTTGGGCTTCGGCAGGCCGGTTCTCCTGCCGCTCGGCTGAGACCGGGGCAGACCCGAGATCAGGCGCGCGGATGCGCCTGGAGATAGGAGCGCCTCAGCCTCTCGACCGAGACGTGCGTGTAGATCTGCGTCGTCGCCAGGCTGGCGTGGCCGAGCATCTCCTGGACGGCACGAAGATCGGCACCACCCTCGAGCAGGTGCGTGGCTGCGCTGTGCCTCACACCGTGCGGCCCGACATCGGGTGCGTCGGGCACGTGTCGCAGCAGCTGGTGTACCGAGGCGCGGACCTGACGCGGATCGACCCGGCCGCCCCGCCGGCCAAGGAACAGGGCCGGACCGCTGATCGCTGAGACCACCTGACCCCGCCCCAGCTGGAGCCATCCCTGCAATGCGATGGCCGCGGGACCGCCGAAGGGGACCGTTCTCTCCTTGGCGCCCTTGCCCATGACACGGACCACGTTGGAACCGAAGTCGACGTCGTCCATGTCCAGGCCAACCAGCTCACCGACCCGAATCCCCGTTGCATACAAGAGCTCCAACATCGCGCGGTCCCGCAGGTGCAGTGCGTCCTGGTCGTCAGCGGCAACAGCCGCAACGTCCAGCAAGGTGCTCATCTCGTCCTGTTTGAGCACTCCGGGCAGGGTCTGCAGCCGTTGGGGTGCCAGGAGGCGCACGGAGGGATCGGCCGCGATCACTCCTGTTCTGGTAGCCCAACGCAAGAACGCCCGGGCCGATGCGGCTCGGCGCGCGATGGTCGCCCGGGCCGCTCCGTTCTCGGACTGGTGGGCCAGCCAGGATCGCAGATCCGCGAGCTTCACGTCTGACAAATCGTTGATCCCGCGCGCACCGACGAAGGCCAACAGGTTGCGCAGGTCACCCAGGTACGCCCGTTGGGTGTGCGCGGACCGACCTCGCTCGACACGAAGATGTCGGGCAAAGGCCTCGACGTGGCCGAGGGGCTCTGCGTTCACGACCTCACGCTGACAAAGCCGGGAGCGATGGGCAAGGACATCGACGTCCGCGCGCGCCGTTTCCTCGCTGGGGGCGGACTCGGCGCTCAGAGACCGAGGACCTTTCGAGCCGCGGGTCCCTGTCGCCAACCCTCGCCGTGGCGTTCGGCCAGAGCGCCTAGATCCAGACGCCCGAGCAGCGATCTGACCTCGGCAACCGACAGTCCGGAGGACACCGCCAACCGCGAAACGGGCACGCCCTTGCGAACAGGAAGGGCGGACAACACACGAGCCGCGGGTTCGTCGAGCTCGTCCCCAGCCATGGTCGGTCCCCGACGGAGCGGAGCGAGGTCGCTGCCATAGTCCCCGATGGCTTCGGCCGCCTCAGCGGCGTCCGTCACGAGCTGTGCCATTCCGGACCGGATCGCCTCGTGACATCCCGCCGACATCATGGACGTCACGGGCCCGGGCACTGCCACCACGACTCGACCGTGTTCAGCGGCGGTGCGGGCCGTATTGAGTGACCCCGACCTCAAACCAGCCTCCACCACGACAGTCCCGGGGCTCATCGTGGCGATCATCCGATTACGTTGCAGGAAGCGGGTCTTGGTGGGCGCTGACCCCGGGGCCACCTCGCTCACCACCGCACCGACCTCGACTATTCGTGCGATCAGCGCAGCGTGCGATGAGGGATAGGGGCGTTCGACGCCCCCGGCCAGCACTGCAATCGTAGTGGCCCCGGTCGCAAGCGCACCGCGGTGGGCGGCGGCGTCGATGCCAAAAGCCGCGCCGGAGATGATCGTGAACCGGCGCTCGCCCAGTCCGGCCGCCATCTCGGTGGACACCATCTCGCCATACGCCGTGGCACTTCGGGCGCCGACGACCGCCGCACTGCGCTGGCAGGATGCGGCCAGGTCAACCGGTCCACGAACCCAGAGGCAGTATGGCGGCGCTCCAAGATCGTCGAGGCCGTGTGGCCACTCGGGGTCACCAGGACAGACGACGCGGGCAGCGTACTTGGCGCCGACCTCGAGGTCTCGTTCAATATCGAGCACCTCGAGGCGGGGAAGGAAACGTTGCGCGCCCTGCTCGACCCCGGAGGCTGCCAGACGCAGGGCGGCTGCCGGACCATGCGTCCTGATCAGGCGGGCAGCAACCGCGTCCCCAGGCTCGGCGACACGGCTCCAGGCCGCTCGGGCAAAGCGATCCTGGGACAGCAGACTGCTACGCAGGGGCACACTCATGCCGCCACCGCTGACTGGGCGCGCAAGGTCAGAGCCAGCCCGACATCGCCTCGGTTGGGCGTTCCGCCACCAGCGAGATCGGTCACGGTCCATGCGATCTTGAGGACCCGGTCATAGCCACGAAGGGTCAGGATCCCCCGTTCCAGCGCGCGCTCAAGATCCACGGTGGCAGCCGTCGGCAGCTTCAGGAATCCCTCCCGCATCATCGGGCCCGGAACCTCGCCGTTGAGCCGCCACGGTGTGTTGGCGAGGCGCTCCGCCTGCAGGCTTCTTGCGCTGGCCACACGGGCTGCCACCTCGGCGCTGGGCTCTCCCTTGGGCGCGAACAGGCCCACGCGGGATACAGCAGACATCTGCAGCTGGAGGTCGACGCGATCAAGGAGAGGACCCGCCAGTTTTCCCATGTAGTCGCGGCGCGCCCGTGGCGAACAGGAACAGTCGATGCCCTTGCCGACACCCCGACCACATGGGCAGGGGTTGGCCGCAAGGACAAGCTGAAAGCGCGCCGGGTACCTCACCACCCCCGACGCGCGCGCCACGACGACCTCACCGGACTCCACCGGCTGGCGCAGGGCCTGCAGGACGCCAGGCTTGAACTCGGGAGCCTCGTCCAAGAACAACACCCCATGATGGGCTTTCGAGATGGCACCCGGTCGGATGAAGCCGCTCCCACCCCCGACGATCGCGGGCATCGACGCCCCGTGGTGAGGTGCCACGAAGGGCGGTCGCACGATCAGTGCACCGGACTTGGGCAACGCGCCCAGCACCGAGTGGATGGCCGTGACCTCCAACGCCTGCGCCGGCTCAAGATCGGGCAACAGGGAAGGCAGTCTCTCGGCCAGCATGGTCTTGCCGGCCCCGGGCGGTCCGGACAGGAACAGGTGATGTCGGCCCGCGGCCGCAATCTCAAGCGCCAGCCGCGCCTCGTCCTGTCCGACAACGTCACGCAGGTCGGGCACGACGACGTCATCGGGCACGGGTGCGGGGTCGACAAGGACATCTTCTGGTGGCTCGCCACGCGCAATGGCCTGGTAGCGCGCAACCAGGTCACGAAGGTGACGTGCCGGCACCACCACGATGCCGGGGACAAGTGCGGCCTCAGCAGCGTTCGCCGCCGGAACGACGATCTGGGCCATGCCCAGACGCGCAGCGGTCAGCACCACGGGCAGGACGCCGCGCACCGGGCGAATCGATCCATCCAGACCCAGCTCGCCGATGTGCACGATCCCGTCCACGACGCGCGCCTCGATGAGCTCCGCCGCTGCGAGAGCGGCGATCGCGATGGGGAGGTCCCATCCGCTGCCGACCTTGGGTATGGAGGCCGGAGACAGGTTGACCGTCAGACGCCGATTCGGAATCGGGACGCCGGAGTTCGTCGCGGCGGCCTTGATCCGGTCCGGCGCCTGCCGGCACGCCGCATCGGGCAGACCGCTGAACATGGTCTTGGGCAGTCCTTGTTCGAGACCTGCCTCGACGTCGACCAGCACCCCCTCGATCCCCTGCAGAGCAACCCCTTGCGTGCGACCCAGACTCATGCCGCCACCGCAACCAGATGCTCGATCTGTGCGGGTCCCCGCGGGGGTCGCAATATGCCGATCACGTCGATACGGACATCAGCCACGGAGGCAACAAGAGATCGGTGATCAGTCATCCAGCAGCCGGCCAGCCGGCGTAGACGAGCGGCCTTGACCGCCGTCACCGCCTCGACCGGCGAGCCGAACATCAGGCTTCGGCGGGTCTTGACCTCGACGATCACCAAACAGGTGTCGTCCATCGCCACGATGTCGATCTCGCCCTGGTCGCAGCGCCAGTTGCGGTCCAGGATCGCCATGCCAGCCTCGGTCAGATATCGCGCAGCGAGCCGCTCACCATAAGCGCCAACCGCATTGGCCACTCCGGCCTTGGCCACCACCCCGGACGCCACACCCGATCTGCTCCGATCGGGGACTGAATTGGTCACCTTGACCACCTCCTCGGTCGACCTTGGCAACGACACGGCCGGCTGAACAGGCGACCGAGCGAGCCTGTGGACGACGGGGCCAACGCCGGACCCCTTGTGGACGATCGCTTAACCGGCCCCCACCGGCTGACGGCAGCGCTTCATTCTCGAGACAGCTGCGCGCCTGACGAGAGTGAAGAGTGGGACGACGGAGCCGCCCTCACGTCTCGCGGCGACCTTGGTCAGACGCGCTGGGCCATGAGCACGGCGTCATGGATGGTGACCGCACGGCCCTCCGGGTCGAGAGTCTGGCGCGCCCGGGCTTCATCAACGCGCGTCACCCACTGCTCAGCGTCGAGCGCGGCCGCCACGTCGGAGGCCGTGAAGAACAGCTCTGGTGCGTCTGGCCTCGGGACGGTTGTCTGGAGGTCCGTGGGGTGATGGCCGACGATGAGCAGGATGCCACCTGGTGCCACCGACTCCGCCAGCCGGCTGTGGAGCACCTCACGCTGGTCCTTCGGCAGGTGCAGAAACTGCGCCGACACAAGGTCGTAGGAGCCCGTGGCCGGGACCCATTCGTTGAGGTCGGCGTGCAGCCAGGTGATGCGTTTCGCGACGTCGGCGCCGACCTCGAGAGCGTGGACCGCGCCGCGTTCCAGGGCGACGCTGGAGACGTCGACTGCGGTGACCTGCCAGCCGTGCTCGGCCAGCCAGATGGCGTCCGCACCTTCCCCGCAACCGACATCCAGGGCTACCCCGGGAGAGAGGTCAGATACCTCGGTGACGAGGTGGGGGTTGGCGTTTCCGCTCCACACGTTGCTGCTGGACTGGTATCGCTGGTCCCAAAAGGCTTCGCTCGTAACGACATGATCTGGACCGTCCCCATGGTGGTCGTGGCCGCGATGGGTGTGTCCTTGCGGGGGTCCAGACACCTTAGAAGCCGCCCTCCTTGGGCGGCTCGAGCTCGGTCTTGGCCAGCTCTTCGACGTTGACATCCTTGAAGGTCACGACCCGGACGTTCTTGACGAAGCGTGCCGGCCGGTAGACATCCCAGACCCACGCGTCGGCCATGGTCACGTCGAAGTACACATCTCCGCCTTCGCCGCAGACCTTAACGTCCACGGAGTTGGCCAGGTAGAAGCGACGCTCGGTCTCAACGACATGGGAGAACAGTCCGACGACGTCGCGGTACTCGCGATAGAGCTGCAGCTCCATCTCGGTCTCGTACTTCTCAAGGTCCTCAGAGCTCATCGCACGCCTCCGCTCTCGATCCGAACCGAACCGAACCAACATCATCATCCATCACAGGTCCCACCTCGGCAGCCACTCCGGGCAACCTCCACGACCGGCGGTGATGCGCGCTCGGACCACGGCATCTCAGCGCCGCGAAATGCTCGGGCGCCGAGTAACCCTTGTTCAGCTCCCAGGCATAGCCCGGCACCTCGGCCGCGAGCGCGACCATCATCGCGTCCCGCTCGACCTTGGCCAGGACGCTCGCGGCGGCAACCGACGAGCAGAACAGGTCGGCCTTGACCATCGTCCTGACCGGGACAGAGGGGGCGAGGGCGCCACCTGACTCGAGAAGACCCAACAGCCCGACCCGCTCGGGGTCGGTGAGCCAGTCATAGTTGCCGTCGAGGATGACCAGATCAGGTATGACGGGCAGCGCGGCAAGCGCCCGGGTGCCGGCAAGGCGCAGGGCCACCATGATTCCGAACTGGTCGATCTCACCGGGCGAGGAGTGCCCCACGGAATACGCGCTCGCCCACCTCTGGATCTTGGGCACCATACGCTCGCGCATCTGGTGCGAGAGCAGCTTGGAGTCCTTCACGCCAACCGGCGCCGAACGGCATGCCTCATCGATCACCACGACGCCGACCGACACAGGCCCAGCGAGCGCCCCACGACCGACCTCGTCCATCCCTGCGAGCAGCCGATGCCCCTCGCGCTGGAGCGCCCGCTCTACCCTCAGCGTGGGCCTGCGCGACGTGGTGCCTGCGGTCATTTCGCCGGTGCCGCCGGGACAAAGTCGAACGTGTCAGCATGATTGTCCAGCCAAGACCAGTGCTGGAGCGGCCAGACAACAGTGATGGCGCGACCTACGATCAGGCTCTCGGGGACCGAACCCTTGACGCCGCCCGAGCCCTGATCGTGCGGACGCGAGTCCGCGGACTCCGATCGGTGGTCGCCCATCACCCAAACCTTCCCTGCAGGGACGGTGATGTCGAAGGCCTGTTGACTTGGCGAGTCGCCGGGGAAGATGTACGGCTCGATCAGGCGCAGACCGTTGACCGTGATCTTGTCGTTGCTGTCGCAGCAGACGACGTGGTCGCCCGGCAGCCCGATGACCCGCTTGATCAGATGGTTGCCCTCGTCGGTGGGCAGCAGCCCGACGAAGGTCAACGTGCTGCGGACGGCGGTGGCAAAGGGGGTGCGCTGCACGGGGACCTGAGCCGGCAACCAGTGGTCAGGGTCCACGAACACGATGACGTCACCGCGCTTGAGGTCGAAATGCGCAGGGACCAGCTTGTTGACAATAACGCGATCACCCTTGAGCAGGGTGTTCTCCATCGACTCCGAGGGTATGTAGAACGCCTGCATCAGCCAGGTCTTGACGACCAGAGACAGGAGCAATGCGAGGGCTATGACGATCGTCGACTCGCGAAGCAAGGTCATCAAGGTGCCTCGCGGCGGTTCGCCCGCGGCGGTTTCGGACCCATCGACGGCAGGCTCGGCACCATGGGGCAGGCCCTGCTCCGGCTCGGTCACGCTCACTTGTGCCTCTCCCCGGCCATGCCGGCAGCTACGTTCTCCAGCGACTCAGCCGTGCCCAGGACTCCGGCTCGGCTCGGTGGCCAGTAGACCATCGCTGCCCTGCCGACCACGTCGTCCAGCCGCACCATTCCTCCTCCAGGATCGCCCAGATGGGCGCGTGAGTCTGCCGAGACGCTGCGGTGGTCGCCCATCACCCAAACTCGTTCGGCCGGGACCGTGACATCGAAAGTCAGGTCGCTGGGCTGGTCACCAGGGTAGAGATAGGGCTCCTTGACCGAGGTGCCGTTGACGCTCAGGTGACCGGCAGCATCACAGCACAGCACGTGATCTCCCGGCAGTCCGATGACACGCTTGACGTAGTCGCTCTCGTTGCCGAACGCTCTCGCGCCGTCGAAGACGACCAGGTCTCCTCGTTGCAGCGACGAAGAGACGTCGACCTTGTTGACCAGAAGGCGGTCGTTGGGCTCCAATGTGGGCTCCATCGACTGCGAGGGAATGAAGTAGGACTGCACGAGAAACCCCCGGACCATGAGCATCAGAACGAACCCGGCACCCACCACGATCAGCCAGTGATGGTGTGAGCGTTGCGCGACGACCCCCGGGGCCGGCCGCACGTGAATGGCGTGACGGTCGGGCGCTGCCGTCTGGTGTCCGGGGCTCATCGCCGCCGAGCCTAGTGCGGGCGCCTGTGAAAGTGCTGTCGCCTCAGCGGGTGCGCGTCACGTCGCGCTTCTCCTTGATCTTGGCAGCCTTGCCGCGCAGGTCGCGCAGGTAGTACAGCTTGGCGCGCCGGACGTCACCGCGGGTCACAACCTCGATCTTCTCGATGACCGGGCTGTGCAGCGGGAAGGTGCGCTCGACGCCGACGCCGAAGCTCACCTTGCGAACCGTGTACGTCTCGCCGACACCGCCGCCGTGGCGACGGATGACAACACCCTGGAACACCTGGACGCGGGCACGCGTGCCTTCAATGACCTTGACGTGGACCTTGACGTTGTCACCGGCGCGGAACGCCGGGATGTCGTCGCGCAGGCTTGCCGCATCGACGTCGTCGAGCTTGTGCATGTTCGCATCGCTTTCTCGTGCGCGCCACAGGTCGCTCACGGTTCTGGTGCTCGCTGCGGCGCCGTGCCGAACGAGCATTTCGTATGGGGTGCTCCTGCGAACCGTCACTCGTTGCTCTCCCCCTGTGGCAGGGGCACGAAATCGGTGCAGGACGCGAGGAGTCAGTCTGCCACAGCAGGGGCGGCAGGCTGAAATTGGGCGAGAACCTCGCGGTCCCGGGCGTCCAGGGCAGCCGGGTCCAGCCGGGCGATCATGTCCGGCCTGAGCTGGGCAGTGCGCCGCAGCCGCTCGTCCCTCCTCCACCGAGCGATCTGTCCGTGGTGCCCTGACAGAAGGACCTCGGGTATGCCGCGCCCGCGCCACTGAGGGGGCTTGGTGAAAACTGGGTACTCCAGCAGGCCATCCTCGTGGGACTCCTCGACGAGGGACTCGGCGTTGCCGACAACGCCCGGTACCAGTCGCACGATGGCCTCAACCATGACGAGCACCGCGACCTCGCCGCCGCCCAGGACGTAGTCACCCAGCGAGACCACGGTCACGGGCTGGTGCTCACGAGCCTCGTCAAGAACACGTTCGTCGATGCCCTCGTAGCGACCGCAGGCGAAGGCCAGCCAGGGCTCGGCCGCCAGCTCGTGAGCCATGGCCTGCGAGAACGGAACACCGCCAGGACCGGGAACCAGGAGATGAGGAACCACCCCTTGCTCCCCGGTCGCCATGATGTGCTCGAGGGCCTCTCCCCAGGGCTCGGGGCGCATCACCATGCCGGCGCCACCGCCATACGGAGTGTCATCGACAGTGCGATGCCGGTCGTGCGTGAAGTCGCGCAGGTCGTGGATCCGCAGGTCGATCAGGCCCTGGTTGCGCGCCTTGCCGATCAGCGAGAGATCCAAAGGCGAGAGGTACTCCGGGAAGATGGTGACGACGTCAAACCTCATGACCGGACCTTCATGACTCGTCCAGGTTCAGCAGGCCCGCAGGAGGGTCGAGCACGACACGGCCCCCCTCGAGGTCGACCTCAGGCACGATGGCCGTGACGAACGGAACCAGCGCCTCCCGACCGTCGGCCAGCCGAACCACCAACAGGTCCTGGGTCGGCCGGGACTGCAGGGCGGTCACCTCGCCGAGCTCGTCACCCCCGACGGTCACGGCCTTGAGACCGACGAGATCCCTTTCGTACCAGCTCTCCTCGTCATCATCGTCCTCGAGGACATCGCCCAGCAGCTTGATGCCACGCAGCGCCTCAGCCCCGCTGCGGTCGTCGGTGCGCTCGAAGCCGAGCAGGAGGATGCCGTTGTGGTCGCGGGCGCTGCGCAGCACCAGAGGACCGGCGCTCGACGGTTCGGTGACGAAGGTCGCACCCGGCACGAAGCGCTCACCAGGGGAAGCAGTCAGAACATGCACGGTCACTTCGCCGCGCAGTCCGTGGGCCTTCCCGATACGAGCGACGACAACCTGCATGAGTCAGTCCCTCGGGCTATCGCTGCCGATCCGTGTCGACAATGTCGACCCGCACCGGTTGGCCACCCGCCAGGGCGACCATCACGGTGCGAAGGGCGCTGGCCGTGCGTCCGGAGCGACCGATAACACGACCGAGGTCGTCAGGATGGACCCGGACCTCGAGAATCTCGCCGTGCCGCAGCTCCTTGCGCCGCACCGCAACATCCTCGTCGTGATCGACAATCCCCTTGACCAGGTGCTCCAGCGCCTCTTCGAGCACGATCAGGCCTGCGCCTTGACGTCGTCTGGTGCCTTGGCAGTCGTGGGCTCAGCCTTGTCAGTCTTCTCGGCCTTCGGCTCAGACTTCTCAGCCTTCGGCTCAGCCTTGTCAGCCTTCTCAGCCTTCGGCTCAGCCTTGTCAGCCTTCTCGGCCTTCGGCTCGGCCGAGTCCGCCTTCGGCTCAGCCTTCTTCCGCCTCGCGGTCGTAGCGCCATCCTTGGACTCGGCCAGCGCGGAGGTGGCAGCCGTCTCATACAGGGCGAGCTTGTTGGCCTTCGGCGCAGCCACGCGCAACGTGCCCTCGGTGCCCGGAAGCCCCTTGAACTTCTGCCAGTCACCGGTGATCTTCAGCAGCGCCGCAACCTGCTCGGTCGGCTGCGCCCCGACTCCGAGCCAGTACTGAACGCGCTCTGAGTTGATCTCGATGATCGAGGGGTCCTCGGTCGGGTGGTACTTGCCGATCTCCTCGATCGCCCGCCCATCGCGCTTGGTGCGGGAGTTCATGATGACGACGCGGTAGAACGGTGCGTGGATCTTGCCTATGCGCTTCAAACGAATCTTGACGGCCACGTTTGTGGTGACTCCTGTTTCTTGTCTGGGGTGAGTCGTCACGGCATCCGCGTGGGGACACGGCTCGTGAGACTCGAAGGACACGCCCGAAGCGGAGAGAGGGGCCACAGACAGGCGAGTACGCCCGTCATTGTGTCAGATGCGCCGCAGTCTTTCGAACCACGCCCGGACCAGGGCCGCTCGCTCCCCGGATCGGCCCGGCATGGGCGCTGCGTCCAAGCCGGTAAACTCTGCAACGCTGGCTGTTGCGGACCGGACCGGAACTCGAGACCACTGGGGGCTCATGCTCTACCTGCTGACCAGGACCCTTGTGGCTCCGGTCGCCCGGCTGATCTATCGCCCCGTCATCGAAGGCCGGGAGAACATCCCCCGCTCCGGGCCGCTCTTGCTCGCCAGCAATCATCTCTCGTTCATCGACAGCTTCGTCATCCCCTTGGTCACCCCGCGCAGGGTCGTGTTCCTCGCCAAGTCGGAGTACTTCACCGGCACCGGCATACGCGGTGTGTGGATGCGGTGGCTGTTCACGGCGATGGGCGCCGTTCCGGTCCAGCGCGGGTCCCTCGTCGCAGCCCAGGATGAGCTGGACTCGGCCCTGGCGGTCCTCAAGAAGGGGCTCGCGTTCGGCATCTACCCCGAGGGGACCCGCTCGCGTGATGGTCGTCTTTACCGCGGCCGCACCGGCGTGGCCTGGTTGGCGCTGACCGCCGACTGCCCCGTCGTGCCTGTGGCGCTCAAGGGGACCCAGGACATCCAGCCGGTGGGCTCGCGGGTCCTGCGGATCCGGAGGATTGCGGTCCGGTTCGGTGAACCGCTGGACTTCAGTCATCTTCGCGGAGCCAAACCTGGCCCGGCCCGCCGCGAGGCCACCGACGCCATCATGGAGGCCATCAGGGAGCTGTCGGGCCAGGAGTTCGTCCCGCGCTACAACAAGACACACTCAGGCTGAGCCGCGGGAAGGTCGAGGCGCTGGCCCCGACGATCACCTGACGCGTCACGGTCGGTCCATCGGTTGGCGCCCCCGCGCTGCCCGCGCGGTTGCTCATTGACCGGGATCGGCGGGAGGCTGGTACCTGCGTCAACCGGAAGTGAGGTCCCGATGAGCGAGCCAGCAATCATCGTCGTCCCCATCACCATGCCCGAGGGCGTCAACGTCATTTTCGGCCAGGCACACTTCATCAAGACCGTTGAGGACCTGTATGAGGCCCTGGTGGGTTCATCGCCGTACCTGCGTTTCGGACTGGCTTTCTGCGAGGCGTCCGGGCCACGCCTGGTACGACGGGCGGGCAACGACCCGGACCTCGTCACACTGGCGGCCGGCTATGCCCTGGCCATCGGGGCGGGGCACTCGTTCGTCGTGTTCCTGCGTGAGGGGTTCCCGGTGAACGTCCTCAACCAGGTCAAGGCCGTCCCTGAGGTTTGCCAGATCTACTGCGCGACGGCGAACCCGCTGCAGGTCCTGCTTGCCGAGACCGATCAGGGGCGCGCAGTCCTGGGCGTCGTCGACGGCGGGGCGCCGCTGGGCGTTGAGAACGACGACGACGAGCGGGACCGCAGAAAGCTGCTGCGCGACATCGGCTACAAGCTCTGACCCGCCGGGACGCTGGAACAGCAGCGCGCCTTCAGGGCAGCTGGTTGGTCGTCGTCATCCTGGATGTCCGTCCGACGCAATGGATGGTCCGTAAAGACCTGGTCCGGCAATCTCCAGGCTCGCCAGGAACGGTCTCGCCGCTTCGTATCCGCCCTCGATCAGCATGGCCGTGTGGCCGAACTCCAACGGTGAGAGGCGGTGGATGGCAGGGCCCGGGAGATAGACCACAGGAACCCGGGACGCAGCCAAAGGGGCCTCCAGTGCCGACTGTGTGCGCATCGTGACCATTGCTGTGAACAGCAGCGCCTCAGCGAGGGTCGCAGGTGGCCATGGGAGCTGGCCAGGGAAGACGGCATCGAGGACGACCAGCGACTGCGCCCCCATGGCCAGGGCCTGGGTGACGGGGACATTGGCCACCACCCCCCCGTCGTAGAGCTGCCTGCCCTCGACGGTCACCGAGGGGAAGATCCCGGGAATCGCCGTGCTGGCCAGGAGAGCGTCCAGGAGCGTCCCCTTGACGAGCACATGCGGGGCGGCGGTGGCGATGTCCGTGGTCACCGCTCCGAAAGGGAGGGCCAGGTCGTCGAAGGTGGCCTGTTCCCGCAGGTAGGTGTTGATGACCGCTTGCACCCCGGTGTTGGGAAAGAGATGGGTCCGATCGTGTTGCAGCGTTCGAATCTGAGCGAGCGGGCCGCCGGGGAACACCATCTGCCGAGTGATCCTCGGCCAGATGCGGCTCAGCAGACTGGCCGCGCTCCTCGGATCAAGCGCCACAACCGCGCCGTTGAGCGAGCCAACCGAGGTACCAACCACCAGATCGGGGAAGACCCCCAGCTCGGTGAGTGCCTGCAGCATCCCCACCTGCACCGCACCCAGGCTGCCCCCGCCGCCCAGCACGAAACCGACAGGTCGCGGCAGCGAGCACACAGTCACAGCGAGCGCTCCCGGGCTGGCAGGTCCACGGCCACCCAACGTGAAGGGGGTCCGAGCATGACGTTGTCCAGCAACGCTGCCGCCATCAGGGCTGGCGATACCAGCACACGGCCGACCATCGCGTCATTGAGATCGAACGCCTCCCGCATCGTGGCCCCGACTGTAGCGGTGAAGGGACCATCGCGCGGGGCATTTCGGTGCGGGGCCCTGATTTCAGCAGCCGGTGACGACGCCCCGACGCCGGCGGATGCCGCGCTCAAAGCTGGAGAAGACCGTGTCGACCGCGATTCCGATCGCCAGGATCGCGATCATCAGGGCGATCATGTATGCCGTGTCACCGAGCTCGCGACTCTGGGTGAGGAAGACGCCCAGACTTGGCCGGTTGGCGATGGAGACCAGAAGCTCGCCCGCCAGCAATGAACGCCAGGCGAACGCCCATCCCTGTTTGAGGCCCGACACGATGCTGGGCAGTGCTGCCGGCAGGACGACATGGCGGTACAGGGACAACCCGCTCGCCCCGATGTGGCGGCCGGCACGGACGAGCAGCGCAGGGACGTAGTCGACGCCGTTGATGACGCCATTGGCGATCGAGGGCACGGCGCCGATCAGGATCACGAACAGGATGGCCTGCTCGGACAGCTGGAACAGCAGGATCGCGAGCGGGAACCAGGCGATGGACGGCATCGTCTGGAGTCCGGTGATCAGGGACCCGATGGCGGCGCGCAGGATCCGCGAACGTGCCACGAGAACGCCGAGCGACAGCCCCATGACGGAGGCGATGACGAAACCGACGACGCCGCGCGTCATCGTGATGCCCACGGCGGTCCAGAAGCCCTGGGTCGCGAGCTGGTGGGCGAGCTCGGCCAGGACCGGCGCCGGGCCGGGCAGGACATAGCTGGCCTTCCAGCCACTGATGGCGACAAGCTGCCAGAGACCCAGCGCTATCGCGATGGCGGCGAGCTTGGGCCATGTCGCCCGCCAGATGGCGTGCGCAAGAGGCGGGGCGGACGAGCCCAGATCGAGCGCATCGAGTCCTCGGATCTCGCTCTCCTGCGAGGCCTTTCGGTCAGTGTCGATGAAAGTCGCGTTACCGCGGGCGGTGAGGTCAAACGCCATGGCGGGCCACCTCCCGGCGCAGTGCTGCGGTGATCTCCCCGGCCAGAGCAGAGACGGCAGGGTCCTCGATGCGACGCGGCCTGCTGATGGCCACGTCGTACTCGCCGACGACGCGCCCGGGACGACTGGACAGCAGGACGACCCGGTCGCCCAGGCGCACGGCCTCACGCACGTTGTGCGTGACGAACAGAACGGTCAGGTTGCGATCTCGCCAGATCGACTCGAGCTCATCGTGGAGCAGGTCTCGGGTCATCGCGTCGAGGGCCCCGAACGGCTCGTCCATCAGGAGCACGGGAGCCTGAGTCGCAAGGGTTCGAGCTATGGCGACCCGTTGCTTCATGCCACCGGACAGCTCGTGCGGTCGGCGGTCGGCGAAATCGGCCAGGTGAACCGCCTCGAGGTAGTCGCGAGCCTGTGCCTCCCGCTCCCGCTTGCCAACTCCCCTGAGCCGCAAGGGTGCTGCCACGTTGTCCAGGGCGGACAGCCACGGGAACAGCGCGTGCTCCTGGAACATGAAGGCGGCGTGCCCGTCCACCTCGACCGACCCGGAGGTGGGCTGGTCGAGGCCGCTGACGAGGTTGAGCAGGGTCGACTTGCCACATCCTGATGCCCCGACCAGCGTGAGGAACTCACCGGGCCGGACTCCGAGACTGATGCCGTCCAGGGCGAGCAACCCATGCTCACCGGCATACCGCTTGGTCACGCGTTCAAGAGCGACCGCGGGACGAACGACCGAGCGTCGTGAGTCGTGCAGCAGAGCGTGGGATCGTGCTGTCGTTGAGGCCGTCACTGTGGTACCTGCGCCTTTCCTCGTTGCCGGAGCAGCTGGTTGAGCAGGCTCAGATCGACCAGCTTGTCGAGCTGTGGCTCCTTTGTGAGCACCCCGACCTCGTAGGCATGCTGTGCTCCGAGGAGCAACGAGGAAGATACCGGGTCGACGGTGAACTCGAGCTGCTTCCATGCAGCCGCGATCACGGCAGCCTTGAGAGGCTTTCCGGAGATCGTGGCGATCACGTCCGCGACGTCCAGCTGTGCCTTGGCCGGGTCCTTCGCGATGAAGTCCGTGGCGTCGAGGTCGCCCGATATCAGGGCCCTGACGGTGTCCGGGTGGGCCTTGAGGAAGTCGGTGCGAACGGCGAGCAGGGTGATGGCGAACTTCTTGCCCGGCCAGAGGTCGCGCTC
>Ga0097691_1001440_pt1 | contig 17565 bp, 19 predicted proteins | sample NGESurdeep072012_8_FD_72858 | JGI IMG/M metagenome (GOLD analysis project Ga0097691, IMG submission 72858) | Arctic peat soil microbial communities from Barrow, Alaska - NGEE Surface sample 210-1 deep-072012 | ecosystem: Environmental > Terrestrial > Soil > Wetlands > Peat ... | reverse complement strand
GAGATGATTGGTGATGGCCTCATAGGTGTTGTCCATGTTGTCGTAGGAGCCGCGATGGACAAATTTCAGCGCCTTGCCCTCCGGCGATTTGCCCATGCTCATGGCCTTGGTCAGGTTCTTCGGATCCTGATCGACCGGAATTTCCGCGAGGAACGTGAAGCCGGTATCGTCGGTGGACGTATAGACGATCATCGGATTGCCCGCCGGCTTGATGCCCTGCTTGTCGAGCAGCGCTGACAGCGACTTGAACGAATCGATCAACGTGTCGAACGCCGAATCCCAGTTGGCGTTGCCCTTGATGATGACGACCGCTTTCGGCGTCAATGTGATTTCCTCGCCGAACGGGTCTGCGGTCTGAACCGGCGCGGCAGCCGGGGGCGGTGTCGCTGGCGTCTCCGCGGCCGCAGGCGGGGTTGCAGGAGCGGCCGAAGGGCTGGCTGCGGGAGCCGGGCTGGCTGCCGGAGCCGGGGTTGCTGCCGGCGCCGGGGCGGGTGTTGCCGACGGGGCAGGTGCCGGCGTCGCCGGCGTGCTCGCCGCGGGAGGCGCCGCAGGTGGCGGCGATTGCGCCAGGGCGGCGGCGATGCCTAACGAAATCGCCGCTGCCGGGATCAGCGCGACCATGGCAAGGCGGAAAGAGCTGATACAATTCATTCGGTATTCTCCATGGCCGGATCAAGCGGTCGCGTCTTGCTTAAGTGTCCCGGTTCACGTCAGCGAAGGCCACGCCATTCTAACATGCAGACCGGGCTTTCGTCCCATGACAGATATTTCATGGGCCTCCCTGCTCCAGCGAGGGGCTCGACACAGATTTGCCGCACTGGCCAACCCGGCATCATTCGCCATATAAGACGGGCATAAATCGGGAAATTCCATGAGCGCGCTCGCCAACCACGCATTTGCCAAGATGAACGGCATCGGCAACGAGATTGTCGTGGTCGATCTGCGCGACCAGCCCGCCGCGGTCACGCCAGAGGATGCGCGCGCGGTAGCCTCGCCTGCGGGGGTGCATTACGACCAGTTGATGGTGCTGCAACCGCCGCGTCTGCAGGGCACCGAGGCCTTCATCCGCATCTACAACAATGACGGCTCGGAAGTCGCCGCCTGCGGTAACGGCATGCGCTGCGTGGCGCGCCGGCTGTTCGAGAACACCGGCCAATCCCAAGCCACCTTCGAGACCAAAGCCGGGCTGCTGAATTGCTGGCAGGGCCCGTCTGCCGATCTCTACACCGTCGACATGGGTCCGCCGAAATTCGGCTGGAAGGATATTCCGCTGGCGGAAGAGTTTCGCGACACCCGCTCGATCGAGCTGCAGATCGGGCCGATTGACGCGCCGGTGCTGCACACGCCGTCGGTGGTCAGCATCGGCAATCCGCATGCGATCTTCTGGGTCGATGACGTCAACGCCTACGACCTCGCCCGCTTCGGGCCGCTCCTGGAAAACCACCCGATCTTTCCGGAGCGCGCCAACATCACGCTGGCGCATATCGTCGATCGCGACCACATCACGATCCGCACCTGGGAGCGCGGCGCGGGGCTGACCAGGGCCTGCGGCTCGGCGGCCTGCGCCACCGCGGTGGCCGCGGCGCGGCTGAAGCGCGCCAATCGCATCGTGCAGATATCGCTGCCCGGCGGCGAACTCTCCATCGAATGGCGCGAGCGGGATGACCACGTCCTGATGACGGGGACCGCGACGTTTGAGTATGAAGGCCGCTTCGATCCGGCGCTGTTTGCGTCTGTCGCGTGAGATGAGCGTCGACATCGTCACCTTCGGCTGCCGCCTCAACGCCTTCGAATCCGAAGTGATCGCCCGCGAGGCGGAGAGCGCCGGGCTCACTGAGGCCATCGTCATCAATAGTTGCGCGGTCACCAATGAGGCTGTGGCGCAGGCGCGGCAATCGATCCGCCGGCTGAAGCGCGAGCGGCCGGAAGCGCGGATCGTGGTCACCGGCTGCGCGGCGCAGACCCAACCCCTGATGTTCGCAGGCATGGCCGAGGTCGATCGCGTTATCGGCAATGACGACAAGATGCGCGGCGAGGCGTGGCGCGCCGCCCGCACGGCGCTGGATGCCGGGACAGGTTTCGGCATTGCGCAGAGTGAAAAGATCGCGGTCGCCGACATCATGGCGGTCAGGGAAATGGCGCCGCATCTCGTGGAAGGATTTCAGAAGGGCCTGCCGCGGGTGTTCGTGCAGGTGCAGAACGGCTGCGATCATCGCTGCACGTTCTGCATTATCCCCTATGGCCGCGGCAATTCGCGCTCGGTGCCGATGGGCGCGGTGGTTGAGCAGGTCCGCGCGCTGATCGAGCGCGGTCACGCCGAAATCGTGCTGACCGGTGTCGATCTCACCAGCTATGGCGCCAACCTGCCGGGCGCGCCGAAGCTCGGCATGCTGACCAAGCAGATCCTGCGGCACGTGCCGGAATTGAAGCGGTTGCGGATTTCATCTGTTGATTCGATCGAGGTTGACAGCGATCTGCTCGACGTGATCGCGGACGATGAACGTTTGATGCCGCATCTGCATCTGTCGCTACAGTCCGGCGACGATCTGATTTTGAGGCGGATGAAGCGGCGGCATTCCCGCGCCGATGCGATTGATTTCTGCGCGCAGCTGCGGCGGCTGCGGCCGGACATCGCGCTCGGCGCCGATATCATCGCGGGCTTTCCGACCGAGTCCGAGGAGATGTTCACGCGATCGCAGGACCTGGTGGAAGCGTGCGATCTTACTTTCCTGCATGTGTTTCCTTATTCACCGCGTCCGGGCACGCCGGCGGCGCGGATGCCGCAGGTATCGGGCGAAAAGATCAGGGAACGCGCCAGGCGATTGCGTGCGGCCGGCGAGGCCGCCTTGCAAAAGCGGTTGGTGTCGGAGTTGGGCAGTACGCGGCAGGTGTTGATCGAGAGCGTCACGCAGGGCCGCACCGAGCATTTCTTGCCGGTGGCGATTGCGGGCGAAGTACCCGGCGCGGTGCGGACGCTAACGATCACCGGGAATGATGGCGCGCGGTTGACGGTGTGAGGTGCGCCATTTTCGTCGTCGCCCGGCTTGACCGGGCGACCCAGTACGCCGCGCCCTCTCGATCAACAAGAAACTCTCTGGAATACTGGATCATCCGCTTTCGCGGATGATGACGGTAAGCAGCTGCTGCGCTCGCGCGCCTTCACTCCCCGTTCCACCCGCAAGCCCTGAGCCGCTCGTGCAAATGCGCCGGCGCCGGTGCGATCACGCGCACCGGGTCCTTGTTCTTCGAGATCGGGATCACGATCTCGCGGGAATGCAGATGCAGGCTCGGCTCGCCGAAGCGGGGACCGTTGCCGTAGATATTGTCGCCGACAATCGGCCAGCCCATCGCGGCGGAGTGAACGCGCAATTGATGGGTACGGCCGGTGACGGGTTCCAGCACGAGCCAGGTGAGGCCGTCGCCGCGTCCCAGCACCTTCCAGTTGGTGACCGCCGTCTGCCCTTCCGGATCGGGCTTCTGCCACCAGCCGCGCTCGGCGTTGAGGCGGCCGAGCGGCATGTCGATGGTGCCCTCATCCTCGGCCGGGCCGCCTTCGACCACCGCCCAGTAGGTCTTGGAAATCCTGCCATGCTTGAACAACAGGCCCAGCGACGCCGTCGCCTTGCGATGGCGTCCCAGCACGAGGCAGCCGGAGGTATCGCGGTCGAGCCGGTGGGCGAGAACCGGCGGACGCGGCAGCCCGAACCGCAGCGCGTCGAAGGAGGACTCCAGATTGGCGCCGCCCTTGGGGCCGCGATGCACCGGCAGCCCCGCGGGCTTGTCGATCACCAGCATCAGGCCGTCGCGATGGAGCACGCGCGCCTGAATTTCATCCGCGGTCAGCTCCGGTATATCGACGCGTTCGTTGTGACTTTCGCTCATGGCGCGAAACCGCTAACACACCCCCAACATGAACGATACCACTCCGGAAAAGACAAAATTGAGCTGGTGGCGGCGGCTGTCCAGCGGCCTGAAGCGCACGTCAAGTTCGCTCGGGACGGCCGTGGCCGATCTCGTCACCAAGCGCAAGCTCGACCGCGCGATGCTCGACGATATCGAGGATGTGCTGCTGCGCGCCGATTTGGGAACCGAGGTGGCGGCGCGCATCGCCGCCGCGGTCGGCGTCGGCCGTTACGACAAGACGATCTCGGCGGATGACGTGAAGTCCGTTGTCGCAACCGAAGTCGAGAAGGTTCTTGCGCCGGTGGCGAAGCCGCTGGAGATCGACGAGACGCAAAAACCGTTCGTCATTCTCGTGGTCGGCGTCAACGGCTCCGGCAAAACCACCACCATCGGCAAGCTTGCGGCCAAGCTTTCCGCCGAAGGCCGCAAGGTGATGCTGGCAGCCGGCGACACCTTTCGCGCGGCCGCGATCGAGCAGCTGAAGATCTGGGGCGAGCGCACCAAATCGCCGGTGATCGCGGGCGCGCAGGGCTCGGATTCCGCGAGCCTTGCCTTCAATGCGCTGACCGCGGCGCGCGAGGGAAAGCTCGACGTGCTCCTGGTCGACACCGCAGGAAGGCTGCAGAACAAGGCCGAGCTGATGAACGAGCTTGAAAAAGTCGTTCGTGTCATCAAAAAGGTCGATACGTCGGCGCCGCATGCGGTGCTGCTGGTGCTCGACGCCACGGTGGGACAAAATGCGCTGTCGCAGGTCGAGGCGTTTCATCGTACCGCAGGGGTTACGGGCCTGGTAATGACAAAGCTCGACGGCACGGCGCGCGGCGGCATCCTGGTGGCGCTTGCCGAAAAGCACAGGCTGCCGGTGCACTTCATCGGCGTCGGCGAGGGCATCGACGATCTTGCGCCGTTCACCGCGCGGGAGTTTGCGCAGGCGATTGCAGGGATTGAGTGATGGACAAGACCGCGCCGCATCCGCTGTTCAAGCTTGCGACCGAACTCGGTCCGCTGGTGGTCTTTTTCGTTGCCAACGCCAAGTTCAACCTATTCGTCGCCACCGGAGCCTTCATGGCGGCCATCGTGGCAGCGATGATCGCGTCTTACGTGGTGACGCGACACGTACCCATCATGGCGCTGGTCACCGGCGTCATCGTCATCGTGTTCGGCACGCTGACGCTGGTGCTGCACGATGAAACCTTCATCAAGGTCAAGCCCACCATCATCTACGGCCTGTTCGCCGCGATTCTCGGCGGCGGCCTGCTGTTCGGGCGCTCGTTCATCGCCATCATGTTCGATCAGATGTTCAATCTCACGCCGCAGGGCTGGCGTATCCTGACCCTGCGCTGGGCGCTGTTCTTTTTCGGAATGGCGATCCTGAACGAAATCATCTGGCGTACCCAGACCACCGACTTCTGGGTTGCGTTCAAGGCGTTCGGCGTGATTCCGCTGACGATGGGTTTTGCGATCACGCAGATGCCGCTGACCAGGCGCTACCATCTGGAGCCCGTGTCGCTGGAAGCGAGCGAGGCGGAAGGTGGAGATGTGAGCAAAGGCTGAAATGAAAACGCACCGACGCGATGCGCCGGTGCGTTTTTGAAGTCCCAGATCAGCGAGACGAAAAGCTCAGCTCTTCTGCTTGGCGATGATCTTGTCCTTGATCTTGTCGTAGGTCGCCTGCGGGACGATGCTCTTCTGCACCAGATCGTCCTTGCCCTTGTAGGGGCGGCCCTTGATGATCGCCGCGGAATAGGCCTTGCCGACCCCCGGCAGCGCGTCGAGCTGTTCGGCGGTCGCCGAGTTGATGTCGAGCAGTTCGACTTTGGGAGCCGGCGCCATCTTCGGTTCGGTGGCCGGCGCTTTCGGCGCGGGAGCCATCTTCGTGGTGCCGGTTGCCGGCGCCGGGGTCTGGGCCATCAACGGCGTAGCCGTCAGCAAACCAAGAGTGAGTGCAGTTGCAGCAAGTGAAGCAAGCGTGAAATGACGCATTGGGTGTCCCTCCAAGGACGGGTTTAAGTAACGCCATCAAGCTAGCTTCGAATTCGTGGCGGCGCCATGGCCGCCGAATGAACGCCAGATAAGGGCGAAGATTTATTTGAAGGTTAAATGTCATTCCGGGGCGCAAGGAAAACGAGCGAACCCGGAATCTCGAGATTCCGGGTTCATCGCTGCGCGATGCCCCGGAATGCCGGGGGACCTAAGACCCCGCCTTCAGCGCCTTGTCGATCTCGGCCTTCAGCACGGTGTCGATATTATCTGGCGTCACCGGGCCGACCATCTTGTAAACGATGGTGCCTTCGCGGCTGACAATGAAGGTCTCCGGCACGCCGTAGACGCCCCATTCGATCGCGGCGCGGCCGTTGCCGTCGACGCCGACAATGCCGTACGGATTGCCATAGCGGCCGAGAAAGCGCCGCGCATTATCCGGCGCGTCCTTGTAGTTGATGCCGACCAGCTGCAGCCGCTTGTCCCGGCCAAGCTCGATCAAGAGCGGCGCTTCGTCATGGCACGGCACGCACCACGAGGCCCAGACGTTGACGACGCTGACCTTGCCCTTGAACATGGCGGGATCGAGCCCGGGCACCTGTGCGCCGTTATTGACGAGGCCCTGCAGCGGCGGCAGCGCGGTTTGCGGCGCCGGATGGCCGATCAGGGCCGAGGGGATTCTCGACGGATCGCTGTTGCCCAGCCGGAACCAGAACACCGCGGCCAGCGCGGCGAATGCGAGCAGCGGCAGCGTCATCAGCCAGGACCGGCGTTGCGGCGATACGTCGGATGTCGAAGGCTCGCTCATCGGATCTCCACTGCGCTGCGCCCGGAGCGACGGACCACGCCTGACGCGTCGAGCTCGCGCAGCCGTTGCTTCTGGCGGCGATAGTCGATCGCGATCCAGGCAATCAGGACCAGCACCACGGCGGTCACCAGCAAATAGGATGTCACGATGAAGGACGCGTAGGGGCCGAGCGCCATGATGTTCACGCCGAACGTTGGCTGGCTTGCATCATCTGCAAGGAGCGTACCCGGCGGCGCAGGATCTCGTTGCGCATCGCCGCCAGATGCAGGGTGAGGAACAACAGCGAAAACGCCACCGCCATCAGCAGCAGCGGAATCAAGAAGGCGCGGTCGAGCGAAGGCCCGCCCATCCGCAACACCGACGCCGGCTGGTGCAGCGTATTCCACCAGTCCACCGAGAATTTGATGATCGGAAGATTGATTGCGCCCACCAGCGTCAGGATCGCAGCGGCGCGCGCGGCACGCGACGGATCTTCAACCGCTCGCCACAGCGCGATCAGGCCGAGATACATCAGGAACAGGATCAGCACCGAGGTCAGCCGCGCATCCCATTCCCAATAGGTGCCCCACATTGGCCGTCCCCAAAGCGAGCCCGTTACCAGCGCGAGAAAGGTAAAGGCTGCGCCGATCGGGGCGGCGGCCTTGGCGGCGACGTCCGCCAGCGGATGCCGCCACACCAGCGTGCCCAGCGCGGCCAGACTCATCACGCCCCAGACGAACATCGACAGCCACGCATTCGGCACGTGGATGAACATAATCTTTACGGTGGCGCCCTGCTGGTAATCGTCGGGCGCCATGGCTGATTGATAGAGACCGATCAGCAGCAGAATGGCGGTTAAGGCCGCAAGCCACGGCAATATGCGCGCGGTCAGCGTCAGGAACCGGGTGGGGTTGGCGAGATCGATCAGCGTCATTGGCATCCTGTTAAAGGTCGCAGCCGTCACAAGCAATCAGCATAACGGCGCTCCGCGAGAGTTGATCGGCGCCAAGTTGGGCATGATCTTGTCCGAAAACCGAAAATCCACTTTGCGCCAGCGCGGCCCCGCGGGTCTGGATCGTGCCTAGTCCAGGCCGTGCCGCAGGCTCGCGGCGGCAGCGAACGGTCCGATCACGAAGCTGACAAGCGACAGCGCGCACAGGATCGAAAACGGCGCGCCGAACGACAAGCCTGATATCGCGGCCTGCGAGGCGGCCACCCCGAAGATCAGCACCGGGATCGACAGCGGCAGCACCAGCACGGCCAGCAACAGTCCGCCGCGATGCAGCGTCACCGCCAGTGCTGCGCCGATCATGCCGGTGAATGTCAGCGCCGGCGTGCCCGCCAGCAGCGTCAGGGCGACCGCCGAAGTCGATACCGCATCGAGATTCAGCAACAGCCCCAGCACCGGGGTGGCGATAATCAGCGGCAATCCCGCCGCCAGCCAGTGCGCCAGCGCTTTGGCGGCGCAGGCCAGTTCCAGCGGCACCCGGCCCATCACGATCAGATCCAGCGAACCGTCATCGTGGTCGGCCATGAACAGCCGGTCGAGGGTGAGCAGGCTTGCGAGCAGCGCGCCGAGCCAGAGAATCGCAGGTCCCAGCCGCGTCAGCAAGGCGAGATCGGGGCCGACCGCGAACGGCATCAGCACCACCACAGTGAGAAAGAACAGCACGCCGATCAGCGCGCCGCCGCCGACCCGCAGTGCGATTTTGATGTCTCTCCGAATCAGCGCAGCGAGCGCGGTCATGCGGCGCCGCCAATCCGCAGTTCGCGCGTTGCAAGTCCCAATGGTGCGTGGGTGGCGGCGATGATCAGGCCGCCGCGCGAAAGATGATCGCCCATCAGGGCGGCAAACATGGTCTGCCCGGCGGCATCGAGCGCCGAGGTCGGTTCGTCCAGCAGCCAGACCGGCCGTCGCGCAGCAAGCAGCCGCGCCAGCGACAGCCGCCGCCGCTGTCCGGCCGACAGATACGCCGCCGGCAGCTGCGCGGCATGATCGAGCCCGACCGCGGCAAGGCTCTGCCTGGCATCGAACGCCTCGCCGCCCAGAAAATCCCGCCAGAACGACAGGTTTTCCATCACGCTCAACGCCGGTTTCAGCGCGTCGCGGTGGCCGAGATAATGGGCCTGTTCGGGCAGGGTCAGCTCGGTCTCGCCGCCCTCAAGCCCGATCGATCCGCCTGCCATCGTCAGCAGCCCGGCGATCATCCGCAGCAGCGAGGTCTTGCCTGATCCATTGGGGCCGGTGACGGCCAGCACCTCGCCCGAGCAGGCCTCAAAATCGAGGTCGCAGAACACCTCCCGGCCGCCCCGCACACACCTGACGCCGCGTCCCAAGAGCCGCATGTTGCCGTTCCCTGGCTCTCGTGACCCCAACCATGGCTGTCGTGCCTGTCTGTCCATTCAGGCTATTTTTTCACTCGGTTCAGTTCGATTCCGGCAACGAGATATTGCAAGGTATGAATGTTGCACACTTCGCGGGCGCGCAGGATGAGCTTTTGGGCTTGCTCACTATTGCCTTTGCCCAGAGCGTCCTCGCCCGCAAAGAGCGACAGATTGCATTCGCGGCCGCGTCCCATCGCGCCGTGGTTCGATGGGGACGACACGTCCTCAAATCGCAGCTGGCCAAGGAAAAACGAAATCAGCGTTCCCGGCCATTGCTTCTGGTTGATCTTGTCGGCCAAACCGGCAAGTTCCTGGGCATCATTGTGGCCCGCCCTCGCGTGAGCGATGTGCAGCCAGGCCATTTGGTAGGGAAGCCACAATACATCGTCGGCCCGCGAGCTTGCCCCCAGCGCAAGCGCTTTGTCGAAGTCGGCGGCCGCCGCATCATAACGTGCAGCCAGAAATTCGGCGTAACCGCGTTCGTTGTAGATATCCCAGAGGTCCAGGGCGGGATCGCGGACGTCGCCGGCGAGGGCCGTGGTGCAGTCAGCGATGGCTTCCTCATATGCGCCCTTCGCACGCTGGCTCGCTGCTCGCTGCACCAGGGTGGAAGCTGAGTAATTGAGCTTCAACGCAGCGCTGAAATCCGCGATCGCAAGATCAAACTGCTGATTCATATGATAGTCCTGTCCGCGCTCGATCAAGACGCTTGCATCATCGGCCTTCAGGCTGAGCGCCGCAGAGAAGTCGGCGATCGCGCTGTCGCGCAGACGATGCCCATCGTCATGCCGCTCGAAGGCGTCGGCAATCTGGCTCTTGGCTGAGTATTCACGTGCACGGCCCTTGCGGGCAACGAATTGATCGTCGGCCGAAAGATCGCCCGCGGCCAGCGCCTGCGTGAACAGCTGGATGGCTTCGTCGCCAATGCCCTTCTCTGCCGCGGCATTCGCGGCCTTAAGGTCGGCGACGCCGGCTGCCTGCAGGTTTGTGACGAATAGGACCATGCAAATGGCCACGAAAATCGATCTGATCATAACAACTCCGCTTCGCCGAGTGACATTCCTGCAGCTTCGAATTCAAGTCTGTTGAAGACGCCATAGGTGTAGCGCGCAGGAGCGCAAAGCGGAAATTCGGCGTGCGCCTTGCGGATACTGGATGCTGGTGCGCCCCGGGCGTTGGCTTAGTTGAGTAACCGCCGTTCGTATTCCAACATCAGCTTTTTGATCTCAGCCAAATTGATCAGGGCATCGGCGACCGTTAGCACTCTCAGCCGTTCAGGTCCCGCTTCAATCTGCATTGCCTGGGCAATTTGTGTTTCTGCGAGCTTTTTCAGCTCGTCTGGGCTCAAGTGAATACTTGATGCAGGTCTTGCCATAGCAGACTTCCCCACAATACCGAACACGAATAATGACGGTTCCGAAAACCGGTTTGGCGGCTCGGTGTCCGGCCAATTGGCGAGCTTATTTGGCCGGAAGAAAGCGCGCGGCATTCGCCACTCCATATCGGCTATCAGCCTCGACTTGAAAGGCCTGTATCCGTAACATCAGCAGCCTCACGCTGAGAAATGCTGAACAAGAATACCGCTACAGCTGTAGCCGGCGACGCAATTTGAGTTAAGTCAAATAATCGCTTCGTCCCAGCAACAAATTGCTCAATTCGTTTAGCCCAAATGGTCCCGGCCTACGGCAAGCCGGACGATTTGTGCTGCAAGCGAAGTTGTGAGGCGATTGATTTAGCGCAAAGTCCGGCATCGAGGTTACGCTATGCTTTCGCGCATGAGGAACGCCGGGAAAGTGCCGGTCGCCGGGAAACGATCATAACTTTGCCAGGCGGCGATTGGGTAGAGGTCCATCGATGCCAAAGATCATTGATATCTTGCTCGAAGAGCATCAAAATATCGAAAAACTGCTTCTCGTTCTGGAGCACGAACTCCAGGTATTCGATCGCAGCGAGCGAGCAGACTATGAAATTTTGCAGACGATCATCCAGTATTTCCAGGACTACCCCGCAAGCTGCCATCACCCCAAGGAAGAGATGATTTTCGAGAAGCTGAAAGCGCGCGATCCGGCGGCTGCAAAGCGCTTCGGCGACGTGGAAGGCGATCATGAGATTGAAGCCAAACGTTTGCGCAGCTTTGCGCGGGCCGTCGATGCCGTCCTGGCTGATCAGGAATTCCTGCGGGAGAACTTCCACATGGCCGTGCACGACTTCGTCGACCATCAACGCCACCACCTGGAAAAGGAGGAACGTCTGCTGTTTCCGGCTGCCGTAAAGGCCTTGCGACCGGAAGACTGGGCGGAAATAGACGCACGGCTGGACGACAGGAAGGATCCGTTGTTCAACAGTGTGGTCGAAGAGAAATTTCATGACCTGCAAAAGACGATTCTGCGGTGGGAGCAGGAGACTGAGGAAAGCCGTGTCGCAATGGCTCAAATTCAGCATTGAAGACGGGATTGCTTTGATCGACGCCGCTGTTTTTGGCCGCTAGTGGTCTTGCGCCATGCAAGGTGCATATAAGTGCGGAAATGTATGGCGGCATGGCCAACGTCATCCAGGCTGGTGGGGGCTCGTAAATTGATCCGGATCGATTGATTCCGGTTAAGTTGGCCTTACGGTTAATAATTGGGTTCGATCGCGTCAATCGACGCCCGAAATGAAGGAGCTGTTCATGATTCCTTCAAATGTACCTGCTGAATATCCGCAAAAACGCGACATGATCGCGGATTGCGGCGTCCAAGGCCCGATGTCACAGCAGGATGCTGTTGGCTCTCACGGCCATGAGATGCATCCGCAAAAATTTGTGCGGTTGGTCGGCTGTCATGATTCCGATGCAGGAAAACATCAAGTAACGGGCGGTCTGCATTAATCCCCTGCGGCGCGACCGACGAGCTGCGAACGATGGCCGCGTTATTGCGTGTCGCATCGATGCGAAGCTGAAGCTTGGCCTGCAATGGCGGATTTTGTTGCAGAACTTTCCGGCAGTTCAATCTAAGCTGTCAGAAGGATAGTCCGGCGGTGCCGGAGGCAGGACGGGTATGGGCGCTGCCCGCTTGACGAAACTTGGTACGCCTCGGGAGATTACACATGACTTCCTCCATGACGGCTTCGGACGCCGCTGTCCGCATTGCCCTCAATGCTGTCTTGACCAAGCAAAGAGCAGCGCAGCTGCGGGACGGAGCGCCATCGGCGGCCATCCGGATTGACCGGCTCAACCGTTGCATCGCCCTTCTTGTCGACCATCGTAGTGAGATTGAAGCGGCCTTGGATGCTGATTTTGGCGCACGCTCCCGCCTGGCGACGGCCTTTACGGACGTTGCCGGCTCGATCGGTCCGCTCAAGCATGCCCGTGATCATGTTGCGCGCTGGATGCAAACGGAACGGCGAAGCACCACCCCATGGATTTTAGGCCTGTTCGGCGCCAGGGCGGAGATCCGCCACCAGCCCAAAGGCATCGTCGGGGTAATCAGCCCCTGGAACTTCCCGGTCAACCTGACCTTCACTCCGCTGGCCGGCGTGCTGGCCGCGGGCAACCGGGCCATGATCAAGCCTTCGGAGGTGACGCCGGTAACCTCTGCGCTTATGAAAAAGATGTTTGCGAGCGCCTTCGACGAAGAGGAAATAGCTGTCGTCACCGGTGGCGCGGAAGTCGGGCAAGCCTTCTCCAGCCTGGCATTCGATCATTTGATTTTCACCGGCGCCACGTCAATCGGACGGCAGGTGATGCGGGCAGCCGCTGAAAACCTGGTGCCGGTTACGCTTGAATTGGGCGGTAAGAGTCCCGTGGTCATTGGCCGCTCTGCCAATCTGGCCACGGCGGCCGCGCGGATCATGAACGGCAAGACCCTCAACGCCGGCCAGATCTGTCTTGCTCCTGACTATGTGCTGGCGCCGTCGGATCAGTTGAACGCCTTTGTCGCCGAAGCGAAATCCGCGGTCGGCCGCATGTTCCCGACCATTCGTGACAATCCCGACTACACGGCGGTTGTGGCCGACCGGCACTTTGCGCGGCTTACGGGTTACCTGGACGACGCGCGCGCGAAGGGTGCCGAAATTGTGGAGATCAATCCTGCCGGCGAAGATCTGCGCCAGCAGCCTCACCGCCGCATCGCGCCGACCTTGATCCTCAATCCAACTGACGACATGAAGGTGATGCAGGAGGAGATTTTTGGGCCGCTTCTCCCGGTCAAGGCCTATCAAAAGGTGGACGACGCCATTGACTATATCAATGCGCACGACCGCCCTTTGGGACTGTACTATTTCGGCGCGGACAACGCCGAGCGGGACCGGGTCTTGAATCAAACGACGTCTGGCGGTGTATCTGTCAATGACGTGGTGATGCATGTCGCGCAGGAAGAATTGCCATTCGGCGGCATCGGGCCGGCCGGCATGGGCGCCTATCACGGCCATGACGGATTCCGCGAGTTCAGCCATCGGAAGTCGGTCTTTCACCAGATGAAAAGAGATATCGGGCCGCTGCGGATGCTGCGCCCGCCCTACGGCGCGGGGATCGCCAAATATCTGATGACTCAAATCAAGCGTTAGCGGCCGTGAGGCCTAAGATCGCTGTGGCGATTTTGATGCATATCAAAGGCAAAGCCTTTGGCTGAGCCGACTATTCGATAGCCGAAGATCATACGCGCGACGCCAGAATGGCTTGCTGATCTCCGATAGGGCAGGAGCGGTCAAATGAACGGCGCGCAATCATTGATTCAAACGCTGGTCAATTGCGGCGTCGATACCTGTTTCGCCAATCCCGGCACCTCGGAAATGCATTTCGTCGCGGCTCTCGACACCGTGAAGGGGCTGCGGCCGGTACTTTGCCTCTTCGAAGGTGTCGCAACTGGCGCTGCTGACGGTTATGGCCGCGTCGCGGGCAAACCAGCCGCGACACTTCTTCACCTGGGGCCGGGTCTGGCCAATGGTCTTGCCAATTTGCACAATGCCCGTCGTGCGGCGACGCCGATTGTCAATGTCGTCGGCGATCACGCCACCTATCATCTGCAGTATGACGCGCTGCTGACGTCCGATATTGCCGGCTTCGCTCGCCCGGTATCGGGTTGGATCCACGAGACCAAGAGCGCCAAAGCCGTTGCGAGCGATGCAGCAAGGGCTGTGCAGGCGGCGCGCTCCGCGCCGGGTGGCATCGCAACCCTGATATTGCCCGCCGACGCAGCCTGGAATCCGGCCGAGCGCGCTGCGGAGCGATTGCCGGATATCGGGCCCGCGATCGTGAGCGCGGCTGCGGTCGAAGACATCGCCAAACTCACGTCCAATGGCAAGAAGACAGCGATGTTACTGCGAGGTCGCGCCTTGATCGGCGACGGGCTGGAGGCGGCCGGGCGTATTCGCGCCAAAACCGGGGTGCGGCTGCTATGCGACACCTTTGCACCGCATGCCGAGATCGGTGCCGGTCGTGTGCCTGTGGAGCGAATCCCGTATTTCGGCGAGCAGGTCACGGCACTTCTTGCGGGAACGGAGCAAATGATCATGGTGGGCAGCAAGCCACCGGTGTCGTTTTTTGCTTATCCGGATAAACCGAGCTGGTGTGTGCCCGAGATGTGCGAGCTGATTTACCTCGCGCATCCGCATGAGGACGGCGTCACCGCCCTGCAGAACCTGGCGGACGCCCTGGGCGCACCGCAGGAGTCCTCAACACGCGTCCCGTTGCATCTGCCGGGTCTGCCAACCGGCTCACTGAATTCACTCAGCGTGGCCCAAATCATTGCACAACTGACGCCGGATCATGCGATCTATGCGGACGAATCCAATACTTCGAGCCTGCCGCTGTTGATGATGCTGGCGCGCGCGCGTCCGCACACCCATTTGCCGCTGGCTGGCGGTTCCATCGGTCAGGGCCTGCCGCTCGCCGTCGGAGCGGCGCTGGCCGCTCCAGATCGCAAGGTCGTCTGCCCGCATGGCGACGGCGGAGCCGCCTACACGATGCAGGCGCTATGGACCATGGCGCGCGAAAATCTCGACGTGACCACCGTTATTTACGCCAATCGGTCCTACGCAATTCTCAATTATGAAATGTATCGGGTGGGAGTGGCCGCGGTCGGAGAAAATGCGCGCTCGGTGCTCGACCTGCATAATCCGGAAATGAACTGGATGCAGATCGCCGGCGGTCTGGGAGTCGAAGCCAGCCGCGCGACGACGGCCGAAGAGTTCGCCGCACAATACGAATCGGCGATGAAGCACCGGGGACCGCGCCTGATCGAAGCGATGATTTGAGGAGACCGGCCGTGGATACAATCGATGCGCTGCGGGCAATTGTTGGCGAGACGGGCGTATTGGGTGCGGCCGATATCGCAACGCGATCGGCCGGTATACTGCGTCCGGACACCCTCAAGGCGCGGGCTCTCGTACGCCCCAAGAACACCGACGAGGTTTCGAAAGTAGTTCGCTGGTGCCATGACAACGGCATGCCGATCGTGACCCACGGCGGTCTCACGGGCCTCGTCCACGGGGCCGACGCGTCGTCTGACGAAGTGATCCTTTCGACGGAGCGGATGCGCGCCATCGAAGCGATCGATCCGGTTCAGCGTATTGCCGTGGTTCAGGCCGGGGTCGTGCTGCAAACGCTGCAGGAGGCGGTCGAGCAGCACGATCTGAGTTTTCCACTCGACCTTGGCGCGCGCGGAACGGCGACCCTTGGCGGCAATGCCGCGACGAATGCCGGCGGCAACCGCGTGATCCGCTACGGCATGACGCGCGACATGATCCTGGGTCTCGAAGTCGTCCTGGCTGACGGTACCATCCTCTCGTCGATGAACCGCCTGATCAAGAACAACGCCGGCTATGACCTCAAGCACGTGTTCATAGGATCCGAGGGCACGCTCGGGGTCATCACGCGGCTGGTGTTGCGGTTGCGAGAGAAGCCGCGGTCGCAAGATGTGGCAATTGTTGCCGTGCCGACTTTCGAGGCGCTGACGAAATTGCTCAAGCATATCGACAGCGCCTTGGGCGGATCGCTCTCGGCGTTCGAGGTCATGTGGCAATCTTTCTATCGCCTGGTGACGTCCCCGCCGGCCAGGGGAAAAGCGCCAGTGAGTCAGGACCATCCATATTACGTCCTGATCGAAAGCCTTGGCGCCAATGCCAAGCTTGATTCCGAACGCTTCGTGGCGGCCCTGGAATCCGCCCATGAGGCAAATCTGATTTCCGACGCGGCGGTGGCGCAGTCCGACAGTGACCGGCGCGCGTTCTGGTCGCTGCGCGACGACGTTCTGCAGGTCGTGGTGGGCGGAATGCCGGTCGTATTCGACATTTCGCTGCCGCTTGAGGCGATGGAACAATACGTCGACACCTTGAGTAAGGATCTGAAGACCGGGATCGGCGAGCACAGGCTCTGGATCTTTGGTCATCTGGGCGACGGGAATCTGCATGTGATCGTTCAGGTCCAACTCCAGAACTATCTGACGTTGCGGCCGAAGATCGAAGCACTCGTGTATGGTCCGCTCGGCAGTTCAGGCGGCTCGATTTCAGCCGAACACGGCATTGGATTGGAGAAGAAGCCCTATCTGTCCGTCTGCCGAAGCGAAGGCGAAATCGCGTTGATGCGCGCGCTCAAGACGGCACTCGATCCGGATCGGATACTGAATCCCGGCAAAATCTTCTGACAGAAACCGCGCGAACGGCCCGCGGATTCACGGCCTGCGGGCGCTCAGCCCACCTGGCTGATCAGTTCCTCGGTCACGACGCGTTCGACCTTCTCGGTCTTGCTCCTGATCCGGTAGCGGGGTCGTCCGTCCGCCTCGATCGGCAGGCGGGCGGTAATCGTATAGACGTCTTGTTGCTTTGGGACATCGCGACCCTGCGGTCCCTGAAGGTGGAAAAGCACGTCGTCATTGATCGCGTAATTGTATGGCATGGTCGCCTCATTTTTTCAGTTTTGGCAGGTCGATGCGCTCATTGGAAAATTCCGGTGGGCCCTCAGTAAGCCTGCGTATGCGGCGTTCGCGTTCTTCAGGGGGAAGCGACGGATCGAGCAACTGGCCGATCTGCCTTGCCGCCAGATCTTCAACTTCAACGGGACCGCGCCGGGCGGAGCCGGCGGAATCGGCAGATGGCGTGGAGTCTAGGCCAAGCTCTATTAGCTGACGAATAGCGTCGGAACGGATCGTGTCATGCGCTTCCGCCCAGGCATCGACATCGGCTGTAAGTTTTTCCGACATTTTCACCGCACTGATTGCATCGCGGCCCGTGCCCGGACGGATCGTGTTGTCAGGACTTTTTTTGGTAAAGTCGGGCACGTCCCCCTCAAATCCGCCGATCGACAGATTAAATTAACCGCTTTTCGTCCCAGGCGATTTGACTTCGATCAATGACGGTTGGCGCAGGGGCGTATTGCAGGAACCGGTGATCAATAAATCTTTTTGTACAGACACTTAAGGGGACCTCGAATAATTGCAGTAGCTGGGAATCTCGGAGATCTTTGGGGTGAACAGCACAGAATCGAAACGAGAACAAAGCCGAATCATTCGTGGGTAAATTCGGGGCGCCTGATGATC
>Ga0097691_1001439_pt1 | contig 17575 bp, 14 predicted proteins | sample NGESurdeep072012_8_FD_72858 | JGI IMG/M metagenome (GOLD analysis project Ga0097691, IMG submission 72858) | Arctic peat soil microbial communities from Barrow, Alaska - NGEE Surface sample 210-1 deep-072012 | ecosystem: Environmental > Terrestrial > Soil > Wetlands > Peat ... | reverse complement strand
GTGCAGCCCGCGCTGGCGGTCGCGCAGCGCCGGCTGCCGGTCGAAATGACCACGCCGCCGTTCTTCCGCAAGGTCAATCCCGGCGATTTTCCGGTGCTCTATGTGAGCATGCGTTCCGACACTATGCCGCTATCGGCGGTGGATGAGTACGCCGAGACCGTGCTGGCGCCGACACTTTCGCAATTGCCCGGCGTTGCGCAGGTGCTGGTTTATGGCGCGCAGAAATTCGCCGTCCGCGTCCAGGTCGACCCGGCGGCGGCCGCCGCGCGCAATATCTCGCTCGACGACATCCGCAGCGTGGTCGCCAAGGCCAATTCCTCCACACCAGTCGGCGTGCTGGAGGGCGAGAACCAGGCAGTGACGCTGCTGGCCACCGGCGCCATCGAAAAGGCGGCCAATTATCGTGACGTGATTGTCGCCTACCGCAACGGCGCGCCGATCAAGCTCAACGAAGTGGCGCGCGTGATCGACAGCGTTGAGAACGACAAGGTGGCCAGCTGGTTCAACGATTCCCGCGCCATCGTGCTGGCGATCCAGCGCCAGCCCGACGCCAACACCGTCGAGGTTGTCGATCTGGTGCGCAACAAACTGCCGGCGATGCGCGCGCAAATCCCGCCCGCCATCAACATGACGCCGTTGTTCGACCGCTCGATCTCGATCCGCGCGGCGGTCAGCGACGTGCAGGAGACGCTGGCCATCGCGATCTCGCTGGTGATCATGGTGATCTTCCTGTTCCTGCGGAAGGTCTCGGCGACCATCATCCCAGCTTTGGCGGTGCCGGTGTCGCTGATCGGCACCTGTGCCGCGATGTATGCCTTCGGCTTCTCCATCAACAACATGACGCTGCTGGCGCTCACGCTGTCGGTCGGCTTCGTGGTCGACGACGCCATCGTGATGCTGGAGAACATCGTGCGCCACATCGAGGGCGGCATGCGGCCGTTCGAGGCGGCGCTCAAAGGCTCGCGCGAGATCGGCTTCACCATCGTGTCGATCACCTTCTCGCTGATTGCGGTGTTCATCCCGGTGCTGCTGATGGGCGGCATGGTGGGCCGCGTGTTCCGCGAATTCGCGGTCTCGGTCTCGGTGGCGATCATCGTTTCCGGTTTCGTGTCATTGACGCTGACGCCGATGCTATGCGCGCGCGTGCTCAAGGGCCATCAAGTCGAAGAAAAGCAGAACTTCGTGCTGCGTGCCTTCGAACGCTTTTTCGAGTTCATGCTGCGCGGTTACGAATGGACGCTCGACCGCGTGCTGGCCTACAAGTCGATCATGCTGGGCGTGACGATCGCCACTATCGCGGGCACGATCTGGCTCTATATCGTGGTGCCGAAGGGCTTCTTCCCGACCGAGGACACCGGCTATGTTCTCGGCATCACCGACGCCAGGACCGACATCGCCTTTGCGTCCATGACCGAGCACCAGCGCAAGATCGCTGACATCGTGCGCGCCGATAAGGCCGTGGCTTACGTCAATTCAACGGTCGGCGGCGGCGGTCCGAATTCGGTCACCAACAGCGGGCGCATGCTGGTGGCGCTCAAGCCGCGCAGCGAGCGCGACAGCCTGCCGGAAATCTTGGCGCGGCTGCGCAAGAGCGCGAATGTGATCATCGGCATCCAAATCTTTTTTCAGCCAATCCAGAACATCAATCTCGGCGGCAAGCTGGCCAAGAGCCAATATCAGTACACGCTGCAGTCCAATGACACCGAGGCGCTCTATCGCATCGCGCCCGAACTGCGCGACAAGATCGCCACGATTCCCGGCCTGCTCGACGTCGCCACCGATCTCTACATCAAAAACCCGCAGGTCTCGATCGATGTCGATCGCGAGAAATCCGCGGTCTATGGCGTGAGTGTCGATCAGGTGCGCCAGGAGCTGTACAACGCCTTCGGCACGCGTCAGGTCGCCACCATCTACACGCCGGCCAACGATTATCAGGTCATCCTGGAAAGCATGCCCGAGTACCGTGCAAGCAGGAACGACCTTAGTCGGCTGTATCTGAAGACGACGAACGGCACCGTGGTGCCGCTCTCGGCGGTCACGCACTTCGTCCCGACCGTCGGTCCGCTGCAGATCAATCACCAGGGCCAACAGCCAGCGGTGACCATCTCATTCAACCTGGCGCCCGGTTTCTCGCTCGGCCAGGCGGTCGATGCGATCCAGAAGCTGGAGCGCGACGACCGCTTGCCGGCCACCATCAACACCGGCTTCCAGGGCACCGCCCAGGTGTTCCAGGACTCATTGCGCGGGCAGGGCATTTTGATATTGGCGGCGATCTTTGCCGCCTATGTGGTGCTCGGCATCCTGTATGAAAGCTTTATCCATCCGATCACCATCATCTCCGGTCTGCCATCGGCCGGCATCGGCGCAATCCTGACGCTGATACTGTTCAAGATGGATTTGTCGGTGATCGCCATGATCGGCATCGTCATGCTGGTCGGCATCGTCAAGAAGAACGCCATCATGATGATCGACTTCGCGCTCTCGCGCCGCCGCGTCGGCTTGTCCGCCGAAGCGGCGATCCGCGAGGCCGCGACCTTGCGCTTCCGTCCGATCATGATGACGACCTTCGCCGCCATTTTCGGCACGCTGCCGATCGCGCTCGGCACCGGCGCCGGCGCGGAACTGCGCCAGCCGCTCGGCGTCGCGGTGGTCGGCGGCCTCTGCCTGTCGCAGCTGCTCACGCTCTACATCACGCCGGTGATCTATCTCTACCTCGACCGCGTCGACCGTATGATCAAGCGCCGGCTCGAGCCGCAACTGGAAGAAGTGCTGGAAGCCCCGCCCGCGGTGGCGGCGGAGTAGCGGCTACAGCGCGAAGCTGGTGCCGCAGCCGCAGGAGGCGGTGGCCTTCGGGTTTTTCACCTTGAACGAGGCGCCGATCAGGTCGTCGACGAAATCGATCTCGGAACCGGCCATATAATTGACCGAGACCGGGTCGATCAGCACCACGGCGCCTGCGCGGGCGATGACGATGTCGTCCTCGGCCTTGGCGCGCTCGACGCCGAACTTGTACTGGAAGCCGGAGCAGCCGCCGCCCTCCACGCTCACGCGCAGCATGGAGCCGGCCGGCTCGCTTTTGAGGATCTCGCCGATCCGCCGCGCCGCGCGTTCGCTGACTGTGACGTTCACGTCCATCGATCGCCTTTAACACGTAATGGTATTGGCAGATGCCTTTTCTGATAGTTAAGTGCGCCGACCAGCGAGGTCAATGAGCCAATGGCGATCGAAACCGGGCGCGCGCGAGCCGCCTACGCCGCCGATCCGGCCTTGAGCCGGGGCCGGCGTTGGCCTGAGCCAGCCAGCCCGACCCGCAACGCGTTCCGGCGAGATTGTGATCGGATCATCCATTCCAGCGCGTTCCGCCGGCTGGCGCACAAGACGCAGGTGTTCGTTTATCACGAGGGTGACCACTACCGCACAAGGCTCACCCATACGCTGGAAGTGGCGCAAATCGCCCGCTCGCTGGCGCGCGCGCTTGGCTGCGATGAGGACCTGGCCGAGGCGCTGGCGCTCGCCCACGATCTCGGCCATCCGCCGTTCGGTCATGCCGGCGAGCGCGCGCTCGACCAGGCCTTGAGCCATTTCGGCGGCTTCGATCACAACGCGCAGGCGCTGCGCATCGTCACGGATTTGGAACGCCGCTACGCCGCCTTCGACGGGCTCAACCTCACCTGGGAGACGCTGGAAGGGCTCGTGAAGCATAACGGCCCGCTCACCGATCGTGCTGGCCAAGCGGTCGCGCGTTATCGCGAACGCGGCGTGCCGGCGGCAATCCTGGCTTACGCGCAAATCCAGGACCTGGAGCTGTGGTCCTTCGCCGGCGCGGAGGCGCAGGTCGCCGCGCTGTCCGACGACATCGCCTATGACGCCCACGACATCGATGATGGCTTGCGCGCCGATTTGTTCACACTGGCCGACATCGCCACGGTGGGAATTATTGGCGACATCGTGCGCGAGATCGACGCACAATTTCCCACCCTCGATTCCGCCCACCGCGTGCACGAGACGGTGCGGCACCTGATCACCCGCATGATCGAGGACGTCATCGCCGAGACCGGCCGGCGCGTGGCGGCGCTCAAGCCCGGCTCCGCGGCGGACGTGCGTCATGGGTTGCAGGCAATGGTGGCGTTCTCGCCGGCGATGGAAAAAGCCGACGCCGACATCAAGGGCTTCCTGCGCCCCCACATGTACCGGCACGTGCGCGTGATGCGGGTGATGGACGATGCCGAACGCGTGGTGCGCGACCTGTTCGGCCATTATGTGAAATCGTTCGCCGATCTGCCGGCGGAATGGTCGCAAGGGATCGATCTTGCCGACGAGAGCGCCCGGGCGCGGCGCATCGCCGACTACATCGCCGGCATGACCGACCGCTACGCGCTGATCGAGCACGCGAAGTATTTCAAGGCGACGCCGGAGTTGCGGTGAGGGGCGGCAGCAAACAGTTGAGACTTGGTCAGACTGGTCCGTTTTCGCAGAAATATTTCGGAGCGATAACGGACTGTCCGGCTAGTTCTTTCTGAACTGGATATCGACGTCTTTAGAGTAACCGCAGCCCGCACATTCAAACGTTCGCAGATCGTGTCCCGCTGCCGCGGGCTCAATACGAACCAGTTGAATGTCTTGTCTGCACTGGGGACACGCCGGAGTTAGCAGGAGGGTTGGTAATCTCAGAATAGGCAGTGATATTGCCAAATGGCTACCCTCATCCATTGCAGCTGAAGCAAATTATGCCTCCCCGTCATCGAATCAAATTTCTGCTGGGGTCATCAGTATGTGCTGTTTGCTGCCACAAGTCGAGCGCCTTAGTCACGAAATGTTTCAGGTTCGACGAGAGTCCGGGCGGTCGGACTGGCTGCAATCCGCGCATGTACCGGCACGAGCGCGTGATGCGCGCGGCGCATCGCCGACTACATCGCCGGCATGACCGATCGCTACGCGCTGATCGAGCACGCCAAGTATTTCAAGGCGATGCCGGAGTTATGGTAGCCGCCGCATCCGGGGCACGCAGCCAGCCAAATTGCTCTTTCATGACGTGTTGCGTGTCGGAGGTATACCGTGGCGATTTTCAACGCCATCGCCCCAAAAAAGAATTGGCGCGCTGCTGAAATATCGAAAATGCGGAATAAATTGTTCGCACCGGAATAATTATTCCGTGAATATTTTCATGCTTTGCATTCCCTCGCTCCGAAGTTGGTCGGGCGAAAGGAAATCATATGCGCATCCTCGTCGAGCCTCCGCCCTCGTCGTGCTGCGAATTCTGCGGTGGCGAGTTACGGCTCAAGCTGATTGAGTCAGCCAATCCTGCCATTGGCATGGACCATGAATTGTTCGTCTGCGTAAACTGCGAGCGTGAGCAGTTATATCTCGTGAGCCATCATAACCGGACCCACAAGGTGGCCTAGCCAACGAATAGCTCCGCCACACTCCGACCAAGTCGATCCGCCTAACCGCGCGGCGATGGGGCAGTGCCGTAGGCTGGGCTGAGCCTGGCCGGCCTTGCGTGCCCGCCCCATCGGCCAATATCCTGCTGCGGTATGGCGGTCTATCTGGCTTCGGACGAATCCGCGATCACCACCGGTCAGGTTTTGTCGGTCGATAGCGGGGCGACGATTTGCTAGCGGCATGCCGACTACATCGCAGTCAAGACCGACCGCTACGCGCTGGTCGAGCACGCGAAGAATTTTTCCGGCTTTGTGGCTACCTCAGTGGAACAACCAATCCACTCCCACCTTAGCGGTGTGCCCGCTCCATCCGGTACGTGCTGTATTGTCGCCGGTAAAGTTAGGCGCGCGGGGGAAAATGTACATCTGTTCCGGAAGATTGACCCACAGGTATTCGAATTTCAGAGAGGCATTGTCGAGAAACGCCCATTGAGTTCCGGCACCCAGCGCGTATCCGTAATGCACGTGCTCATCACTCGTCTGGAACGGTGGGGATCCCGAACCGCCGGGATGGTATTGGTTCACCGTCGATTTCAGATGGCCAGCGGCAAGCCCACCCGTTAGATAGACCAGGTTACGATCCCACGCGAAGCCCAAGCGACCGCGCAACGTAGCAAGGTAATCAAGCCGTAAGGTGATAGCCGCATCGATATAATTGTCGGTCTGCTTGACGTCCGCCGCCGCGATATCGGCCTCCACACCGACCAGCCAATTCGCAGGCAGTCGATAGTCGTAGCCAATCGCTATGCCGCCGAGCGGACCATTCACCGGCTGATGCGGATAGTCGGGCGCGGTTCCAGACCATTGTCCGAGCGCATAGCCCGAGAAGACGCCGACGTGAATCCCACTCCAGTCGACTGGCGATACTGGGCGGCGGTCGGGCGCCGGCGCAACTGGCGCCTTGCTGGCCATTGCGTAAGTCGCCGTTGACGGGAGCGGAGCCGCCGGTGCCGCAGGCAAAGCGGCCGTCTTTCTCGCTTCGAGCCGGCGGACGCGATCGCGCAGCGCCGTATTCTCTTTTTCCAGCACGTCGAGGCGCCGCAAGATCACGTCATTCGATTGTGCCAACACATTGCCCGGAATAAAGACAATCGCGATGACGGCCATTGCGGCCGCGAGCAAGAATTTCATAACACTCCCCTAAAGCTGGTTCACGCGCATGAATTAGCCTGAAGTCTTAATCTCTGGCTTAGCGAAAAGCACTGAAGCAGCAATACCGGGACGAGTCACTTCCGATGCTGGCACTTCTCCGACTTGGGACGACTACTGACTTTAAGTCCGCAAAGCGCACCCAAGCGGCCATTGACCACTTATTGCTCAGCAATCTCGATTTATGAGGTCACGGCCTCATCAACGCCGAGCGATCCGCCGCAGGGAAAATTCCCACCACCCTTTTGACTCACCCCCCAAAATCCCTTACCCGCAGCCCCACAATGCCCGCCGCAACCGCGCCCCAACACCTGTTCTCCGACATGCTCGCCCGCGTGCAAGGCGCGACCCTATCCGTGACTGGTGCGGGTTATGACTGCTCCCGCATCGTGGTCGAGCCGCCGCGCGATCCCACGCACGGCGACATGGCGACCAACGCCGCCATGGTGCTGGCCAAGGATGCCGGCAAGAAGCCGCGCGAACTGGCCGAGGCCATCGCCGAAAAACTGCGCGCCGACGATAAAATCGCCAAGGTCGACGTGGCGGGCGCGGGCTTCATCAATCTGACCCTCAAGCCGCAGGTGTGGGCCGAAGAGCTGCGCGTCGTGCTGGCGGCCGGCAGCGATTACGGCCGCAGCGACACGGGCAAGGGCGAGAAGATCAATGTCGAATATGTCTCGGCCAATCCGACCGGCCCGATGCATGTCGGGCACGGCCGCGGCGCGGTGTTCGGCGATGCGCTGGCCAATCTGCTGGCCTTTGCCGGCTTCGAGGTGACACGCGAATATTACATCAACGATGCCGGCGCGCAGGTCGACGTGCTGGCGCGCTCGGCGTTCCTTCGTTATCGCGAAGCATTGGGCGAAGTCATCGGCGCGATGCCGGAGGGGCTTTATCCGGGCGATTATCTCGTGCCGGTCGGCGGCAAACTCGCCGCCGAGCACGGCCCCGCACTCAGTGCCAAACCGGAATCCGAATGGCTGCCGATCGTGCGTGCCAAGGCCATCGGCATGATGATGGACATGATCCGCGACGATCTTGGCCAGCTCGGCGTGCGGCACGACGTGTTTTTTTCCGAGCGCTCGCTGATCGAGGGCGGCGCCAACAAAGTCGGCGACACCATCGAGAGTTTGCGCAAAAGCGGCGAGGTCTATGAGGGCCGGCTTCCGCCGCCCAAAGGCGGCAACCTCGAGGATTGGGAAGACCGCGAGCAGACGCTGTTCCGCTCGACCGATTTCGGCGACGACGTCGACCGGCCGCTGAAGAAATCCGACGGCAGCTACACTTATTTCGCTTCCGACATCGCCTATCACAAGTCCAAGTTCGACCGTGGCTTCCGCAACCTGATTGACGTCTGGGGCGCCGATCACGGCGGCTATATCAAGCGCATGCAGGCGGCGGTGAAGGCGGTGAGCGCCGGCAAGGCCGCACTGGACGTGAAGCTAGTGCAGCTCGTGCGGCTGTTGCGCGCGGGCGAGCCGGTGAAAATGTCGAAGCGCTCGGGCGAATTCGTCACGCTGCGCGAAGTCGTCGACGAAGTCGGCAAAGATGCGGTGCGCTTCGACATGCTCTACCGCAAAAACGACGCCGTGCTCGACTTTGATCTGGCCAAAGTCATCGAACATAGCCGCGAGAACCCGGTGTTCTACGTGCAGTACGGCCATGCTCGCGGCGAGTCCGTGTTCCGCAATGCGCGCGTCGAGATGCCCAATCTGCCGGCCGCGGCCCCTGAGCGCGCGCGCTGGCTCAAGGACGCGAGGCTCGACCGGCTCAGCGATTCCGGCGAGCTTTCCATCCTGCGCCGGATCGCGCTTTACCCGCGTCTGGTCGAGGCCGCGGCGCTGGCCCATGAGCCCCACCGGGTTGCATTCTATCTCTATGAATTAGCAAGCGAATTCCACGCACATTGGACGCGGGGGAAAGACTTGCCTCATTTACGCTTCATTATCCAGAATGATCCAGAAACGACGATGGCCCGGCTCGCTTTGGTGCAGGGGATCGTCACCGTTCTCGCCTCGGGCTTGGCGTTGCTCGGGGTCGAAGCGCCGGAAGAAATGCGGTAATTCTTGTTCAGCGAACCGCATTTGACGCAGGTTCGCGAGTAGAGCGGCGAGGGCGCACTCAATAACCGGGGACCGAATGGCGGACGACCAGAACCAGAGACCCTATCGTTCGAATGAAACGCTGCCGCGCGCCACGCCGGCCGCCTCCGCCGCTTCCGGCAGTGATCCGCTCGCCGAGCTCGCCCGCCTGATCGGACAAAACGATCCGTTTGCCGAATTTGGTCGGGCTAACGCGCGCCGTGCCGCTGCGCCGCCGCCCACGGTCAACTGGTCCGCCCCACCGGCCCCGCTGGCTGCGCCGGCCGCGCAACCATCGGCGCCGGAAGCGCCGCTTTATGGCGCCCCCGACGGCTTTCGCTATCAGGACGAAGCCGAGACGGCCGGCCATCCGGCAGCCGATACCGGCGGCTTTGAGCCGGACCCAAATCATCCGAGCAACGCCCAGCTCGCGGGCGAGGAAGAGGACTTCTACGACGATGTCCCGCCCGCCAAACGGCGCATGGGCATCATGGCAATCGCCGCCGTATTTGCGCTGGCGGTGATCGGCACCGCCGGCGCCTTCGGCTATCGCGCGCTATTCGGCACGTCGGGGCCGAGCCAGCCACCGCCGGTGATCAAGGCCGATATCGCGCCGAGCAAGATTGTGCCGGTGACCGCCAGCAAGGCGCCCAACAAGCTTATCACCGATCGGGTTGCTGACCACGCGCAGGACGAAAAGCTCGTATCGCGCGAAGAACAGCCGGTCGAGATGAAGGACAAGCCGGCCGCCGCGCCGCCACCGCAGGCGCAAGGCAGCGCCCCGGCGGCACTTGGCAGCGGAGTCCTTTCCAGCGAGCCGAAGAAAATCCGCACCATCGCCATCCGTCCCGATCAGCCCGGGTTGGGCGATAACCAACCGGTGGGGGCCACCGCCACCGCGCCGGCTCCTCCGCCACCGCAGACACGGATGGCGCCAGCACCGACCGCACCGACGGCACCGCCTGCACAGGTCGTCAGCAATCCTCCCGTTGCGGCCAATCCGGAACCGCCGCCGCCGCGTCAGAGCGAGACGCGCGCCGTTGCGCCGGTGCCTCACACCACGGCGTCGTCCGGCACCGCGCCGCTCTCGCTGAGCCCGGACGCGTCCGCCGCCCCGGGCGCGCGGGCTCCCATGCGCACCGCGGCGGTGGCCGCGCCGGCGCCGATCGCGCGGGCGGCCAAGCCTGCTGCAGCCGCCAGCGGCAGCTATGCGGTGCAGTTATCCTCGCAGCGTAGCGAAGCCGATGCACAGGCCGCGTTCCGCAGCTTGCAGGCCAAATTCCCCAACCAACTCGGCGGCCGGCAGGCGCTGATCCACAAAGTGGAGCTGGGCGACAAGGGCACCTATTATCGCGCCATGGTCGGCCCCTTCGCCAACGCCAATGAGGCGAACGAGCTGTGCAGCGGCCTCAAGGCGGCCGGCGGACAGTGCATCATCCAAAGAAATTAGCGCGCCTTTACTTGAACTTACGGCGGGCGCGGGCTAATCCGCGCCGATGGCGGCGCGCGCATTCATCACCGGATTGAGCGGGCTTAACGTCTCCGCCAATGAGCGCGCGTTTCTCCGCGAGGCCCAGCCCTGGGGCCTGATCATCTTCAAGCGAAACGTGAATACACCACAGCAAGTCACTGAACTAACTAAGTCATTTCGCGACGCTGTTGGCTGGGCGGCGCCCGTGCTGGTGGACCAGGAAGGCGGCCGGGTGCAGCGGCTTGGACCGCCGCACTGGCCGATTTTTCCGCCCGGCGCCCGCTATGGCGCGATCTACGATCGCGACGTGGCCTCTGGCCTGGCTGCTGCTCGGCTCGGAGGTCACTTGATCGCGGCCGAGCTCAGTGTTCTTGGGATAGACGTTGACTGCCTTCCTCTGGCCGATGTTCTGGTCCCCGGCGCCGACCCGGTGATCGGCGACCGCGCCTATGGAACTGAGCCCGGCAAGGTCGCCGCCATCGCCGGGGCGATCGCGCAAGGCCTGCTGGCCGGCGGCGTTCTGCCGGTGCTCAAGCACCTGCCCGGGCATGGCCGCGCCAGCGTGGACAGCCACGCCAAATTGCCAGTGGTCGATACCGACCGGGCCACCCTGGAATCGACCGATTTTGCCGCCTTCCGGCCCTTGGCCTCCCTGCCGCTCGGCATGACCGCCCATGTTGTGTTTTCTGCCATCGACCCCGTCGCGCCGGCCACAACTTCGGTCACAATGGTGCGCGAAGTGATTCGCGGGTTTATTGGATTCCGGGGCCTGCTGATGAGCGACGACGTCTCGATGAAGGCGCTGTCCGGCACGATCGCGGAGCGCAGCCGCGCCGCGTTTGCCGCCGGATGCGACGTCGTGCTCCACTGCAACGGCGACCTCAACGAGATGAGCGCGGTAGCCTCCCAGGCGCCGGAGCTCAAAGGCGCAGCGGCCAAGCGCGCCGAGGCCGCGCTGGCGCAGCGCAAGGCGCCGGAAGAATTCGACGTGGATGCCGCGCGCAAGATTTTCACGCAGATGGTGGACGCCGAACAGTCGCAACGGAAGACCGGTTCATGAACGCGGAAGAATTCGACACCACGCTGGAAGCCGATCGCGGCATCACCGAGCCGGCGATGATCGTGGACGTGGAGGGCTTCGAGGGCCCGCTCGATCTTTTGCTCGCGCTGGCGCGCACGCAGAAAGTCGACTTGGCGAAGATTTCGATCCTGGCGTTGGCCGATCAGTATCTCCAGTTCATCGACAAGGCGCGGCAATTGCGCCTCGAACTGGCCGCCGATTATCTGGTGATGGCGGCCTGGCTGGCCTATTTGAAATCCCGTCTGCTGCTGCCGGAATCGGCGCCGGGCGAGGGGCCGAGCGCGGAGGATATGGCGCTGGCGCTGGCCTATCGCTTGCGCCGGCTGGAAGCATTCCGCGACGTGGCGACCCGCCTGATGGGGCGGCCGCAGCTCAACCGCGACGTTTTCGCGCGCGGCGCGCCCGAGCCGATCGACGAGATCAAGCAGCCGGAATGGACCGCGACGCTGTACGATCTGCTCAGCGCCTATGCCACGCAACGCGCGCGCAGCGCGCTCTCGCGCGTGCGCCTCAAGAAGCGCACGGTGTGGTCGTTGGCGGAAGCGCGCGCCGCGCTCGAGCGGTTGATCGGCATGTCGACCGACTGGTCGCGCATCGACGCGTTCCTGATTTCCTACGTGGTCGAGCCGGCGCTACGGGCGACCGTGATGGCGTCCTCGTTCGCCTCCGCGCTCGAACTGGTGCGCGAAGGGATCGCCGAGATTCATCAGAAAGAGTCGTTCGCGCCGATCTACATGCGCAAGCGGGTCGGTGGGAATGGAAGTGCTGCGACGCATGACGCGCAAGAAAACGCATAAGGAGAGAGAGTCGATGCCGAGCGTGGCCAAGAAGCTCGTTATTGTCCAAAACAACGACGCGGCGGCCGCGGAGCCGGTTGCCGCGCCCGCGGCGGAAGCGGCCGTGCGGCCGGAAGAGCTGCGGCTGCTCGAAGCCCTGTTGTTCGCCGCCGGTCAGCCGCTCGACGAGGCGACGCTGGCGCGCCGGCTGCCCAACGACGTCGACGTGAAGGACGCGCTGGCGCAGCTCAAGGCCGAATACGCCACGCGCGGCGTCAATCTGGTGCGCGTCGGCCGGAAATGGATGTTCCGCACCGCCGACGATTTGTCCTGGCTGCTCACCAAGGAGACGGTGGAGACGCGCAAGCTCTCGCGCGCGGCGGTCGAGACGCTTGCCATCATCGCCTATCACCAGCCGGTCACCCGCGCCGAAATCGAGGAAATCCGCGGCGTGGTGGCGGCGGCCGGCACGCTCGACGTGCTGCTGCGCACCGGCTGGATCCGTCCGCGCGGACGGCGCAAGGCGCCGGGGCGGCCGATCACTTATGGCACCACCGAGCAGTTCCTCACCCATTTCGGGCTGGAGGAGGTGGGCGATCTGCCCGGTCTCGACGAGCTCAAGGGCGCCGGTTTACTCGAAGGCAATCTGCCGCCGGGCTTCGCGGTGCCGATGCCGTCCGACGAGACCACCTTGCGCGACGACGAGGATCCGCTCGACCCGGGCGATCTTGACTTAGGGTTAGCGCCGCCGTCCTCGCGCAGCGAGACGTAATCCAAAATCGGCCAAATAATGTCGGGCGCAAAGCGGGCATCGCGGGAACTTCTCGCTATGCCCGCTTATGACTCGCAATGGACATCGGAAGGCCGGTCAATGATCGTTGTCCCAGGCAGGAATTTGCTGTCTATTCAGGTGTTAGCCTGAGCACTGTGTCGCCCTTTTCTACGGTGGGAGTTAATTTGATACGGCGCGAGTTCATCACGCTTCTCGGCGGCGCGGCGTTTGCCGTGGGTGCGTTCGTCTCGCCAGAAATCTCATTCGCCCAGCAGGAATTGAAGAAGGCTCCTCGCATAGGCTTTTTAACACGCGCTACCGACGCCTCTGTCTCCACTCAGATAGATGCATTCCGACAGAGTCTTCGGGACCTCGGGTGGGTCGAAGGAAAGAGCATCAACATCGAGTACCGAGACGCGGAGGGTCGAGCCGATCGTCTCCCGGCGCTCGCCGCTGAACTCGTCGCCCTCAAGGTGGATGTCATCGTCACGGTAGACACGCCGCCCACGCAAGCCGCTAAACAAGTAACGAGCACGATACCTATTGTTATCGCGGTCTCTGCTGATCCGGTGGGGGCTGGATTGGTCGACAGTCTTGCGCACCCTGGTGGCAATACCACTGGCATGTCGCTCCTTGCCCCTGAGACAGATCAGAAAAATCTGGAACTTCTGAAAGAGGCCCTACCCAAAACCAGGCGCGTGGCGATGATTTTCGACCCGAAGAATCGGGGGATGATGCTTAGACTAGACACGATAAAGACCGCGGCGCTGAAGCTCGCGATAGAGATTCAAGCAATACCGGCGCTAGGGCCAAACGAACTTGCCGGCGCGCTGACAGCCGCCGCCAAGGACCCGCCAGACGCTCTCATCGTGCTTTCTCCTATATTTGCAGCTTATCGGGATGTGGTCCTGGAATTCGCGGCCAAGACGAAAGTGCCGCTGTCTTTTGATACCAAGGGCCTGGCCGGAGAACCTGGTGCCCTCTTGTCCTACGGGGTGGATATCTCGGTGTTATTTCGGCGAGCCGCCGCGTTCGTCGACAAAATATTGAAGGGTGCCAAGCCGGCCGATTTGCCGGTGGAACAGCCGACCAAGTTCGAGCTGGTTATCAACCTCAAAACAGCTAAGGCACTTGGGATCAGCATTCCACCAACGCTGATCGCGCGCGCCGACGAGGTGATTGAATAAAGACGCTGTTTGCTGCGGTGCATGAGTTCGTGCCGGCGCCCGCGGATGTCGGGTTTACCCAACATCCAAATATGTGCGCGCAAATCGGCCAAGGCCGACTTGCGATGGCTCGCTGCGCTCGCACCGCAGGGTGACGGATCATATGCTTAACGGCGCGCGCCGCCGTAAGCTTCAGTAACGTAAGGCTATTTTCGCTTATGCTGCGACATGGAGGCCTCATTACAAAGGCCCGAAGTCCTTGTTTTTGCCGCTTCCGGAGCCTAGTTTCAGAGTCAAATCACGGGCGGGGCGCGCACAAAGCCACCGCCGCGGAGGGTTCGCCAATGGGTTCCTTAAGTATCTGGCACTGGATGATCGTCATCGTCGTGGTGATGCTTATGTTCGGCGGCCGCGGAAAGATTTCCTCGCTGATGGGCGATTTCGCTCAAGGGATAAAGGCGTTCAAAAAGGGCATGTCGGAGGACGACAAGGCGGCGGAGGCCAAGCCCGAGCCGGCCAAGACCATCGATCACGAGGCCGCCGGCGCAACGCCGAAGACGGAAACCGAGCGGCGCGCCGAGGGCGCGCGCTCTTAACGGCGCATGCAGCCGCAGTTTGGTCTGACGGGCGGTAGTATTTTTGCTTGCGCATGATCTTGTCCGAAAACCGGTTCCCACTTTTCGGGATCATGCGCTGGAGTTGATCTATCCATGTTCAGTCTTGGTTGGGGCGAGATCGTCGTCATCGGCATCGTCGCGCTGATCGCGATCGGGCCGAAGGAGCTGCCGACCGTCCTGCGCACGCTCGGCCAGTGGATGGGCAAGGTCCGCCGCATGGCCAACGAATTCCAGGGCCAGTTCCAGGAAGCGCTGCGCGAGGCCGAGTTCGCCGACCTGAAGAAGCACGCCGACGATATCTCAAGCTCGGTCGCCGAATTCTCCAACATCGATCCGCTCGCCGACGCGCAGAAAGACATGGAGCGCGCCTTTGAAGAAACGCCGGCGGTCGCTGCCGATGCGCCGGCCGCGCCGCTAGCCGACGCCGCCAGCACCACGCCGGCGGTTCCGTCCGAACCGGAGCTGCCGCTAGCGCTGCCGGCGATCGAGGTGCCGCTGCCGGAGGAGCCGGCCGCCCTCACAAGTGCAGACTTCGCGCCGCCCGCACCGGCCGAGCCGCCGCCCGCCAAAAAGGCCGGGAGCGGCGCATGAGCCAAGCATGAGCCAAGAATGAGTCAAGAGGACATCGAGGCCACCAAGGCGCCCTTGCTCGAGCACCTGATCGAACTGCGCTCGCGGCTGATCAAGGCGGTGCTCGCCTTCGCCGTGATGTTCGCGCTCTGCTTCGTGTTCGCCAAGGACATCTACAATATCCTGGTCTGGCCGTTCGTCTGGGTGGCGGGGCCGGAAAATTCCAAATTCATCTACACCGCGCTGCTGGAATATTTCATCACGCAATTGAAGCTGGCGATGTTCGGCGCCGCCTTCCTGTCGTTTCCGGTGGTGGCGGCGCAAATCTACATGTTCGTGGCGCCCGGGCTCTACCGCAACGAACGCAAGGCGTTCCTGCCTTACCTGATCGCGACGCCGTTCTTCTTCGCGCTCGGCGCGGCGGTGGTCTATTTCCTGGTGCTGCCGATGCTGATCCGGTTTTCGCTCGGCATGCAGCAGCCGGGCACCGCGAACGAGGCGTCGATCGCGCTGCTGCCCAAGGTGGGCGAATATCTCTCGCTGATGATGACACTGGTGCTCGCCTTCGGCGTGGCGTTCCAATTGCCGGTGATCCTCACGCTGTTAGGGCGCATCGGGCTGATCACGTCGCAGCAGCTCAGGGAGAAGCGGCGCTATTTCATCGTCGGCGCCTTCATTTTGGCCGCCATCCTGACGCCGCCCGACGTGCTCAGCCAGATGTCGCTCGCGATACCGCTGATGCTGCTCTACGAGGGCTCGATCTGGTCGGTGCGCATCGTGGAGAAGAAGGCGAAGGCCGAGGAGGCCGCCAAGGATGCCGAGAAGGCGGCGGCCGAGGCGGCCGCGGCCAAGCCGGCGGAGTAATTTACGGCCGCGCGGCAACCGCTCTTTCCCTCTCCCGCAAGGGGAGAGGGGAAGCGCGCCGCCCTTACTTTCCCAACCCGCCGATTCCGACTAAGAAGCCCCCATGTACGACATCAAATGGATTCGCGAGCATCCGGACGCCTTCGACCGCGGGCTGACGCGGCGCGCCTTGCAGCCGCTGTCGGGCAAGCTGCTGGCGCTCGACGAAAAGCGGCGGGCGGCGATCACCAAATACGAGCTGGCGCAGGCGCGGCGTAATTCGGCCTCGAAGGAGATCGGCGAGGCGAAGAAGAAAAAGGACGAGGCCGCCGCACAGAAGCTGATGGCCGAAGTCAACGAGCTTAAAGTCACGCTGCCGGCGCTGGAGGCCGAGCAGAAAAAACTCGGTGACGAGCTCGACAAGGAACTGGCGCAAATCCCCAACCTGCCGCTCGACGACGTGCCGGACGGCACCGACGCCGGCGGCAATGTCGAGCATCATCAGTCCGGCCAGAAGCGCGATTATGCGTTCAAGCCCAAGCAGCATTTCGAACTGGGCGAAGCGCTAGGCCAGATGGATTTCGAACTGGCGGCGAAACTGTCCGGCGCGCGCTTTGTCGTTTTGCAGAAAGGGCTGGCGCGCATGGAGCGCGCGCTCGGGCAATTTATGCTCGATCTGCACACGGGCGAGCAGCACGGATATACCGAAGTCAACCCGCCGCTCATGGTGCGCGACGCTGCAATGTTTGGGACAGGTCAACTTCCAAAATTTAAAGAGGACCAATTCTTTTCGACAGAAATGAATTGGCGGACCACTCGGCTAAATGAGATTTTGAGTCCGCTGGAGCAGGAAATCGCAAACCGAAAGCAAAATACAAAAAAGGTAATTGATGATCTGATCGAGGAAGCCGAGACGAAAGAGCAATTTTGGCTCATCCCCACCGCCGAAGTGCCGCTGACCAATCTGGTTCGTGAGTCCATCGTTGACGAAGACAAATTGCCGCTGCGGCTGACCGCCTGCACGCCGTGCTTCCGCGCCGAAGCGGGCGCGGCGGGCAAAGACACCCGCGGCATGATCCGCCAGCACCAGTTCACCAAGGTCGAGCTGGTCTCGATCGTCACGCCGGAAAAATCCAAGGAAGAGCACGAGCGCATGCTGGCCTGCGCCGAAGAGGTGCTCAAGAAACTCGATCTGCATTACCGCGTGGTCACGCTCTGCACCGGTGACATGGGTTTCGCCGCGCAGAAGACCTACGACATCGAGGTCTGGCTGCCGGGGCAGGGCGCCTATCGCGAGATTTCGTCGTGCTCGAACTGCGGCGAGTTCCAGGCGCAACGAATGAAAGCCCGCTACAAGGGCAAAGACGGCAAAGTTAAAGGCTTCGTCCACACGCTCAACGGCTCCGGCGTCGCGGTCGGCCGCGCGCTGATCGCGGTGATGGAGACCTATCAGGACGACCAAGGCGCGATCGTGGTGCCGGAGGCGCTCAAGCCCTATATGGGCGGCATGAGCAAGATTGAGCGAATAGGGAGTAGCGAATAGCGAATAGAAAGAAAGACGGCGCCACTTACTATTCGCTACTCGCTATTCGCTAATCGCTATTCGCT
>Ga0097691_1001438_pt1 | contig 17579 bp, 22 predicted proteins | sample NGESurdeep072012_8_FD_72858 | JGI IMG/M metagenome (GOLD analysis project Ga0097691, IMG submission 72858) | Arctic peat soil microbial communities from Barrow, Alaska - NGEE Surface sample 210-1 deep-072012 | ecosystem: Environmental > Terrestrial > Soil > Wetlands > Peat ... | reverse complement strand
TATGCTGGGCATGAAGACCCCAATTGAATATTTACAAAGCCTAAACGGCTTTGAGAGTGCTACAGTAGATACAAGTGTCCTATATGTTTAGTGGCTCGACCATAAAAGTCAAAAGATGATTGACAAAGTTAGCGAAAAAAAGCATAATATGTCACAATATATAAAATTAGGTAACCTATATGTCGGAATCAGCCCCACTTATCAACTTTAGTAATACGGAACAAGTATTTCATACAGAAGTATGGAACGCTGAAGCGCTGCCCCGCTATTACTGGCCACAGATGCAATCAATACATCACGACTCATTAATTAGAAATTTGGATCACCGACATCTAGACCAAGCAGCTGAATTCGTCCATCTGGGCGACGTAGATCAGTATAGACATGGCCGAGTTGACCCAAATGCAATAGTCGGTGAGCAGTTAAAAGACTATCAGCTGTTTAGGAGGCCTACAGTCGCCCTAACCTTTGATCACTTCGATCAGCTGGTCGGTGCTGTTTTAACGGCCGATAATAGCTCCTCAGCAATTACTAGACTGCCAATGGGCATTAATGCTCCTGACTTACTAGATACTATTAGGGAGACCGAAATGAAACTGAAAATGGTGCTGCCACCATGGTTTGACCTCGGCCCATTCGCCCATAAGCGCTATGTACACTTAAGAGAGGCATATATAAAGCCCTATTCCCAGGAAGCGCCCATCGTAGAACCAGGGACAGCAGTAGTAAGCGCCATTGCACTACTTGGCGTTTACCGGAGCTTAATGTTCAGAAACAAGCGGCAAATTGTAGCTGGTTATGAGTATCCTGATGAGCTTATAGATAGAGACATGGTTAATCTACACAGTGCCTTACATATGACTCCAACTGGAGAACCTGAACCTACTGAAGAAGGCGTTATGCAACTACGTGTGGTTCGTGGTAATAAAGACATAACCGACGGTATTATTGAAAATGAAAAAATGGCCGAACTTATAAGAAGAAGTTCAGTTATCCGTCGTACTGCCGCCTAAAGAGTCAAAAAGTGCTATTTAGGTCGTAGCAGGAGTGCTGGCTGGACTTGTTTCAACATACGCTTGGAAAGAGGACTCGACAATGTCGAGAAATCCGTCAACACAGCCTGAGCTAATCAACCTTTCGTTAATAACTTCAGCCCTTCTGAAGGTTTGCTGGTCCTCTTGCGGCTTATAAAGTGGTGGAAGGTATTCCCAAACTGCTTTAATATCCCTATTTTGCGGATCACGACTATCTAAATCAAAAGTTAATAAAAACGAAGTTGTGCTACCTTCAGTATCAACTCTGACTATGCTCGGGAAAGTACGACAATATCCGAAATTTCGATCACTTTTAGTCATATCGACGCTACCTAAAAGTGCTTCCCAGATATCGGTAAACCTCTGCTTCTGGGATTTTTCGCCAACTGGTTCAACAGAGCTCTCAGGCACTCTAAGTCGTGCTGCTTCGGTCTCATCTATTTCATGATGGGCGAGCCTTCTCGCTACTTCAGCATTGCGTGGTTTCATGAAGCCTAGAATACCACAATACCTGCGCTATGTAAATATTCCGTAGAAGTTAATTAACGAATGTTAAACGAATACTTCTCGCTAAGGTACGACAATTCTGGCACACCAAATCTTCTTGATATTTCTTCAAATTTAGCCACCTTTTGATCTCCAAACTTTGCAATATCTTTTTTGAACCACTCGAAACTATTAAAGTAGGGCGGGGTTGTCTTAGAGTGGAATTTATCTGCATACATGACGATTAATTCCAGGTCCGAATCGGCAAAGTAATCTGTAAGTGGCAGTGGTAGATTGAATCTAGTTATATCAGCTTTTGAAATGCCAACACCTGTATGGTGTGAAGCGACACGGTAGATTACTTCAGGAAAGCCTTCAGACTTTAGTATATTCTCTCCTTCGATTGAGTGGGTAATATAGTTTTTGCCGTCGATTAAATCCCCATTCTTATCCAGAAGAGGATAAACACCGACGTCGTGTAACATTGCTGCTAAGTAGACTGTTTCCTCATCTAATTTAATACCTCCTCCATCAATCAGCTGCTTAGCGATCTCAAACACAATTTGGGAATGAGTAAAAACTAGCTCATAAACCATATCACTAGGCGCATATTTTTTATGGAGCTTAACAATGTCTGATTTAGAGTAGTGCATCAGCACTTATTATAGTTCATAAAATTTTTTAGTGACTGCTAAGGGTAGTTATAACAGCGAGAAACTGAACTTAATCAAGATAATGTTTTGCACTTTTGATGTAGGGTGGTTTAATACGCTTATGATAAATAATAAAAACAACACTTCGCAAAATCAAAAGTCGCATAAACTAAGAAGCTTTTTCGCAGCAATCGCCGGGATAGTCGCCGTTTACCTTATAATGTCGAGCATCACGGTTATCTGGCTAAACCGAACGGTAACAGATACAAACACTTATGTTAAGACGGTATCACCACTTATTCAAAAACCGGAAATTCAAAACTTTATTGCCGCTAAAGTAACTGATCAAATTGTTAATAATGCTCCGATCCATGACGTTGCAACCTCTCTACTACCTCCAGCAGCCGTTAACAATACGCAAACTGTCGATCAACTAAAAGTTTTACTGACGCCAGTTATTCAAAATTCGGTACTGCAGATTGTTAAATCTCCAGCATTTGCGACACTTTGGACACAAACTAACCGAATTGCTCATGCTCAACTGGTATCACAGCTCAATAACAATAATGGAGAGCTTCAACTAAATCTTAGCCCAGCAGTAAATGCAGTGATTGCCCAGATTAAAACTACCGATTTAAGCCCGATTGCCGATAAAATTACCGTTAATTCAAATACTGGCAACCTAGACATAAAAAGTAGTGGCGTCAAAAAGGCCCATCATTACTATGAGTTATTCAAGACTGGGACTTGGGCAATCGTAGCCATAACCGTTATTGCCATAGTCCTGTCTATCTGGCTATCGGTACATCATCTAAAGACTATTCGGCGGATTCTTATAGGAGTCGGTGTGCTAGCGCTACTTCAAGCCCTGATCCTTGAAGCTCCTGTGTTTATTAATGTCAGTAGCACAGATAAGGTCACTCAAGACGCGGCTAAGGCATTCGCTGAGGCCTTATTCCACAACCTACAACTAGCAAGTCTAATTGTTGGAGTGCTTTGTATCTTAGCGGCAATTGCTAGCAAAATATACGAAAAGCGAAAGAAATAGCAGGCGCTATTTAAGCAACTCGCCGAGCAGTAACAACGCCGTCTCTGACCAAATCAACAAATTGACGTTCATGTTCTAAAAATCCGCCCCAGACCATACTTCTTACTTCACCGACTACCCCGATAAATGAGGCCTCAAAACACTCATCTTTAATTACAGATGCATCACAAATAGCTCTAGCCGCCTGTAAATCAAAATCTGGGCTAGCGGGGGTAAAAATAGCTCGATCCATCCCTTCACAGCGAGGAGTGTCCGAAAATTTGATATCTGGCATATACTAGCTACTCCAATTAATAAGCCTATTATCCGCTGGAATACTTTTAAAGGCAACAATTGGTATGAGATTTAATGCAGTTAGTCCAAAAAAAGCGTTTGTCAGCTGGTATTGCTTATCAAGCCGTAGCCTAAGCCCAGCTAAGTCATATCTATACTCTAGTTGAGCCGGTCTATGCTATCATTCAACTATACAAGTAGTGCTTAGAACAAGGATATTAAATGGATAGTTCAGCAATTGATGATCTAAATAGCTTTACCCTAGATAATATACCGAATCTTGATGTGGCGGTGATCGGCGCCCTAGAGCTATTCAGCGGTACTAGTTTGCCTAAGATTGACATCAATGCCTACCAAAAACCACTCATAGTCGGCTCTGGAAATGCCGAAGCCACTGGAAGAATAATGTTTAGGAATAATGACGCCGTTTTTGCTTCGGAGAGTGATTACCAATCAAAACTAGAAAATATTAGCTCCATCGATGGAGTTGTAATAATCTCTGCATCTGGAGGCAAGCATGCTCCGCTTATTGCTAGAAATGCTACTCAGCTAGGAAAACACGTCACTCTTATTACAAATACCGAAAACTCATTGGCCTCCAAGGAACTTGATCATCAACATGAATACGATGAATATGTCTTCCCTAAAAATAGAGAACCCTATACCTATAACACCTCAACCTATATGGCAATGATTCTTGGCGCTACGCATGAAGATCCAAAGTATATAAAAGACTTTATAGATAAAGTGAGCTCACAGCTCAACTTCCCAGATTTTTCTCGCTACAACAAGTACTACCTTATTGTGCCAGCTAAATTTACTGGCATTATCCGGATGCTACAAGTTAAATTTATTGAGCTATTTGGCCGCAATATTGCTCGAGATATTGAGACTAGTGAGTATGTTAGACACGCTACAACAGTTGCGCCATCAGACGAGCTATTTATTAGTTTTGGCGAAGAGAACACAACCTGGGGTGAGCTAAGCAATAGGTTGTTCGTACCGCTACCTGAGGGAGCGGATTACGGCGCGATGATGGCGGTAGGTTACTATCTAGTTTCCCAAATACAGAGCGTTTACCCTCACTACTTTAAAGACAACATTGGTCAATATACAGAGCAAGTGTCTAAGATATTTGGCGAAGAAATAAAGCCAATTGTAGGCTAGCGACATCTAGTCGTCAGTGTGAGTATGATTATGCTTTTTAAGTGAACCTTTATAGTGACCGCTAATTCTATGCTTACCTGAAAGGGCGGCTATTTCTTCATTGGTAAATCCAGCTGCTTCGAGATCAATTGCGAGTTGTGCTTGAAGCTTCTGTTTGAATGTCTCCTTGGTCATGCCAGATTCTTCAACAAGCTTTTCTAGGGCTTTCTTGCTTGAGGCTGCTTGAATAGCCGAAGGTGTTGTGTGAAGAACTTGTGCCTCTGCATCTACTCGTTCAGTCTTTAGTACCGATGAAGGGATGCTGCTACTGGGGGTATCGGCGTTTACTAACCCAGTTAATGCTAAAGGTACGATTCCGGCACCTACTACAAAAGTCGTTATGCCCAATCTAATCTTTTGATGCTTAGTGATAGTATTGCTCCTTTATTTAAATTGCTAGTAATGCCAGTCTAAATACTAAAGCTTATTAAACACTGAGAATTTGTATAAATGAGCACAACTAACAGCTTATGGCTAAAGAAAAGTCGTTAACCATAAACACTATACAATATTATTGACTGATGCTCAAAGAGCTGATAAAATGCTAAATAATTAACTTTTTAGGGAGTTTACTATGAGAATTGTCAATAATATTATAACGTTAACGCTTTTAGCAATGGTCGTTGCTCTACCTTTATCATCAGGTTCAGCAGTGTTCGCCGATAATAGGACTTCGCCTTTACAGTGTTCGCATCCAGTGTACCTTGAAGAACAAATATCAGACGGTCAAAAATGTGATTTATCCGTAGATAAGCAAGTTAGTGTAAATGGCAGCGCATTTGTCGATGCTCCTACATCCGCGTCTGCTGTTCAAGCTCATGTTGGAGACAGCGTAGTTTGGAAGATTACAGTAACTAACTAATAGCAGTCCTGGTCTTACTCCACTTGGCGATGTTACGCTTACTGATATCGTACCGGCTGGCCTAAGCAACGTCACTGCTTCAGCAAGTGCAGGAACATTTGCAAATAACGAGTGGTCATTTGGTCTGCACAATAATTTACCAGCAACTTTGACTATAAATAGTACTGCAAATGTACTTGGTCTAGTTGAAAACACGGCTACTCTTACTGGCTATGTATATTGCGGTGATCAACAAGAATCTGAGAGCTACTCATGTGGCGACCCATATGTCGATTCCGTCGGAACCAATAATACAAGTAGCGCATTTATTAATGTAGTTGCAGTTCCAGTTGTGCCAGCTCCAGTTACTCCTACTCCAACACCAGCGACTCCATCTCCAGCTCCTGCTAAGGCTCCAGATACTGGCTTTGGTGTTCTTAACGCCAGCCCTGTTAGTGCAGTACTAGGCTTCGGTCTTGTTGCAGCTGGCTTCTTCGGATTCGCGTTCGTTACTCGCCGATTTGTAAAACAGTAGGGACATAACTACTATGACGGCTTCGGCCTATGTATATTATTGGAGTCGACTACATTTGCGTCGACTAGCTATACAAGTACCAATTGCCTTAGTTCTTTACAAACACTACATAGCGTCAATTAATATTAAGGCACTGTTAAGTGAACGTCTGTTTGTATATAGACTGTCACGAATGTTCTTGATGATGGGTATCGCCTTTATGCTCATAGGCGTAGTTTCCTCAGTCAATGTTTGGCAAGCAAATGCGAGCGCCAATAGTAGAGCTAGTAAGCTAGTCGCAGTAGCCAATAAAAGAGATAGTACTAATAAACCTGCCCCGGCTCAGCCTAACAATGCTGCTGTCCCTAGCACCGTTAAGCCAAACACCCCAAACATTAATGCCTATCAGGTTCCGGCTGACCAGCCACGGTACATGATCATTCCTAAGCTCGGAGTAGACGCCAGAGTACTGTCCGTTGGCCTAAACAGCAGCGGGGCAATCAACACGCCCTCAAATGTGTTTGATACAGCGTGGTATAACCAATCGGCTATACCCGGCGCCCCAGGTGCGACGCTAATTGATGGTCATATATCTAGCTGGACATCCCACGGCGTATTTTATAGTCTAAGTAGCTTAAGCAGTGGAGACATAGTTCAGATAGAACTTGGTGACGGTAGTATATTATCCTACAGAGCCATAAACCGCGTTGCTTACGACGTAAATAACGTAGATATGAATGCTGTACTGTCGCCCGCAGTAGCTAATACATCTGGCCTAAACCTAATAACTTGCGGCGGCAGTGTAATACCTGGCACTAACGAATTTAACCAGCGCACAGTGGTATTCACCGAACTTATTTAGTAGTAAGGTAACTATTTTTTTTCAAAGACACCGTGGGCACCAGCCACGGCCAATGAAAGCATAAAGCCTGAATGAAGCCCCGGTTTTTTTGTTTGGTCATATAATCGAGCCGCCATACTAATTGATTCCGCTACTCGACCATTTCGAGCTAAAGCAATGGTTGCCTCTCTTGTTATCCAGCTGTCTGAGGGATTTTCTTCTCGTAGCACTCTATATGATTCAATTGCCCTTGGTATATCATCAGCAACGAAGAAGGCGTAGGATGCAAAACGCCCTAAGCTTCTCGCCTGACTGGTATTACCGCTATCTGCCATACTATCAACTATTCGCCCAAGTTCGTTCGGTCTCCCTCTATAGGCAAGTCCGATAGCCAGATCATCAAGAAGAGCATTAGATATTTTATAGCGATGGTGCAAGTCTGCAGGATCCAGTCTACGAGTAGACCAAGTGTCATCCGGGCTAAACCTTTTTTGCATGTTTGCTCTGGCTTTTTTGCGGTCAAAGCCAAAGCGGATAGTAAGAAGTACTTCATCAACAAAATCATCAACTTGGCTATCGTTAGAAAGTTCAGGGACCTCAAAATGCTGATCATCAAGTAGGATCGGTAGGGCAATCTCTATTAAGGCTTTAAGTTGATCAATATTACGGACATTATCAAATATTTTTCCAGCAATATTGAGCCAGCCTTGTTCGATTGCTACAGAAAAAAGTTCCGGAGTTTTCTTAAGATGCGGAAAATGGGTCTCGCTCTCATAGTTATGTCGGGCGGCGTAGACACCTTCTGATTGAAAACGACTATCAGCTAACTCAATGGCTGGTTTGTACCCCTGTTTTGCTAGTTCAATCAATGGGCCTGCCGCTGTATTAGCGTCTCTAATAGCAATTGTAGCGAAAACTGCCTCTTCAATTAGGCTATCCTCGACCAAGGTCATGGCAACGTCTCTAAATAATAAATCGACCAAAAAACTATCATCACCTAGACTTATTCGCTGCTGGTTGAGTTCGACAACTAGCTCAGAAAGATCAGTAGAGCCAGTTCGATAGGCGTCTCTTAGTGCTTCGTACTTGCGGTATAATTTCTTGCTAACCTCAGGCATAGTTTGTCTATTTGTCAGGACCGTTTGATCATTTGTTTGTCTAATTAGAGGTTCTTCAACAGCCACTTCATTATCCCACTTGGGTCTATGAGCAAAATCGGAATCAACAAAGGTTACGCCATCAATGCCCGGGATGGTTGATACGGCACGTATTGCTTGCTCAGATAGTCCAGCAGAAGTAAGTGTAGCTACAAAGTTAACTGCTGAGTCGTGAGAAGCAGGCAGTTGTTGGAATACTAAACTAGCTGCAGCAACCGCAATTTCGCCGCGGCTGATTTGGGCGGCTGTCATCGCCTCAGTAGCAGAGCTAATTAGACCGATTACCGCCAGATTATCTACTGCCTCGAGTATAGTGCTCATTAGTTATCAATCATAGATAATAGACTAGCTTTAAGCAAGCATAAGCAGAACTAGGCTATAGACTCGACTTCAACAACTGGCTCGGCTACTCTTTGCATTGTTTTATCAATAATATGCAGGAAGTAATGAATACGATTAGGGAAGCTATGCTTAGCTCGTGGGTATATCTCAAGGTTTACTGAGCTTCCACTAAATTCAGCTTGAAGTGAGCTACGCATCTTTCTGGTGGTTGCTAAGCTTCTACCACCCAGTATGAAGTCAACTGGTAGATCCGGTTGCTCGGACGCTATTTTACGCAGTAGTTTTATGCCAACATTACTTCTAAAAACTTCGTCATATGCTTTTATTTCCTTAAAGCCTCGGCGAACGTTGGTCGCCTTAGTAATAGGTTGACGTATATTTCCGATCACTTCTAAAGCGTCAAATTCTGGTTCATACATCTCTTCGCGGTCCTTTTCCTGTTGACTCTTAAGATATTTAAGAGCGTAGGCTTTCGGCACTTTTCGGGTGCCAACAGGCTCCATGACTATCAAGTGTTCAATATTTAGGATGCCGCTAGCGGCCAGAGCTAAGGCATCGATGCCTCCAGCTGAGTTGCCGACAAGGAGCACTCTATTTATGCCGAACATGTCTAACCTTCTATTAATTCCTATAGCCTGTTCTTCGATGCTATCAAAATACTGCTCAACGTCTTCCAGGGGTTCTATTGACGGCAATTCTGCAGTAGAAGGACGTTCGTAGCCGAAAACCGGCATATGAAAGCGGGTGCTAAGATTCTGTGCACGATCACCCATAGCATCTTCTAAAGACGCCGCTAAGTGGTTGGGCAATAAGATTCCGCACTCGCTACCTGTCGAGTGCTCAAAAGTAACAGAATAATTCATTTAAGTTATGTAAATAATATAACAATTAGTCAAAAACTTCAACATTACTCTACTTATGTTGATGGAAATTGTATCGGCCAATTACCATATATAAGACCGTCGGCCATATTTTGCAGGTCGGCATTATTTCCGACAAACATACTCTGCCCTATAAATTGGTAGACCTCTTTAGCCTTAAGAGTTTGATCTGGGTTTGTCGTATCATAATTGGGTGGGTAGATAATGTCATCTTCGCTAGTGTAAGGATATGATGTGCCGCCTCTTAGTTCACGTCCAGTAATATCAAGATCTTCAATGCCAAGACCGCTACCAAACACGCCCATACCGTTAGTAATCGACGTCATTAAGCCCCGATTTTTGTGGACATCGACATAAACAAAATCACCTGGTCCCGGTAAATAGAATGCCAGCATCCCCGGGGAGAGTGAAGGCAAAGCTCGGTCCATGTCACTTTGAGCACCTTCGGGGTAATCGGCAATATTTCTAAGGATTGTGTTCTTTACGACGATAGGATGTTGAGCAACCAATATTTGGCCTTCCGGTACATCGGCGGTAAATGATGGCAAGTTAAACATGTCATAGGAAAATTCAACTGAGGGGTCTATCTGTAATAGCCCGGGCGTTACAGTAAGTTTTCGCCAACTGTATAATCCATCGTTTTCAAACATCTCTTTTGTATGTGCCCTGCCGTCATCATTCCAGTGCCATTCAAGCGCAGCATCGATTCCTTTATAAGCAACCCCAGCACCGATTAGAGCTCCCACCACAAGCAGTCCACTCCTTAAGACGGATCTTCTGCTAAGCGGCTCTTCAGCAGGCCTTTCTTGATCAGTCACAACTAGTGTCAGTTCGGCAGTAGCTGGTGCTGAATCGTCTGTTGGTCTTTCTGGGGTATCGCTCATATATTATTCCATTTCTTAAGGTAGCTGAACAATATCATTACCTTCACCGGTATTAAATGCGTAATAGGCATATGCTGATTCCGCCTCAGTGGCCCACTGCGAACGCCCGATAACCTTATTTACTGTTGTCGTATCTTGTGTGCCATCTTCGTAAGTGAACTCAACCTCTTTAACAGTTAGGTATCTCCATACCAGGCCTCTTTTATCCAGGGCGGGCTCAAGATTAATGTCTTCTCCAACCACTCCTTGATACTTATGTTCATATATTGGCGCCGTAGAACTGCTGGCGAGTAATATTGAGCTTTCATAAGCGCCTAGGTCACAGTAAGCAAGCTTATTAGAGCTTGGCATCCATAATCCAAGTACTTGAGAGCCTATATTTACGTTTGCTGGTCCACCAACATCGGGGTTGAATAAATTTTGCCGCGCAGTCTGTCTAGCCAAAAATGGTCGTTGGGCCAATAGATGATGATCTGTATGACTAGCAGGCCAATCAACCTCTGACGAACTATCTAGTGAAGGAGTGTCAAAAAGCTTTACGCTTGATGGAATAACGGCTAAACCAGGCCAAACGCTAACAAACGTCCAGTCACTAGAGACGCCTTTATCAAATTGCTCGGCTAGCGCCCGAGCTGTACCATACTCTGCCTTGCGCTCTGCGGCTGCCCGTTGGTTGTCATGAGAAACCTTTTGTTCTATAAGCCCACCTCCAGCAATACCGACAACACCAATTGCAACTAAGGCGCTTGTCAGAAAATGACGCCTAGATACTGGTTTGTCAGCTGCTGTATCGGGACTTGCCTCTGTCATAATATTAAACTCAGAATACTATTTTTTCGATAGAACTACAAACTTATTATAAACAGGTAACAAATACTATCTTTCTAGATAATGCCTATGGATTTCACTAAATAGTTCGTCACTTTTTGCTCTGTCGATGCTCAGCCCAAGCTAAAGACATTTCTGGACTGGCGGCGTCAGCATTCGAGGTGCCACCCACTTTGGCAACAATAACTTCACTCATAGTAAAACCTACGATAACATCTATGGGTGGGTAAGGGTAGAGTTTACCCTAGATCTATACTTGGATAACGGTTTTTCGGTTCTCTGGGGATTCTAAGCCATTGAAGTGAGTCCAGCTAGAGACTTCTGCAACGTAAACCTCATGAGCAGGCATTTCGGAATCTGTAGGAGGAGTAATATAGCCCTCTAGCTCTTCTGGTTTAAACGCAGACATAACTAGTAGTCTACCGAATGCGTATTCACGGTCAGCAGGCGAAATAAGTTTATGGGCTTTACCCTCAAAAGATAAGCCTACCACTGCAGTGCTTGGATCCGACAACAAATTCATACTTCCGGAAACAGGCGCTAACTGACGACCTACACTCGAGAACGAATCTATATGCTGTGAGTGAGTTCTGGTTGTTGCTGAAAGCCAATAAAGTCGAGTTAGGTCATCTGATGGCGCAAACCAAACACTTGAAGAGTGTGGTCGAGGTGTACGGTCAAAGACAGAAACTGTAGCTAAATGAAGCACAGGGTTTGTGCTGGTGATTAGGTCCATACTATCTTTAACTCGTTCAATTGATACAGGCATTAGACAAGTATATTAACACATATGGCTAAGAATATCAAGGATCGAGTGGCACTTTTTTACGTACCTTCCCATATTCACGCCAGATCAACCACAGAATAAACACATCAAACACCGTGAGAAGGATCATACCTATAGATGGCCGAACAAAAACGATAGAGTATAGCTGATAGAGCATTAAAATACCCAGAGCAATCAACGAGAATGGATATGCCCAAAGCTGATTTTTTAAGATGCCAATTACGGCGATTAGCTTAATGGTTGCATGGATCCATAAATAGATAATCAAAAACGTCCGACTGCCAGAGCCATAATGCTGAGTACTGTGTAATAACAGGTGGACTATTTTATCTTTAGGGTCTTCTAGAGCTTCGTCCTGAGTAACATAGACGATGATGCTGTGCATTTGTGCCGCCGAGATAAATAGTAGTACCAGCCCAGTTATAAACTCAATTACCCCAGAAGCACCTTTGATTAAGATGCCGCCTTCAAATACCTTATCTAAGGTGCTGGTTGCTTTAAAGGTGCTCATTTAGACCGCTCAAGGTAGTTAAATATTCGTGGTGTTAAGGCCCAAGCGACCAGGTAACCAATGAAGGCAAACACAAGACTACCGATTATGTCTATTGGAGAGTGAATATGTCCAATAACTCTCGCAACTCCTATTAAGATCGCCAGAACTAGTAACAAAACACCCATACGTTTAGATACGCTAAAGATGACAAATGCCGTATAAGCACCTAAAGCCATATGATCGGACGGGAAGCCATTATCTGGTCCGTGAGGGAAGAGCGGGATTAAGTGAGGGTTTTGCACAAACGGCCTAGGATCGTAAAAGACAGCTCCGCCAAGCTTAACCAGGCCATAGGTGATAACAGCCGCTATTAGACCAAAAACTAATGATCGAAGCTTAACTTTTTTTGGCAATGTAAGCCAGTATACGAAAGCCGTTAGTCCGATTAAGACAATTAAATATTGAGCAATAAATAGAAGTAGTGAATGCATTCATATATTTTACGCCATTTCATAAAAAAAGACTGAAACATAGGAGATATTTAGTTATTGTACAAAAAACACTTGCACAGTCTAAATAGTGGGTATATAGTGTATAACGTACACTAAGTAAAGTTTAGTCAATAGCGTTGGCATATCGGCTAGGGCTAAACGGAAAGAAGGATCAAACAAATGTCAAAGAATCAACTATTAAGAGACAAGAGAACTCGTGATATTACCGAGAGTGTAGTTATCGGAGTAGTTCTTACAGGACTCTCGTATCTAGCCGGACTAGTCTTTGGCTGGATATCTATACATGGCTTCAGCTGGCTTGAAGCATTCGCAGTTCTAACCTCGTATTCCTGTACCTGGCTATGCGTAAAAGAAAGAAGAATTAATTATCCGATTGGGGCTATATCCTCAGCCGCCTATGCAATTCTGTTTCTAAAAACTGGCTTACTTTCCAGCGCCATACTTAATGCTTATCTCGTCCCAACCCTAATTTATGGCTGGATAAGATGGCGAAAAGACGTAATTACTCGACCCGTTACCCACGTAACACTAAAGTGGATACCTATTTACGCAATAATAACAGGCCTGGGTTACGCTGGCGCGGCTTTGCTTAGTCAGCATTCGGGTGGTGCAATGGCTTGGACTGACTCGGTTATATTAGCCGGTAGTATCCTTGCCCAATTCTTGCTAGACAATAAAAAACTGGAGAACTGGATAATTTGGGCGGTAGTAAATATTTTTGCAATATATACCTACGCAACTACCGGGCTGCCTCTAGTAGCAGTTCAATACGTGTTCTTCTTAGCTAATACAGTTTATGGCTACATAATCTGGAGAAGGAGTATGAATCATGTCAAAAGCATACATACTTATGACGGCTATGCCCCCGACAATCGGACACTTGAGGCTGGTCCAATTCGCTAATCTATTAGCAGACGAAGGCGTAGTAGTCATCCTATCGACACAACCAGGTGAACCAATGGCAACACAAAGGGTTCAAGCTCTTACAGCAGCTATTAAAAATAACGGACTAACGCGGGTAGAAGTTAGGCATCACCACAAGAAGATCCCCCAGGATCCAACCACTCCGGGATTCTGGGGGATGTGGCAAGCGATTCTTAAGGACAATGGAGTAACGTCCAAGGACTATATAGTCGCTAGTGAGGGCTATGGACAGAAAGTTGCCGAAATTAGTGGTTCTAAGTTTTTCCCATACGATACTAAAAGGGACATAATTAAAATCAAGGCCACTGCTATAAGAGACGATGCGCTAAATCACTTCGATGAGATGCTCGAAGAATTCAGGCCTTATATGAGAACAACTGTTACCATCTTTGGTGCTGAGTCGACTGGCAAGACGACATTGTCTAAGCAGCTTGCTAAGGAACTAGAAGCGTCATGGATATTTGAATACGCCAGACCGTACCTTGAGAATACGATTAATGAGATCACGCCTAGGTCAATGACGGCCATCTGGAAGGGCCAAGCAGCTTTGCAGCGCCACATCAGCAATATATCTACCAAGCCTTACATAATCCAGGATACGGACCTGTTCTCAACCGTAGGCTATTGGCAGTTCCCGCATTGGAAAAAGGATCTTGGAAACTGTCCAAATGGACTAATTAAAGATGCAATCGATCTAAAATCCGATCTTTATATAGTTACCAAAAGCAACATTCCGTTTGAAAAAGATCCACTTCGTTATGGTGGAGATAAACGCGAAGGCAGCGATCAGTACTGGATTAATATCTGCAGGAAGTACCAGTTACCCTATATAGTTCTAGATGACACTGACCCAAAATCTAGATTAATAAAGTCGTCGAAGGCTGTAATTGATATTGCTAAGCAGAAATCGTTGACAATAAGTTATGACCGCATGGGCTTTTAACTTAGTTCACGAGTATCTTGCACGTATGTGCCATCGAGTAGGCCAAAGGTTCGTTTAGTTCGATTGATAGTTATGAAAGGACCAAACTTTCGATTTAAGCCGTCAGCATCGGCTGATAGCATCCCAAATAACTCAAGTTTCTTAGCGGCGCTTGGGCTTTCATCTGGTAATGGGAGGCCGCTAGTTAGACTATAGCCTGATCGCCATACACTAAGTACATCAACAGAAGTCCCTAGTCGCAGAAGCAAATGATTCAGTAGCTCTAACTGTGAGCCACGAACGACTGCTTCGTGATCATCAATTTTGACGCGGTTTCCGGCGCCAAGCAGTATACGGAATGCCTTTAGATTCTGAGTTTTAATTAACTCCATTTGTCTATCGTTGGCAGCCTTAAAATCACTTAATAGAAGGAGCTCACGTCGTAGTTTTGCTGGATCGATATCCGTTCGTACAGCCGCTTGTTCTGAGGCGGAGTTATCTGGACTACCCGCAGCCGGCTGGTTAGTTGCATCGCTTGCACTAATAAGTTCTTCTAGAGCAGTAGCTACTCCATCTTGTAGACTCCAAAGAACTACATCACCGTTATTACCACCTCGTTTCTTCTTTACAAGTCTTTGCATTATAAGATACTTCTTGAGAGATTCTGAAACCTGATTTTGCTTGGTACGATACTGATCGTCGCTTAGCTCTCTGTTGCCAGTCAGTATATGAACAATATCTGAAGCAGTGACATCATTTTTTGCATGCAGGGTTTTTAAAACCCGTAGATCTATCGGATCAAGATAGACCGTCCCTAACGGTGCTTCGAAAGCTATTTTACCGGCAATTGTTTGGGCTACTTGCTCATTAATGTCGTAGTAGCGCAAACCATCGTCTTTTAATTCTTGAGTAAGAATTCCTCGTTTGAATAAAACAAATAAGTTATCATCAAGCACTTCAGGTAAAAGTTGACTGGCTTGATTATCGCCGATCATAATATTGGCAGCTTGTAAGGCTAAGGCAGATATTGGCCCATCACCTCTAATTATAGAACTTAGAATATCGTGCTCCTCCTGGCTGGTATCAAAGGTCAGGCCATCTATGGTGATTGTATCGGGATCAAGATAATTACCTGAGTGCTCACTACCTTCACCCTTGGGTGCATCATCAGTGCCACCTGCATCTGATTCTGAGGCAGTGGCAGATCCGACGTTTGAAGCAGGCCGCTGATCAACGATAACGATATCCGGGGACATCTGATAGCTGGCTCGTCTTAGATTGATTTTGTTCTTTTGTAAAATAGATGCTCCAGAAGCGTCAACTAGCCTATCTGACAATGTCGCAAAAGCACTTGAGACAATCGCAATTCCACTCGCTTCGATAATTTCATTAGGCCCTATAGGGTCTTCACGAGTGCTTAACAGCAGGTTTAGTATCTTCGCTCTACCCTGAGTGTGTATATGGTTACCTTTTTTGCTAAATATAGCTACGACTGCACCATCTATTCCTAATGTACGATTATTTAATATAGTTACAGTCCTCACCTTATGGCCATATTTTGCCCGGGCGCGTTCGTTAGCCTCTTCTGTTATTTTCGGATCCAGCTCAAGTTTAAAGTCATCGTCATCTATAGTCTCATGATCTAAGTCCTGATCTGTATCGGCAGCATCAGTCGGCGCTACCTCACCGTTAGCAGCAGGTGAAGCTGCAGGCGGAGCACTACCAGTACCAGTTGCTAGATTTCCCGTTGCAGCCGATTGGCCTACGTCTCTAGGAGGTAGATCTACTGGCTCTAGACTTTGCAGAAGTCGAACTTGGATCTCTGGAGGTAAGTCATTTATAAGACCCGCACTTTTAATTAAATGGCTGGCAGCGAGGCTTAGGTGAGTTGTCAGTTCAGCAATTTTCTCTGGATCATCGACATCAACGTGCTCAGTCGCACTATGCGCAATAGCCAATACTTCACGTGCGGTTGTCTCAAGTATTCTCTCCGCATGTATCGGGGTGACGTACGATGACTGTATTTCGGGGCCGTCTGGCATAAGTAAATCCTTAGGAATTTATATTAATTTAGAGTAGCTCTTTAACTTTCATAACACAAGCATTAGGATAATGATTCTTAAGTAACGATTATAATTATAGCTACTTTAGGAATCAAGAAAATGCATCTCGCTGATTGTCGCGCGCACTGCTTCATGAATTAAGCTATGACCAAAGCCATTTGGGTGTCTGCCATCAGCAGCCAAAACGTCGGAAGGTCGATATAGTCTAAACATACTTTTCACATCGACGTAGGGGATATCAAACTCAGTCGATACCGTCCTTATTCTTTCGCTATAATCATCGATGTAGTCGTTTCTTATAGTCCAGCCTGTATCTCCACATGGACGAGTTAAGCTTTCATCAACATGTTGTGGCCCAACAAAAATTGCGCTGCCTCCCTCAGCAGCAGTAGCTTCGGCAAAAACTATAAGCTGCCCTTCAAATGCCGATGGGGACACTATAGGGCCAGGCATACCGGGGCCAAAGCGTGCTTCGTTCTGGCCGACAGATAGAATTCTTAGAAGACTAGCACCATTTTTACCTGTCATGTGTGACGGACGAGCCTCAGAGAAGTCCTTATTAACAGAGTTGATGTTTTTACCAGGTACGGCGAGGTTCGTTACTATAAGTGGGTTAAGAGAATGCGTCTCATTGTATCTAAGAGAGTCACGGTGTACGGCCGCCGCCCAGCCGCCATGCTCTGTTGAGCCAGTACCGTAGGCCGTACTTGAACCTTCAATAATAGCGAGTTTCATCTTAAAACAATAACACATAACACTGAAAAAGTAAAGTAATGAAGACCATTAAAGGTCGAGCCACTAAACATATAGGACACTTGTATCTACTGTAGCACTCTCAAAGCCGTTTAGGCTTTGTAAATATTCAATTGGGGTCTTCATGCCCAGCATAG
>Ga0097691_1001437_pt1 | contig 17580 bp, 21 predicted proteins | sample NGESurdeep072012_8_FD_72858 | JGI IMG/M metagenome (GOLD analysis project Ga0097691, IMG submission 72858) | Arctic peat soil microbial communities from Barrow, Alaska - NGEE Surface sample 210-1 deep-072012 | ecosystem: Environmental > Terrestrial > Soil > Wetlands > Peat ... | reverse complement strand
TTCGAAGAAATACAGATCGGCGAGTTCTCTGGCTTCCGGATTCAGTTTGCGCACGGCCAAGGTTCTGGCGAACACCTTTCTCATCTCGGCTTCATCGTTGGCCTGGACCCAGATAAGGACGAGGTTCACGTCACCCTTGGCAAGCGCCCGTTGAGCGGCCTTAACGACCTGACCGTCCATCCCGTCGCAGTGGGCAAGGGCGCGCTCAGGTCCGACGAACGCCAGCGCTAACACGCTGAGGGTGAGGGTGAGGGTGAGGAATCTGGCGGCAGCAGGTCGTTTCATATCGCTTCTTTTTAGTAGTTCGAACGCCTTCATAATTGTCCTATCACTCGATTACTTCGTAGAACTTGGGCGTTGGTTTACCATCAAATAGTGGTCTCACCTGCTCGCCTGCTCTATCGTGGATTGAACTGCTATGCATCGCCTGGAAGGCCGCTTGATTTTGAAATTCAACTATAGCCGCATAGTTTCCGCCCTCCAAAGGCTTCAGAAGCTTTCTGCAAATGAAGCCCTTAGAATTAGAGAATGCTTGGTTTGATGAGGCAAACCAAGCTTGGAATTCAGCATCCTTGCCATCTTTAATGGGTGGGAAAGAAATAATCACTATAAACATGAGACACCTCCAAATATTTGCGTCCACTTCCTTCTGCCGCCGCACCTCGGATGATTCACACGACGCATCGCCAGCCTGGTTAGTTTCCTGCTACCGTAGGATGCTGTTGCTCGTTCGCGTTTGGCACGAGGTATAAATAGACCTGCTGCGGGAGCTCAGTATTCCAGTGGCCAGTGATCTTGGCATAGCCGACCAAACCAAAGAAAATGATCGCAATTCCCGCAGCCATAGTCCATGCAGGAATCACGCGGCGCGTCCGCAAACCCGCGGGCAAGCTTAAGGCGAGCGTGTTATTGGCCGGACAAACCGCGACGCACTCCAAGCATCCGGTGCACTCGGCCGAGCGAATCTGCACCAGCTTGTCGACCGGCAGAGTCGACGGGCACGCCTTGGCGCACTTGGCGCAGTCTATACAGGTTCCCAGGTTGCGTGTGATCCGCGCCGGGCTGAGCAGAGATGCGAGTCCGAGGAAAGCTCCGTACGGGCACAGATAACGGCACCAGAAGTTCTGCACGAGGATCGATGCAATCACCAGCCCAAGGACGACGAATGCTGTCGTGCCTCCCAGGTAGCGGAAGAAGTTCAGCATCCGCACATCGACGACAAGCGCGTAGGAACTGCCGAGGAATTGGGCAATGGCCCCCACGGACATGCTCGCCACTGCGTAGGCGAAAAAGCTCAACAGGATGTACTTCAGTGAGCGCAGCGCGATGTCGGCCCAACGCGGCAACTGGAAATTCCGGCGGAAGGTGTAGCGGCCGAACTTCCATAGGTATTCGGAGACGGTCCCAACCGGACACAGCCAGCTGCAAAACGATTTGCGAAAGACGAAGGAAATAATGAGAAATGAGGCGAACAAGAAGAACCCAGCGGCATGAACACGTGGCACTTGCCCCGTGAACAGAAAGTACTTCGACTGCATCAGGCCTTCGATCGGCAACCAGCCTTCGACCCCGGCCGGCCGCGAGACTTCCAGCGCCCGCCCACCGCTTTCCGCCCAGCGTACCCAGAGATAGAACTGCACCCCGATCCACAGGTTCAGTGCCACGAAAAAAAGCTGCACGGCGAAGCGCAGCGGTTGCGAGTACTCGCGATTGACACGGCGGATGAGCCTCTTGGGATGCGCCTTTACAATCTCGGCAACGCTGGCTTCCGCAGTAATCATCGTGTCTTCCTCCGCATGACAGCACTGTAAGTTCACCAATGCGCGCGGAGAATGACTTCAGTCACGGCGTTTATAAGAATTCCAACTGTGACATAGGTCATAGGGGAACAGCGGTCCCGATGGTTGACTGCAGTTGGAAGGATCGCCATGCTCCCGACCGCCAAGCTGGATTTCAACGATCGGCCCTACATTGTTATCTGGGAGACCACGCAGTCGTGCGACCTGGCCTGCGTGCATTGCCGTGCCTGCGCACAGCCGGCGCGCAGTCCTTTCGAACTGTCGACCACGGAAGCGAAGGGTTTAATCGATCAGATCGCGGAAATGCGAGCGCCGGTATTTGTGCTCACCGGTGGCGATCCGCTCAAACGCCCTGACATCTACGAACTCGTGCAGTACGCCACCACCCGAGGCGTCCACACCTCGATGACGCCAAGTGCGACCCCACGGCTGACGCGGGCCGCAATTGCCGGATTGAAACAGCGCAGACTGGCGCGGCTGGCGGTCAGCCTCGACGGCTCCACCGCCGAAATCCACGACGCGTTTCGTCGCGTGGCAGGCTCGTATGAATGCACGCTCAATGCGGTCCGCTGGGCACGCGAGGTCGGCCTCCATGTCCAGATCAACACGACGATTACCAGACGCAATCTCGCCGACGTCGATTCCATGGTGCGACTGCTGGAGACACTCGATATCGTGCTTTGGAGCGTCTTCTTTCTCGTGCCGACGGGGCGTGGCCAATCCTCAGACCTGATTACGGCAGAGGAATTCGAGAGCATCTTTGAGAATCTGTACCGGACCTCGGGACGAGTTAGGTTTGACATCAAGACAACCGAAGCGCAGCACTACCGGCGCTTTCTGTTGCAAAGACGATCTGCGGAAAAGAAAGCAGGTGAAGCTGCGCCGCGAACCATGCTACCCGCGGCTCAGTCGTATGCTGCTTCTCTTGGTGAAGACGGAATTGCACGTGCGCCCCGCAGTCTCAACGATGGCAAGGGATTCGTGTTTGTCTCCCATGTTGGCGAGGTGTTTCCGAGTGGCTTTCTGCCGCAGTCGGCGGGAAACATCCGCCGCGATCGACTAGCCTACCTGTACCGCGAGTCGCCACTGTTCCGCATGCTCCGTGACGCGTCGCAACTGAAGGGAAAGTGTGGAGTGTGTGAGTTCAAAGAGATCTGCGGCGGATCGCGTGCTCGCGCCTATGCACTGACCGGCGACGTCATGGCTGAAGAACCATGTTGCGTTTATCAACCGAAACGGTTCGCTGCCCGCCGGTCCGCCTAGGCTCGCCCCGCCGCTCAGCGGGCAGCGGAGGTAGGCTGAGTTTTCATATTTGTACCGCCGATCGAGCGGCAAATACGCCCAAAACAAGATGTTAACGTCCTGACCGGACGCACCGAAGGCTGAGTCCGATTTCGTCCAGGATATTCATGCCCGCGCTTCTCGGGCTTCAAGCTTGACCTGTACCAGCAGCATCACCACATCCGTCTTCGGCGATACCGCATGCGGCAACATCGGCGTCATATGGATAAAGGAACCAGCGTGCACGGGGACAGTGTCATCTCCGAGTTGGACGTCCGCTTCGCCTTGCAGGAAGTACATCACCGCAGGTGTGGGTGCCGAATGCGTGGACAGTTCATGCCCGGCGGAGAATGCGAAGAGCGTGACGTTCAAGCGATCATCCTTGTGCAACACACGGCTGAGAATACCGCTCTTCGGTAATTCAACTTCAGTAAGCAGATCTGGTAGGTAAGTGTATTTGGCAGCCATGACAATTCCTCTTTTTCTCTCTTCGCCGATTGGAAACTTGTTCTTGCGCCGGCGCGCTTTTCCTGGCGTGTGCGCGCCGTCCCTTTGGCATCTACGCTCCCAATACTGCTGAGTTTCACACCGCGGTTTGGCAATGCTCATCTCCGGTACCGACAAGAGCGGCCGCCGCAATGATACGAGCTGCCAGGTCTTCGAACGCGTGATGCACGTCGGGACCGATTTCCGCTTCGATACGGCGAAATCCCTCGCTGATGGTTCGTTGATCCTCGCTACTGAGGACCTTCCGGCTCATTGGGAACAGCAGAAAGTCTTCCTTCCAGATGTGTCCCGGGTACAGATCCGTCAAACCTTGCAGCGCACGCAGCAACGGCTCCAGATTCCCAACGGGCGTCCTGCGGTACTCCCCAACAGCGGCGCTAAATTGCTCCAGAAGACCGCTGCCACTCTGGTGTTCGTGCCGAAGCGCAGCCAGAGGACATCCTCCGGAAGGAATGCCTCTGCTTTCGAGCAGGCGAAACATGTACTGCTCCTCTTTTCCATGGTGACACTGGCCAACAAAGATGTGCAGGAATTCCACCATGTCCAGCAGCAATTGCGCTTCCACTTCGCATCCAGCCGCCAGTTTTTCGGCCAGTACGCCCGCTGCTCCGATCACTCTGCCAATCAATTCGTGTTCCTGTTCCAACTCTTCGATAGGACCCATGTCATCCCCTCCCACGGTTCTCTGGTGCGTGCGCATTTTTGAACTGCTGCTTCCCTTATCCTCCACGGTCTGCACAACGCGCAATGGAGCATCTGTACCGCATTGGCAAACAGCAGTCATGCTCGAAGCAGCGCGGCCACAGCCGGTAGTGATGTGAACTTGATCTGGAACGAGAGTAAGCACGTGGTGACGTGGACGGAAAGACCGTGCGTATCCCGGCCCTATTTGCGGAAGAGGTCTTTTAGCGCTTGTTTCATAACCTGCCCATAAACGATCGAGATGGACGTCGTAAGTGGAATGCCTTTCGGACAGATTTCGACGCAGTTCTGGGCGTAGCTGCACTCGTGAATTCCGCCGTCGCCCATCATGGCGTGAAGCCGTTCGCTTTTAAGTGTCCGGCCGGTCGGATGCGCATTGAAAAGCCGCACCTGGTTGATGATCGCTGCCCCAACGAAACCTGTATCCGTGGTTACCTGCGGACAGGCTTCCAGGCACAGACAGCACGAAATGCACCGTGACAGCGGGTACATTTGTTCCTGCTCTTCTGGAGATATGCGCGGTCCCGGTCCGAGGTCGTAGGTTCCGTCGACCGGCACCCACGCTTGCACAGCCTTCAAGTTCTCGAAGAGGACATTGCGGTCCACCGCAAGATCGCGTATTGCAGGAAAACGTGACAGGGGAGCGAGTCGAATGGGCTGCGCGAACTTGTCCACGAGAGCCGAACAGGCCATCCCAGCCCGGCCGTTGATCAACATGGCACACGAACCACAAACCTCTTCCAGGCAATTGGAGTCGTACGTAACCGGGGTCGTGGCCTTGCCGAAGCGATCAACCGGGTTTTCGGCGATATCCATCAGCGCACTGATCACATTCAATCCGCGCCGCCAACGGACATCGAATTCTTCCCAGTGGCCGTTGTCTTCAGGCGTCGATTGCCGCCAAATGATGAATCGGACTGTTCTTTCGGACATAGCGCACCAGCCTTGACGCAGCTAACGGGAAAATAGCGGCAGCGCGGGCCCCCCAAGCTGTCAGCATTGGACGATGCCGCACGTCGGACGCTTCGACGGCTCAGCGGACCGTGCCTGTCACTTCACCACGACCGTGCCTTTCATGCCTCCACTCTCGTGCAGCGTGCACACGTACCGATAAATGCCCGGTGCAATAAATGTATGCGTATAGGTCTCTCCCGGCTGCAGGAATCCGGAGCCGAAAGGCTGCACTGCCGGCGGCAGATGCACGTCGGATGCCGCGATGGCTTTGTTCGGATCGTCCACGACGTTGTGAACGACTGCCGAAGTGTTCTTCCAGGTCACCGACTGGCCGGCCTGGATGTTGACGGTGGTTCGCGTGAACTTCATATCTGTCATTCCGATGGCCGTCCCCGCACTGCTCGATTGGTCTTCACTTCTTGCGGTACTCAACTGCCTCAGTTTCTCCGGCGAAATCTTCGCGTCACAGGTCGACGCGAGTTCATCGACGGTGTCGACTGTGAACGTAGGGATACTGGGATCGTCCACGGGTACGATTACGCCCAGATGCCCAGTTACGCGGACGATACGGTCTTCGTTCTGGCTGAACTCTAACGGCCGTCCCTGCAACCGGTAGACTTTGTTGGAGTGCAGAAGAGCCAACATGATCTCCAGATCGTGAGGCTTCAAGCAGCCAATCAACCGGTTAAGTTGGCCTGGTTTTGGGGCCAGCTTGGCATGGCGCATTTCTGGCTCGTGGTCCATCGCAACCGTTCCAGCGGCGCGGTGCGCGGAGTCGCCGGCCGAATCTCGGTCGGCCGGGGATTCGCTGGCGGAAGGCGGACGCATGTCACCTTGGCCGGTTTCATCCATCCCAATCGCGCGGCTGCTCGCAATCGTTGTTGGCTGGAGTTCACCGGGGCCAGGCTCGGGCCCCACATGCATCAAGGCGGCATCTGCACGGCCACTGACTTCCAGTGTCGCCATCAATCCTTTTGACATACGAGACATGGCGTGGTCCATGAGATTGAACTGGCCGGGCATTACCGCTTTCAGTTCGACGATCTCCGCCGCCCCGGGAGGCACGGCGGCTGTCTGGACGTTCAGGAGTGGCGGCGAAGTCAAGGAACCAAGCACATAATCCCGCGTAAAGATCTCGCCAACCACATGCAGTGACGACGCTTTATTTGGACCGGCATCACCGAAGAAGATCCTCACTGCCTGGCCTACGTCGGCGCGAAGCGTACGAGCCTTTGTCAGGGCATCCACGGCACCGTTGAATACGTAGTATTCCGGAGCTTCCCGCATGAGCTTGGCACTGCTGAAGGCCTGCGAACCTGCTTTCCCGAATGGCGAGTCGGTGTAAAGTTCGCCCTGCATCACGTAGTATTCGCGGTCGGCGTGTGGCAGCCCGCCGGCTGGTTCTACCAGAATCAGTCCGTACATGCCGTTCGCGATGTGCTCCGCGACCATCGGCGTGCCGCAGTGATAGACGAACAGACCTGGTATGGTGGCTTGGAAGGTGAAGGTCTTTGATTCTCCAGGGACTGCCTGCGAGAGCGCGGCTCCTCCTCCGGGACCGAGCGCTGCGTGGAAGTCCACGGAATGCACCATGTGGCTTCCCGCATCGTTGTGCAGCGTGATCTCGACGTTATCGCCCTGGCGCACGCGGATCATCGGCCCGGGGACCTTGCCGTTGAACGTCCAGTACCGGTAAGTGGTTCCGGCAGCGGCATCCAATTGGCCGATTACTTCCATCGCTTCAAGTTTGACGCGCACCGTAGTAGCGGCCCGGCTGCCAACCGGAGGGGGCAAGTCTGCCGGATCGCGAACAATGTCCACTGTGCGGGCTGTGCCGGTTCCGGTTACGTCGCGATGGGATTGTGCTGATGCTGGCTCGGCGGCATAGCCGAGGAGCAGGAGAATGCCGAAAAGTATCAGCGAAATTCGAGTATGGGATAAAGTGCTGGCATGCATATTGGGGCCCACCGGGCCTGTTTTCAGGTTGCTGTCTTATACTCGTATCGTGGGCCGATATATCACAATGGACCACATGTACCCGTTCATGCGTCATCTGTCATAAGGTTGGCAAATGCTAGAAAGTGAACTGTTTGACCTGCTAAATCACACCACGGATGCGGCTTTCGCCGTGACCGAAGCGGGGGAAGTACAGTCGTGGAACAAAGCCGCCGAGAAGCTATTCGGTTTCCCCGCAGCGGAGGTGTTGCACAAGACGTGCTATTCGGTGCTGGAAGGAATGGGTCCGCTGGGCACCAAAGTGTGCCATGAGCATTGCAGCGTTACCGATTGCTCGGGTGGCAGCACGGAGATTCCGAACTTCGACATGAACGTGAAGACCCGGTCTGCTGACCGCATTTGGATCAACATGTCAACGCTGGTCTTCGACAATCCGCGGACGAAGCGGCGCATTCTGGTCCACCTTGCCCACGACATTACGGAACAAAAAAGAAGCGAGGAACTGGTTCGGAAGATGCTGGAGTTGACCCGGCAACTCAATTCGACAGCGGAATCGGCGGTTCGTGCGGCACCCGTGTCCCCCTTGACTGAACAGGAGACACTCGTGCTGCGGTTATTTGCCGAGGGCAAGGATGCCGACGACGTATCGCGCGCTCTCTCCATCAGTCCTCAAACTCTCCGTAACCATCTGCATCACATCAATCAGAAGCTACGCACACATAATCGGCTCGAAGCGGTCATGAACGCATTGCATCGAAAATTGATCTAGCGACGCCGGACTCGTTCCGGCGTTATGTGTGTCCCGTGCAGTGGTACGCGGCTTCTATTGTTTATGTCACCGGGACAGCGCTCAATGGGTAGTGGCAACCAGCCGCATACCCGGAGCGCTTATGATTTCCTGCTGTGCGAACCCGTCCTGTGGCGTCCCGTTTTATTACCTGAGAGGCGGCCGCCTGTACCGGTTTGACATCAAGTCTCCCACCCTGCCCTGTGCGGACGTTCCAAACGCCATCTGCCGCCTTCGCCCATCCGCAGCTTGTGTTTTTTTCTGGCTTTGCAAGAGCTGCTCTTCGAACTTTGCCCTGAAGTTCGATGCACGCTCCGGCCTGTCGGTGTTACGGCGGTCCGTCCCGGCCGAACAACCGAGCGACGCGACGGTGGTAGCGGTGGAAGATTCCGTTGAGGCGGAGTCAGTCAGCGGCTTCGAGGATGCTGCCGACCACCTTGAGAGGCCTGTACGCAGCAATGAGGATTATGCCCGGTCAGACGATATTTCACCGGAACGAGGAGAATAGCGGTTGCCACCGGAGGAGCAATGGACACCCACGAGGAAAAATACCAGCGCGACCCGGAAGATCGCGTGATTGACGAGTGCAGCGAGGCGCAGAGGAAAGAAAAGGCGATGGACAAGACTCTTGCCGACAGCTTTCCGGCGAGCGACCCGCCGGCTTGGCATGCCTGAATCGAGATGGTTCCGATTCCTGCAGTCCCACATCCAGGGTGGAATCACGACCTGTGGCCGTTGAAGATTGCCGATGATCACTCTCCAGGCGTTGGCGCCGATCCACGATCTTAGGTGCTGCGATCGTGCTGCGGTAAGGGAGTCGGAATGTGCGGCACCAGATCAACTCAGCAGGCCTGAACTAACAAATCGAGGTGAATGATGAAACCACAGAAACCCGAGTGTCGGCCCGGCGAAGACGCTGGCCATCTCAGCCGGTTGCCCAACCTGGCCGACTCGGTTTTGCAGTTTGACCTTGCCAAGGAAATAGAACAGCTTCGTGAGGAAGAATCTTGGCAGCGCGAGACGGGGAGAAGTTCCAAGACCCTCGTGAAACAGCAGGATTTCCGTATTGTTCTCGTATTGATGAAGGCCGATACGCGCATGAGTGAGCATCGGGCTGAGGCCAGAATTTCGATCCATGCTCTTCGTGGCCGGATGCGCGTTCATTTGCAAGGCCACAAAATAGAACTGACGGCTGGACAATTATTAGCGCTGGATTGCGGCCTGCGGCACGATGTCGAATCATTGGAGGAAAGCGCATTCCTGCTGACCATTTCCTGGCCGAAGGATTATGCGGCCTCGAGTACCGGTGATGCGGCTCATATCGGGAACTGACGCGACAATGAGTGACGGCGGAGTGAACGAGTGTCTAGGAATGAAGCATGCCATCTGAGACTTGTTTCACTCGCCGAAACTCTCCACCGCGGGAGAGCGGCAAATAGGCTTGTTCGTGGTGCGATATTCCTGGTCATAGCGTTGCCGGACCTGCTGGCGATTGTCGCCGCATACCGGAGTGGATGGTGGCGCAGCCGGCCGGCATCGTTGGCATCTTCGTGCCCGGCAACAATCTGATAAATACGTTGCCGCAACAACCTCAGAGATTCGGGGCGCACGCGGTCATCCCGGCCAGGGTCGTCAGGTTCTCTCTCCTGAAACCTCACCCTCAGTTGCATCGAAGTTGTCCCGAACGTTCTGGTCTTTAGAGGATGAGCCCGCTTTTCTTACGCGATTGGCGACTGGATGAGGGCCCGATGAGGCTGGCTGTGACCAGAGGGTAAGTGATGCGATTACCGCGGACACGTGCAAAGGAAGTGAGCAGGTGAACCTGGGAACGTTTCCCTCCAATAATATCGGCAACGCGAATACCGCGAACGACCAGCGCGTCCGCGATGAGCGAACGGTGGCAACGCCACGGCACCGCTTCTGCGCACATCAACGCGCTCCGTTTCTGCTCCGCTAACTTGATCAACCGCTGCAGCCCCGCCTCGAAGTCCGGTGTCTGCATATAATCGGCAAACCCCCGAAACGACGCATTGCGCCAGCCCATGTTGGGTGAATCACGTCGCGCGTGGCGCAAGCCGCCCAGCTTACGCAAATGCACATAACCAATCCTCGCGGAACGCAGCTTTGCCGACAGTGTCTCTCGGTTGAACTGCGGGTTGTGTCGTGAGCGTGGAATACTGCGTACGTCGATGACGCGCTTGATGTCGTGCGTGCGTAGGAGTTCGAGAAAGACCTTCCACGTGCGCGTAGAGTGGCCAATCGTGAAAATGTCGAGCATCGTTGTGTTTAAGTAAATTATTGCATCAAGGGCGGTCCAGGAGAAATCCAAAAAGTGAAAGGCAGCGCCGAATGGCAACAGAAACGGATTCTCGAAGCCGGCGGAATCAAGCGCCAAGGATCTCTGAAATAGGCCGGGATCCGGAAGATCGTTGCACAACTTACGGAGATACCACAGCAATTCGCGAGAAAATGATGGACAAAGCTTGGCCGACTCCTATCCAGCGAGCGATCCGCCGTCCACGATCCCGGATCCGTCAACCGATTCGCTGGGTCTAGAAATACCCACAAAACGGAGCCGGAACAGCGCAGCGTGATTACGGCACTGGACGTCGTCTGGAGAACCTGCTGGCCCAGCCTGGTTCGCGCACGTGCTCTTCGTCCAGCCGCCGCAGCCGCGCCGCCATGATTCCTTGGCGTCCCAGGTAACCCACTACATAGGTCGGTTGAGCACGGTCTACCACGGGCAAGCGACCTATATTGCGTCGGAGCATCTTTGCTGCTGCATCGTGCAGTAGCTCATCCGGGTATGTCACCACAACGTCGCGAGTCCCTGCGTCGAGCGCGCTCATCGTGCCGTCACTCCCGTTCTCGAGCGCCCGTAGGATGTCACTGCGGGTGATGATACCTTCGAGGCTCCCATTGGCGTCTAGAATCAATAGAGCCTCGTGTCTGCTCACCGAAGGATCTCGACGCGCAATTCTTTCCGCCAGTTCGCCCACGCCCATGTCACTGGAAATCGCAGGCAGGTCACGATCCATCACCTCTCCCACGGATACCTGCTGGAGGACATCCGTTTCGTAATCCGTGTGAATACGCATGCCGCGGCGCGCCAGCTTCTCGGTCATAATTGACGACTTCGGCATGAAGAGTATCGCCACCCCATCGGCAATGACGCTAACCAGCATCAGCGGAAGCACTGCGTTGTAATCGTGCGTGATTTCGAACGCAAAAATAATGAACGTAAATGTTGCGCGTGATGCCGCCCCGAACACCGCCCCCATCGCCACGAGTGCAAACGCACCCGCAGCAAGATGAGCATCCGGGTACACGCGGTTGATTGTGATCGCGTAAGCGCCACCGAGCGCCGCGCTCGACATGAACATGGGTGCAAGCAAACCGCCCGATGTGCCGGATCCCAGCGAGACCACCAGAGCCACGGCTTTCGCCACCATGATGACCAGGAGCAGCTTCAGCGCGAGATTGGCGTTCAGGATGTCGCCGATCGTGTCGTACCCTACGCCCAGAACGCGAGGCACAAAATATCCAATAACGCCAAGCCCCAGCGCACCGATCGCCGGCCACCAGAGTTCGTCGATGGGCAACTTGTCAAACTGATCTTCCACCCAGTACAGCAGCTTGCTGAACCCAACTGCGGCCAGCCCGCAGATGACTCCCAGTACCAGGTAGAACGGGAGCGCCCTTGGGATTCCGAAGTCGACGGGCGCAACCGAAAACATGGGCCCGCCTCCCAGCAGTCGAACGTGTACCGCGGTTGCCAGTGTGCTGGCGACTACAAGCGGAATAAACGAGCGGGATTTGAATTCAAACAGCAGCAGCTCGATGGCGAGGATCACTCCCGCGATCGGGGTATTGAACGTGGCCGACATTCCCGCTGCCGCACCGCAAGCGAGCAGCACCTTGCGTTCTGACGCAGTCGTGTGGATCACCTGTCCCACCAGCGAACCAATCGCGCCACCGGTTTGAATGATCGGCCCCTCGGCGCCAAACGGGCCGCCCGTCCCGATCGCGATCGCCGCGGAGAGTGGCTTCAGGAGTGCGACCCGGGGTTCGATCCGGCTGCGGTTGGTGAGCACCGCCTCCATGGCTTCCGGAATGCCGTGGCCTTTGATCTTTGGCGAGCCGTACTTTGCCATGAAACCAACAACGATGCCCCCGACGACCGGCGTGACGATCACCCAGAGTCCCAGGTGGTTGAGGCGCGCGCTGCTGAAATCGGTGGAAAGACGGTGAAAGAAGAAGATGTTTGTGAACAGCCCGATGAGCCGGTAGAGCAGGAAGGCTATCCATCCGGCGATGATTCCAACGCCCGCCGCCAGGAAAGAAACCAGCGCCGTGCGAAACTGTGCGGGAGGGGTGATTACCGACTCGCCCGTCGGCGTGACTGCGAGGCGTCCGTCGTTCATGGCTTCCTTGGCATCCTGCCACTTGTCAAACCAGCATCGGGACCGTCAAGTGGAGAGGACGGATTCAATTTCAAATGGGCAAACGTCTCGAGCCCGGTTTGGTATGTTCCCTCGTCCGGGACTCCATCCTGAGTTCCCGGATCGGATCGCGTGACAAAAGTCACATCATGTCGTGAGGCGACATGTATGATTGAGCTTACATTCAATGGAGAAAAGGAGCAACCGTTTCCGTGCGAGTTGGGGCCGAAAGCGGTGCCCATCAGTGAATTTCGGGTTTCTGCGCCGATGCTGATCTCCAACCAGCGTCCAACGCAAAGGCAAAGGGAAGATTGTCCCAGCCGAAACAGATCGAGCGGTTTGAGGGAGGCTACGACCATGCCCGTCCAGATTGGAAGTAAAGCGGTTAGCTTTTCTGATCCCACGGGGCTGATGTCCGATTGTCACCGTCGCATCGAGATGTTCCTGAATGCGCTCAGTGCGGCTGGTCATTTCGACGGCCGGCGACTCTCCGAGGACGAACGACGCGCCTTGGCTGCAGCGCTGCGCTACTTCCGCGAGGCAGCACCGAAACACAATGCCGATGAGGAGGAATCGCTGTTCCCGCGCCTCCGCTCCGTGTCGGATCCTGCGGTGCGATCGGCTTTAGAGGACCTTTCTCGCCTTGAGCGTGAGCACCGTTGGGCAGCGCCGTTGCATGCGGAAGTCGATCGTATAGGACAGCAGTGGCTGCTGGACGGCCATCTCGCGGAGGAGCAGGCCCGAGCCTTCCAATCGGTTGTGAGCCAGCTACTCTCCATGTACCGCGCCCACATTGAGTTCGAAGATCGGGTCCTCTTCCCGCTCGCAACGCGAGTTCTCTCCCGAGCACAGTTGGGGGAGGTTGGGCGAGAAATGGCGGAGCGCCGCAATCTTCTCAGCGTGCTGCATGGGGTTGAGCCCCTTGGGGCTGAGCGCGAACATAACGCTGAGTAGCGTGTCGTGGGTACCGGGGCTGAACAGCAATGGCGTCGCAGAAGGTTATTTCCAATCCGGTGCTCACGTCCTCACCCGATTACATCTTCCAGATGGCACTGGCGCGAGAGGTCGGCTTGTCGCGCCTGCTGGTGGTTTACATCAGCACTGGTTTGGCGTTCATGCTGCTACCCGGAACGTTTCTGGGTGTCTGGAATCTGATCTCGATTAGCAGCAAGCAAGCGGCTGCGGCGGTCGCACCCGCTTGGTTACAGGCCCACGGGCACGCCCAGGTGTTCGGATGGGTCGGCAGCTTCATCCTGGGAATCGGGTTCTATTCCATCCCCAAGCTGCTGCGGGCTCGCGGCTTCGCACTCTGGCGGGGCTGGACGTGCTGGGCACTGTGGACCACAGGGGTCGCACTGCGGTGGGTAGCAAACGTCTATGCCTGGCACTGGCGTGCAACCTTCCCAGTCTCGGCCGTTCTGGAATTGTGCGCCTTCGTTTTGTTCTTCATGGCGGTCGCAGGACACCGCGCACCGGGGCGGAAAAGCAGCTTGGGCAGTTGGGTCCGCATCGTGATTGCGGGCACGATTGGCCTCAGCCTTACGCTCCTCCTGAACCTCGGCGCAGCCTTCTATCTCACGTTTCTCGGCTCTTCTCCGGCATTTCCGCACGACCTTGATCAACGTTTCCTGGTGCTCGCCAGTTGGGGCTTCATCGTGCCATTTGTATGGGGCTTCAGTGCACGTTGGATGCTGATCTTTCTTGGACTGCCGGCACTGCGGGAACGCATGTTGCTAACGGCGGCTGGCGTGAACGCTCTGGGCATCGCCCTTGCGCTAGCGGGATTGTTCAGGACGGCGGTAGTTCTGATCTTCGCGGGCACGGTACTGGCCGCGGCGGGCCTGCGGATGCTTGAACCGGCGAAGCAGCCCGCCAAAACACGCGGTGTGCATGCGAGCTTCCCGTACTTCGTGCGTGCAGCCTACGTGTGGCTGCTGATGGCGGCGGGGCTCGGCGTGTGGGCCGCATTTGCACATGGAGATGCGGCCGGGATCTGGGGCGCATCACGCCATGCGCTCACCGTCGGTTTCGTCGCTGCTATGGTCTTCAGCGTGGGACAACGCGTGCTCCCCGCCTTTTCCGGCATGCGACACCTCTACAGTCCTCTCTTGATGTTCTTGTCGCTGGTGTTGCTGATCGTGGGCTGCACCATTCGCGTAACTTCGGAGATACTCGCCTACCAACAGTACCTGGTCAGCGCGTGGAAGTGGCTGCCGGTTTCGGCGATTATCGAGTTAAGCGCGGTGACGATATTTGCCGCCAATATGGCCGCGACCTTCGCTCATCCCGGGCCAAATGTGGCGGGTGTGAGCCAGCAATCTCCTGCACGCTGATTCTTACGCTAAAACGCTGATTCCCTTGCCCGAATCAGGGAGAGAAACTCATCCCGCGTTTCTTTCTTACGGAAAGCTCCCAGCATCGCAGACGTGACGGTGGAGGAGTGTTGCTTTTCAACTCCACGCATCATCATGCACAGGTGTCTGGCTTCAATCACGACTCCCACGCCGAGCGGTTTGATTGCGCTCTCAATCGCTTCAGCAATTTGAGTTGTAAGGCGCTCTTGCACCTGCAATCGCCGGGCAAAGACGTCCACCAGACGGGGGATCTTGCCGAGCCCGATCACTTTGCCCCGGGGAATATAGGCGACGTGGACCTTGCCGAAAAACGGCAACAGATGGTGTTCGCAGAGACTGAACGTCTCAATATCCTTGACGATCACCATCTCGTCATAAGCCACATCGAAGAGCGCACCCAGCAGAGTTTCCGCTGGGTCCTCCAGGTAGCCCTTGGTCAGAAACTGCAGCGAGCGCTCCATGCGTTCGGGAGTGCGCACCAACCCGTCGCGATCCGGGTCTTCGCCCAAGCGGAGCAACATTTCCCTGAAAAGCTCCTGCAAGCCCGCACTGGTTACAGACCTTAGTTCAAGTTCCGTTTGCATCTTCCCCCTCATTCCAACGCAGTCTCTGGAGACTGGTGATTGCCCTGCAAGTCTCACAATTCGTGTCGAGCACCAGCGTGCCTCAAGCGGCGATAACAGCTTCTCCACTTTCTGTATGTAAATCGCTTTGGAGAACATCCCTGCGGACCTCAGTGATTCGCGCCAGCACAAAAGCCGCCACCGCCATCTCCAGGTCCCGCACCGCGACGTCAAAGAACATGCCCGTGGAGACAAGGTTGATGGCGATTGCCAGCAGCCATACCGAGGCAACGTACGAACCCAGGCGCGTCCACTTGGTAAGAATCGCCAGGCCGACGATCATCTCGATGACGCCCACAATGTGCATGAATGTTTGTCCACTGAAGGGCAGGACCTTCAGGGCCAGAGGGCTGATGTACATCGGCCAGTTGGTCAGCAGGTTGAAATATTTGTCCAGGCCGGCCAGGAACGGCCCGACCCCAAGTCCGATGCGCAGCGCCCACCATCCCTGGTTCAAGCGCGAATCAAATTCTGTGTGCACGTTATGTCCTCACGCGTATGGAGTTCGCACGTTCGAATCCGGTACACACAAAAATTCTTTTGGCCGTGTCCGGCGAGCCTGTATCGTTTCTGTAAGTACGAACTCTTTCATGTGGAGGCGTTACATGCTCAGCGCAGTGGAATTGGCCTCGAAGCAGGAGCAGTTGACCGACGAAGAGGTTGTTGCCCGGGTTTTGGCCGGCGAGACGGGGATGTTTGAAATCGTGATGCGCCGGCACAACCAGCGCCTCTATCGCGTGGCTCGGGCCATTCTGCGCAATCCTGGCGAAGCTGAGGACGTAATGCAGGACGCCTACGTGCGCGCCTACGAACATCTGGACCAGTTTGCCGGGAGAGCAAAGTTCTCCACCTGGCTGACGCGCATCGCGGTGCACGAAGCTCTAGCGCGCCAGCGCCGCGGAAACCGATATCAGGAATTGGAACCAATGTCTGAACGGGAGGGAGACCCCATGGACAGGTTTGCCTCTATGACACCGAACCCGGAACAACAGGCGTCAAACTCTGAGATTCGCAGGCTGCTGGAAGAAGCGGTCGAAAAGCTGCCGGATTCTTACCGGGTCGTCTTCATGCTCCGTGACGTGGAAGAAATGAGCACGATTGATGCCGCCGAGGCGCTTGAGATCACGGAAGAGAACGTAAAGATCCGCCTGCATCGCGCGCGGGTATTGTTGCGCAAGAATCTTTACGCGCGTGCCGGAATTGAAAGGAAGGAAGCATTCAATTTCAATGCCGTGCGGTGCGATCGGGTTGTGAAGAACGTGTTTGAAAGGATTCAGAAACAGGTTATAGGAGCGAAGAACTCCCAGGCGAGAACACAGTGACCGTCTGCACGGTGCACGAATCGTTGGCTGCCCAAATCGAGAGGCATTGACGTGGAGCGAATGCCCAGGAGACACGAATGGCTACCCAAGAAATTCCGACAGCTGGTTACGAATCCAGGTTGTTGAGCCGAGTCGAGGTTGCGGAAGGAACTATGGCCTTCCACTTCGAGAAACCAGTGCAATTCGATTTCAAACCGGGGCAGGCTGCCGACGTGACGCTGTCCAATCCTCCGGAAACCGACGCTGAAGGAAACACGCGCACTTTTTCGATCGCCAGTTCGCCATTTCAAAACGAGCTGATGTTTGCCACGCGCATGCGTAACACGGCATTCAAGCGCTCTCTGAAAAAAGTACCGTTGGGCAGCTCCTCCAGGTCCTCAACGATTTTCGGGTAGATGGAATTCTTGAGGCTTTTGCCCAAGAAGTAATCGTTGAAGATGAACTCGCGCACCGAAACCGGCTTGTACAGATAATCCACGGACCACGCCTGATCCAGGATCAAGGGGCGCTGGCTACCTTGGCGGATGGGCGCGCTTACCTCATCCTCGAAGGCGCGGCGGGTCTTCTCCGTCATGCGCTCGAGGCAATCGGCTCGGGCAGCGAGCAACCGCTCTCGGCGCTGTTGAGCGTCGTTATTCTTCTTCGCTTCCATCTTCACCGCCTTCAGCCAGCTCACGGTCGACCTCAGCCAGTTGCTTCTCGATTTCACCCGCTTCGCGAAATGCGATGCGGTCGGCGGGATCCATTTCGCTCACCGCCGCTGACATTGCCGCTGCGCACTTGTCCTCGGGAGGCCGATCATGGCCGTGCTCTTGGTGGCAACTAACTGCAGCGACTGGAGTGTTGCCACAGG
>Ga0097691_1001436_pt1 | contig 17586 bp, 17 predicted proteins | sample NGESurdeep072012_8_FD_72858 | JGI IMG/M metagenome (GOLD analysis project Ga0097691, IMG submission 72858) | Arctic peat soil microbial communities from Barrow, Alaska - NGEE Surface sample 210-1 deep-072012 | ecosystem: Environmental > Terrestrial > Soil > Wetlands > Peat ... | reverse complement strand
GCATGAGGAGGTGATCGCCCGAGACGGACGCCGCGGGCCACCACACGGTGACGTCACGGCCGGCGCCGAGGGCGGACAGCAACGTGCGCTCGGAAGGTGCCAGCCGCTGCGGCGCCCAGAGAGAGAGTCGACCCGGTAGAGCGCTCAGACTCGGGTCGGCCCGCAGCCGTTCGGCAGCGTCTGTGGCGCGCGCCCACGGCGTGGGCTTGCCGACCAGGCCGACGAGAATCTCCCATAGGTGGTTCTGCCAGGCATCGCTGCCGGTTCCTGAAGCGGTGAGCAGCTCGGGCCGCCACCGCGCGTAGCGGCTGAACAGCTCGCAGAAGCGCCGCGCCGCTCCGTACCGTCGGCCTGGCCGCTCGATGTCGGAGATGTGCACGGCGACGTCGCGGAACCACTGCTCCGGCGCAGCGATGTCGAAGGCTCGCAGCATCGTCCAGGCGAGGCGATCGGTCGCCCACGGGTCATCGTCGGGCCCGATGCCCAGCACCTCACGCTCGAGGTCTTCGAACAGACGTCTCGGCGTGGGGAGCTCGATCCGTGCGGACACACCGTCGGTGCCGTCCGGGCCCGCGCCCAGCACCGTACCCAGCCGTTGCATGAGCCAGCGCCCCTGCCCTGGCGTCGGCACGGCGATGACATCGGCCTCGAAGGGGTCGTCGCGTGGATGGGCCAGCTCGGTGGCGAGGGCAGCAACGAGGGCATCGGGGCGATCGCCCACACGCACCCTCAACCCACTCACGGGCTCACCCTAGAGGGGGCCTCGGACAGAAACCGGCGCCGCCCGTCGGAGTCTCAGCTGGCCAGGGCCTCGAGGTGTCGCTGGACCTCGCGCGCGCTGGGGTTGGTCAGCGTCGAACCGTCGTCGAACAGCAGCGTGGGTACGGTGCGATTGCCCGAGTTCGCGTGCTCGACGAGCTCAGCACCATCGGGATCCTGCTCGATGTCCACCTCGGTGTACTCGATGCCGGTGCGGTCGAGCTGGGACTTGAGCCTTCGGCAGTACCCGCACCAGGTCGTGGTGAACATCGTCAGCGCCATGGAAAAGGAAACCCGGGGCGTCATGCGCCTATTCCGAACCTTGCCCCCGTGACCGGCGTTCAGCACTGTCACTGTCGCGTGGCACAGTGTCCGCCATGGCTGCTCCGCACCCCGACGAGATCCTTCGGGGACTCGACCCCGAGCAGCTCGAGGTCGCCACCAGCCTGGGCGAGCCTGTCGTGGTGATCGCAGGTGCCGGTACAGGCAAGACGCGAGCTATCACGCACCGCATCGCGTACGGCGCCCTCACGGGTGCCCTCGATCCCAGCTCGACGCTGGCGGTGACGTTCACCACGCGGGCAGCGGGGGAGCTGCGGGGACGGCTCGCGACGCTCGGCGTGAACGGTGTCCAAGCCCGTACCTTCCACTCCGCCGCCCTGCGACAGGCCCAGTACTTCTGGCCGAAGGCGTACGGAACCGCGTTGCCCCAGGTCACGGAGGGACGCTTCTCGGTGGTCGCGGAGGCGGCGCGACGCCTGGGACTGCCGACGGACACCTCGGTGATCCGCGACGTGTCCGGCGAGGTGTCCTGGGCGAAGGTGAGCAACGTCGAGCCGGAGTCGTACGCGGCGCTCGCCAAGGCGTCCGGCCGCTCCGTGGCAGGGATCGAGCCGGACGCGGTGGGCCGGCTGCTCGTCACGTACGACAACCTCAACCGCGACCGCGGCCGGATCGACTTCGACGACATCCTGCTCTGTGCGGTCGCGCTGCTCAGCGACCACGAGGACGTCGCGGCGCAGGTGCGGCGGACGTACCAACACCTCGTCGTCGACGAGTACCAGGACGTGAGCCCGGTCCAGCAGCGGCTGGTCGACCTGTGGCTCGGGCCGAACCAGGATGTGTGCGTCGTGGGTGACCCGGCCCAGACGATCCACACGTTCGCCGGCGCCCGTGCGGAGTACCTGCTCAGCTTCGCGTCTCGCCACCCTGGCGCGCGCAAGGTAGAGCTCGTCCGCGACTACCGGTCGACGCCAGAGGTCGTCGAGGTCGCGAACCGAGTCCTGGCAGGCTCGGGCCAGCGGCACGTGACGCTGCGTGCCCAGCGTCCGTCGGGAGCCTCGCCCGTGTTCGAGTCGGCGTCGGACGAGGCAGCCGAGGCAGCCGCGGTCGCCCGGTGGCTGGAGGACCTGCGCGCGGACGGCGTCGACTGGCGCGAGATGGCCGTGCTGTACCGGATCAATGCGCATTCACCGGCCTACGAGGCGGCATTCGCCGACGCCGGCATCCCGTACCAGGTGCGCAACGCGGAGCGCTTCTACGACCGTCCCGAGGTGAAGCAGGGGCTGGGCGCGCTCGCCGCCACCGCGCGGACGAAGGGCAGCGAGCCCGGGTTCGAGCAGGTGCTCGTGGTGCTCGGCGCCCTCGGCTGGACGGAGAAGCCGCCGTCGACCGGCGGTCAGGTGCGGGAACGCTGGGAATCACAGAACGCGCTGGTCGACCTTGCGGCCGGCCTCGCGGCAGATGGCCCAACGCTCACCGACCTCGTGGCCGAGCTGCAACGCCGTGCGGCCGTGCAGCACGCGCCCTCGGGCGCCGGGGTGACGCTGACGACGCTCCACGGCGCCAAGGGGCTGGAGTGGGACGCGGTGGCGCTCGTGGGAATCCACGAGGGAGGCGTGCCGTTCGTGCTCGCCGAGACGGACGCGCAGATCGCGGAGGAGCGGCGGTTGTTGTACGTGGGGGTGACGCGTGCGCGGGAGCACTTGCGAATCTCCTGGTCCGGGGGTCGCGGACGTGACAGGCGCCCGTCTCGGTTCCTCGCGGCGGCCATGCCAACGTCGGCCGCACCTGTGCGTCAGCGTCGGCGACCGGTCACCAAGGAGACCGTGCCCACCATGTGCCGCGTCTGCGGGAAGGGCCTGCACGCTCCGGCGGAGCGCATGCTCGGACGGCACGAGGACTGCCCATCTCGGTACGACGAGGACCTGCTCGCCGTCCTGCACACCTGGCGCACCCTGGCCGCGGAAAGTGCTGGTCTTCCCGAGTTCTGCATCTTCACCGACTCCGCACTCATCGCCATCGCGGAGTCGTGCCCCCGCAACGCCGATCAGCTCGCGGAGGTCTCTGGCGTCGGCCCGGCGAAGATCCGAAAGTACGGTGCCGACGTCCTCGCCCTCCTCGCTGCGGGCACTCCCGGCCCTGACGCCTCCTGATCCGGACCAGGTACTGCTGGGCGGCTGCGATTCATGTCGAGGGGTCACGACACGCCGACTAGCGCGGTGGTCGGAAGCAGTTAGTGACCCCTCGTCGCGGGATGTGTGGACAAGTGACGGATTCGATCGCCGCAAACCACTGTCTTTGTTGTGACGAGCCTCAACCTGCCCCCGCAGTACCTCGAGCGTCCCTTCACCGTCAACGAAGGGCTCGCAGCGGGGCTGACGGTCAGCGCATTGCGTAACCCGCTCTTGCATCGGGAGACCCGGTCGGTGCGCAGTCTCGGCCCGCCGGACGACCTGCAGGGCCGGGCACGTGCTTTCGCGGCCGGCTCTGCCGTCGGACGTCGCCTTCTCCCACATCGCTTCTGCGCGTCTGCTGGGACTGCCCCTGCCATCGCGAATCGTTGACTCGGCAATTCACGTCATGCGTTCCTCCGACCGGACGAGAATCCGGCGGACGGGCTGTCGCGGGCATCGGGGGTTGGAGACTCGCGGTGTCGAGATCGTGAAGGGGTTGAGGGTCGTACATGGGCCCGATACCTGGTGCGATCTGGGTGACATGCTGCCCAGCCTCCTTACTGTCGACGACTTTGTCGTCATCGGCGACGCCATTCTGACCCGACTCGGCGAGGAACCTTCGGTCCTTGCGCGTGTTCTCGAATCTCGGGTCCGACCGAGGGGCAGGAACAGGCTCGGTGAGGCGCTCGGACTGATCCGTGCGGGTGCGAGATCTCCGATGGAATCACTGACCAGGCTCATGTTCGTACGGGCCGGCTTCCCAGAGCCGAGTCTCAACACGTCCGTCTTGGACGTAGATGGTGGCTGGCTGCTCACGGGGGATCTTGTGTGGGAGAAGAAGCGGGTGGTCGCCGAGTACCAGGGCGCCACGCACGCACCGATCAGCCAGCGCAGCCACGACGCCGACCGCATGGCCGTGGCGGTGGATGACGGGGTGAGGATGTTCGAGGTGTTCGCCGAGGACGTCTTCGACTCACGCCGCAGGATCAGGCTCCTGACCCGAATAGCCAAAGCGCTGGGCCTCGATCCAGGCCAGCTGAGGATCGCCTGACGCGGCGCTTCGGGCACGTGAGCGGTCGGTGGGTGGGTTGGCGGTCGAGGAGTCACGACACGCGGGGCGCCACTGCATCTGAGGGACATGTGGTGACCCCTCGATGCCCCAACCCAGCCACCACCCACCGATGGGCATCCACGGCGGGTCCGACCGGCAGACATCCCTATCGGCAGGTTCTCCTCCCGCGCGGCGACTCCGAAACTTCCGCGGAAATCAGTTGCACATCCGTGGGAGACCTCTCTACGCTCTCAGGAGGTCGCCATCGGGTGGCGACTCTTTGTCTGCGGAAGGAGAACGCGATGCTGACCCTCATGTGCTCGACGGCGACGACCCAGTCGCGTCCGTTCTTCGTGCTCTCCGCGATCGATATCAATCCGGCTAAGCCCAGCAACAACGCGACGACGAGCTTCAAGCGTCACGCCGCCGACTACGGCACCGGAACCGATCTGGCCCCTGGGGGCGCCCTGTGATGGCATGACCATCTAGGCGCAAACCAGGCCGTGAAACCCAGATCACCGGGATTCACGGCCTTCGTGCTTCCCGGGACAGACCACCAAGCAACCGCCACCCAGGAAGTACCGACCATGACTCTTCTTCTCGAACTGATGGCCCCCTTCGAAGCGCACGACACGATGCCCTGTACCGACGAGGACCCGGAGTTGTTCTTCGCCGAGTCCCCTTCGGACATCGAGCTCGCCAAGCTGATCTGCGGCCCCTGCCCCCTGAGGGAGGAGTGCCTGGTTGGTGCGATGGAGAGGCGCGAACCGCACGGTGTGTGGGGCGGCCAGCTCTTCATCGCAGGCGAGATCGTGGCTCGCAAGCGGCCGCGAGGTCGTCCACGCAAGATCGTCGAGCCCGAACCGGCGATCGAGCTGCCGACGCGTGAAGTCGCCGCCGCGTGAGCCCGAACAGCAGACCCGGACCAGTGCGAACTGGTCCGGGTCTTGCTTTGTCCGGGGTCAGCGTGCCGCGAAACCAGGCAGGTACTCGGTGAGCACGTCAGCGAAGCGTGCCCGCACGTCGAGCTGCGACAGCACGGCGATGCCGCCCATCCAGACCCGGTGGATCAGCGCGTACACCGGCGGGACGTTGAGCTTGGTCATGACCGTGTCGCTGGTGCGGCTCTCGGACATGAGGCGCTCGTACTGACCCCGCATCCAGTCGCGGGTGAAGTGGAACTCCTCGGCCCGGGCGGGCTCCACGAAGGGGCCGAGGTAGGCGAGCAGGTCCTGAGGGTTCACGTCGCCCACCAGCAGACCCTCGCCACGTAGCCCGGCCACCACGTCCTCGGCATTGCCGTGCAGGGCGGTCCTGATGAGGCGGCCCATCGGTTCCGGCAGCCCGTCAGGCAGCTTGGCCACGAGCCCCCAGTCGACGATCCCCAGACGACCGTCGCCCAGCACCAGGAAGTTTCCAGGGTGCGGGTCAGCATGGAGTACGCCCGCGCGGTGCGGCGCGGAGAACAGGAACCGTACGTACGACAGGCCGACCGCGTTCCGGCGTTCCTCGTCCCAGTCAGCCACGGCGTTGAGCTTTGACCCGTCGAGCCACTGGCTGACGAGTACGCGCGGGGTTGCGGTCAGAACGCTCGGTACGACGAACTCGGAGTCGCCCGCGAACGCGGTCGCCGCTGTCGTCTGGTGCTCGGCCTCCAAGAGGTAGTCGACCTCCTCCCGGATCCGCTCGGCGATCTCGGCGATCAAAGCCTTCATGTCGATGCTGCCCGTCAGCGGGGCCATCACCGACGCAAGCCGGCCGATCTGCGCGAGATCGCTCTCGAGGGCCGCGTCGGCACCCGGGTACTGGATCTTCACCGCCACCGGTTCGCCAGTGGCGGCCCAGGTCGCACGGTGCACCTGACCGATCGAGGCTGCCGCAGCCGGCCGCCGTCCGAACTCCCCGAAGAGTGAGCGCCAGTTCTGGCCCAGCTCCTTCTCGAGCACGGCCTCCAGCCTCGACACCGGCATCGGGGGAGCGGAGTCCTGCAGGCGACGGAGCTGCTCCCGGTACGGGCCGGCGATGTCGTCGGGAAGCGCAGCCTCGAACATGCTGAGGGCCTGGCCGAACTTCATCGCGCCCCCCTTGAGCTCTCCGAGCACGCGGAACACCTGGGCGGCTGCCTGCTGGCGAAGGTCGTTCTGGACGGTCTCGGCGCTTTGTCCCATGAGGCGGCGTCCGAAGCCGACCGTGGCGCGTCCGGCGTAGCCCAGTGGCAAGCCGAGCATCTTGGCCCCCCGTGCGAAGCCGGAGGTCGGCACGCGGTCGTGCTCGACTGCTTCGCTGTCTCCTGGCTCGCCGGTCATGCCCCCATTCTGTCCGCCAGCGACAACCCGCCCAACACGCATCCTGGGGCATGACACGAACAGTGGGGGTGCTGGGGCCATACCCGCAGCGTGGTACGGCCGGTGTCGCTAGCCAGCGTGAGGGTACGCGAGCGCAGCTCGCCCGCCTCTCCGTTCAGGAACGCCACGATCTGAGCGAGCCCCAGGGCCGTGACCCACGCATCGAGGACCGGGTCGTCGGGCGCTGGACGGTGAGCGAGCTGGGCCGCCAGGCGAGGCCAGACAGGATCCGCCTCTGCCCGCCAGAGATCCGCACAGCGCAGGCAGGACGTCTCGGGTGGTACGACGAGTGGCCCAGCAACCGCCGTGCCAGGTCTCGTTCTCAGCACGATGTACGGCTCGCGACCGCGCGCCAACGCATCGGTAAGGCTTCGCTCCGGCTCGCATGTGCCGGTGCACACGACGGTGAGTGCCACGTCGTCGCCCGTGTCTATCTTCGCCCGGCGGCCCTGCCGGCCGGGTGAGCGACGGAGGTGGCCCACGAGACGTTCGGCAGCGGTTAGCCGCGTGCCAGCACTTGGCGCAGGGTCCCTGACGTGGATGCTGTGACCCAAGTCGAGAAGCGCAGACGCGATCCGTCCGGCCACCCGACCGCTGCCCATGACGCGGATCGGTGTCGCTGCCGCCGGTTCGGCGAGTCGGCCGTGCTCGTCGAGCCGAGCGAGGAGCCACTCGCGCCAGGCGACGTCCGTCGGTTCGTGGGGCGGCTCTCGGTCAGGGTGGGTCAGGGAGCGGAGCAGCGTGTCGGTCAGGCGCGGTACAGGCCCCATCACCAGCACGTCGTCATCGATGCCGACCTGCAAGGTCGTCGAGTCACGCCAGACGGGGACCATGTCCCCACGAGTTCGGCGGGCACGAGATGGGGGTGGGGGGAGCGGCATGACTCATGCTGGCGCGCAGCACACCAGTGGGGGAAGGCGTGCCACGCACGCGCCAACACCGGGCCGCGATGGACAACACCAGAAAAACGGCGGGGACGAGACCGTGAGGTCCCGCCCCCTGACGCTTTACGTCCGGATCAGTTCTTGCCCAGGATCCGGTTGAGGTTGGTGCCACACACGGGGCACTTGCCCTTGGCCATGCGGGTGCCGTTCTCGCTGACCACGATGTTGCCGGTCGCCTCGCGCTTCGCCTTGCACTTCACGCAGTAAAACTCACCCGTATAGGTCTGGTCGGCCACAGTTCCTCCTTGTCCGCAACGTCGATCTGGGGTGACCGCCGTCGTGTTTCCTGGCTGCGTACTCTACGGGGGGTTGGCCCTGAGCGCACGTGGACGCGCCAGATTTGCTCTCGTAACTGGCCTCGCAGGCCATTTTGGGGCATAAAAACAGGGTTCTCGATCGAACCGTTTGCCTTCCCCTGCGAACGGACGACCTGAGAACCCTGTCTCGGAAATACTATCGAGGGGGCTGAGTCTCGGTCAAGGACGGCAACCCTCGGAACGCCAAGGACTGTCGGTGGTTGATGCCATGCTGGTCCACGACGGAAGGACGAGCAGAGATGGAGTTGCCCGAGGACGTCGTGGTCCGCCGCAGCGCGCGGCGCAGACGCACACTCCAGGCCCGCCGGGACGGCGACAAGATCGTGGTCCTGGTGCCCGCGACGCTGGCGGCCCGCGACTACGAGCGGCTCGTGCCGCAACTCATAGAACGGGTACGTGCCCGCGAGGCCGGCGGCAAGCGGCGAAGCGACGCCGCGCTCGAACAGGCGGCGGCACGCCTCGCCACGCAGCTGGCCGGCGAGCTGCACCTGCTGACCCGACTGCATGGCGTCAGCTGGTCGACTCGGCAGAACCATCGCTGGGGGTCGTGCACGATCAGCACCGGCGAGATCCGGTTGAGCAGACGGCTTCAGCCCATGCCCAACTGGGTGATCGACTACGTGCTGTTCCACGAGATGATCCACCTCGAGGAGGCCAACCACTCGCGTCGGTTCCACGAACTGATGCGCCGCTACCCCCAGCACGACCGGGCGCAGGGATTCCTTCAGGGAGTCGCGCACGCGCTCGCCAACGGCTCTGAGCCGTGGCCATCAGACGTCGACGACGATCCGGACCAGCTCCCCACCGAGGTGGCCGACTAGTTCCCACTCTCCTCGTCGAGCAACTTCGCCAGCTCCGCGTCGAGATCGTCGTTTCCGTGATGGGAATCGCCGCTGACGAAGCCGAGCGGGTCGTCGAGATCGTGGGCCGAAGGCATGGTGTCGGGGTGGTGCCACACGGCGTCCCGCCCGTCCACGCCGCGTGCTGACCGCAGCGCAGCCCAGAGGTTGGCGGCATCCCTCGTACGACGCGGACGGAGCTCGAGGCCGACGAGCGACGCGAACACCTGCTCCGCGGGACCTCCAGTGGCGCGTCGGCGTCGCACGGTCTCGGCCAACGGCCCGGCGGTCGGCATGAAACGGATCGTCGCCTGCGCCACGACGTCGTCCACCCAGCCCTCCACGAGCGCCAGCAGGGTCTCCAGACGGCCGAGGACCTCGGCCTGCTCAGGTGTGCGCTGGGGGGAGAACAGGCTCTTGCTCATCTCGCTGCCGAGCTGAGCGAGGTCGTCCATCGACACCGGCTCCCCACCCATGCCATCGAAGGACTCCTCGAGGGCGCTGAGGTCGACAGTGATCTCGCGGGCGTAGTGCTGGACGAACGCCACCAGCTGCGGACCGAGCCAGCCGACGTCGGCGAACAGACGCTGCCGAGCGGCCTCGCGGAGGCTGAGGTAGAGCATCACATCACGCTCAGGGAGATCGAGTCCCTCACCGAACGCGGCGAGGTTGGTGGGCAGGAGCGCCACCTGTGGCCGGGTCAGGAGCGGCATCGAGACCTCGGTGGCGGAGACCACCTCGGTGCCGAGCTTGCCGAGCGCCTGGCCGAACTGCACCCCGAACATGCTCGACGCCGACTGCTGCAGCATGGGCTGGAACATCTGCTGCATGCCGGCCATCTCAGGCTCGTCGCTGAGGCGTTTCGTCATCACCTCGCCCAGAGAGGACGCGATCGTCGTGACGATCGGTTCCACCATCGTCTGCCAGGTCGCCATGGTGTTCTCGACCCATTCCGCACGGCTCCATGCCGCAGGCGGCGCTGACACCGCCGGGAAGACGGTCGCGTCATTGAGCCACAGCTCCGCGAGGTGAACGGAGTCGGCGATGTCGTGGCGCTGTCTGCTCGTCGGAGTGGGGTCGGGACCCAGCGCGGCCACGACCTTGCGGGCCATGTCCTTCGCGAACACCCAGTTCACGCCGCCGCCGTCGGTCGTCATCGGCTGCCCCGAGCGAGCCATGACGTTCTGCAGCGACGCGAGCAGCGCCGAGACATCGAGCGGCTCACCCTCGCGCGGCATCGGGATTCCGAGCGAAGCAAAGATCTGCTCGAAGGGCAGGTTCTCACCGCCGAACGGACCCTCGGGCACCTCGTCGCCCTCGTCGTCGTCGGGACTGTTGACCATGGGCAACTCCTTCATCTGAGGCACTGAGAAGCCTACCCGTGTGTGCTAGCCACGAAGGCCCCACAGGCGGTGACGCGCTCCGGGCGTGGCCCCACTCGGGTAGATTGCATCGCATGCCGCGCTGTGACCGAATCGTCGAGGATCGACGTCGTGCTGGGGCCGCTTGCGGCGAGGTGGGCCTGTGACTCGGCAGACCTGGACCGCCGTCGCGTCCTCACTCGTCTTCATCGCGCTGGCATCCGTTCTCGCGTTCGCCCCGATTCCGTTCGTCGCATGGACGCCAGGAGCGACGTACGACGTGCTCGGGGCCAGCGACGGCAAGGCGATCATCCAGATCGACGGGATCACCACGTACCCCACCACGGGCGAGATGCGCATGACGACCGTGAGCCAGACCCGGGCCGACGCCGCGTTGAGTCTGCCCGAGGCCCTGTTCGACTACGTCATGCCGAACCGCGACGTGCTGCCCCGCGAGCTGATCTACGCGCCGGGCAAGTCCGCCAGCCAGGTGGCCGACGAGGAGAAGACCTTGATGTCGACCGCGCAGTTCGATGCGGTCGTCGCTGCGCTCCGTGCGGCCGGCCAGCCCGTACAGGAGCTGCCGATGGTCACCGCCGTCCGTGTCTCCGGCCCCTCCAACGACAAGCTCCAGCCCGGTGACCTGATCCTCACGGTCGACAACGTCTCGGTGACCACGAGCGCCGACGTGCTCGCGCGGATCAAGAACAAGGGCGTGGGCCAGAAGATCGTCATCGAGGTACAGCGGCAGAACGCGCGGCTGTCCGTGACGATCGACACCGTCGGGTCCAGCAGCGACGGACGGGTCGCGACCATCGGCGCCAACTTCGGCACCGGCTACTCGTACGCACCAAGCGTCACGTTCAGCATCGATCCCAGTGTCGGCGGCGGCTCGGGCGGCCTGATGATGTCCCTGGCGATCTACGACAGGATCACGCCAGGCGACATGGTGGGCGGTCGCATCATCGCCGGTACCGGAACGATGGACGCCACCGGGACCGTGGGCGCCATCGGCGGCATCCAGGAGAAGATCGCCGGTGCCGAGGCCGCCGGCGGGGAATGCATCTCAGTGCGCCGAATGGCCCGCCCGCTTCACCTCCGCCTGCTTCGATGCGGCGAGTCCCGCGTAGTACTTGCGCAGGATCTCGAGCACCTCCGGCCGGCTGAATTCGGGCGGCACCGGGTCGCCCTCGGACAGCCACTTGCGCAACTGCGTCCCGCTGACCTGCAGACGGTCGGCATCGTCATGCGGACAGGTGCGTCCGGAGGCCATGCCGCCGCACCGGTAGCACCAGAAAGCCACGTCGATCTTGAGCGCCTGGGTCTGCAAGGCACCGTCGGGAATGTGGTCGAAGATGTGGTGCGAGTCGAACGGACCGTAGTAGCTGCCGACGCCCGCATGGTCGCGGCCAACGATCAGGTGCGAGCAACCGTAGTTCTGGCGAAACAGCGCATGGAGCAATGCCTCGCGCGGCCCCGCATACCGCATGTCGAGCGGATAGCCGGCCTGGACGATGGTCGACTTGACGAAATATCGCTCGGCCAGTGCCGCAATCGCTTCGGTGCGGACTTCGGCCGGAATGTCGCCGGGTTTCAGGGCACCCAGCAGCGAATGCACGAGAACGCCGTCGCACACCTCGATCCCTATCTTTGCGAGATACTCGTGCGAACGGTGCATCGGATTGCGTGTCTGAAAGGCCGCGATGCGCGACCAGCCGAGCGAGGTGAACAGGGCCCGGGTCTGCGCCGGCGTCATGAACAACGCGCCGTATTTCTCAGGGAAGCCGCCCTGCGAAAGCACCTTGATGGAACCGGCCAGATTGACCGCCGGCTGGTCCATCACCATCTTGACCCCGGGATGCTTCGGGTCGGCGGTCTTGAAGACGCAGTTGCACTCGTGCTGCTTGTCGATGCCGTACTTCTCGGTGACAAGCAGGGTCGCCAGGCACTCGCCGTCGTCCGGGTCGAGCAGAGTGACCTCCTGTCCGACGGCGATGGCGTCGGCCGTGGCCAGGTCGGCCGACAGCGTGATAGGAATGGGCCAGAACAAACCGCTCGCGGTTCGCATGTCGTCGCACACACCGCGCCAGTCGGCGTGCGACATGAATCCATCGAGCGGCGTGAAGCCGCCGATGCCCAGCATGATGATGTCGCCACGTTCGCGCGAACTCACCCGCACCTTGACCAACGACTGCGCATGCTTGCGTTCACGAGCGAGCGCGATGCCCTCCAGGAGCAGGGGCTTCAATTCGCTGCTGCCGTGCGGGCCGACCAGGCTGCTCACGGCTCGGCTCCTCCCCGCTCTTCAAGGCCTGGCGCTGGCCAGCTCTCGCGCACCGAATCGGATCGAGTGGCTGATCTGCCCGGGATGTTCTCGGGGACCTGATGGGGCATGAACTCGCTAGCTCCGGAGGGACGGTTGGGGCTGCCGCACCGAACGCATCGCCCAACTCCGAGCCATCGGATCGCTGAGCCCTTGTCCGGCCTTTGATATTGGGCGTCAACCACCGTTCTGCCGTCTATTACCGCAATGGGGAATGCCCATAGCCCATTTGGGGTATCAGAAGCCCACGACGCGATTCAGCGACGGTCCAGGCCGGTCAAACGACGAACAGGCGGGCCTCAAGCACCTTGCCAGGGTCATCGGGAGAGGCCCGGCGCACCAGATTCTGGCAAAGGTGTCCAATACGGTGATGCGCGGCCGAAAGGCCGGGAGCGGGTGGTCTTTTCGAACCGTTGAGGCGGCAACTACTAGATGACGAGCGAAATATCTCCATCTGGCCTAAGCGGGAGGGCGGGAATCCTGCGGGAACTGGCGTCCAACCTGGCCGCCGGCGACGATCTGCCGGACCTGTTGAAGCGTTTCCTGGAGCCCTTGCTTCGCATGTCGGGCGCCACGGCCGGCGCGGTGCGCGCGATCACCGACGGGGGCGATCAGTTGCAGCTCATCAGCAGCCTGGGCTTGCCCGAGCCGGTATCGCAAGCGGAAGGCTCCGTACGACGCGATTGCGGCGTCTGCGGAGCGGCCGCTTCCGGCGAGGTTCCGGTCTGGAGCAGCGATATGTCAGCCTGCGCGCGCCTCAGCGGGGTTGAATTTTTCGGCAACGCCTGCCTGCGTACGGTCGCCGTTCCCCTTCAGCATCGCGGTCGCGTACTTGGCGTCTACAGCCTGTTTTTCGCCCAAGACGAGGAACCGGGTCAGGAGATACGGGCGGTGCTCAGATCGGTCGGCGAGTTGCTGGGTTTGGCACTGAACAACGCCCGCCTGGAGCGCGAGCATCTCCGGATCGCCGTGATGAGCGAGCGCCAGTCGATGGCAGCCGAAGTGCACGATGCCCTTGCGCAGACCTTGGCGTATGTCAAGTTCCGGATGCCGCTGCTGCAAGGGGCCATCGCAGGACATGACGAGTCCGCTGCGCTGCACTACTCGGCCGACGTGCGGCGCGCCGTCACCGACGCGCACGCCAGCCTGCGTGAGCTGTTGACGAACTTCCGGGCGCCCGTGGATCCGCTGGGTCTCAGGCATGCCCTGCAATCCAGCATCAACGAATTCGAGACCTCGACCGGAATCGCGTTGGCGTTTCAGGATCGAGCGCCTGAGCTGGTGTTGTCGACCGCACAGGAGGCCCAGTTGTTTCGGATCGTGCAGGAGGCTCTCAACAACATTGCGAAGCATGCCGGCGCGCGGCATGCTTGGTTGACGATCGAGCAGCATAGCGACGTGGTCGAGATCGTCGTCGAAGATGACGGCCACGGAGTGTCGCTCGGCGAAGCCGGCGCGCGGACATCGCACTACGGCATGGACATCATGCGGCAGCGCGCGGCGAGACTGGGCGGCAAGATCGAGATCGGCCAACGCGCCGGTGGCGGCACCCGGTTACGGGTGTGCGTTCCATCGACTTCGGTCGTGGACACGGTGTCATGAACCCGGAAAGACTGCGCGTTGTTCTGGTCGACGACCATACGTTGTGCCGCACCGGCCTGACCGACCTGCTGCAGCATCGCGGCAACATCGAGGTCGTCGCGGCCCTGGGTGACCCGGATCAGGTGGCGGGCGTGTTGCGCGAGCACAAGCCCGACCTGCTGGTTCTGGACCTGCGCATGCCTTCGATCGACGGACTCACCCTGTTGCGCCGCTTGCGCGCCGAAGGCTGCGACACGCCGGCGCTGATCCTCACGATGAGCGACTCCGAGGCCGATCTGGCGGCCGCGTTGCGCGCCGGTGTGCGAGGCTACCTGCTCAAGGACATGGAGCCCGAAGAAGTCATCGCGGCCATCGAACACGCCGCGCGCGGGGAACTCACGGTGGCGCCGGCGATGACGCTCAAGCTGGCACAGATGCTCCAGATGGGCGCCAAGGGCAGCGATCGAACGGGACTGATCGAATTACTGACCGAGCGCGAGCACCAGATCCTCGACCACCTGGCCCGGGGTGGGAGCAACAAGGCGATCGCGCGCAGCCTCGACATCAGCCACGACACCGTCAAGCTGCACGTGCGGCACATCCTGACCAAGCTCAACATGAACTCGCGCGTCGAGGCCGCCGTCTTCGCGGTCGAGCAGCGCGTCACGCCGCAGGCGGCCAGCCGGGTCGGGTCGGTCAGGCGAACGCCACGCTGAGCCGGCGCTCGGTGAGGGCCGGTTGCCCGGCCGCGACATACCAGTCGAGCGACTCGCGCAGCCGCACGACCTCGCCGACGATCGTCAGGCAGGGCGACTGCAGGCCCGCCGCCTCGACCCGGGCCGCGAGGTCGGCGAGCGTGCCGGTCACGACGCGCTGCTCGGGCATCGTGCCCTGTTGCACCACCGCGGCCGGCATCTCCGGTGGCAGGCCGTGCTCCACCAGCTTGCGGCAGATCTCCGCCAGCCCGCTCAGCCCCATGTAGATCACGACTGTCTGGCGCGGCCGGGCGAGGCCGGCCCAGTCGAGTTCGGGCGAGCCGTCTTTCAGGTGCCCGGTGACGAAGGTGCAGGACTGCGCATAGTCGCGGTGGGTCAGCGGAATGCCGGCGTAGGCGGAGACGCCACAAGCCGCCGTGATTCCCGGCACCACCTCGAACGCGATGCCGGCAGCGGCAAGTTCCTGCATCTCCTCGCCACCGCGGCCGAAGACGAAAGGGTCGCCCCCCTTCAGGCGCACGACCTGTCGGCCGCGGCGCGCCAGGCGCACCAGCAGCTCGTTGATCTCGCCCTGCTTCATCGTGTGGTGGTTGCGCTCCTTGCCGGCGTAGATGCGTCGGGCGTCCGGCCCGACCAGATCGAGCACCTGCGGCGATACGAGGTTGTCGTAGACGACGACTTCGGCCGCGGCCAGCAAGCGACAGGCCTTCATCGTCAGCAGCTCCGGATCGCCCGGACCGGCTCCGACGAGATAGACCTTGCCGCGTTGCGCACGGTCCATGCGCAGCACGGAGGCGGGAAGATCGACACATGTGTTCATGAACGAGGCCCTTCGATACGTGCCGCGGCGTCGCTCAGGACGCGCCGTGCGATGCGCAGCCGCCACCGCCGCAGCCGTCGCAGCCGCCCTTGCTGCGCGGCGCGGCCGGCTGCGGAACGAAGATGAAGTTGAATTCGCCCGGACTCAGTTCGACGAAGTCGAGCAGTGTGTCCTGCAGCAGCGGCTGGATCGGTGTCGCGATCAGCACCGTCACGCCATCGACCTGCAGTGATGGCACCTCGCCCTCCCGGGCTTCGTCGAAACCCATGCCGTAGGCGATCGAGCCGTCGGATTCCTGGCGTGCCGCGATGCGAAGCGCCAGGTCGGCCATGCCGCCGGCGGCAGCGGCTTTGCGGATCTGCGTGGCCGCAGCCGGGGTCAGTGTGAACATGCGATGCTCCCGTTCAATGTTCGCCCTTGGTCCGCAGCAGGCCGGCCATGCGGTTGCCCTGTTTCTGTGGTCCGCCGCGGGGAAAGAGGTCGTGCAGGTGGTGGTTGCTGCCGCGCTGCGGCCCCCAGACCTGCGTGAAGTGGCGGATCATCACGCGCACCTGCGGCTGTACGCCATGCTCGGCGTAGTACTGGCGCAGGAAGCGGATCAGCTCCCAGTGCTCGTCGGTCAGCACCAGAGCCTCGCGTTTCGCGAGCGCACGAGCGAATTCCTCGGACCAGTCACCCAGGTGCAGCAGGTAGCCCTCGGAGTCGACCGAAATCCGGCGGCCGCCGACTCTCACCCCATCGGACAAGGTCTCCGTCATCCCGCTTCCTTCACGTTCACGAGACCCGTGCTTCGAGGTGGCGCGTGAGCCCTGGGCCGCGGTGCGGGGCAGGTGGCTGCCCTGCGCACGTCGCGCACAAAGGCGATGAAGCGGCGCGGCCAATCGTTGCCGCCGGTGTGGCGCAAGTGGGCGTACGAGGCCAGCAGGTTGTGCACGCAGACACCGTCGCGCGCGCCGTCGATGCCGTGCCCGCGCTGGACGCGATAGGCGGTGCGCACCGACGGGTCCAGGTTCTCGAGGCTGGAGTGGTGGAACTCGTGGCCGAGCCGCAGCGTCGGTTGGCTGGGTCCTGCCGCATGCGTCCAAGGGAAGTCGGCCGACTCCTCCAGCCGTACGTAGCCGCGCCCGACCGGCCGCTCGTGCATCACCACGTCGCCGGGGATCGCGCCGACCATCTGCGCGCTGCGCCCGTTCCAGTTCAGCGTCCGCGCCAGGTACATCAGGCCGGCGCATTCGGCGTACACCGGCAGGCCGTCCTGGATCGCGCGGTGCAGTTCGATCCGCAGCGACAGGTTGGCCTCCAGTTCGGCCATGAACAGTTCGGGGAAGCCGCCGCCGATGAAGAGCCCGTCGAGCGCCGGCAGGTGCGCGTCGGCCAGCGTGTCGATCGTCACCAACGTGGCGCCCTCGGTCTGCAAGGCGGCGAGGTCGTCGGGGTAGTAGAAGCCGAACGCCTTGTCGCGGGCGATGCCGATGCGCAGGCTGTCCCCCGCCTGCCCGCCGGCGCGCAGTCGCTGCGGCGCCGGCCCTGTCGGCGCCACCGGGGCCGTGCACGTCTTGGCCACGTCGAGCACACGCGCCAGGTCGACCTGCTCGGCGATCGCCCGACCCATCGCCTGCAAGCGCTCGACCGCGTCGTCGACCTCGTGGTCGGGCATCAGGCCGAGGTGGCGCTCCACCAGTTCGAGCCGAGCGTCGCGCTGCACCGCACCGAGCACTGGCACGTCGGTGTAGTGCTCGATCACCGCCCGCAGCTTGGCCTCGTGGCGGGCCCCGCCGAGCTGGTTGAGGATCACGCCGCCGATGCGGATCTCGCGATCGAAGGCCTGGTAGCCGAGGATCAGCGGCGCGATGCCGCGCGTCATGCCGCGGACGTCGATCACCAGCAGCACGGGCAAGCCGAGCTGCTTCGCCAGCGCGGCGTTGCTGTTGCTGCCGTCCAGCGCCAGGCCGTCGTACAGGCCCTTGTTGCCTTCGACGAGCGCGATGTCGACGTCGACTGCATGGCGCGCGAAGGTCGCAGCGATCTCCGTGTCGTGCATCAGGTAGGGATCGAGGTTGAAGCACGGCCGGCC
>Ga0097691_1001435_pt1 | contig 17588 bp, 18 predicted proteins | sample NGESurdeep072012_8_FD_72858 | JGI IMG/M metagenome (GOLD analysis project Ga0097691, IMG submission 72858) | Arctic peat soil microbial communities from Barrow, Alaska - NGEE Surface sample 210-1 deep-072012 | ecosystem: Environmental > Terrestrial > Soil > Wetlands > Peat ... | reverse complement strand
CCCGAAACGTTGACATGGGTAATACAACCCTGCCGACCCCACACCCGCCCTGACCTGCGCGTTTACCACTCAAGAACGAACTAGCCAGGAAAGTCCCGCTAGCGGGACAGCCTCTTCCACGGCATCCGCCTGATCGATGAGAAAGACGACCCCTGGTCCCACCGGGCCATCACCGTGTCCCCTTGACCTTCGGCTGAGTTCCTGCACGAGTTCCTTCGAGGTCGGGTGGTTCATGAGTGCCTCTTAGGCGAGCAGTCCGCCCGAGACGATCTCAGCCGTCGCGCCGAGGTCTGGCACCGGGCCGTCGAACCGGTGGAAGTTGGCTTCGTGCATCAGCACGGCCACGAACGTGCCGGCAGCCGCTCTGCGTCGACCGCGGTCTAGCGCTCGCGGGCTGGCCGCGTCAAGAACCTCTTCGGTGACGTCCATCAGCGCGGTGTGCAGCGCACCCAGGTGCTCGCGTACGTCCGGGTGGGTGCTGGCCTCGCGGAACAGGATCGCGCTGAGCACCTGCGAGTGACGACCCGTGAGGCCGATCCTGTCCGCCAGCCGCACCAGCGAGCCAGACACATCCCCCTCGACGGCGATCCCGACGACCGTGGACAAGGGGTGCACGGGGAGTCGCTCCCTGAACAGCGTGCGCAACAGGTCCATCTTGCGCGGGAAGTAGTAGAAGAGCAGCCCCTTGGCCACAGCGGCTCGACGAGCGATACGAGAGGTGGGCGTCGCATCGAAGCCGTCTGCGGCAAAGAGATCCTCCGCGGCGTCAAGAATCCGTTCGCGCGCATCACCGCTGCCGGCAAGCTCACCGTCGCTCGAAGAGGTGTCGGCGCTGGTAGAGCCATCCCCAGGACTCAAGGAGCCCTCGGGAACGAGGGCGCGGGCCCGTCCGGGACCTGCCGTGCGAACCCGCACCATAGAAAATCCTCCTCCTCAGCGGTGGGCCGGCTCCTTAGTGGGTGACAATGCCGTGCGCACCGTGCTCCGAGCGGGTCATCTGCACATCCGCGGCGCCTGCCACCAGCGCCACGATGCCCACGATCCACGCGGTCCACGCCATCGGCCTGTAAGCGGTGGCGCTGAAACCCATGACCCAAGGCGATACGAAGAACAGCACGCCCATCAACGCGATGAGACCCTCGAAAGCGACCCTGCCCGGCCTGGCCAGCGAGAACAGCGCCACAGCCGCAGTGATGACCCCAAGAGCGATCATCGTGTACGTGGCCTTGTTGCCTGCCGGGTGCGTCGTCCAGATCGGGGACAACACAGCATAGATCCCCACGACAAGCGCGGCCAGACCCTGTGGGTGCGTCCATTTACTCATGCGAACCAACCACCTTTCGTGCTGATGGTCCGCCGTTCTGAAGACGGACCTAGTACATAAAGTCTGACCTTGACTGACCGCCCGGTCAATACCTCGGGTCTATGGAGACTAATCCGAGTTGAAGCCCGAAACGGGGCATCCCGTGCTGTAAGTCACCGGTGACCCCGGCGGCATCGATGACAACGCCAAGATCGGCGCCTTGTCGATCCGACGTGGTCGCGGCTGGGGTCAAGGGCGCACTTCCGCACCGCTCAAACACCGGATCTCCTCCTCGGGGTGGAGCGAAGTCTGACGATTTTCACTGCCCCCTTGTGCGTTTCACGGGTGGTTATCGCGTAGCCCGAGCCGGCCACTGGGGTCACGACTGCGATCTGCGCCGGATCCAGCTCAGCCCATGCGCTCACGGCAGGACGTCGCGGTCACCGTTGGACACTTCGGTTCCCCAGCGCCGCACGACTTCAGCGGGCGAAGGGCCCGACGTAGAGCAGGACGGTGTTGACAGCGACGATGATGGTGAACGCGATCGCCCAGCCGATTGGCAACAGCGTGAAAGAGGCGAGTGCCGCGGCACCGAGCACCAGGACCTTGACGGCCAACCTTGCAGCGGGCACGGCGAACACCGATCTCGGGGCGGCGAACAGGCCCCACAAAGCGATGGCCACGGTCGGGGTCCCCAGCCCGAGAAGCACCTTGGGGACGAGGCTGGAACCGCCACGGAATCCCCATGCGCTCAGGACGAGGAGTGCGGCTACTTCAACGAGGAAAGCGACGACGTCATTGAATGTGACGTCGCTCGCGCCAACCTGAGCCATACATTGCTCCTTTGACATGCTGAGCCGCGCGGTGAGTGCCGACACTTCGAGTATGAGAGCGCCAGTGATTGGCTGGGGTGCGTTCTTGAGCGCAGGCGGGCTCGAGCTCGGCCGGAGGAGAGCGCGGTGCTGTGGAGCCTTCATGTCTGCCTGAGAAGGCACGACGACAATCTGGCCCAGATCGAGACGCCGGCAACGTGAGCGACCGGCGGCAAGGGAGCGCGTGCGGTCAAGGATCCCTCACCGAACAAGAACGAACCCAGCGCGGCGCGATTGGACCAATCGTGTTCATGACGGATCGCGCGGCTGTCGTCCTGGCAGGGAGGGCAGCGTGATGTTGCGGCGATTGGCTGCTGGCTGATCCGGGAGCAGCGCGTTTGCTCGGGAAGCACAAGTCGGGAAGCACAAGATCATGCAACCGTTCGCATATCGACGTGACTGCCGAGTTTTCCGACATCGGCACCTGCGCGGGCGCGGAACGCGGCTATGTGAGGGCGGATACGCCGGGGGTTGCGGACAAGACAGGGATGGGCCGCTCGGGGTGGAGGGCAAGCTCTTATTAGTCAGCTGCCAACGGGTCGGTGATGGTCGGAGACGGCCGACGGATCGTTCGAAGGCCGGCGGTGTGCGGCAGCTGGTTTGTGGGTCAGCCCGGTGGCCGGTCTCAGTGTCGGGAACTCCTATTGGCCAGCCGCTGACGTGTTCGGTGGGCGCGAACGCGGAACCCAGACCAGCGGCTGGCCGTCAGTCACGGGCCGCCTCGAGGAGAAGGAAGTGGTTGGTCAGATGGGGCCAGTCGAGGCGGAAGGCTTCGATGGCTCGGGGGACCAGCTCGAGGGTGACGGGCGCAGTGGCCCGCAGGAGGCGCCACAGTGGGCCGCCAACTGCGGCCGCATCACGCCGGGCGAGTGGCGGCCAGCGTCGAGCCAAGTTAACCAGCGCAACGGCGATCTCCATGTGCGCGTAGCCCCGGTTGCGCTCGACGGCAACGACGCGCAGTGCGGCCTCGGCAGCCAAGGCTTCGTACTCCTGCAGTGACCGGTACGCCACCTGGTACGTGCCTGTCTGTACCTCTACCCCCGCGCGAACTCCCGATTCGCGCAGGATGATTCGGCCCCTCGGCGCCAGCTGGCCGAGGCGGACGAGCAGTGCCACAGCGTCGGCTCGATCGAGGTACATCAGCAGCCCTCCGAGCAGGACGCCCTGGAACTCGCCGTCGAGGGCCACGGTCAGGGCATCGCCCCGCACCAGTTCGACGTTGCCCTGTCCTGCCAGGCGCCGCCGGGCTGCGGCCAGCATGCCGACGCTTGCGTCCACGCCGACGACTCGCCCGTAGCGCTGCGCGAACAACTCTGTCCACGCCCCGGCACCGCATCCGACGTCGAGCACCGAGGCCGTGGGTCCCAGTCCGGCGAACCACCGGTCGACCACCGCCCGCTCGAGCGCGAAGCGATGCTCGACGCAACCGGGGGGCAGGCCCTGCTCATGGGCCATGTAGGAAGCCGATTCAGCCTCGTGGGCCGCGTCCTCCCAGTAGGCGCGTACCACCTCGTAGTCCAGGCGGTGCTCATCACCTCGATAGCCTGACATACAGGCCAACCTAGCGCCGATGACCTGGCGTCACAGCGCCTCGGCACGTGGACACAGGGTTGAAGTTCACAAGAAATGCTAACGTCGCCCTGGATCGTCGATAGAGGCCTTCTCGCGTTTCGACTGTGAGCTGACCGTCCTCAGCCGCTCCTAAAGGTCCGTGACCTGGCAGCGCATTGGACGACAACGTAGCCATCGAAAAGCCTGGAGGCTTGCTGTGACGCAGACGGTAGGAGTTGGCACGCAGGGGCTGGTCCTGGGGAATCTGTCGCCGGGGCCGCTGCCCGTACGGCGCGCGCTCATCCTCGCCGCCGGCCTTGGCCAGCGCATGCACCCCCTCACCATCGACGTGCCCAAATGCCTCGTCGAGGTGAACGGGGTTCCGATCTTGTTCCGTTCGCTGCAAGCACTTGCCTCCGCGGGGGTGACCGAAGCCATCATCGTGGTCGGCCACGAAGCGGCCCAGGTCCGCCGGAGGGTAGGGCACAACTTCGCCGGGATCGAAATCGAGTACGTCGATGCCCCGTCGTTCGACACGACCAACAACATTCGCTCGCTGTGGGACGCCCGCCGATACTGCGACGAGGACATTCTCCTGCTCGAGGGCGACATCCTCTTCGACAGCGATGTCGTGATGCGCTTGTGCGAGCAGGTCGGCAGCAGTATGGCCGTGGCCCCCAACAACGCCAACTTCTCGGGCACCGTCGTGCGTCACGACGACAACGGCTTCGTCACCGCCTTCATCCTGGGCGCCGAGCTGGACGGGCACCTGAACGGCGATGATGCTCAGAAGACTGTCAACATCTATCTGCTGCGGGCCGAGGCGCTGCGCACCAAAATCTTGCCCGAACTGTGCCGCCAAGTGGATAGCGGCAACGTGCAGGCCTACTACGAGACGGTGTTCCGCGCCCTCGTGGCCGACGGCTCGTTACCGGACCTCGTCGCGGTCGACGTATCGAGCAGCCGGTGGTACGAGATCGACGATTACCGCGACCTCGAGATCGCCGAGTTCATGTTCCTAAGCCGTGAACGCCAGTACGACCGCATCCAGTATGTGCCCGACGTGGCGATGCCGGGCGTCTGTCGGTGGGCGCTGCCATACTCATCTTGGGTCAAGAGCAGCGGCCGTATCTCCTCGAGGAGGCCGCTCGGCAACCGGAACCGCTCCGGTGCCCCCCGAGGAAGACCCGACCACGCGGCATACCGCCGATGTGGTCAAGCGGACCTCGACTGGGGTCCCTGGTCGAAGGAGTAGAGCATGCCTGAGCAGGAACAACCACCCGGGCTTGACACGAAGAGGGCTGAGTCCCGCGGTCAGCGAACGAGAGCTCGATCATGACCGAACCAGCCGATGGGATCTTCGAACGCCAGGAGCCGGCGTACGCCGAGTGGCTCACCGCGAATCCGCAAGGATTCGTCTTCTTGGCGCGGACCAACTGCATGCATCGGGCGGGATGCCGCAGCGTGCGGCCGCTTCGCAGGCCCGAGCGTCAGCAAAACTACCTGTGGGGGGCTTGGGTCTCGCGCGCCGTGGCACGGCTGGACCACGATCTAGCCGTCATTGGTGAGGAAGCGGACCGTTGTACCCGCTGCAAGCCAGGGTCAGACTCCGAAGGCGTCGAAATGATGGCCGGGTACCTGCGCAGGCTGCGCGGCCAGGAGCCTCCACTCACGACCGGGACTGGAGCCGGTCCGGTCGACCTCTGATTGGCCACGTGCTCGGTTTCAAGGGCCTTGAGCATCCGGTCGTCATGTTGGCTGTCAACGGATTTCGCGACGAGTCGCGGGCCAGGGAGATGCTGTACGTCGGTCTGAGCCGTGCCCGGACCCAGCTCGTGGTCTGCGGAGACCCCGAGCTGATCGCTTCAGTCGGTGGCGAGGCCGCGCGACGCCGGCTGACGGCCTGACCAGCGCGAGTCCGGCACCGGACGCCGGATTCAGGAAGCAACCACGCCTCGGGCGCCGAACGCGCAGACGACGGACTCGTGGGCGTATGTCTGTTCATGAGACAGATGGCAGAGACGACTACTCGGCCGGCGTCGTGGATTTTTCCACTCAGGGCCCTTTAAGGTTGCTCGCTTGCCGAGTGACGCCGGATCAGCGGCGACCGCGAACGTGACTTTGACGAATGATCGGGAAAGTCACGATGCTCTACTGCCCTGCCTCTGACGAGGGGTCAGCGTCGGTCTGGGTCACCTTGTTGAGCCCACGGGGTGCGTCAGGGTTGAGCCCGAGCGCCCGGGCCAAGCCCTCGACGACCAGCTGACCAGCGACCACCAAGGCGATGGGTGCGACCATCTCAGGCAGGTCCGGCCCAGCCACGCTCACGTCGGCTGCAGCGGCGAACCCGCTGTCGCCACCGATACCTATGGTGAGCGCGCCGCGCGAACGGAGGTCCCCGAGCAGCTCGGTGAGCCCCTCGAGCATGGGTCCGTCCTGGGCGGCCACGACGATGGAGACCAGCTGGGGGTCGACGATCGCGATGGGGCCGTGTTTGAGATCCGCGTAGGACAGCCCGCGGACCGGCCGAAGGCAGGTCTCCTCCAGCTTGAGCGCGGTCTCGACGGCTGCGGCGTACGCCAGCCCGCGTCCGTTGACCAGCACCTCGTTGGTGCGTGCGAGCAGTGTCACGGCCTCGTGGACACCCGCGCGATTGGCGATCAGTTTCTTGACCTCCGCCGGTACTCGGTCCAGGTCTGCGTCCAGCCCGCGCGGGTCGGGTGCCAGCGCCGTGGCCAGCACCGCCATTGCGGCCAGCTGGGTGGTGAAGGTCTTGGTCGCCGGGACCGCCCGCTCGCGGCCGGCCAGGGTGAGCAGTGCCAGGTCCGCGGCCTGCGCAAGGGGGCTGCCCGGCACGTTGGTGACCGCGATCGTGGCGGCTCCGCAATGCCTGGCCCAGTCCTGGGTCTGGACGATCTCCTCGGTCTGGCCGGACTGGGAGATGCAGACCACCAGGGCGCCGGTCAGGTCGAGCTCGCGCCGGTAGTGCGTCGCCACGCTCGGCGCAGCCATGGATGCAGTACGTCCCGCATGCACCTCCAGCAGGTAGCGACCGTAAATGGCGGCGTTGTCCGACGAGCCGCGGGCGACGAAGAGGATCTGCTGACGGTTTCGGGCGAGCTGCGCTATCTGTGCCCGCAAGGGACGCAGCGCCGCCAGAGTTGCCGCGATGGCGGCCGGTTGCTCGGCGATCTCCTGAGCCATGATCGTCTCCACGGACTGCTCCTTCGACTGATCGAATCTGAAAGATTCTGCCTTGACTCAATCAGATTACGTCAACGAGTAAGCCATACACCGCGGCGGAGCACAGCCTGCAGTGACAGCTCGTCGTCGACGACCACGACGTCGGCAACGTGGCCTGCCTGCAGGCTACCGATTCCGGGCAGCGCGAGAGCCTGGCTGGGTGTGGACGAGGCCGCGGTGACGGCGTCGAGCAACGGGATGCCCGCAGACTGCACACACCAGCGGACGACGTCGAGCAAGGTGGCCACCCCTCCGGCGATCGAGTTGCCACGGGCAAGTCTGGCGGTGCGCCCCGAGACGATCACGTCCTGGCCTCCCAGGGTGTACGTGCCGTCGGGCATCCCGCTGGCCGCCGTGGCGTCGGTGATCAGGCAGATCCCTTGCGCGCCCACGAGATCGAAGAGCATTCGCACCGTGGCCGGGGCCAGATGGACGCCGTCACCGATCACCTCCAGGATGGCCTCACCACGGCCTGCTGCGGCCAGGGCGGCGCTGACCGGGCCCGGCGCCCGGTGGTGCAGGGGCGCCATACCGTTGAAGACGTGGGTGACCAGCGGTCGTCCACCACGTGGCGCCGCGTCCAGGCCGGCGCGAAGTGCAGCCCAGGCGGTCTCGGCGTCACAGTCGGTGTGGCCCACGGCGGCCAGGACGCCGTGGGAGCCCAGTAGCGCGGGAAGGCCCGTCGCACCGGGACGTTCGGGTGCGAAGGTCATCTGGGCAAGGGCGGCCGGTGCGCCCGCGGTGGTGGCTGTCGCGGCCAAGGCTTCCAGCAGTCCGGCGTCGACATCGCACAGCGCCGCCGGGTTCTGGGCACCACGGCGCTCCATTGACAGGAACGGGCCTTCCAGATGTATGCCGGCCAGGTCGCCTGCTGCGACCAGCGCGGCGCAGGTCGTCACCCCGCCGACCAGGGCGTCGTGGCTGTTGGAGACCAGGCTGCCCAGCAGCGATGTGGTGCCGCTTCGGTGGTGGTGGTCGACGGCCAAAGCGGCGGACGCGGCATCTGCGCCGAACTCGCCCCCGGCACCGCCGTGGCAGTGTGCGTCGACCAGCCCGGGCAGCAGAGTGTGCCGCCCGGACCAGCCCACAGGTGGCTGCACATTCCGCCACCGCTGCGGCAGCTCGGACGCCTTACCGGCAAACGCGATCCGGTCTCCGTCGATGAGCACAGCCCCGTCGGGGACGACCGCCTGCCCCGTGACGAGGCGACCGGTCAGCAGGGCGGGTCCGTTAGTGCTCACGTGAGAATCATTCACCGCGCCAGATGTCGGAGGCAGTCGGGGTCGACATCGGCCGGGTACGCCTTGACCACTGACGCGGTGAACATGCCGACCTCGGCCATCGCGGCTGCCTGTCGCGCGGATTCTGAGGGGTTGCTGACGTAGTCTGAGTGGATCGGGGACCATATGAGCCCACACGGTCAGTGGGCGGTCACAGGAAAGAGGAGCCACGCACATGAGCGCATCCCAGGCCCCCGCAGATGCCAAGGACCGAGGGCAGCGCTGGAGTGCCCTGCTTGGTCTGCTGGCCGAGCACGGACGCCTGTCGGTGTCCCAGGTCTGCGCCGAGCTGGACGTCTCGGAAGCCACGGTCCGTCGGGACTTTCGCGAGCTCGCCGCCCAACAGCTGGTCACCCGCACCCATGGTGGCGTCGTCGCGACGTCGGTCGCCTATGAGCTGCCGGCGCGCTACAAGAGCGCGTTGGCCGACGACGACAAAGAGCGCATCGCGCGCGTCGCCGCACTCCTGGTCGCTCCCGGAACGGTGGTCGGCTTCAACGGCGGGACGACCACCAGTGCCACAGCGCGGAAGCTGGCCGCCCGGGATGATCTGGCCAGGTCCTCCGATCACCCCGCGATCACGGTGGTCAGCAACGCTCTCAACATCGCCGCCCAGATGGTCCTGCGACCGTTCATCCGGTGCGTCAGCCTCGGGGGCGTTGCGCGACCCGAGTCCTACGAGCTGTCGGGTCCGCTGGCGGCGATGGTCCTCGAACAGCTCTGGCTGGACACGCTGATTCTGGGGGTGCAGGCCGTTTCGGCCCGGGACGGCGCCAGCTGCCACCACGACGGTGAGGCAGGCATCAACTCGCTCATGGTCCGTCGGGCCGACCGCGTCATCGTCGTGGCGACCGGGGACAAGGTGGGCACAAGGTCGTTCGCCCGAATCTGTGAGAGCTCGGCGATCGATGTCCTGGTCACCGACCAGAGCGCCGCCGGGTCCGAGCTCGAGGCGTTGCGGGCCCTTGACGTTGAGATCGTCATCGCCTGAGGCGCTTGGAGCTCTCGTCGACCAGGTCGCGGGCACGAAGCGCCGCGCCGATCACGCCGGCGTTCTCACCGATGCTCGCAGGCAGCAGCCTTGGGCGGCGGTGGAAGGTGAGGATCGCGTCCAGGCGCCGCTCGAGTGGCTCGAAGAGGGCCCACCCGGCCTGAGACAGCCCACCGCCGATCACGATCGCCTCGGGCGCCAGCAGGGCGACGGTGTGCGAGAGGTCGAGCGCGAGTGCATCCAGAGCGCTCTCCCAGATATCCCTGGCGTGCAGGTCGCCATGGTCCGCCCGGTCCAGGACGTCCTTCGCGCCGGAGACGACCTGGCCTGTCGCCTCCGTGTAGCGCCTGGCGATGGCGCCGGCTGAGGCAACGGCCTCAAGGCAACCGTTTCCGCCGCAGGCACACTGCGGGCCGTCCGCGACTTTCGAGTGCCCGATCTCCCCGGCCATGCCGTGACCTGTGTAGAGCGCTCCCTGAATGAAGATGGCGCCCGCAATCCCCGTGCCGATAGCCATCACGACCACGTCTCGGAACGGCGCTGCGGCGCCCAGGCGGTACTCGGCCTCTCCCGCCCCTCGCACGTCGTGGCTGAAGGACACCGGCATGTCGAGCGTGTCCCTGGCCCGGTCACGGAAAGGGTAGTTGCGCCAGCCCAGGTTCTCCGAGAAGACGCCGACGCCGCTCTCGTCGTCGACGTGGCCGGGCACCAGGAGCCCAGCCGATTGCGGGTGGACGTCCGGGTGGTCAATGAGAAGCTCTCGGGCGAGCTCGCCGATCCGGGTGACCACGGCGTCGGCGGTCCTCTCGCCGTCGAGCGGTGTGGGAACCCGCACGACGTCGCGGATACTGCCGTGCTCATCGACCAGGGCCGCCTTCATGTCCGTGCCGCCCACGTCGAAGGCGAGCACGGCACTTCCGGCGCCGAGCGACGGCGTCCGGTGCCCGGCGGCCGGCGAGCTCACGAGCTCACGACCTCATGAGTCGAGGATCACGGAACGGGTGAGGTTGCGCGGCTGGTCGGGGTCGAGCCCGGCCCGGCGCGCACGCTCGAGGGCCACCCGCTGCGCCCGGATCAGGTCAGCCATGGCATCGACGGGACGGTTCTCGTAGTACGCGCCCGTTGCAGCGATGTCGGCAGAAAGGCCCTCCGGTGCTGTGCCGAACATCCAGGTGACCCTGCCGGGCGCAGCGATTGCAATCGGACCGTGGCGATACTCCTTGGCCGGATACGACTCGGTCCACGACTGGGCCGCCTCGCGCATCTTGAGCGCGGCCTCGTGGGCGAGGCCGACCGTCCAGCCCGAGCCCAGGAAGGAGTACTGCGTTGCTGTGACGAGCTTCTCGGCCAGCTCGGCTGCCACGGCCTCGCGTGCATCCGCGATGGCGCCGGTGATGTCCTCACCAAGCGAGGTTCGAAGGAAGGCGAGCGCGGTCGTGGCGAAACGCGTCTGCACGACGGACCTCTCGTCGGCGAAGGAAAGCTTCACGACGTCGTCCACGAGATCGACCAGGGGCGTGTTCGGGTCCCCCACGAGGCCGACCGTGCGGATGCGGCCTCGCACTCCCTCCAGGAGCTCCAGCACCTCGGTGGTGGTGCCCGAGCGGGTGATTGCCACGATGGCGTCATAGCCGCGATCGACGAACGCCTCCGATGCCGCGAACGCATCCGTGACGCCGTGACCGGTGGACTCGCGCGCCGCCGCATACGACTGCGCCATGAACCAGCTGGTACCGCAGCCGACGACCGCGATGCGCTCGCCGGAGGCCGGCAGGAGCGCTCGCTCGGCGGTGAGCCCCACCGCCCGCTCCCACGCGTCCGGCTGGGCGGCGAGCTCGGCCGCCATGTACTCACCGGCGTGCCCCGTGCCTGCCTGCGTGTCCGTCATGAGCGTGGTCTCCTCATCTGCTGGCGACCTCGAAGGTCCCCGTGGCTGCTACTTGATGGAGCCGGCGGTCAGGCCGCCGACGAGGTGTTTCTCGATGAAGGCGAAGAGGATCACGACAGGGATGATCGCAATGATGGAGGCGGCGAACAGCTGGTCCCAGTGCTGCTCATAGCCCGTGACGTACGAGGTGATGCCCACGGTGAGCGGCTTCTTGGCATCGTCGAGCATCAGGGTCAGGGCAACGACGTACTCGTTCCAGGCGGCAATGAAGGTGAAGATCACGGCAGTCACGACACCGGGCAGGCTCAGGGGCAGCATGATCCGGATCAGGGTCCCGAAGCGGCCGCAGCCGTCGAGGTGGGCTGATTCTTCGACTTCCTTGGGGATGGAGGAGAAGAAGCCGTGCAGGATCCAGATCGCGAACGCGAGGTTGAAGGCGGAGTTGGTCAAGATGAGCGCCAGATAGGTGTTGACCAGGTTGAGCTCGAAGAACTCGCGGTAGAGGCCGACGACCAGGGAGGTCGGGGCGAACATCTGGGTGATCAGGACCAGGAACAGGAACGCGATGCGGCCGGGGAAGCGGAACCGGGCGGTGAAGTAGGCCGCTGGGATCGCGGCCAGCACCACGATGATGGTCGAGGAGGTCGCGACCAGCAGCGAGGTCTTGAGCCAGTTCAGGAATCGTTGGTCGCCGAGAACCTGACTGAAGGTCGACCACTGCCAAGTGCGCGGCAAGAATGTCGGTGGGGTCTGGACCACGTCACTACTGGGGCGTAACGAGTTCAGCACCATCACGATGTAGGGGCCCAGGAAGGCCAGCGCCACGGCCAGGCCGACCAGCGGCAGGACGTACCTGCGGGCCCGTGCCCAGCCGACCTTGCGTCGGGTGACCAGGGGAGGCGGGGCGGTGTGGGTCACGGTGGCCATCAGTCCTCCTGTTCCTGCCACTTGAGCGTGCGCAGGTAGATCGCGATCACGATCAGGATCAGGATGACATTGAAGATGCCGGCCGCGGCGGACATGCCCACATCCTTCTCTGCGCTCTTGAACGCCAGCTTGTACATGAAGGTGATGGTGGTGTCGTGAAGGTACCCGGGGTTGCGGTCGTTGAGGGTGTAGATGATCGGGAAGGAGTTGAACACGTAGATGATGTTCAACACGCTGGCCACCACCAGCGCAGGACGTAGCAACGGCAACGTGATCCGCCAGTACGTCTGCCACGGTCTGGCGCCGTCGATCTTGGCTGCTTCGTAGACGTCCCCGGGGATCGCGTTCAGTCCGGCCACGAAGACGTACGCCGTGAACGGCACCGACACGAAGATCCCGACCATGATCATCGAGGGCATGGTCCAGCGGTCATCGCCCAGGAAGTCGATCGGCCCACTGGTGATGTGCAGCGTCTGCAGAATCATGTTGAGCGTGCCGTAGTAGTAGTCGTAGATCAGCGTGAACAGCTTGGCGGTGATCACCAGGGACGCCGCCCACGGCACGATGATCGCCCAGCGCACGACCTTGCGACCGAAGAAGTCCTTGGCCAGGAACTGGGCGAGGGCCAGGCTGACCAGGACTGTCAGCGCCACGACCACCACGACCCAGATCACCGTGTTGGTCAACACCGTGATCAAGTCCGGGTGGTCCAGGACGTTCTTGAAGTTCGTGGTCCCCGCATCACCGAGGCGCAAGCCCGTTATCGAGTACCTGCTGAACGCCGCCTTGACCAGCTCATAAGCCGGGAAGACCACGACGCCCAAGATCAGCAACAACGCCGGGCCCAGCCACAGCAGGGCCACCCCTATCGGCGTGTCGCCTCCGCGCGAGCGGCGCCGGCGCCGGGGCGCGGTGGCAGGAACCGGCATACGGCCTGGTTCTGCCACCGCGTCCGAGAGAGGGTCGGCCACCGATTAGCCGCCGTTCTCGGCAGCCTTCTGCAGAGCGGTCAGCACCGCCTGGGGGTCACCGTTGGCACTCACACCGGCACCGATGTTCTGCTGCACGGCGAGCTTGACCTTGTCCCAGGTCGGGTCGTCTGTGGGAGTCAGGTGAATGTTGGGCAGGGTGGCCAGATAGACCTTGAGCTTGGGGTCGGAGGCGAAGATCTCGAGCCCGGACTTGGTGACGGGCAGGAAGCCCTCGGCCTTGATGAACTGGTTGACCTGGTCCTTCTGGTAGTACAGGTCATAGAATGCCTTGACTGCGGCCTGGTTGCCCGGCTTCTTGAAGGACATCAGGTAGTCGGTCACGCCGAAGGTCTGCGGGGTGCCACCGGCCTCCTTGGTCGGCATCGGCGCGACGGCGTAGTTGACCTTCTTGTCGGTGTCCAAGGCGCCAGCCAGCGGTGAGAAGCCGACAACCATGCCCGCCTTGCCGGACTTGAACAGGTCGAACGCCTGCGCGCGGTTGGTCTTGCCCGGGTTGTTCTGGGTGACCTTGTCCGTCACGGAAAGCTTCTTCAGGAAGGTCAGGGTGTCGACGTTCTTGGGGGAGTTGATGGACCACTTGCCAGCGGTCTTCCAGTCGCCACCGTTGTTGAAGGTCCAGATGGAGAACTCGCCCTGGGACTCCTCCGGGCCCAACGGCATCGCGTAACCGATGTTGCCGCTGCCCAGAGCCTGGATCTTCTTGGCGTCAGCCTCGAACTCGTCCCATGTCTTGGGCGGATTCGCGATCCCGGCCTTGGTGAACAGGTCCTTGTTGTAGAACAGGGCCCGAGCCGAGGACAGGTCCGGCATGCCGTACATCTTGCCCTGGTAGGTCCCGCTCTTGACGAAGGCATCCAGCACGTCTGCCTTGATCGCCGGGGCGAGCACCTCATCAGCGGAGTACAAAAGCTTGTCCTTGGCGTAGCTCGCGTACACGTTCAGGTTCAACAGGTCCGGAGCGTTGTTGTTCTGGATCATCGTCGAACTCTGCTGGTCGATGCTGTCCCAGCTGACCACCTGCACATCAAGGGTGATGCCGGTCTTGGCCTTGTACTTGTCCGCGAACTGCTTCCAGAACGCGGCCGTGTGGTCCTTAGAGTACTCCGCAGCCACCAGCTTGATCGAGGTCACCTTCGCCGCGCCGCTGCTAGATCCACCCCCGGCCGTGCCGCTGCCACTACCGCCGCTGCAAGCGGAGAGCACCAACGCCGCAGCGCCGGCTCCCGCGATCAATGCGGTCATTTTCCGAGCCATTGAGTCCTCCAGAGCCAAGAAGCGTTCATGATCGTACGTGATTGAAAACTAGGCATTACAGTCACATATGGCGACCCTACTCCCTTAGGTTGTGGGGCCGCACGCCCGCGCGTAAGCACGCAGTACGTCGCGGACATGGTCGATGACGAGTGCCTGAGGTTGTGCGGTGAGCTCAGCACGGCGGATGCGGGTGTACTGGTCGGGCAGGTACTGGCTGATCAGGGGAAGCGGAAGCTCGATCGCAGCGAGATTTGCCAGGAGCCGGTCCTGCGCGGCATGCACCTGCGGGTCCGGCCAGTAGTAGCGCAGCCGGTCGCTGTAGCTGTACCGGCGGGCCAGACGCTGCTCGTCAGCATTGCCGGGGTAGTAGGCCTCCCACTGGCTCGGGTCAGCCAGCATCCGTCGCTCCAGAACCTCCGGTAGGTGGGACTGGTCGGCAGCGGTGATGAGTTCCTCTTCGATGGCGGCAAGGGCGAACAGCGCCTCGCGCAACGCGAAGGTGAGTGCAGGGCCGACCTTGAGGACGGCCCAGTGGTCCTGCACGAGGGCGGTGAGCCCCTCGACGGTCTGGTAGTCGGTCGAGTGGGCCTCGAATACCATGTTCGGCTCGTCCTGAAGTACTTGGCGCAGCTCCGTGGTTCGCTCCCGCTGGTAGTCCACGACGCGCAGGTGGTCGAACTCCACACCCGGCTGCACCACCAGGGCCATGATGCGTGGCCACACGTGGTCGATCCCGTACTCAGCGACCGCCTCGTGGTGGCGACGCAACGTGGCACGAGCGGCCCCTGCGGTGGTCGGTTGGAGCTCCTCGAGCGTCTCGTGGGCGCCGCCGGGCACGGGGACCTCGGTGCCGATGACGTAGCGAAGCTCGCTGACCAAGCCCTCTGAAGTGGCGGTCTGCTCCGCGACCCGCATCAACCGGGCAGCTCGGTCAGCGGCCAGGTCGTCGGTCACCGGCGTCGGATCGTCCGCGCAGCTGAAGGTGCAGTCAAGGTGGATCTTGGTGAACCCGGCGGCGACGTAGGCCTCCACCAGGACTTCGGCATGCTGCATCGCCTGCTCTGCCGGCAGGTTCCGCCACCGGTTGGGCCCGAGGTGATCGCCGCCGAGCACCACCCGGTCCAGTGGCAGACCACACCGGCCGGCGATGCCGTGCACGAGCTCTCGGAAGTCGTTGGGGCGCATGCCGGTGTATCCGCCGGTCTGGTCCACCTGGTTCGACGTGGCCTCGACCAGGACATAGCCTCCCGTATCCCGGGCCTGCAGGACAGCAGCCTCCAGAACCAGCGGGTGGGCGGAGCACACGGACGTCAGGCCCACCGGCTCTCCCCGCTTCTGGCGCTGGACCGTTTCAAGGAGTGGGCGCGGCCCGCTCATCGGGCCGACATGGGCGCCATGGCCAGCCAGAGCGTGCGCATACGAGTAGGTGTCAAGGGCTCTCCCGATCACTGATGGGCCTCGGCTGACCCGGGAACGGGGCAGGAGAATAGGCCGGGCGCTGCGTAGTTGACAGTAACGTGCAGACAGATCCACGAGCAGCGGCGGCGCGCCAACGCGGCTCTCCGATCGGCACTGCGCCAAACCACAGGGGAGCGCCCCGCCCAGCAGCCAACATCAGCTACATCACCGACCCGTGTCGGGACCGGGGGAGACCTGCCTAGTGACCTCGGCGATGAGGCGATGCTCGCCGCGGGTGCGGACGACGTCGGCCAGCTGATGCAGGACGAATGGTTCGATGCCGGAGTCGCATTCGCGTTGAGAGCATTGGAGGACCATCCCGAAAATGAGGAGCCAACGGATTCATGAACGGCCCTGAGCCTCAAGACGATGCCGGTATGTGGCACCTCCCGCGTAGTCGCTGGTGGTCTTGTCTGTCCCTGCTATGAACAGCCCGGTGCGTGCACCCGCCTGGCGACCCCATCACGGCTCACTCATTGGCGAACAAAGTTAGTCGGTCGAGTCCTTGTCCCAGATTGAGCTCATCTCGTTGAATGTGCGCTGCATGATGCCCAGCATCGCTGCGTGAGCATCGTTGCCATTCCCACGTTGGATCGCGCTCGCGACGTCGACATGCAACTGGAGGGCTTCTTCGTGCGGATGCCGCGGCATGAGTCCGTATCGCGTTCGCCCCGTGAGCACCGCCTCGACCAGCGTGTTGAGCTTCGCGAACATCTCGTTACCCGAGCTCGATAGAACGAGACGATGAAACCGGATGTCGAGCATGAGAAAGGTTTACGCATCGTTGGCCTGTCCTGCCGCCCACAGCTTACCTGCGGTGTACCTCCTTCGTGAGGCGCCTTACCGATGGCCTTTCCCCGTATGGCGGCCGTCGTCCGGCATCACGGCGCCGACACCACCTCGGAGGCGCTCCTGGCGGGCGTGCCCAACGCTGTCGTGGCTTTCGGCGGGACCAGCCCTACGACCGGCGCCGCATCCACGAGCTCGGCGCCGGCCCAGCTCCGACCAAACGGAGCAAGCTCACCGTTGACCGCCTGAGCGAGCTCATCACTACCCTGACCCGGGCCGCTCAGGCAGTTCACTGGCTCGCTGGCGCAAGCGAGGCCAGATCCCAACTGCTACAGGAGCGAGGCCTGAACGTCGCAGTGGAGCGACTGTCAACGCTCATAACGAACGGCGACCCGAACGCACGCCGCACGAGCGCCGCAGAGTGAAGTCCTTGAGATAACCGGCCGGCAAGTGCTCACGGGTGCTCAGCAGATATCGGCACCTGTGCGTTCAGGCCGGGACGTAGAAACCCCAGACACCGTTCGAGAACTCACCTGCTGCGAAGGTGATTGGCGGACTGGAACTGGCGACCTCGTTGATGAACATGGTGTGTCGTTGTGACGGGTAAGAAGGGTGGGCGACGGTGATCCGGCGGTCTGTATGGGGCCACGTCCCAAGGGTTAACGCCACCAACGTCGGTCGTATCAGCCTCCCAGCCGATGCTCAGGAAACGCCAGCCCTGGCTCACGGATTCCATGACGCCATCCTCGCTCAATAAGACTGGTGGGAATGCCCAGCCCGCCTCCGCAGGAGAGTCCAGGTAATGCCTCTGGTTCCTGCGCAGCGAACGCGCGAATCCTGACGTGCGCGCGAAGTCGACTGGCGGGCTAGAGGCTGCAGGTGACATTGTGTCGGGCGCTGGAGCTCGAAATCGCCCGGTACCCCACGCTCCGGAACCCGCGTTTCCGCTGGTCAGCTGGGTATCTTGACGTCAAGAGAAGTGTCCGGAGGGGGACTTGCCCACCCGGGACACACACCTTCGACATCTGGCTCCCGGCCTG
>Ga0097691_1001433_pt1 | contig 17602 bp, 21 predicted proteins | sample NGESurdeep072012_8_FD_72858 | JGI IMG/M metagenome (GOLD analysis project Ga0097691, IMG submission 72858) | Arctic peat soil microbial communities from Barrow, Alaska - NGEE Surface sample 210-1 deep-072012 | ecosystem: Environmental > Terrestrial > Soil > Wetlands > Peat ... | reverse complement strand
CGGACGGACCTTGGCATCTGGAATCATTTCGGCAACTGCCACGCCATTGAAGGCGAGCGGTCAACCTCTTGCCCTTGAATCTCTCTTGTCCCCCGACGAACAAGACTCTAAGAATGGAAACAGACGCTCCCCTGGTCGTGCGAATGTGCCAACGGCCATGCTGGACCCCAGGGTCTAAGCTGTCACATGGCTAACACGGCACTCGGGTAGCGGGTGTGTCGATTCTGCTGAGGCGGACGGGCACGTACTTATGAAAGGGCGTGCGTGTCAGCGGGTCGCAATGCGTGCTCCAAGTCAGCCGATTTACTTCAGGACCGATTGTGTCGGAATCTCGGTAGCGCATGCCATATCCATGGGGCAAAATCACCATGCCGCGGCGCACGGAGTCGTCAATTTGGACGTCGACTTCGATACTGCCGCGCAACGAAGTACATCTTGCCTTTATGCCGTCAGTGAGGTCCAGCGCAGCGGCATCCAGCGGATGGATGCGCATGGCACCATGCGGATCGAGTTTGCGCCAAGAGGGGTTGCGGTAAATCTGGTTGGCATTATAGGTACGGCGCTCGCCGGCAGCCAGAATGAATGGGTACTCAGCTCCGAGAGAGACTTCCGTTGATAGAGACCGCAATTCCTCCAGCATTTCAGGAACGTCGAGATGGACGCGGCGGTCTTTGTGCTTGATTAAAGTCCAAGTGTCTTCAAATCGGTGAACGCTGATTACCGTGCCGGAACGCCTTTCCAAAATCGCATCGAAGACCTTTGATCCTTTGGTCAGACGGTTTCCCAGGTGCCCGGCGCGGCGAACCGCCTCGGAGTGATCATTGGCAAACTTGATCGCCAGCGGCAGGAGCAGCGCAGCACCGGCCGCATCGTCCGGTAGCTCCGGCCCCAGCGTGCGATAGAGAATCGAAACGGCATAGGGCGCCAGACTGGGCCTGAGTGACAGCGTCGCGCCTAGTGCGGCAATGTAGGGGAGATAAGCACTCCGTTTGGGTTGGAGGCCCGCGATTCTCCGTAGCCATCGAAACCGTGAGGGAATCTTTCCCATGGTTTCAAGTAATCGCGTATAGATTTCAGGCTCGGTCAGGGCTTCGTCGAGCTTTGGAAACAGAGGATGCCGGAGATGAAAAGCGTTCTCAGGAAATTCCAGGTTGAACCCCGTGAACTCCCACTTCTCGAATTGCGAGGCTGCCGGCAACACGTAATGAGCAAGCCGCGCCGTTTCCGTCATAGCGACGTCCACCACGACCAGCAATTCGAGCGACTTGAACGCCTTTTCATAGGCCTGGGTGTCAGGCCAGGTAACGAGCGGGTTGCTGCTGTCCACGAAAACGGCGCGAACACGGTCCTCGCCGGGATGAAGGATTTCATCCGGCAAGATGCTGGGAGGATACATGCCGGCAATCGGGAACATCCCGTGATGAGCCGTTCGCTTGAACTTGCTGTTCCGCTCATCGCTGTTGCCAAGCATGGGGATCAGCGAGCTGTGCAGATTGTTCCCTCCCCTGATCCCGAAGTTCCCTGTGATGAGGTACAGCAGCTTTTCACAATAGCCGTTGAGCGTGGTATGCAGAGTATGCTGAACTCCGAGGTCCACCCGAACACAAGCCGAACGCGCTGTCGCAAAGCCTCGCGCCACGCGTTCAACGTCACCGAGCGGTACGTCGGCGCGCGCCACGTAGTCGGCTACAGGAATAGCAAGGAGTGCCTCCTCAACCGCATCGAAGCCCGTGCAGTGCTGTGACAGAAACTCCTTATTGTGGAGTCCTTCGCGCACAATGATGGCGAGCACCGCGGCCATCAAGTAGGCGTCGGTGCCGGGCTTCACTTGAAGATGGATGTCGGCCAACTTAGCCGTCTCTGTACGACGCGGATCAATGACGACCATGGTGCGGTTGGGGTCTTTGTTGAGCTCGCGCAGCGTGTCTCGAGCATTGCGGATTCCATGCGACTGGAAAGGATTGCAGCCAATGAACATTACAAAGTCGGCATGCTCGACATCCTCGGTCGTGTGACAAGCCTGGCTGCCGAAGAGCCGGCCGTTGAGCCAGAAATCTCCGGTCTTCTCCTGAGCCAGGGAGCTGTAATGATAGCGGCTTCTCATCGCGGCCCGTACCTGGCCGAGATATGCACCGCCCAAGTGGTTACCCTGGCCGCCTCCACCGACAGTTACAAAGGCCTCGCCGCCGTGCTTTTCACGGATGCTTAGAAGGCGCCGCGCGATGTCGTCTAACGCTTCCTGCCAGGTGACTCGAACGAAGCTCCCGTCCGCCTCTCGGCGAAGCGGAAACCGGAGGCGATCGTCATGTTGCTGGTAAAACTGCAACCGTGCAGCCTTTTGGCAAATGTAGCCCCGTGAAACTGGATGGTCCTCATCGCCACGAATGCGGGTGAAATTCTTGCCGTCGATTTCTACCGCGAGTCCACAGTTCCGCGAACAGAGAATACAGGCGGTACTCTCTGGTCTCATTAGCCGACTCCCGTTGCACCCGGCGTCTCCGCAACGACGGACTCCTGTTGAGAAGTTTATCAACTTCGCTCAAGAATGCATTCCAGCGGACTGGCAGGACTTGTGCGTGATCAAGCGACATATCTGAGCGTCTCGGGCCGCCAATTAGTGAGAGGATTCCAGTGTCGGGCTACTTTCGGGTGATTGTGCTTAAAGTGGAGGAGTGATGGCGGCAGTTTTGGTTCCCGTTCCGAGCCTGGACTTTGATCCGACTGAGAGCGGAGTGAGTTGGCTGGTCTTGACCCAAGCCGGACACCGGGTCGAGTTCGCAACTCCCGATGGGCGTCCCGGCGCCGCCGACGACATCATGCTGGGCGGCCGTGGCTTAGATCCTTGGGGCTTCATTCCTGTGCTTCGCAACTTCACTCTGCTCGGACGACTCTTGCGAGCCAATCGCGATGCGCGTGCAGCCTACCTGAAGATGCAACAGTCAGCTGAATTTCAACATCCAACGCGCTGGCAAGATCTCAAGGCAGCCCACTATGACGCGCTGCTTCTGCCAGGTGGACACCGCGCACGCGGCATGCGGCAGTATCTGGAGAGCCGCGAACTACAGAGCGTGGTACTGGATTTCTTCGTCGCTGGAAAGCCGGTTGCAGCCGTCTGCCACGGTGTGCTGTTGGCAGCGCGGACCGTCAATCCGGCCACGGGTCGCTCGATTCTGTTCGGTCGCAAGACCACGGCACTGACTTGGGCGCTGGAGCGGAAGGCCGCGCTCACCGGGCGAATCGGCAGGTTCTGGAACCCTCACTACTATCGCACTTACACAGAAGACCCCGGGCAGCCAGCCGGGTTCATGTCAGTCCAGAAGGAGGTGTCCCGGGCACTGACGGCCGAATCCGACTTCCTCGATGTCCCGGCGATGAGTCCGAATCATCGTAAGCAGACCAGCGGCATTCATCGCGATACGCCTCGAGATTCATCGCCCGCATTCATTGTGCGTGATGGAAACTATCTCTCGGCCCGTTGGCCTGGGGACGTCTTCACGTTTGCCCAAACCTTTGCCGCGATGTTGAACGATAAGACGACAGCTTGAAAGTGTCGACAGAGCGATAAGCGAGATCCTCAATCTTCGCCTGGCAACATGAACGTCATCACTGGTTCCCCATCATCGCCAGGCCCAGAGACCGCCTTCAGGGTTAACAGGCGCATCCCCTCTGGCCCACACCTGGCGGTCGCGTCAATCCTCTCGTTTGGGCACAGTGCCGGATCAGCAACGATGCGGTAGAAGTCGAACAGCAGGTTGCACGGGTCAATGCGTCTGGCCGAGACTCTCCCCTTGACGGCGGCATGGAACATCCAAACCACATCCCAGAAGCGGCCTTCCAAGCTCTGGCCTGGGGGCAGGTTCGCCTCCTCATCTATTGGCCACACGTAGCGGTGAAATGCGGCGGCGGTCATCGCGAGCGGCCACTTCATGAGCTGGCGGCGCATCTCAACCATTGGAGCTTGCTCGCAATCGACCAGAATGCCATCGTCTATCGCTTGCCGTCGGGTGTAGACGTTGAGTACGTCGATAGATTCGTCGCCGGAGCACGCTGCCCGATGACGGCCGTTCATGCCTCCGCACGACGCGCAAATGCGATCGCCTGTATGTAGCAATGCCATGGGTTCAGGTCCTCCCAGAACTGTTCAGAATGTGTGTGTAGTGTTTCCGCGAATGGTCGGGTATCTGCGGCAGTTCGCCGATACGGCTATTCCGGCGGAATCAGGCAGTCTTCTTAATGAGCTGGATTTCGGGCCATTCGACGGCCCCATTGCGGACGGAAAACGCGAGCTGATTGCTACGCAGCCCCTTCCGAAGCAGAGCCAATAACACGTTCCGCTTGGCCTTGACGGCTACTCCGGCATATCCAAATCCAAGAAGAGGCTGAATACGCTTTTGCTGGTGCAATTGCGAGATCACCCACGGTCCCCATTCTGGCGTGGCGGGAAGGCCGTAGTGCCGCACCAGCGAAGACCAAATGAAGGAATGGTCGTCACTTATCAGGAGAAGTTTCCCATTGGAGGTGGTGTCCGCTAAGTCCTGCGAGCAGCTGACTAAATGCCTGAGAGGTCGCTTTCGTCCAGGGACCGTAATCGATCCCCGAAAGCACAGCGGCTTCTCGCCCAGCGAGACGATACTCTCTTCACCGTAAGGATCCACCACGGTAAATGAGTCACCGTTGGCAAAAGCAGCAGCCAGGGCGCCGATCTCCACGTCGCCGCCAACTACGGAGACCAGATGGGCTTTACCTCTTTCCTCTCCCACGAAGGCATCTAGGAAGACGCGAAGGTTGGTTGCCGTCTTTTCTGTGCGTCGCCGATAAACGAGTTTGCCGAAGCGTTCATGAGCGTTCATGAGCGTTCTTCATCGCCCACGCTCCTTTTGGTTGTTCAAACTAAGCATGCCTCCGTCACATGTCCCGAAGGCCCAAAGAAACTCAGACGAGAGTGCGATGCTCCCGGCTGTCGGGATGGAGGCGCCGTGATTCTATGGAACCTTCGTTCAGTTCCAAGTGTCCAAACTCTTGAAGCCTGTGTTAGCGTGGCTGAACCTGTGATTTACCGCTAGGAGAGACCGTGCGACTCGCCGCCATAGTTATCCCGTTGGCGCTGTTCCTAAGCATGGCAGCTGCATCTCAAACTCCAACTCCTTCATCCAGCCCCAGCGATATTGAGTTCAAGGTCAAAACCCGAGGCGAACAGACCACGTTTCGCATCGGTGAAGTCATTCCGTTTGAGCTGTCCTTTGTCAGCTCCGCACCGGACAAATATCGGCTGGATACGGCTACTTACGACCGCAGCGGACGGCTCAACGAAGAACAGTTCGCCGTCGAGCCAAGCACCGGATGGTCAGATCCTCTTTACAGGTACTTCCACGCGTTCCAGGGTTTTATTGGCGGAGGTCTGAGGGGCTTCAACCCACTTTCGCTGAAGCCCACCGTGATTCCCATTGAATTGAATGAGTGGGTACAGTTCAATAGACCCGGTCGCTATAGGATCACCGTGACCTCGGGCAGGGTCTCAGTCTTGAGCGGACCAGTCGGAACGGCTCAACTACGGCTTAAGTCCAACGAACTGACGCTGACAATTCTGGCGGCCAGCCAGCAGTGGCAGCAGCAGACGCTGCAGCACGCGGTAGCAGTATTGGATGCTACTAAGCCTTCTGCCGCACCGGCTGCTGGTCAACCCCACCCCTCGCGTGATGCCGCCAAGACGCTTCGCTACCTTGGTACTGCCGAAGCAGCACGAGAAATGGTGCGCCGCCTTAATGACGAGAATGTGTCTGCCGATTTTCGCTTCGGTCTGGTGGGCTCGCCGGCGCACGATGCCGCCCTCCAAGCGATGGAGGATGCTCTCGTCGCCCCGCAGTACCCAGTGACTAATGATTTTCTGACCACAATGTCGGTTGTCGCCTTGCCAACAGAGGACAGTGGCAACCTGCCAACCCAACGGGAACAGCTGGAGGCACGCTTCCGCGAGGATCTGATTGCAGCGCTGGCCAACAAGCAAGGCGATGCGTTGGCGGCTAGTACTCAGACGATCATCGAAGAAGCTTCGATCCGTTCCCGACCGCGTCCTCCGGACCTGAAGCGCAAGCTGACCGAGCAGATAGTTTCGACCTTTGATCTTTTGCCGGTGAGCAAGCAGGCGGAACTGCTGCAGTATCGGTGGAACGCGCTTGACCAGCAAGCTATGCTTCCTTTGGTCCGCAAGGTCGCGCAGCGATACCAGGACTTCCCGCAGCTCCGCTTGATGAATGCCTACGAGTACAACAATGCCAGCGCCGCTGCCTTGCAACACTGGTATGCGATGGACGCGGATGGCGCTCGCCCTGCCATGATTCACGAGATGTTGCGCCCGAAGCCTAGGTTCGACGCTAAGGTGTTGGGAGGTCTGCCGGACAAGGAGCTTCCCGAAATCGAACAGACGCTAGTTCGGCATTTGCGTGCGAGTGAAAGGTACGAGGTAAATAGCAATCTCGCGTCTCTCATTTACCGCTACGCATCGCCGAACGTGGAGAGTGCAGTCATCGAACAGCTCGATCCCCAGCTAGGAAAGATGGCTTGCGCTGTACAGGAGCCTTTGCTGGCGTACCTGCTCAAAGTCGATCCAGAAGCGGCGCGACCCCGCTTAGAACGAGCGCTGGAGGCGCGAGGCGAGGGGTTTTCCGCTTGCAATCATTCACTACTGGTGGAAGTGGGCGACCTGCAGAACCACCCAATCCTGGCCGGGCTTGCGGCTAAGAGTTTGGACGATCCTGACCCGGAAATTGCAGGGAACGCTGCTGACTACTTGGCAAAGTACGGTGATGCCTCCGCAGAGGATGTGCTTTGGACGCACTTGATCGCATGGAACCAGCGTTGGCAGGGCCACGAAGAACAGTTGCGAGATGGATATAAGGGAGGTCTCGACGGCGTCTGGATTGCGGGAGCAGGTACAAACCTTATCATGGCCTTGGCTACAGGACAGGCTTGGCTCACCGATGAGACAAAGCTGAGGCGTCTGGAACAGCTAAGCGTCACCGCCCAACAACGGCAAGATACGGAGCGGTACCTCAGCACGTGGAGGGCCCGCCCCTGGGACATCAATTTCATACCGATCGAATCTGGCCAATTCGAAATCGTCCAGTATCATTCGCCGTCGCTGAAAAGCGCGGAGGACAAATTGTCGCAGTTCCCTCGCGGCACTCATTTTCGCTGGCTTGGTGATTCTCAATTGGATGGCGAACAGAAAGCATTTGATGAGCTGAGCCGATTCGCGGTCACCCATGGCATCGTCATAGAAAGACGGAGTCAGTAGGTGATGGTGCTGTTGCCGGTGTTCAGACTTCTCGAAGAAATAACTCGACCCGGTCGGTCGTCCAGGTCGCAATGCCGCTGCCAAAGAAGTCTTGATCTTCGGTCCAAATCGGAGTGCCGAGCAGCAATGCTACCGCCGCAACCGGCCAATCGTCAGGATCGCGAGGAAGTACTCGAGCGCGAGCGATTTCTTGGTAATCCTCGTACAGACTTCTGTCTACGGGTTCAACGATAAGACTGATTTGGTCAAGCACGGAGAGGGCTAGATCAACATCGAACCGGCGGCGCGTGGAAAGGTCGGGTATGTATTTCCGCGCGTCCTGAAAACATACGTCCGGGGCATAGAAGTTGGCTTGGTCCTCGTAAGCTTCCAGAATCTGTCGGACCCTTTGGCCGAAGACCGCACGCAAGAGGATGTTGGCGTCCAACACCAGGCCCTTGTGCGCAGTCATTTCTTCTTACCCGCGCGCCAGACCTTGAAGTCGGCAAGAATCTCATCCTCGGAAATCCCTTCGGCGGCAAGCACTTGCTGCAAGCGAGAGGCGGCTTCTTTAAGAGCTGCTCGCTCCGTTTCCGCCCGTTTATGTCGGGCAGGAATGTAGTAGCCAACGGTATCGCCGTGCCGCGTGATCGCGACAGGCACGTCGCTTTCCAAGAGGTAGCTAGCCAGCTTCTCTCGAAATTCGCGAATCCCAACCTTCAACGCTTCCATGCCTCAGCCTCGTTGCGTACGTATGTGTACACAAATACAATACCACTTATTTGACCTGCCATTCAAGGAATACCGGGTAACCGAGGATTCGGCTCGGCGGTCTGTCCCTACGCGCGTTCATTCGTGGGAGGACTTGCTGGGAACCTCCTCCTTGGTCTCCTTCAGTTCGATGATCTGGCCATTCTCGTAGGCAAGGGTCAGTTCATGGCTGAACCGTTCGCGTTTGCGAATGATGGTCTCCCCCTCGGCTTCACCCTCCTCGTTGAACTCATCGACATACTTAACCGATCGCCAGTGGGCGATGTGCCGCGTTTCACCTTCCCCGAAGAAGCCGTTGAGCATGCCACTACAGGCCAATAGGCCAACGTGGCCTTTGTGTAACGGCGTCACCGGCCGGCCCGTCATTTTTTGCTGCTTGCGTACAAGAATCCCGCGCGCATTCTGCATCGCCACAGAGCGATACAGCGCATCCTCAATCGCATCCAATGGCAGTCCTGTGTAACTGATCGTCGCGGGTGATGACGGTGGAATTGCATACCGCTCCACAACCTCTTGTTTGAGCACAGGAAGCAGATGCGGCTTGTACGCGATGCGGAGCAGGTCGTCTGCTCCCTTGGACTCGCCGCGCAGATGCGATTTCTTTCGTCTGCCAAACACCACGACTTGGTTGAAGCGTACGGACTCCGGATGTTCCATTCGAAACACGCTGATACGATCAAACTGGCTTGCCAGCAGACGTGCGCACGTTCCGACTGCGGGAGCCGGAACTACGAAGACCAGGACGCCTTCGCTGGTCACCCAGCGATAGGTGTGTTCCAGGAATACCAACTCCATTCTCTTATTACTGTGCGGTCCAAACTCATTGTCATAGGGCGGGTTAAGATACAGGAGCGAACAGGTTTCAGCCGGCACTCGGCACTCAAAAGCACTTCCGTGAACAGTGGCAACGCCATTACGGTTGGCGGCTTCGGCACGGTCGGCATCGAGTTCGATAGCGGCCAGATGGGCGCCAGTATCCTTGGTGATCTCAAGAAGTGCCGTGCCCTCACCGGCGCAAGGATCAATCGCCGCGTACGGTGCGGAGGACATTAGCATTGCGCGGATGTTTTGGGCTTCCTCGTTCGGTAGAGGGTAGTAACCCAGCTTGATTCTGGAAGAAGGTCGGGACATTTTCGATCTCCGAGGACATCTGTAGGCAGATCGCACACAGCCTGCATGTGGCTTGGCGCGGGCGAGAGGATAATTCTGAGATATGAAGACACGCAGACTTGGCAGTAATGGTCCGATGGTCTCCGCCATCGGGCTCGGATGCATGGGAATGAGTGAGTTCTATTCCGGCCGCGACGACGCGGAATCGATAGCCACAATTCACCGTGCGTTGGAACTTGGCATCAACTTCCTCGATACATCCGACGTGTACGGGTCGCATACCAACGAGGAATTGGTTGGGCGGACGATCAAGGGCAAGCGCGATCAGGTGTTCCTCGCCACGAAGTTTGGCATCGTGCGCGATCCCGCCAATCCAAATGTCCGTGGGGTCAACGGCAGGCCTGAGTACATTCGGAAGGCCATCGAGGGTAGCCTGAAGCGCCTTGGCGTCGATCATGTTGACCTCTATTACCAGCACCGAGTGGATCCCGAGACACCGATTGAAGACACGGTAGGTGCGCTTGCGGACTTGGTGCGCGAAGGCAAGATCCGCCACATCGGATTATCCGAAGCGTCGCCATCGACTATCGAGCGTGCCCACCGCGTCCATCCCATCACCGCTGTGCAATCGGAGTATTCGCTCTGGACCCGCGACCCCGAACCTGAGGTGCTGCCCACGTGCCGCAGATTAGGCATCGGGTTCGTGCCCTACAGCCCATTGGGACGCGGATTTCTCACCGGAGCGATCACCAGCCCCGAGGACTTCGAGGCTGACGACTACCGTCGCCAAAGTCCGCGCTTTCAGGGAGAGAACTTCGCCCGCAACCTGGAATTGGTCAACAAAGCGAAGGAACTGGCGGCTTCGATTGGCGCGACTCCAAGTCAGATGGCACTCGCCTGGGTTCTAGCCAAAGGTGACGACCTGGTGCCGATTCCCGGCACGAAGCGCCGCAAGTACCTGGAGGAGAATGCGGCAGCGGTGGACATCACGCTGTCGACCGCCCAGATTAGTGTATTGGACAGCATCTTTCCACCTAATGTAGCCGCTGGCGAACGCTATGCTCCTCACATGATGGCATTGCTCAACAGGTAGCTGAAATCAGGGACTGCGTGGCCGGCGGCGAAGTTGTCATTGTCCAATTTGGAAAAGGGTTTCTGCTGGAAGTCCTGAAACCTTCGATTAGCTGCCGGACTATGCTGCGTCGCTCCAACAAGCAATCCAGCAAGCGTTGCAGTTCCGCACGTTCCCCATACCACTCACGTGGGATCTCGTCCGCAATGCTGTACAGTTGACGATCGGAGAATCGCTCGATCCGCGACAACCACGGATCAAAGTCGTCCCACGATTCGATCCGCTCATAGACATCATTGAGCCCGTACACTCCCCGCAGCGGCGCGTCGGGGAAACTCCACTCGCCGGCGTTGAAGCAGTATCCAAAATCAATGAATTTCGAGGCGTATTTCCGCTGGTGTGCCTCCTTGTGGAATACGACCTGCCGGCCATCGGCATTGCCGGTCCACTTATCAAATGCGAGCAGACCTGCAAACTCCCTCAAGTTCCTGACGCGCCCAAGCATTGCCCCTGGCAGCCAGTCCAAGATCTCGCCGGTCACCAGGGCAGAACCAAATTGAAGCCCCGGCCGCGCTGCAACCGCCCTGCCAGCGAGGGTAAACGTGATTTGCTGCTCCTGGATCGTCTCTTCGTCCACGAGAATAATGACCGGCTCCGGCACACTGAGCCCAATCATCCGCGCCAGTCTGCAGGCCAGATAGTCATTTGCCAGCACTCTGTTGCACTGCGGGTTGCCCTGCAGCTTGGTCACGTATTTCCTGCCGTCATCGGCCAGCATGATGCGCGCTTGGGAGCCGCCGCGAACCTGAGAGATGTGTGTGACTGCCTTCAGAGACACGTTTCCGCCTCCGCATGTTTGTGGTGGAGTTTTTTGGTATGGACGCCATTTCTGGCTGTGTTCAACGAGCGAAGGGCACACGTATCCCTGTGCCCTCGCATTCGTGGTGGCGGTGGTGGTGATTAGGCTGCGTGGTGTTGGTCGGAACCAGCGAGTTCTTCGAGGCCGAAGACAACGTTTTGCAGGGTTTTGATGTCCGCGATCTCGTTCAGCGGTGGGACTTGCAGCTTATCGAGCAGCCCCTTCACCGTGTTCGGGTCGAGCCGTTGGGTAACAGCTTCCAAACGGTCCAGGCCGCGCGTTGCGGACTCCAGCATCTGAAGGACCTTCCCTTTGATGGCTGCGTCGCGGATTAGCTTAGGCTGGTTGGCGCGCCCGTACTCCCGCAGAATGCCTCTGAATAGCGCCGTACCGACGGCCTTCTCCAATCCCAGAATGCGCGCGTCCAGATCGTCGCCGGAGCCAGCCGCCGCCGACCCGTTAGACTTTGCGGTTTGGGCATGACCGTTCCCGCCGCCATCGGTTGGCCGAGCTTGGCTTTTCGTAGCCTGGCCATGGTTGCCGTTGCTGCCCCCGTTCGAACCAACGCCATGGTTCGGTGCGTTGGCATTTCCGGTCCGGTTCTTGCCCGGCGGCCGCATCCCCTTGCGCCAGTTCTCCGGCAGCGCCCAAGCCGATAACACCGGTGTTCTGACAGGCTGGCGGTTCTGGTCCAGATCGACCCAGATTGGCGCTATGTCGTAGAAGTAGCGGCCTAGCCCAACGCAGGAACACGCCCGCTTGAATGCCTGCGCGTCGGCTGAGGATCATCCCGTTGTCATCGTCGGCCCATTCTTCGCCGGTGCCTGAATGCGACCCAATGCCAAGGATGGTGACCGTGCAGGTGACCAGCACCTTGCCCGAGAGGATGCTCTCGCCCTTCTTTATGCGGGTGATATTGGTCATCGTTTCGACCTTGTACTCACGCGTCCAGCCCTGTGGCGTGAACAGCGCGTTCAGCCGGTCGGTGTAGGCGCGGGAATCGGCGTACGGCACGATCTGACCGCGCTTTTTGTCGTTGGTTGTGTTGGTAACCCGCCACCGGACCTGGTCGGGTGAAAACGGGACTTCAAGCTCTGGAAGGAGCTTGTTCACTTTCAGTCCCGAGGGAGATGTCGTTTTGTCTTCAGTTCGCATGGCGAGGCACCCTCCTTCAGGTACCAGAAGTTTTGTGAGGTTTAGTTGTGATTTGAGGAAATGCGAGGTGGCTATCGGCTGGGGTTGGGTGGATACAACGGGTCGCCACTGGCCGCGTTAGAGCGGAACGATATGGCTTTCGCCGTGGATATTCGTCTCGGTTGCCGACGCCAGCCCGAGCCGGGCTTTTCAATGCCCACGGAATGATTCAGTGGGATCGAGGGGGGGATTGCCGCGGCTCAAGGGAAAGCAGGATTACCTACGGGATGGCGATTTATCAACACCAATCCAGCGGAGTGCCGGGCGAACCAATTTCGGACTGGCGGTTCATCGCGCCAAATCAGCGATTGAGTGAATTTGGCAAGGCATCTTACGACGACCGCAGTGTTTTCGCTAAGGTGCAGAGGTAGTGGTCTGAGCTGCCACGGTCCTTGTGATCGAGGCAGTCTCGCACCGCGGGTCTGGGATCACTTCACGAATGGAACCCGTGCTGAGTTAATGGGCTTTCAGCGGCAAACTGGTCAAAGCGTCCGTTCCGCTGTATTCCAACTGATACTCAACTTTCTGCTTAGTTGCGATGGGAAAGTAGAGATAACCAGCGACCGGCTTGGAGACTTCTGCGTCTTTCAATTCCTTGTCGAGCAGTTCCGTCTCCATGGTCTGTCGGTCAGAGTCGGTCGTTGCGGCTGATGTGTTCTTGTCGACTCCAACCCCCACGCCTACGCCGTAAACCGGACCACTTACGCGGCGACCGCTTCCGTCATAATCGGGATAGCTCACATAGCCGATGTTTGCGGTCGGATACAGAGTTACATCACGGCTGCTCTTCGGCCGCTTCTGGTAGATGGAGGCAATTGTTTCAGGGCTCGCCGGACTAACCACGTCCTTGCCATCGGAGGTTCGCAGCGCAAAATCAGACTGCTTCAGGCTGATGGTCTCACTGTCCGCGGGGTAGAAGCCAATCTCTACCACGATGTACCGGTCTGCCAAAGGCGTGGCGAAGGAGTTCTGAACTTCTGTCTTTGAGAGCTGCTTTGCGCCAATGGAATATACCGGCTGCACCTTGGACGCTGGATATGCAGCGGCCGATGCCCGTGGCGCCGGGGAATTTTGCCCGACGGCCAAGCAACAATTTAGCAACCCAACGACGAGTACACTCTTGCTGAAGTGAGTCATGACGTTCTACTCCAGGCTGACCTTCAGAGTCTTGCCGGTCAGAACATAAATGCGTTTCTTCTTAGGGGTTTGATCCTTCAGACGAACTTCAAGATCATAAACGCCCGGAGCCAGCCAGAACTTTTTCAACGTGGCAGTGGTTCCTGCGTATGCGTTGTCAAGGTAGACTTCCGCATCTTTATACGAGCCTTGCAGGCTGACTTGCCCCTTGTCGGGCTGGGGAACCAGATAGACAGGAGAAGCGAAGAACGAATAGCCGATCCAGGGATCGTAAAAGAACGGCGGGGAATATCCGGGCCAAACCGGGCCAGGATAATAGCCGTACCCTGCGCCTACCGAAATCGTTCCGAGGCGAACGCCTGCTGAAGCAGGGCTCAGCGCACCTATCGCGAGCAGCAAGGCGAGCGTAAGCGAAGGCAACCGAAGTGTTGCCATATTTTCGTTCCTCGTGCCTATGGTAACGCCGATTCAGACCGGAAGTTGCTTAAATTCCACTGCAATCAAGAATTGATAGCGAGAACAGGCCAACTCGAACCCAATCAGTGGAATCGCCTCAATCCAACATAGCGAGCGTGAACAGGCCATGTCGAACCCTAACCGGAACGGGGACGCTCAGCCTGGATTACCTCCGACATGGGGATTTTACGAAAACAACCGCATAGAATTCCCCCGTTTTCAAAAAGAAATTCCGATCTGTCCATTGGACTCCGCTGATAGAGACCGCGATAATGGGCGTTGGAGCCTTTGGAAGGAAGGGAGTCAAGTCACATGCCGAAGGCAAAGGAGTTTACAGTAACGATCGCAGACAAACCTGCCGCCCTGGGGACGTTCTTCCTCGCTCTGGCGGAGCGCGGAGTGAACATTCTTGCGTTTCAATCGTATGTTGAGGAGGGCGAGAGTCTGGCACGATTCGTGGCGGATGATATGGCCAGCGCCATGGCGGTGCTGCGCAGCCTGCGCATGATCTTCGAGCACACGGACGTCGTTGTTGTCAGGCTACCGCACCGTCCGGGTGAGTTGGGCCGCGCAGCCGCGCGGTTGGGCGAAAAGCAGATCAACATTGACTACAGCTACTGCGGACTGGAACCAGGCTCGACGCTCGCGCTAGTGGTCTTCGGGGTTGACAGCTTGACTGCGGCGGCGACCGTGCTGGACGAGTTAGCCGCCGAAAATGCATAAACCGCAGGCGACTGCCTCGGGCGGGAATACGCAGATCAGCGTGGCGCCAGACGGCTCAGCGGTCTTCACTCTCGACATTGGCACCCAGGATATGTGCATGCTTGCGGTGAAGTGGCCCTAACCCGCTCCGGGGACGCGGCGCGCTCGGAAGTTACTTTGCCAGAGATAGATGTTGTAAACAGGCCATACCGTAGCCTATCCGAACGGTGCAACCAGGCGGGATTACCCACGACTTGGCGATTTCTCACTCGCTAGCAATTCTTCGTCAATCGTGCCCGCCTGAGCTGCGTAGCCCGTGCCGACCGTTGCCATCACGCGGCCTAGTGACCCGCCTCCTAGTCGGCGAGATTACGGCGCGGCAATAATGAACTCATCGTGGCGAAGGTACGATTCCAGCACGCGTTGCTCGCCCTGCTGCTCGCCACAAACTGCGCCGCGCAGGCTCCGAAGTCCGTCACGTACCTGCGCCTCAGCACGCAAATTGTCGAGCAGCGTTCGCTGCCGCCTGCGCCCTCTGAAGACTGGTCCGACGCACTTCTCAATCTCTACGCAAAAGCAGGCATTCCGCGCGATCAGATTGTTCAACGAGCCGTGCCCGGTTCGTCGCAAAGAATGATCATCTGCACCGTGGTGGGCCGTGGCGACAGTGTTCTCGTGGTCAGCGCAAGCCTTGCCCGTCCCAAGGACGACGACGCGGCTAGCATCGCGTGGGCCTCGCTCGCCATGCTGCCGGTGCTGGGCGAATCGCTCAACGGAGTCAGCACCGAGAGCACGATTCTGTTTATCGCTTTTCCCGGCGAGAGCCGTCGTCATCCCAGCTCCGCGTGGTACGCCCAGCAACTGAGCGATGCCCAACGCAAGAAGATCAAAGCTGCCGTGGAAATCTCCGGCATCGGTCGCGGACGAACCACCTACGACTTCAGGCATGATGATCGCTCGTTGCCTGACTGGCTGGCCACTGCCGCACTTGCCCTTCGCCTTCCGAACGTGTGGCCTTCGTACGACGGAGATGCCGTCGACTTCACCGATGCCAAGGCCTTTCGTTCTGCAGACGTACCGGCCATCACGGTGTCTTCGCTGCCGCAGCATGTCCCGCACTCGTTCAGCGCCGCCTATACGCCTGTCAATAAACTGAGCTTGTACGAGTACTACAACACCTATCAGTTGCTGTGTGTTTTTTTGCTTGATCTCGACAGAGTGGCTCGCGGTCTGTCGCCGAAATCGAGCATCGCTCCTTCATCAGCCGCGCAAACAAAAGCCGCAGGCCAGGGTTTCACCGTGGACGAGGTCAACCGGATTATCTGGGCTCAGATCAACAACGAACGTTCTGAGCATGGCTCAAAGGTGTTGCGATGGATGGGAATTGCGGGGCTGCAAGATCTGACGTGCGACATGGCTCATAACAACCATCTGGACACCGGGCCATTCGAGAGTCTGCTCCAACAGAATAAACTCAGCGGAACCGTCGCGGTATTCTCCGGCGACTACCCCAGTCTCACACCAGAACATTTGCAGGGATTGAAGATTGGGCGTTTTCAGAAGCTCTCCGTCGCAACCTGTGTCATTCCGTCTCCCGAGGCAAAACCTCCAACCTACTGGATCGCCGCCGTGGCATCCGAGTAGAGGATCCGGCAATGTGAGATTGGACTACCCGCTCCAGTAGCGATTGGCGGTTGACGCCTCTCCGGGATGGACGTCATTGCTGGCGTAACCGGGACATTCCGTACCCTACCGGGACCGGGTCGCTCAGCCCGGATTGGCTAACAGATGGCGATGTCACAACAACTGTGCACTTAGGTCCTGACTCCATGGCACGGTTGCGTAGGTCTATCAATGAGTGCGATGTGTATTGAGGTCATCGTGAGCGTCTGGAACATCTGGCTAATTCGATTTCGGCCCAACCTCCGGAATTGTCAGAGGCACCCAGCAAATGGATGTCTGGTCCTGCATCGGATGCGGGGACCATCCGCCGTGAGGCACTCGTGCGCAACCCTGAATCCTGATCAACCCAACGCACGCTCTCCCGAGCGCGCCCAGAGACCTTGCATTTTCTTCTTGACTTTGACTTACATGGATGTCGGCAAACCGTTGAACTGCCACTCGCGTGCAAACTCCCGAGATACCGGCTTCTGGGAGATGTTGGGGACTACTCAAGGTCCCAAAGCACAATCGGGTCACGACAGCGCTATTCTAGCCGCTTCGCTTTTCGCAAGAATCAAGGGCAATGGCGCGTCATTGGCTTCCCGCTCCCGAGGGATGATCATCTCAACTACCCGATGCTGCGCGTCGCGCTTCGCCTGTAGCCGAGCCTGAGAATAAATCTCCAGTGTGCACCGGCAGTTCGCATGACGCATGAGTTCCTGCACCACTTTCACGTTTTCTCCGTTCGCCATCAGCATGGTCGAAAAGCTGTGCCGAAACGTGTGCCAGCCAATATGCTTCCGAATCCCCGCACGCGCAGCCGCCGGGCGCACCACGCGAGAAAGTAGGATGTCCGGCCAGTACGGGTTTCTGCCCCGACTGCGAGGGCTCGCAAAAACCCAGTCATTAGGCTTGCCGTACGCGCTGTCCTGCTTCCAGCTCCAGAGCTCTGAAGCCAGAGTCAGATCAAGCGGCACGGGTTTTCGAGAAGCCTCGGTCTTGCAATTGCCCACAACATTCAGATAGATCGAACGCCGCACATTGATCTGCAATCGTTCAAAATCAATGTCTTCCCACTTGAGTGCAAGCAGTTCGCTGCGTCGCAGTCCGGTGGCTGCATCCAGAAGAACCATTACACGAAAGCAGCGATCAAGTTGGGGAAGCAGCGACCGCAATTCTTCAGGTTCCAGGTACACTGGGATGCTTTGACGCTTAGCACCCTGGCGGACAAGGAGGATGGGGTTCTTGCCCTGCTCAGCCACTCATATCGGATAGCATGATTGAAGACCACGCTCATCACATTGCGGATTTTCGCCTTTGTCGAGGGAGCGAGCGGACCGCCGTCGGCGAAAATCCGCAATGTGAT
>Ga0097691_1001432_pt1 | contig 17607 bp, 21 predicted proteins | sample NGESurdeep072012_8_FD_72858 | JGI IMG/M metagenome (GOLD analysis project Ga0097691, IMG submission 72858) | Arctic peat soil microbial communities from Barrow, Alaska - NGEE Surface sample 210-1 deep-072012 | ecosystem: Environmental > Terrestrial > Soil > Wetlands > Peat ... | reverse complement strand
CGATGGGACCAAAGTCCCTGCCGGTTGCGTCCCTGGAAGAGGGAATCTGGGAGTGGGCAAGGTCGGGGAGAAGGTGCCAACATGACACAGAGCGATACAACCTCGGATTACGACCGGGCAAGAGCGCGCGTAGAGAAGAAGCACAAGTCCCGCAGTATGCGAGAGCACCAGGCCGCTGCTACGACAGCTGGGATCCTGTACATCACCGGGACCGTGGCCGGTGTCCTCAGCAAGGTCGTCTTTATCGCTCCGGTGCGCGACGCGGGCGACCCGTTTGCCGCCGGCGCGCAGCACTCCGGCGCGGTCGTGACGGGCGCGCTGCTTGTGCTCGTCATGGGGCTGTCGCTCGCGTTCGTCCCCGTGGTGCTCTTCCCGGTGCTGCGCCGGGTAGACGAAGTGCTGGCGATCGGCTACCTGATCATCCGAGGAGCGGTCGAGACGACCTGCTACGTCCTGTCCGCGATCAGCTGGCTGCTGCTCCTGCCACTGGGTGCGGCCATGTCGGCAGGACCGGGCACGGCGTCACAGGCAGGCGTGCGTCTGGGCAGCTTTCTGGTCGACGCTGTCGATGTCGGCGCCGTGACGGCGCTCGTGTTCTGCCTTGGTGGCGTCATGTTCTACCTCCTGCTCTATCGGTCGCGCATCGTCCCCCGCTGGATCGTGTTGTGGGGCCTGGTGGCGATTCCGTTCTACGTGGCCGCGTACCTGCTCGCGATGTATGCAGTCATCGGCGCCGACTCCGCGGCGCAAAACTTGTTGGTCATGCCCCTGGCCGTGCAGGAGATGGTGCTGGCGGTGTGGATGATCGCGCGCGGCTTCCGTCCGTCGGCTGAATCGACTACGTCGGAGCTTGCGGACGGGGGCACGCTGGTCGGCGTGTAGGCGACCGAGGCTAGGGAGGCCGTGATGAACGTTCTACATATTGGTAACAGATCAAAGGTGAGCGCCACCGCCACAGACCCGCAGGACATGCAGGCTCTGGCCTATGCCAGAGCGCAGAGAGCGGGCGGAGTGGCTGCGCTGTATCTCGCGGCTGCCTACCTGGTGGCGATGCCGTACTTCCTCATCGTGGTGAACTACGAGAGCTTGGTCGGCTCTGCTCAGAAGGTGGCCGCGTTGGTCGCCAACCAGAACAGCATGTACGTGATGTATCTGGTCACCTACGTGGTATTTGGGATCGTTCTCGCCGCGCTGGCTCTGGCACTGTGGAAGCGTCTGGCGGGCTCGCCAAGCATCGCGGCCGTGGGTGGCGCGGTGGGGCTCATCTGGGCCTGCATGCTCGTCGCCAGCGGACTGGTCTTCAACTACGGCGCTGCAGCCGTGGTCGAGCTCTATGACAAGAGCCCGGCTCAAGCAGTCTCGGCATGGCAGGCGATCGAGCCGGTGGCACAGGGGCTCGAATCAGCGCAAGGAGAGCTTCTGGGCGGTCTTTGGGTCTTGCTCGTCAGCGTGGCAGCACTGCGCACCGCCGCTCTGCCCACGGCCCTGAACTGGCTCGGGATCCTGATCGGCACGGCGGGGATCGCATCGGCCATTCCGGTTCTGCTGAACGCCCGGTTGGTCTTCGGCCTTCTCCAGATCGTCTGGTTCATCTGGCTGGGCATCGTCATGCTTCGCACCAGAGCCTCTGAGCAATCCCAGAGGCAGTCGGTCTCGCCGCCGGTAATACAACGCGTCTCCAAGGAGTGAGGAACCGCGATGCCCCTACCGCGCTGGCTGGCCACATCAACAAACGGGTATTCAACCCCATTAAGGTGCGCCGGGGCGCCCGGCCGGTGCTGATCCACACCGGCAGATCGTCGGGGAAGACCTGCCGGACTCCCCTGCACGCCCACCGCCTGCCCGATGGCTACCTGTTCATCCCGCTGTACGGGCCTCGCCCGACTGGGTCAAGAACGTCCTGCTCGCGCAGGCGGCACGGCTCTGCGTAGACGGCCACGAGATCGAGCTGCAGTCCCCGCGCTTGGTGAAGAAGAAGACATCTGGCCCATGGTGCCCACGACCACGAAATCCTATCCGGGCATCTCGAGCGAGTCCGAGCTGCTGCGCATGGACATCCGCCGACAAGGCTCAGAACCCTGAGTAGTCGGCTGTCCAACTCGGGTTCTCGGACATGCCGTCGAGGCTCACTCGTGCGGCCGGAGCCCGCGACGGCCAACGGCATAGCCGGCGGCGCGCATGCTCGGGCCTCCGACGCAGTCCGCTGGTCGATCGGTGACTGGTCACCGGTGGCCCATCCGATGGCACCACTCAAGGGGCGCGCCCCGGAACTGGTGGTCGTGCTGAAGCAACTGCGTCCAGGAACGGGTTTGTCAGGACCATCGTCCCTTGCCCCAGGCACGAGGCCTTGGGGACGCTAGAGGCGTGAAGGAGGGTGTCCGCGATCGGGCAGGCCACCAGACCCGCCTTCGATCGAGCGTCTTGCCTCGGTCGAAGGAGCAACATGCGGAGGCGACGCAGATGGCAACTCCACGGCAGACAGAGCGGTTCACATCCCTGAGGAACTTGGCCGCGATCTGCGGCGGCCTCGCCGGCGTTGGGGGAATCACCCACGGTGTCGGTGAGGTGCTCCAAGGGAGCCGGTCGCCGGATGGGATCGTGTTCGACTCGTGGGCGCAGGGCCGGATCGCCAGGAACCTGGGCGGCGAACCCGCGATGACCCTCGTGCCGAATCTTCTGATCACGGGCACCTTGACCATCCTCGCATCGCTCGCGGTCCTCTTGTGGGCAGTGGCGTTCGTCGACGGTCCACACGCGGGTAGGGGGCTGGTTCTTCTATCGGTGGTCATGCTCCTGGTCGGTGGCGGCTTCGGCCCCCCCATGCTCGGCATGCTCGCAGGCCTGGCCGCCGCAGGAGCGCATGCGTCGCGGCAGCGGTGGACAGGTCCGCTCGCGGGACCCGCCGGCCGCCTGCTCGCCTCGCTGTGGCCTGGCCTGTTCTGGCTCTGCGTACTGGACGCAGCCCTGTTGGTGGTCGGGTCGCTTGTGGTCGCCGGCGCTCTCGACCTGGCCGTCCCAGATCTGTTCGTCTACAGCCTGTTCCTGGTCGTGGTGAGCATGCCACTGGCCACCCTCGCCGGTATCGCCCACAACGTCCGACACGCGCCAGGCGCAGCCAACATGCCACGGCTCGCCCGACCAGGACGGCGCAGACTCCCAGGAGTGGCCCGATGATGGTCGTGGCCCGCATAGTGACCGGGGTCCTGCTCCTGGCGCACGGGCTCGTGCACTTTCTCTACCTCGCCCCAGACGTGCCCGAGTTCTCCCTGGATCAGTCGTGGCTCGTCCCGGAGACGGCTCGCCGACCGCTTGGACTGGGCCTGATGGTGGCCACCGTGGCATCCTTCGTGCTCCTTGCTCTTGGGGTGTGGGGCGTCCCGGGGCTGTCTGCTGCCTGGCCGGCGCTCACAGTGGTGTCCTGTCTGTTGTCGGCGGTGCTACTCGTCCTGTTCTGGGACATCCATCTCGTGTTCGGGCTCGCCATCGACGTTGCCCTCCTCGCCGTCGTGGTCGCGCGACCACTCTGGGCGGAGCAGGTCATTGGCGCAGGAGGGTGACGTCTCGAACTACAGATCGACTGACCCCAAGGTCAGGTGCCGGCCTACTTCACGGTTCCCGTCGCTGAGCCGCCCCTGGACTCGCGTGGTGGTGGTACACGAAGCGCCACACATGACGAGTCCCACTGAAGGTCGCCCTGTGGACATGGATGCCAGGCCCCGATGCGTCCGGTCATCCTTCCTCTTACGGCTTGGTCGAGGGGAGTTGGTGGACGGCGCGTATGGCGACGTCGACGAGGTGGTGTTGGCCATCGCTGTCGTTCCAGGTTGCTTGGGCCGAGGCGAGGCAGGCGAGGGCGGCGGCCTGTAGACGACGGTCGAGGTCGGGGAGGTCCTCGGGTAGGCGCGGCAGGAGTGCGTCAGCGACAGCCGTGCGCCAGGTGGTCTGCTTCTGCTCGTGGCTGGTGTGCAGGGCCGGGCTGCGCAGCATCATCCGCGTCATCGCCAGTGCCTGGGGGATCGGCGGCTGTCTGCTCGAGTCGTTGCCCGATGACTTCCAGTCAGAGTCCGTCCAGGCGCGTGAACGTGGTCAGGTCAGGGCAGGCGAAGGTAGCGTCACGCACGTCGCGCCGATCGGCCATCCGAGGCATGAGCAGGTGTCGTAACGCCTACCGGGTCGACTGATTTGGTGGGCGTCAGCGCCAGAATTCGGTGAGCGGCTCGGCAAGGGCCCTGCCTTGGTTATAGCCAGCTCGAGCGGCGGGCGGACGCGTCGACAGATCCATCATGTTGGTACCGAACGCTTTGAGCGAGGCGTCATCCGGGAAGATCGTCTCGACGCTGCTGCCGCCGGCGCGGAGCTCGTCGACCTGCGCTGCCAGCTGCATGCCCCACTCCAGTGGATGCCGGGATCGACCGCCGAAGGGCGACAGCACCAGCACCCGTGCGTATCCGGCTGCCAGATCGGCATTCTCGTTGCGGCGGTAGCCGCCGTCGATGTATCGGCTCTCGCCGATGCTGTAGGGAGGGACACCGAAGCCATTGGCAGTGCTGGCGGCGACGGCGTCCACCAGGTCGACTCCGCTGTGGCGGTCGAACACGACCGGTTCACCGCTAAGGGCATCGACCGCCGTGATGAGCACAGTTCGTTCCGGCCAGCGCTGACTGGACAGCCGAGCGGCGACGGTAGCGCGCCAGCGCGTTTGCCCGGAGCCGTCCGACGCCGCATCCATCTCGAGCGCCGCCGCACCCATTCTGCGTCGCATGTCGGCCGCATCCTCGGCGGCGGCAATGATTCGGCTCGTTCTCTCCATGTGGTCGGCCACCGGACCAATGGGAACGCGTCCACCGTCGGATCTGACCGGAGCAGTCCGTTGCTGGGACGCAGCGGTAAGGATGGCGGCAAGCAGATCGGTCGGGGTCTCGCTAGTGATCTGGGCCGCGGCCGTCGATCCAGCGGACGTCCCGATGATCAGATCAGCCTCGGTCACATCCAACCCGGCATCGAACAGGCCGGCGATGACGCCGATCAGCCAAGCATTGCCTGCCGAGCCGCCACCACCAAGGACCAACGCTCGCTCGCCCGGGGCGCGCACGCGCCTCGTGGCGTCGACCTGCGGCTGATCTTGGTCTGACCTCGGCCGGTCGGATGCCGTGGTCAAGGTGAAGTGCGGATTTGAAGAAGATGTTGTGTTCATGGGAGTCGCCTTTCGCGAACGGCATGTCGGGCCCTCCCATTGGCGACTACCTCAGTCGCGCGATCGTGAGGAGCAGGGGAGCACCCATTGCGGACACTGCGTTCATGGGTCTCACCTCCTGCCGATGGATCACGATCGCCGAGACGCTAGCACGCCGGCGCCGCGGTGCGCGACCGGCATCACGCCGGTTGCCGTGTCGCTGTCGAACGCGCCACCGACCGCTACACCCTCATCTGTGATGAGCCCGTATAGGGATGGCGAGTTCAGTGACCGGTCATAGATCCAGCTTTGGGACGCACGCGAAAGCCCGCAAACTGCGCCAAGACCGACACAATGGGCCGGTGACCCACCTGTATCCCCAGACACCACGCACCTCGCCGACGCGCGACGCCCAGCGCGTGTCCTACGACCACGAGACCGTGCACGCGGTCCTGGATGAGGCGCTCGTTTGCCACGTCGGCTTCGTCGTCGAGGGGCGACCGGTGGTGTTGCCGCACCTGCACGTCCGCCTCGGAGAGGTCCTGTATCTACACGGCTCGACGGGTGCTCGAGCTATGCAGGCTGCGCGAGGTGACGGGCTGGAGGTGTGTGTCACAGTGACTTTGCTGGACGGCCTGGTGCTGGCCCGGTCTGCGTTCAACCACTCCGTGAACTACCGGTCCGTGGTCGTGCACGGCACGGCTGCGGTCGTGCAGGACCCGCAGGAGAAGACCGCGGCGCTGGCTGCGCTTGTCGAAGCCGTGGCACCGGGCAGGACGGGCGGTACTCGGCCGCCCTCACGAAGCGAGCTGGCGGCCACGACGGTCCTTCGGGTTGACCTTCACGAGGTGTCAGTCAAGGTCCGCACCGGACCGCCCGACGACGATCCCGAAGACCTCGGGCTTCCCTACTGGGCCGGCGTGCTGCCCCTGATCACCAGCCCTGGCACGCCACAACCGACCGACGATCTACCGGCCGTCGTCGCCGTACCCGAGCACGTCAGCGCGTGGAAGCGACCAGCACCCCGAAGTCGTTCCTAAAGCGGATCGAGCTGCGGGATCGGCCATGTCGATCGGTGCAAGCGCCTAACGGATCTTGTGGGAGCGTCAAGGCCCCCAAACGCGGCGCCTCCCTCATCGCCGAACCCTTCCTCGACCCAGCGCCTGAGCCTGCCGACCGTTCGACGTTGAGGTCTTCCGTGAGCTGGCAGGGGCAGGTGGGGGTGGTGGCGCTATCGTCGTCCGGTGACTTCCCGCGCCGCGCCTGAGGTACTGGCGCTGAGGCGAGCCAAGCGTGGCGTGTACCTCGTGTTTATCGGCTCCGGGCTGGGCTTAGCCAGCTGGGCGTCGCGTATCCCGCAGGTACGCGAGGAACTCGACCTCACCCCCGCAGCCCTAGGTCTGACGCTGCTGGCCATCGCCGTCGGCTCCCTGATCGCGCTGCCATCCGCGGGTCTGGTTGTTCACCGCCACGGCGCGGCGAAGACGATCGTCGTGATGTCCTTGATCTGTGCGACGGGCATCGCCACGGTCGGCGTGGGAGTTCACCTGGGCCTTACCCCCCTCGTCATTGGCCTGGTGCTCATGGGCTTTGGCAACGGCGCGTGGGATGTGGCCATGAACGTGGAGGCGGCCGCGGTCGAGCAGAAGCTCAAGCACTCGATCATGTCTCGCTTCCATGCTGGCTGGAGCCTCGGCACGGTCATAGGCGCACTGCTCGGTGCCGCGATGAACGCGCTGCACGTCTCGGTTACCGTGAACCTGCTGACGGTCGCACTGCTTCTCGCGGTCGCGATGCCGCTGTCGACGCGCGGCTTCCTGCCCGCCGGTACCGGCGCGCCTGACGAGCCCGGCAAGAACATCCATCCGCTCAAGGCCTGGATCGAGCCACGCACCCTGCTCATCGGCCTGTTCGTCCTGACCATGGCGTTCGCCGAGGGCACCGCGACCGACTGGATCGGCGTTGCCACGATCGACGGCTATGGAGCTACGGCGGCTCTGGGGTCCCTGGCCTACGGCGTCTTCGTCGCCTCGATGACCATCGGTCGCTGGTTCGGCACGCAGATCCTGGACCGCTTCGGCCGCGTTCCCGTGCTGCGGGCCTGCGCAGCGAGCGCCCTGACCGGCTTGCTGATCGTGGTCTTCGGGCCCAACCTGGTGACAGCCATGGTCGGCACCGTCCTGTGGGGCCTGGGCACTGCGCTCGGCTTTCCCGTCGGGATGAGCGCCGCGGCTGACCAGCGCCGCTACGCCGCCGGACGGGTCAGCGTCGTGGCGACCATCGGATACGTCGCCTTCCTCGCCGGCCCGCCACTGGTCGGACTCATCGGCAACCAGGTCGGCGTGCTACGCGCCCTCAGCGTCACGGCCGGGCTGCTGGCCATCGGCCTGCTGGTCTCCGGCACAACCCGCCCGATCGCCGACGACTGACCGCAGCTGCTCAGGTGGGTGCCGGTTCTTCAAGGGCGTGGCCTGATGTCGCTGGAGCGAACTGCCGCATCTAGTTGCAGAGGGCGCGGGCGTGTTGAGTTGCAGTCAGGGATCCTTCTGCGGGGCGGTTCATGGTGTGATGTGGGCGACTATTGTTCGAGGCGGTGGTCTTGTGACCTTGACCGCCATATGGCGTGTTCTCTTGCCGCTCAATGTGGCGTCGACGACCAGGGTACTGGCGGCTGTTGGGATGACGTCGATAGTGATGAGGGTGAATTCGTTGACGTCATGATGCGTTCCCTCTGGGTGAAGAGGCCGTGGAGCGGCTTGGGGTTTCCGCGAGTGGGATCATGGTGGCATTAACATCGTCCAGGTGGCACAGCATGCTGAGGACCTCGGCCGGGCGGCGGAGTTCTACACCCGGTTGACCGGCAGCGGGACGACCGGACGGTTCGAGCCCCCGGGACTGCTCTTCTTCGACCTCGGCGGGGTCCGGCTTCTCCTCGAACAGGGCGCCCTCCCGGCGACGTTATATCTCAATGTGGACTCGGTCCGGGAGCGGATCGAGCAGCTGCGGGCAGACGGTGTGGCTATCGAGGCGGAGCCGCACGTGATTTTTACCCATGCCGACGACTCGCTCGGGCCCGCGGGAACGGTGGAGTGGCAGGGGTTCATCCGCGACAGCGAGGGAAACATCGTCGGCCTGGTCAGCCGTGAGCCGCCGGACCCGGCCAACGTCGAGGAGCCGCTGCCGTGATGCGATCCAGCTCGCGACAGGGTCGGCCGGTGCACGATCGCCGAAGCCATGCGACCCGCGCAGTCAGTTTGAAGCGCGGGATTCGACGATAGAGTCGACCTTGACGTCGCCTCATGTATCCCGTCAGCCAGGCGTGTGGTCAGCGCGCCGATCGGATGGGGCAAGCGAACACCTTCTCGTATCGCAGCACGCCCGGGCACCGATGTCGCGATTGCTCGCGAATGTAGTCGCGAGTCGGTCCCGGCATAGATTTGCCGTCCCGATAGCCAAGGATGATCAGAAACTTCGGAGACCCGGATCAGTCTCCGTAGGCGGATCGGCGGATCCAAGCGGTCAACGCAACAGGAGCGGTTTGATCTCTTCGATTGGTTTGCGGAAGGCTAACCGTCTACGGGGCCGGTCGTTGAGCTCGGCGGCGACCCAGTCGAGGTCGGCTGCGCTGTGCACGGATAGGTCGGTGCCTTTGGGAAGTACTGCCGGTAGGCGCCCCTGCCGTCACTGTTACGTGCCAGCTCCCGGCTGATCGTCGAGGCCGACCTTCCCAGACGGCTCGAAATGGAGCGGATCGACTCACCACCGGCACGACCCAATGCGATCTCCTCCCTCTCAGCAACGGACAGATAATGCCCCTGAAGATCGCGCCCGCGGCGCGGGCGCACGCCACCGGCCTGACGCACCCAAGCCAGACCGCGTTGTCGGTAGGTACCGGCGACGGCAGAGGCATCAGTCATAAGCTCACCGGCCACGCAGCCCAGAACGGCTGGATTAACTCGGCCACATTTGGTTGGAGAAACGGATAGTCATCGACACCCTCATATCCTGGGGTGTTGCGACGACCGCTAAAACCTAAGGAACTGTCGGGTGCCACGCGAGAGTGACTCGTGACCCGGATCCGCATTCTTGGACCGTCTTCTGTGGCCGGCTCAGGTGCTGTCACCAGATCGGTAGGGTGCCGATGTATTCTGATGGTGTTGGGTGACTAGCGCAGGAGGTCTTCATGTCGCGATTGACTGACAGGCAATTCGCCGGGCTGCTCGGCGTGCGGACCGCCATTGCGGTCTTCGAGCGGACCGCCGAGAAGGACGCCCGGGTGGCGGGGGCGACCCATGCCCAGCATCACGTGCTGCTGGCCCTGCGCGGTCACGGGGACCAGGAGAACGCTCCGACGGTTAAGGATGTGGCCGCCGCCTTGGGCGTGGCTAGCCCGAGCGCGGTTGAGCTGATCGGGCGGATGGTGGGCGCTGGGTTGCTGGAGCGCCACTCGGACGGGCGAGACGCCAGGGTGACACGGTTGCATCTGACCGTCCTTGGCCACCGGCTGGTCCACGAGCTGAGCGAAGGGCACCTGCCCCGGTTGCGGGAGCTGACCCGCCGTGGCGTGGAGTCGCTAAGCGACTGAGGGCGCGCTGCCGGGTCATCGGTCAGCGTAACAACGGACAGTGCCACAACCGGGGCAGTGAGTCCCTTGAGTCGGGACCTCTTTTAAGGTAGGGTCCCTACCTATAGAGAGGTTTCCGGTGCCGCGACGGTCCCATCGTCGAGGCTTGAGCGTAAGGAACGTACATGATCATCTTGGGCGTCATCTTGTTAGTCGTCGGGTTCCTGGCCAAGATCGCGATACTGTGGAGCATCGGGATCGTCATCGCGGTCATCGGCCTGGTCCTGTTGCTCCTCGGAGGGGCTGGACGGCAGATCGGCGGCCGCAGACACTACTACTGAGTCTGAGTCCATGGACCTGCAGCCCGATCATCCCCACCCCCGGGCGCGATGGGCTCCCGGGGGCACACCCCCGGCACGCCCCGTGCCGGGAAAAAAAGAGGGAGAACATCATGGGAGTCGTTGACAAGGCCAAGAACGCTGCCCAGGACGCCAAGGGCAAAGCCAAGGAAGCCGCCGGCAAGGGCACCGACAACGACCGGCTCGAAACCGAGGGCAAGGCCGACCAGTCCAAGGCCGATGTGAAGAACGCGGGCGAGAAGGTCAAGGACGCCTTCAAACATTGACCGCATGCGCAACGCCGGGGTTCCACTATCGGGGACCCCGGCGTCGTGCGATCCGTCACTTGGCGGTATCACGCTCAAAGCGGCCCGCGTCGTGGTTGTGCCGCCGTAGCAGCTCAGTGGAGCATCACCGATAGCCGATCCGTCTACGGACACGCGCAGAGGCTGCGCCGACCTGGCAAGAACACGGTCTTCGTCATTCCGTAGCAGGTTCCGCTAATGGGACTCCCTCTCGTGCCGATGACAGTGAGCTGGCCGGCTGACACGAAGCTGTTTGTCCGTGGCACAACCGCGACAAGGAAGGGTCATTCCGCCCAGAGTGACGCAGATAGTGAACGGCCTGAAGCGCCCTGACATGGCCGATGTGCGCACGGTGATTCGAAGCATCGTATGGGGGTCATGGTTCGTGTGAGTAGCGCGAGTTAGCGGCGGTCGTTGCGTACTGGTCAGGCAAGGATGGCCAGCGCTGCGAGGCCCACTCCGACCATGTCGCGTGCTCTGGTGGGACGGGTGGAATCTGAGAACCTCGCAGTTCTTCGTCGTCCGGCGCTTGAAACTGAGCCCGCCACTGCTCAAGTTCAACGTCGCTCATGTGGAACGTTTGATCGGGCGTAGTTGCGAGCCGATTGGTGACACGCCTGCGTTGCTCCTCGTGGTCAATCGGCAGGTAGACGACTTGGCTACGCGCGCCGACGGCGCCAGCGATCCAGCGGAGCGCTGATCGTTCGTCCTTTCCCCAGAACCCGAAGTCGAAGACGACATTGGTGCCCAGCTCCGCGGCCCGCATGCCGAGCTGAACCAACTTGCCTTCAACGAGGTCACGCTTATCTGGTGGGTTTTGATCGCCAAACAGCACGATCTGCCACTCGTCTGGCGTTAGCCGTAGGGCCGACGCGCTGATCTCCAGTTCCTTCGCGTGAGTTGTTTTCCCTGCGCCGGGAAGGCCAACGATCAGGTAAACGATTGCAGGTCCGACGCGCGGATCGGTCGGCTCGGGGTGCTTGTGTGCGTACATGCGGCGGCTCCTGAGGGATGGCAGGGGCCAGGCAACGCGAAACGGCCGCCCGGCAGGAAGCCGGCGGCGCGGAACCGAGGAACTTACCTACAGACTGTCCCAGCGCCGTCAGCGAAAACGGCAGGGACGAGTCACGGACGCACCAGCACACATGCCCACAACTCTACCGATGAATGGTCGGGTCGCCCGCGTCCGTCCCAGAAAACATCCGTTCATGCTTGCAATGCGGGCATGCCGCGAGCTACGTTTTTCCGCCGCGGATACCCGGTCCGGGAGGCGCTGATGACTCGGACGGCAGTGTCGGTCCGGCTCAATCGCGGGCGCGCCTGTAGCGCTCGTAGATCACGCGCGAGCCGAACGTCCTGGTCTCGACCAGGTCGAGTCGAACGTCTTCGGTGACCGGCGGCAGGAATGGCGTGCCGCCACCGACGACGACCGGATTGCGGAACATGCGCAGCTCGTCGACGAGGCCGAGCTCGATTGCTACCGCGGCCAGGCCGGCACCGCCGATCGAGACGTCCCTCTCAGTCGCAGCGAGCGCCGCAGCGGCCTCCTCGGTCACCGACGCCTCGGCGAGCCGGGCGTTGCCCTGAACGCTGTCGAGCGTGCGGCTGAAGACGACCTTCGGGAGAGCACACCAGACGTCGGCGAACGCGACCCCGAGCTCGTTGTCGCGCATCGACGGATCCGTCTCCCACGGCAGCATGGTCTCGTAAAGCCCACGGCCGCACAGATAGCCGCCGAGCTCGCGTGTCTGCGCGATGTGGAAACGAAACTGCTCCTCGTTAGGGACCGTCCACCCAAATGCGCCCTCGCGGTCCGCGATAAAGCCGTCAACCGAGACGCTCATCGAGTAGATCAGCATGGCTTGAGGCCCTGCCCTAGGCTTCCCTGGGCTCGGAACTGCACAACATCTGGCACCGTGAGAGCGTCTCATGACTGGCTCTCAGTGGGCGGACGCAAATGGCGCCTATCGGCATCAGCCTGAGCTTCAACTAGCGTCAATCCGCCGCCTGTCGGCATGCGGGCGACCGAAACTGCTGTCCGCTCAGATCCGGATGAGCGGATGCCTCAGCGCGGCGCGTATGGCGTCGGGTTGGACACTTGCTGCATGGTCGAAGTTGATCCCGAGCGATTCGAGGTGATGGTCAGCGAGGCGCTCGACGGTATACCCGGAGAGCTGGGCGAACTCATGAGCAACGTGGCCGTCACTGTGCAACACGACAGTGGCCCGGCCGGTATTTGTCAAGGTGTTTGATGCCAAAGGGAGTTAAGCGGCTGGTTGAGCCGGTAGTGGTGGGTTGATCCAGGCCGAGTCGGGCAGCTCAAGGATTTTGGGTGGGTTCGAGCTGCTGAAGCGTTCGGGGTTGGCGGCTCTGGCGATGGTCAGGGTGGCGAGGCGGTCGGTGGCCTTGGCTGCTGCCAGGCCGTAGTGGACGTCGGCCGCGGTGTGAAGGCCAATCCCGGTATGCCTGTGTTCGTGGTTGTACCACTGCACAAAATCAGCCAGGAAGCCGCGAGCATCGGCCAGGCAGCCGAAGCGTTCCGGGAACGTCGGCGCGTACTTCAACGTCTTGAACCAGGCCTCGGAATATGGATTGTCGTTGGAGACCTTCGGGCGTGAATGTGACCTAGTGACCTCCAGGTCGGACAGCAACGCCGCGACGGTCTTGGACGTCATCGACGTGCCACGGTCAGCATGGACAACCTGCGGAACCCCATGGACTCCGAAGATCTCCTTCATCATCTCCACAGCCAACGGGCCCGACTCGTGGGCGTGGACTACTGCTCCGACGATGTAACGGGAGTAGATGTCGATCATCACGTAGGCGTCGAAGTATTTGCCCTTGACCGGCCCGGCGAGCTTGGTGATATCCCACGAGTACACCTGCCCTGGGGCGGTGGCGACCAGCTCGGGACGGACCCGGGCCGGGTGCCGAGCCAGCCGGCGCCGTTCCCGCACCTGGTGGTGCTCACCCAGGATCCGGTACATCGACGAAACCGAGCACAGGTACGTGTCCTCGTCCAGGAGCTGGGCATAGACCTGCAGCGGCGGCTGGTCTACGAACCGTGCCGAGTCCAGCGTGGCCACCACCCGTTGGCGTTCAGCGCAGCTGAGCCGGTTCGCGGGCACCACGCGGGTCGCGCGCAGCGGCGTGACTGGCTTCCTGCCCGCTGTTGCCCGGGAAAGGCCGGTCAACTCCGCCGCCGCCCTGGTCGTGACCCCAGCGGCACGCAGGTCCCGGTAGGTGACCATCAACGCCTCTTGGGCTTGGGCTGATCCTGCGCGCTCTTGGAGATCTCCTCCAGGAGCGCGTGTGTTTTTCCCATGATGTCTAACGCCGCCTCAGTCGTGCTCAGGCGCCGCTGGGTCAGGTCCAGCTGTCGGCGTAGCCGGGCGATCTCGGCCTGCTCAGCGGTGGGGCGCCCGATCTTGGCGCCAGCCGGCTTACCGGCCAGGACGCCGGCGTCACGCAGCCTGCGCCACTCGGTGATCTGGGAGGAGTACAAGCCCTGCTGGCGTAGGTACGCCCCGCCACCGCCTTGGGTCAGCGCGGCCTCGTAGGCGGCGACGTGGTCCAGTTTCTGTGTGGGCGTGAACGACCGCCGACGGGTAGGGCCACCAAAGCGTGGCTGTGAAGGATCCATCCGACCATCGTGGGGTACGGGGGTAAGAGTTGAAAAACTCATCAGGAATCAATCCGAATCTCGCCCTGCGTGGGACGGACTTGCTATGAACCTTTGGCCTCAACTCACCCTGGCACGCAGGGGGTCGGCGTCATGCGCCTCTGTCAGACCGTCGGCAGTAATGCCGACCATTTCCCGGTGGACATGGATGAACTCAGTCATCTCTTCCTCCCTTGCTGAAGGTCCGGATGCAAGTCGTGAGGCCGTCGTCGGATAGGGCTGCAGTCAATCAGGACGTCTGGCCCTTGGAATGATCCCGACTTCGCGAACAACGTGCGCGTCATCCGACTCAAGAACAGACACCGCGGCTGCCCAAGAGGCGGCGGCTCACGGTGCCACAACAAGGACGCTTCGTGGCTGAACCTCGATTGCACCCTGACCAAGGGCACCTAGTGTGCCTTCATCGGGGCGCTGTTCTCCGCCCGGAGGTGAGGGCTCGCTCTCCGATTCGCTCCATCGCTGCAAGTGTCCGCCTGTGTTGCGCCCAGGGCGACGGGGATACGTCCCATCGTCGACCTTGTTGGCTAGCCCCATGGACCAAGCTCCTTCGCCAACGCCCGATGAGTTCGCGACCGTGACACGACACGGCACCGGGAACGTGCCCATCCTCGAGGGCCTGACGGTGAAGGTCAGCCCAAATCGAAACCGGGACGACCGAGCTCGCCGTTGCACCGCTCGTTCAGATTGTCATGATCTGGGCTAGGGGGAGCTGCGTCATCCAGCGTTGTTCCCGAGGGCGTTGGGCCTTCTCCTCGATGAGATTGGGGTACGAGGTCAGGTCGGTGAATTGGAGGCGCCCAGACTGGAACCCGATCATGGCGCTTGACCGACTGCCAGACTCCAGCTGTTCGGCGAGGTACTCGATACAGCGCGCGGTCAGCCGCGTGGCCTGGACGCGGTCGAAGGGCGATGGGTCCCCGCCCTCCTGGATATGTCCGAGAATGGCCGGCCGAGCATCGAACAGGTCTCCCCCCTCCTTCTCGAACACGGAGGTGATGAAACCAGTGGTATAGACCGGGTCCGCGTTCTCGCTGCGAATCACCAGGCCCAAGCGCTTGCCTGAACGGAAGCCCTCGGACAGGTTGTGGACATCCAAAACGAGATCATTCAAGGTAACGTCCTCCTCAGGCAGGTAGATCCGCTCGGCGCCGGTCGCCAGCCCGCTCATCAGGGCCAGGTAGCCGCAGTCGTGGCCCATCACCTCGACCACGAAAACCCGCCGCGACGCCACGGCTGACTGCCGGATCTTGTCGACGTCGGCGACGATGCTGTTCAAGGCCGTGTCGCTGCCGATGGTCAGCTCGGTTCCAGGAAGGTCGTTGTTGATGGTCATTGGCATGCAGACGATTGGGATGCCCAAAGACGCGTACCTGCGACGATGAGCATGAAGCAGGTGTGCAGCCTGGTACCCGGCCCACCCCCCGGCCACCAAGAGGCCGTCGATGCGATACGCGGCGAGCTGCTTGGCGATCTGCGCTATCGCCGGTCCGTCTGGAAGGTACCTGTTGGTACCGATGTCAGCTCCGCCGCGCGATGCCCAGCCGCTAACGCTCATCCAATCCATCTCATGGATATCTCCGTTGTGCAGACCGAGGAAGCCGTTCCTGACGGCCAATACGCTGTAGCCGTGGTTCAGGCCCAACCGGACCGCGGCCCGGACGGCGGTGTTCATGCCCGGCGCTGGTCCGCCGCCATGTAGCACGGCAAGCCTGAACCGTCGCCGTCCATGCGCGGTTGGTCGCGGTGCGGCCTGCTGCATGGTGCTCAAGATGGCTTCAGACTCGGAAAAACTGCCACCGCGCAGCAGTAGGGCGCCGTCGTAGTCCTGTTGCGCGATCAGCCCCACGGCCTCGCTGGTCCGCTCCACACATTCCATCAGTGGTGAGCTGGCGACCTGGTTGCCCCGAATTCCGATCAGCTGGGGTGTTGCGTCAGGCGGGTCGGCAAGCAGACGCTCGACCGCCGCGTGTCCAAGCAGGGTGGCCAGGCACCGGTCGAACGCGCTCGGTGCACCGCCGCGCTGAACATGGCCCAGGATGGTAACGCGGGTGTCCTCGCCCAGCTGCTCCTCCAGCACTTCTTTGACGCGTTCGACCGTGATCGGCTCGCCATCACGGCTCTGCGCACCCTCGGCAACCAGCACCAGGCTTTGTGGACGACCGATCTCGCGCCCTGCCCGCATGGCTGCACACATGTTCTGTGCCCAGTCATCGCCCTCTGGCGGGCGCTCGGGAATCAACAGCCAGTTTGCTGCTGTCGCCAGGCCGGCCGTCAACGCAAGGTAGCCGCAGTGTCTGCCCATCACCTCGACGACAAATGTGCGCTGATGGCTCGACGCCGTGCTCCGGATCGAGTCAAGCGCCTCGGTGATCCGGTGGAGCGCCGTGTCCGCACCGATCGTCATGTCGGTCCCGGCCATATCGTTGTCGATCGATCCCACCAAACCCACCAACCGCAGGAACGGATGCGCGGCTGCGACCTCCGCGGCTATCTCCCCGGTCTCGACCAGCTTGGCAACAACGTCGGCCCACTCATGCCGGAACAGGTTCGCCGCGGTCAGACTTCCGTCGCCGCCAATGACGACCAGGGCATCGATCCCGCGATCCAACAGGTTGCGAACAGCCTTGCGCCGACCCTCTTGCGTGCGGAACTCGCTGCATCGCGCGGTGCCAAACACCGTTCCCCCCCGGTGAAGGATTCCCCCGACGTCTGCGGACGACACCCGCCGAATGGCCTCGCCCCCGTCGACCAGACCCTGATAGCCGTGGTAGATGACATAGGCGTCGACTCCCCGGAACAACGCCGTCCTAACAACCGCCCTGACCGCGGCGTTCATCCCACCAGCGTCTCCGCCGCTGGTCAGTACTGCGATGCTGGACGGCGCGATCGCGATGTCGTTCATGGAGATCAGTAAAGCCTCTCCCCTGGCGGCCTCAAACGGGAGGGCAAGGGTCGAAGAACACCGTATTCACGGGAACGCCCTTCAATGAAGGCATCGGGAAGCGGTCCAGGTCCAGGGCCTCGGTGAAGTCAGTGGACCGGCTGGAACGCCACGGGCTACAGACAGGGGGCAGGATCGTGGTTACAAGGCTGGACGGCAGTGCCACGCCCTCAGTGAGATGCCTGGCCGCGTTCTTGCCGCTGACACCTACCGGGTCGATCTCTTATCCCTCATGCGACCACAGCTAGGTCGCACGAGAGGGACTCGCCGAGAGCGACCGAGCGCGTGGTGGGTCGTTCTGCGGGTCGACAAACCGGCACTGCGCCACGCCACCGGGGGGCAGCAGGGGCGCACCGTTCGCCGAGCCCCGTTGTTGGAACAGCACCGGACCCAGGTCCAGCTATTGACACGGTTGCGACTGGCGACCTTCCGCCGCGATACCCAGGCTTTGGGTGGCGTGAGCTTCTCACCCCAGCGTCGACCTGCGCTTGGACAGCGCAGGCATTTGTCCCAGCCTGATAGCGAGCCGCCCATGCCGCGACGAGGCTCAGAGCACCGCGGTTCCGTACATTTGTCCAAGAGGATCAGCAATGAGCTCGAGGCG
>Ga0097691_1001431_pt1 | contig 17610 bp, 11 predicted proteins | sample NGESurdeep072012_8_FD_72858 | JGI IMG/M metagenome (GOLD analysis project Ga0097691, IMG submission 72858) | Arctic peat soil microbial communities from Barrow, Alaska - NGEE Surface sample 210-1 deep-072012 | ecosystem: Environmental > Terrestrial > Soil > Wetlands > Peat ... | reverse complement strand
CGTGTAGTCCCAGCGGTGCTTGGGGATCGTCTCGGCGACGTACTGCAGATCGCCGAAGTAGTCGGCCATCTGGTTCTCGCTGCTGACGTCGTCGACCAGATACTGGATCTCGACCACGTCGCCCGGGCGCAGCCCCTCGAAGCGAACGACCTCGGCGCGGTTGTCGTAGTAGAGGCCGTACCAGGGCTCGGAGAGATCTTCGTCGCTGCGGTCGGTCGCTTCCAGAACCTCGAGGCCGCCGCGCGCGTCGCGCCGGTAGATGCGGGCCTGGCGGATGTCGACCTCCTCGCTGCCCGGCGTGTAGTGGACCTCGAACTCCTTGTTGTCCTCAGCGCCGCGCTCGCTGAGCACCTCGACCACGCGCTGGGCGAAGGTCCGGGAGAGGCCGTTCTTATGCACGCGCACCACGCGCCGGTCGAGCAGCACCACCGCCGTGTCGCCCGTCGCCGCCAGCGTGGGCGGATGGGCCGGCACGAGCGCGCTCGCATCCTCCGCGAAGCGACGCGCCAGCTCGTCGGCCGCGGCCGGATCGCCGTGGTCGCCGGCGACCAGACCATCGACGTACCGCTTGAGCTCGGGATCCTGCGGCCGCAGGGCCAGCGCGCCGCGCAGCCGGCGGCGCCGGCCCTGGAGGTCACCTCGATCGAGGTCCTGCCTTCGACGAGCGAGGAACCCGCTGAGACGCTCGAGGAGTCGACGGCCGCGGCCACGGCCGCCGACTGGCTGCCGGGCATCAGGGACGAGCACGAGGACGACGGCGGCTGGCAGGCGCGCTGGATCGATCGGCCCACCTGGGACCACACCGTCACCCCGAACGTGGTCAAGCGGACCGGCCAGCGGCCGGGTCGCCGTCGGCGCTGAGCATTTCGAACGCATGTACTGTTCTGGACGAGTCCGCTAAACTGCTGTCGTGCCCTCCGATCAACTCATCGTCCGCGGTGCCCGCGAGCACAACCTGAAGAACATCACGGTCGCGTTCCCGCGCGATCGGCTGGTGGTGATCACCGGGTTGTCCGGCTCGGGCAAGAGCAGCCTCGCCTTCGACACGATCTACGCCGAAGGGCAGCGCCGCTATGTCGAGAGCCTGTCGGCGTATGCCCGCCAGTTCCTCGGCCAGATGGAGAAGCCGGACGTCGACCAGATCGACGGCCTGAGCCCGGCGATCTCGATCGACCAGAAGGGGGCCAGCCGCAACCCGCGCTCGACGGTCGGCACCGTGACCGAGATCTACGACCACCTGCGGCTCCTGTTCGCCCGGATCGGGCACCCGCACTGCCCGGTCTGCGGCCGCGAGATCGAGCGCCAGACCGTCCAGCAGATGGTCGACCAGGTCTACGCGCTGCCCGAGGGGAGCCGCCTCCTGGTGCTGGGGCCGCTCGTCAAGGACCGCAAGACCGAGGGCGACCGCGTCTTCGAGGCCGCCCGCAAGCAGGGCTTCGTCCGCGTCCGTGTGGATGGCGAGCAGATGGACCTCGCGGAGGTCCAGAGCCTCGACAAGTACAAGCGCCACACGATCGAGGTCGTGGTGGACCGCTTCATCGTGCGTCGCGCCGAGACGGCCGGCGAGCCTCCGCCGGATGCGGCCCGGCTCGCCGATTCGATCGAGACCGCGCTGCGGCTGGGCGAGGGCGTGGTCGTCATCGCGCCGGCCTCGCGCGATGGCGAGGGGAGTGCGTTCGAGGAGCACCGTTACAGCGAGCGCTACTCGTGCCCCTACGACGGCACGACCATCGACGAGCTGGAGCCGCGCTCGTTCTCGTTCAACTCGCCCCACGGTGCGTGCCCCACCTGCACCGGGATCGGGACCCAGCTCGAGATCGACGCGGACCTCGTGATCCCGGACCTGGACCGGAGCGTCGCCGACGGCGCGCTGGTGCCGTGGTCCAGGATGCCGACCGACGCATCCTGGCGCATGAAGATCCTCGAGGCGATCTTCGCCGCGCACGGGTGGGACATCCGGCTGCCGGTGCGCGACCTCCCGCCGGAGGCGGTCGACCATATCCTCCATTCGGCCAAGGAGGAGAAGGTCGTCATCGCGTACCGCCACGAGCGCGGCGAGAACACGTACGCCGCCACGTTCGAGGGCCTCATCACGAACCTTGAGCGCCGCTACCGCGAGACGGACTCCGAGTACATCAAGACCGAGCTCCAGAAGTACATGGTGGCCCGGCCGTGCCCCACCTGCGGCGGCAAGCGGCTTCGCCCGGAGGCGCTGGGGGTCACGATCCAGGGCCGCAACATCTGGGACATCTCGATCCTGACCGTGACCGAAGCCCTCGGCTGGGTGGCGGCGCTGCCCGAGCGGATCACGGACCGCGAGCGGGCCATCGCCCGGATGGTCCTCAAGGAGATCGGTGCCCGCCTGGGCTTCCTCGCGGACGTCGGCCTGGACTACCTCACCATCGACCGCACCTCCAGCACGCTCTCCGGCGGGGAGGCGCAGCGGATCCGGCTCGCCACCCAGATCGGCAGCTCGCTCGTGGGCGTGCTGTACATCCTGGACGAGCCCTCCATCGGTCTCCACCAGCGCGACAACGCGAAGCTCATCGCGACGCTCACGCGCCTGCGCGACCTGGGGAACACGGTGCTGGTCGTGGAGCACGACGAGGAGACGATCCGGACCGCCGACTGGGTCGTCGACATCGGCCCGGGAGCCGGCGAGCACGGTGGCGAGGTCATCGCGTCTGGCCCGTTGGAGACGCTCCTCCGCGAGCCGCGCTCCATCACCGGGGCGTTCCTGCGGGGCGAACGTTCGGTGCCCATTCCGGCTGTCCGTCGGCCCGGCTCCGGGAGCTCGATCGTGGTGACGGGCGCGCGCGAGCACAACCTGCGCGGGATCGACGTCTCGTTCCCGCTCGGGCGGTTCGTGGCCGTCACCGGGGTTTCGGGCTCCGGCAAGAGCACGCTCGTGACCGAGATCCTCTACCGGGCGCTCGCCCGCGAGCTCAACGGGAGCCGCGAAGCACCGGGGGCCCACGATCGCCTCGAGGGCGCGCACCTCGTCGACAAGATCATCGAGATCGACCAGAGCCCGATCGGGCGCACGCCGCGCTCGAACCCGGCCACCTACACCGGCCTGTTCACGCCGATCCGCGAGCTGTTCGCGGGCGTTCCCGAGTCGCGGGTCCGCGGCTACGGGCCCGGGCGCTTCAGCTTCAACGTCAAGGGTGGCCGCTGCGAGAACTGCAAGGGCGACGGCATCCTGAAGATCGAGATGCAGTTTCTGCCGGACGTCTACGTCCCCTGCGAGGTCTGCAAGGGGAAGCGCTACAACCGCGAGGCGCTCGAGATCCACTACAAGGGCCACTCGATCGCCGACGTGCTGGAGATGACGATCGCCGAAGGCTCGGAGCTCTTCAGCGCCGTCCCGAAGATCGCGGCCAAGCTCCGGACGCTCGTGGAGGTCGGCCTGGGCTACGTCCACCTCGGCCAGCCGGCAACGACCCTCTCGGGCGGCGAGGCCCAGCGCGTGAAGCTCGCCTCCGAGCTCAGCCGGCGCGCGACCGGCAAGACGCTCTACGTCCTCGACGAGCCCACGACCGGGCTCCACTTCGCTGACGTGGAGAAGCTCCTCCAGGTGCTCCACCGGCTGGTGGACACGGGAAACACGGTGCTCGTGATCGAGCACAACCTGGACGTCATCAAGACGGCCGACTGGGTGATCGACCTGGGGCCCGAGGGCGGCATCCGGGGCGGGCTGGTGATCGGGGAGGGGACGCCGGAGGCGATCGCGCGCATCCCCGGCTCGGCGACTGGTGAGTACCTCGCTCGCGTCCTGCGCGGCGAGCCGCTCGTGCCGCTCTCGGACGTCACGTTTGCCGACGAGCTTGGCCGGGGAACGGCCGCGCCCGCGAAACGCCCGCCGGTGAGCGCGCCGGTGCCGCGGCCGACGAAGCGGGCCACGGCGGCGGCGGCGCGGGCGGACTGACGGGCCGCCGCCCGGTCGGCGGGCGTCGTACCATCCACGCATGCCCGAGATCGAATTCGCCTTCCTCGCCGACTCCGCCGATGCCCGTCCGGGCGAGAAGTTCAACGTGCTCGGCGGCGGCGTCATGCGCCTGGGCGCCCAGGCCTTCCCGTTCCGTCATCCGCATCTCGCCCTGGTGGTGGCCCTGCTGGTCGCCACGACCGAGCTCGAGAAGGAGCATGACGTTCGCTTCGCGCTCCTGGCCCCGGACGGGTCGGAGATCGCCGGTGCGAACGGCCTGATCGCCGCCCACGGCAACCGCGACGGCCGTGACACGATCGTGACCTTCGCGATTGACCTCTGGAACCTGGAGTTCACGGTGCCCGGCGACTACTCGCTCCGGCTCCTGGTCAACGGCTCGGAGCGCAAGCGGATCCCGCTGGTGGTCGAACGGATCGTCCAGCCGAGCGGGCTGAACTGACCCGCGCCGTGCCGGCACGGCCACCCCACCCCGGCCGCCACGAGCTGCCGGCGATCGACGAAGCCGGGCTCGCCGCGGCCCGCCACGCGGACCGGATCCTGGATGCCGCCCGGGCCGCCGAGGCGGCGGGCGCCCCGGGCGCCGGTCGGTGGGCGGCGTTCCTCGCACCCCTGCCCGAGCGCCTCCGCGACGCCCCGGCGTCCGAGCTGCGCTCGGTGGCGCGCCGGGCCCGCGCGGCGTACGGGCCGAAGGACTCGATCGCGGACGTCGTTCCCGCCGACCTTGCGATCGCGTTCCGGGACTCGATCGACGACCTGACGCGCGTGCTCGCCCGCCACGAGGCAACCGAGGCCCGCGGCTGACCGCCGGGGCCGCCCTCGGGCGGAGGCGCGCCGGCACCGGCGTATGATCCGGGGACCGCCGCGGGGGACCCCGCGGGCGGCGTCACCTGCGAGGTCCTGGTGCCAAGTCGCGTCCGCTGGCTCCTCATCATCGTGCCCGCGGTCGTCGTGGGCGCGGTCGAGGTCCTGAGCGACGAGTTCCTCGACGCGTCGTTCCCGTTCCCGCTCGATGCGTTCCTCGTCGTCATGGCGACGCTCGCGTTCGGCGCCGTCTTCGCCTCGCTCGCGTTCCGCAGGATCGACGCGCTGACCGGCGCGCTGCGCAGGCGCAACGAGGAGCTGGAGGCGCGCGAGCGATCGGCCCGCGGGCTCCACCGCGTGAGCGTCGCGATCGCGGCGCTCACCGACATCGAACGGGTCCTCGACGCGATCGTCACCCACACCCGCGAGCTCCTGGCGGTCGACGCCGTCGTCCTGCTCCTCGTCGGCCCCGACGGCAGGCTTGCCCGCCGGGCCGCGAGCGCGATCCCGGGGGCCCTGCTCGCGGTCCCGTCGATCCCGCACCCGAACCCCGGGGATGCGCCCGAATCGACCAGCGCCGACGAGATTCTGCGCTTCGTCGGGCCGGCGCACGCGGTTGCCCGGCTCGCGGCGCCCCTCCAGCGCGGCGGGACGACGATCGGCCTGCTCGCGGTGGGCGCGCCGGAGGCGCGGGGCTTCGACGCCGATGCGCTCGAGACGCTCTCGTCACTCGCGAACCAGGCCACCATCGCCCTCGAGAACGCGCGGCTGGAGGCGCGCCTGCGCGAGCTCGCGGTGGTCGGCGAGCGCGAACGGATCGCCCGCGAGCTCCATGACGGGCTCTCGCAGGTGCTGGGATACGTGAACACGAAGTCGCAGGCGGTCGACGGCTTCCTGGCCGCGGGCCGCGTCGACGAGGCGCGCGTCCAGCTGGGCGAGCTGTCGGCGGCCGCGCGGTCGGTCTACGTGGACGTCCGCGAGACGATCCTGGGGCTGCGCAGCCCGATCGGGCCCGACGCGGGCCTGGTGGCGGCGATCCGTGCCCACGCGAAGGGCGTCGCCGAATCCGCGAAGCTCGCGATCCGTGTCCAGGCGGCGCCGGACGTCGAGTCGGCCCGGTTCGACCCCGACGTGGAGACGCAGGCGTTCCGAATCGTCGCCGAGGCCCTCACGAACGTGCGCAAGCATGCGAGCGCCCGGCGCGTGACCATCGACCTTCGTGCCGCGGACGATCGCCTGACCGTGACCATCCGCGACGATGGTCGAGGGTTCGCCGCGCACGGCCCCGCCGACGGCCGCCCGCACTACGGCCTCCGCTCGATGACCGAGCGGGCGGCAGGCGTCGGCGGGGCGCTCGACTGGGAGAACGACCCGGACGGCGGCGCCATCGTGCGGCTCGTGGTGCCGTTCCGGCCCGTTCCTGACACGGCCCCTGACGCGGCCCCGATCACCGCCTGATGCGAATCCTCCTCGCCGATGACCACGCGCTCTTTCGCGACGGCGTCGCGTCGCTCCTCGAGGCCTGGGGCCACGAGGTGGTGGGCGTCGCGTCCGACGGCGACGGCGCCGTGGACCTCGCCGAGCGTCTCCACCCGTCGCTCGTGCTGATGGACGTGCGGATGCCCGGTGGCGGGGGCATCGCGGCGACCGCCCGCCTTGCCGCGCTCCATCCCGAGATCGCGATCGTGATGCTGACGGCGAGCGAGGACGAGGACGACCTCTTCACGGCCATCAAGGCCGGCGCCCGCGGCTACCTGCTCAAGAACCTGGAGGCGCCCGAGCTGCGCTCGATGCTCGCGGCCGTGGAGCGCGGCGAGGTTGCCATCTCGCCGGTGACGGCCGCGCGGATCCTCTCCGAGGTGGCCCGGCCCACGCAGCGACCCGCGCCGGCGGGGGGTGGAGCCGCGGCCTCGGATCCTGACCACCTCACCGAGCGCGAAGTGGACGTCCTCCGGCTCGTGGTGGCCGGCCTGCGCAACAAGGAGATCGCGGCCGACCTGGGGATCTCCGAGAACACCACGAAGTTCCACCTCCGGAACATCCTGGAGAAGCTCCACGCCGGGAGCCGCACGGAGGTCGCTGCCCGGGCGGTCCGCGAGGGCCTGGTCCCCGGCACGTGACAAATGGCCCGGGCCGAACGGCCCCCGCGACCTACCCGGTGGGATAGGGCGGTCTCCCGCTCGACCGAACGTGGCGCCCCGGAGGCCCGCGACCGAAGCTTGACCTGCCGGATTCGCTCGGAGGCAGGCCATGGGCTATCGCATCGACATCGACCACGACAATTGCATGACATGCGGCGTCTGCATGGACGTCTGCCCGGTCGAGGCGCTCGACATGAGCCGCCCGACGGCGCCGGGGATCGAGACCGGGTTGGGTGGCCTGCCGCTGCCCTGGACGATGGAGCACCCGATCCAGGTCGGCGAGTGCATCGGCTGCTCCATCTGCATCCGCGAATGCCCGCCGGCCGTGATGACGCTCGCCGTGATGGACGCGCCCACGCCGCTCGCCGCGCGCCAGGGCCCGATCGAGCGGCCCGCCGCGATGACCGACGGGTGGATCCCGCTCTCCGCGGTCACCCGTGAAGCGCTCAAGCCCGTCCATGACTCACCGTGGGGTCCGCTCTTCACGTGGAAGACGGCGGAGCGCCCCCAGCCCTGGCAGGTCTGGCGCACCATGGTCGACGACGCCCCGCCGTCGCCGCTCGCGCCGTGCCAGGTCGCCTGCCCGGCCGGCACGGACGCCGGCCGATACGTTGGCCTCGTGGCGGCCGGCCGCTACGACGAGGCCTACGCGGTCTCTGCCGAGTTCAACCCCTTCCCGTCCGTCTGCGGCTGGATCTGCACCGCGCCGTGCGAGGCCGCCTGCCGCCGCGACGTCCTGGACGAGCCGATCGCGATCCGGACGCTGAAGCGGTTCGCCGTGGAGCACGGGAAGCTCCCCGCGGTTCCCGCGCCCGCCGTGCGTCGCCCCGAGCGCGTCGCGATCGTCGGCGGCGGACCCGCCGGCATGGCAGCTGCCTACTACCTGGTCCGGCTGGGCTACGGCGTCACCGTCATGGAGGCGATGCCCATCCCGGGCGGCATGATGGCGATCGGGATCCCGGAGTACCGGCTGCCGCGCGAGGTCCTCCAGGCGGAGCTCAAGCGGATCGTGGACCTCGGCGTCGAGCTCCGGCTCGACACCGCGATGGGCCGCGACTTCACCCTCGGCGACCTGGAGCGAGAGGGCTTCCGGGCGGTCTTCCTCGCGACGGGCGCCTCGAAGAGCCGCCGGCTCGGCGTCCCCGGCGACGATGCCCGCGCCGTGGTCCCCGCGACGCGGTTCCTCAAGGAGGTCAACCTCGGCGAGAACCCGCGACTCAACGGGCCGGTGATCGTCGTCGGCGGCGGCAGCACCGCGATGGACGCGGCGCGGTCCGCGATCCGGAGCGGCGCCTCGTCCGTGACGGTCGTCTACCGCCGCGGTCGCGAGGACATGCCGGCCCAGTCGGAAGAGATCGAGGAGGCGGTGCGGGAGGGCGTCACGCTCATGACCGCGCTCGCCCCGGTCGAGGTCGTCGCCCGCGACGGCGTCATGGTGGCCCTGCGCTGCGAGGAGCAGCGGATGACCGGCACGACGGAGCGCGGCCGGCAGGTCTACGCGCCGGTCCCCGGCTCCGTCCGGGAGGTCCCGGCCAGCACCATCCTCGTCGCGATCGGCGAGGAGCCGGATCCGTCGATCCTCCCCGAGGGGGCCGGGATCGAGGTCAGCGGCTGGGCCGGGATCGTGGCCGATCCGCGCACGATGGCGACCGGCCGCGCGGGCATCTTCGCCGGCGGCGACGTCGTCTCCGGCCCGAAGACGATCATCGACGCGGTCGCGGCCGGGCGCCGTGCCGCGGGGTCGATCCACGAGTACCTAGCCGGTGCCCGCGACGGCGAGGCGGAGATCCTCGCGACCGTCCGCTTCGCGACGCCGCCCGAGAAGAAGCTGACCCTGGACCTTGCCAGCCGGCCGCGGGCCCACGCGCCGCTGCCGGTGGTCGAGCTGGGGTCGTTCACGGCCCACCAGGTCGGTTTCGCCGAGGGCAGCGCCCGGGCCGAGGCGGCGCGGTGCTTCCGCTGCGACGCCGTGTATGGCTGTCCGTCCGTCTCGGTGACGGCCGGGCGTGGGCCTCGCGATGCGGGGCCCGGGTCGCACGGGATGGAGCAACACGCCGTTCGGCCGTCCGGGTCGACTGGCACGACGAGCGCGACAGGAGGTGTTCAGTGACTGCCGACCAGGTCTCCGGCCTGTTCAGTGCCGGGGAGAAGTTCATGGAGGGGACGATCGCCGCGGCGCTCGTCGTGCTGTGGGTCCTCGCCCTGGGGCTCCATCTTGCACAGCCCTACATGGCACGCACGACCGGCAAGTTCACCCTTCGCCTGGGCGCGGACCTGTGGTGGATCATCTACGTCGCGCTGCGCGACATCTTCCTGGTCCAGGTCTTCCTGGGCAGCTTCATCTTCCTCTACCCGGACGTCGTCAAGGCCCAGGACTTCCCGATCACGGGCGGCATCGCGGCCGTCTGCGCCTTCGCGGCGCTGCTGATCAAGCTGATGACCAAGGGCGACGGCGACCTCCTTGGGATGCGCCTCCAGACGCTCCTCATCGGGATCGGCGCCGTGCTCTACGTCGGCCCCTACTTCCTGGGGTCGCAGATGACGCTCCTCACCGGGAAGATCACCGACCAGTTCATGCCGCTCCTGGTGAGCTCGAAGAACCCGGACGTGGCACTGGCGCTCTGCTACATCTCCGCGGCCCTGATCGGGATCCTCGGGATCACAGCCGTCGTCTACAACCTGCGGCAGACCGTCGTCCGCCGCCCGAAGGCCGTCTAGGAGCCGCCCGATGTTGAACGCTGACGCTCTGGCCACCGCGCTGACCGACGGCGGTTCCGGATGGATGGTCCTCTCCGTGGCGGCCGTGCTGCCGATCCTGTGGGCCTTCACCCTGGTCCTGCACTTCTCGCGGCCCTACGTGATCCGGTTCCTGATGCGCCTGACCCTCCGCTTCGGCGGTGACGTCTGGTGGCTCAGCTACGTCCTGATGCGGGACGCGCTCATGGCGATCACGCTCGGCCTGAGCATGATCTTCCTGATGCCGAACCTCTATCTCAAGATCGGCCTGCCGATCACGGCCCCGATCGCGACGCTGATCCTCTTCTGGGCGCTGGTCCTGAAGCTGATCCGCGACACGGACGACGACCCGGCGGCGTTCCGCCTCGTGAGCATCCTCCTGGTCATCGCATCGGTCCTTTACATCGTCCCGCAGGTCTACGGCATGGAGGCCGCCGACCAGTCATACCTGGGCAGCCTGCCCAGCTCGCTGATCAGCAGCGAGAACCTGGCCATTGCCCGGCCGATCATGTGGCTGACCCTGGCCCTGTTCGCAATCACCGGCGCGGCCCTCTTCGGGCGCTTCCTGATGCGACTTGGCGCCCCCCGCGACGAGTCGGAGCCGGAGGTTCCTTCCCGCGCCCCGTAGCCACCGATCACGACCCACTCCTCCCTGAAGTCCCCCCCGGAGGAGCCCGATGGGCGGCGCCGCAAGGCGCCGCCCATCGACGATTCCCGCTCCGGCCCGTGTCGTGGTCGCCGGAATCGTCCCTCCGAGCGAACCGGGGGCGAGGCGCAGGGTGGTTCATCGCCGGGCGCGGACACCATCCCGTGTCACCGGTGCCAGACGCGGGCACCGCCCCAGTCCCGGTCGGCGGGCGTCGCCGTGGTCGCCGGCGTCGCCGCTGGCGAACAGAACGCCCGAATCGATGGCGGCCGGGGCCCGGCCGGGACGCCGTCGGCCATTCCGTCCGCCGGAGGCGCACAGTTCCGGCTTGAGCGCTGCCTCGCCTGGCGGCTGTTCGGTGGATCGCCGCCTCTTGTTCGCCGAGAGCGACACGCGACGCCCAGGAGCGACACGCGACGCTCAGGAGCGACACGCGACGCCGAGAAGCGACACTGGACGCTGGGCAACCCCCGATCGCCCGGCGCAATCCCGCTCAATGGAAGAGTTCATGCGGGCGAGCCTCGCGGCAGACGTGCCTGCGTCCCTGGCCCAAGCGCCCCGCTCCGAACGTGACCGTTCGGCAGATCGGCCTCGGCGCAGCCGGCGGAAGCCGCCGCCGGCGTCACGCCCGGATCGGGTCCGCCTCCTCGACCCCGATGACGGCCGGTCCGAACGCCTCCCGGAGGAACCGCGACGGCGAGCCCGGCTCGTAGGCGAGCGTCAAGCTCGTGCGTGCCCGCGTCCAGGCGACGTACGCGAGGCGGCGCTCCTCCTCGAGGGCGCGAACCGGATCGTCCGCGTCGGCCAGTGCCCGCGGGCTCGGGAAGCGACCCTCGGACATCCCGATCACGAGCACGTGGTCAAACTCGAGCCCCTTCGTGGCATGAGCGGTGGCCAGCGTGAGGCGCGCTTCTTCGGCGCGGAGTGCCGCCAGCCGTTCGCGGGCGCTGCGGACCGCTGACGTGAGCGCAGCCAGGGTGGGGTAGGCCGCCGCCCAGGCGAGGACCGCCGCGAGGAGGTCGGCGAGCGGCGGCTCCTCCGGCGCGGGATCGTCGAGGTCTGTGACGTCGCCGGGCGGCTTGCCGGCTTCCGCGTCGCCCGCCGACGCAACGGTCCCTCTCCGCATCGCGGCCATCGCAACGGCGCCCAGCCGCAGGAGGAGCGGGACCGCGCCCGGCGCAGCAGCGGCCTCAGCGAGGATCCCGTCCAGCCGCGTGTCCTCGACGAGCAGCGTGACGCCGTCGGCGCGGAACGGGATCCCGCGCTCGAGGGCGACGGCGGCGGCCGGCAGGAGCTCACGCCGGGTCCGGGCGAGGATCGCGCGCGACGCCTCGTCGGCCGGCCACGCGTCGATAACGCGGGCCGCGATGCGCATCTCGGCCGCCTGGTCGCGCGCGGTCGGAGCCGGCGCCAGGACCAGCCGGCCCGGAGCGGCCGGGCGCGGCCGGACCTGCTTCGCGAATCGCTCGGCGTTGTGCTCGACAAGCCGGACCGCCGCCGCGACGACCGGTGCCGGGCAGCGATAGTTGACCTCGAGGTCAACGCGCCTGAGGCCCGGCAGCGCCCCGGCAAGCCCCAACACGCGCCGCACGTCTGCCAGCCGCCAGCCGTAGATCTTCCTGGTCGTCGTCGCCGACCAGGAAGATGCGGTTGCCCGGCGCGGCAAGGAGCAGCGCCAGCCGGAGCTGGCTGGCGTCCACGTCCTGCACCTCGTCGACCAGCAGGTGCGCGCACCTGCTCCGCCAGCGCGCGAGGAGCGCCGGGTCGCCCTCGAGACGACGGAGCGCAAGCGCGACGAGATCGTCGAAGTCGATCCCACCGGCCTCGCCGAGCGTCCTCTCGTAGGCCAGGAAGGCCCGGGCGACCGGGCCGGGCGCGGGGTCGCGCGCCACGTCGGCCCCGGTCACGGCAAGGTCCAGCTTGAGCCGGGAGAACGCGCCGTCGAGACGGCGCCTGGCGGCCGCGTCGAGCTCGGGGCAGGCGCGCCTGAGGACCGCCTCGCGCGCACGGAGCTCCGGGCTGGCCCCGGCGTCGCGGAGGATCTCGAGCCCCAGGGCGTGGAAGGTCCGGACGCGCACGGCGCCGGGACTCATGTCAAGCGGCGCGAGCGCCGGGTCGAGCCGTGCCCGGAGCTCCTCGGCAGCCCGCGTGTTGAACGTGATCGCCGTGATCGTCGCCGGCTCCACGCCCGCGGCGCCCACGAGCCAGGCGACCCGCGCGACCAGCGTGGTGGTCTTGCCGCTTCCTGCGGGGGCGACGCACAGGACGGGTCCCGGCGGCGCAGTCGCGGCATCCCGCTGGTCGGGCGCCAGGCGGGCCAGCCGATCGGCGACGGAGGAGGGGAGCGCGGCCATGCCGCATCGTGACAGCGGCGGCTTCACCGGCGCGCATCCGGCGCGACAGGTCACCGGCCCCGCGGAGACATGCGCGATGGCCCTGTGCGCGGTGTCGCAGTCCGGTACCGTTCTGGGAGCAGTGCAGCGCGGTCCGCCTGCTGCCGTCCCCGCGGCTCCGGACCCGGCGTCCTCGGCTTGCACCATCGGTTCGACGCACGCTCGTGCGTCCTCGTCGTCGCCGGAGGTGCCCCCGTGCAGAGTCGACGTTTCCACCTCGCCGCCCCGTTCATGGCGGTCGCGCTCCTAGGATCGCTGATACCGACCGCAGCGAGCCCCGCGCTCGCAGCCGGTCCGATCAGCTTCACCATCCTCGACACCAACGACGTCCATGGCCAGCTGGAGGCCTCGGGCAGCAACCCGGGCATGGCCCGCGTGGCAGCGGTCATCAACGGCGTCCGCTCGACCGTCGGCGCGGCGAACACGCTGCTCGTCGACGCGGGCGATGAGATGCAGGGCTCGCTCCTGTCGAACCTGGGTGACGGTACGGCGACCGGGAAGGGTCTCCCCACCATCGCGACCTTCAACGCGATGGGCTACAACGTCGCCACGTTCGGCAACCACGAGTTCGATTGGGGCCAGCCGAACCTGGTCGCTCGGACCACCCAGGCCACCTACCCGTTCGTGACCGCCAACATTGTCGCGGGCACGTGCGACGCGAGCAACTGGACGACGCCGTCCTTCGCCAAGCCGTACGTGATCCAGACGGTCGGAACGGCGCCGAACCAGGTCAAGGTGGCGTTCATCGGTGTCACGACCACTGAGACGCCCACGATCACGATCGCGTCGTCGACCGCGGGCCTCTGCTTCAAGGACCCGGCCGACTCGATCCTCCACTACTACGACACGCTGAAGGCCAGTGCTGACGTCATCGTGGTCCTCAGCCACCTCGGCTTCAACGACGGCGGCTACGGCTACGGCATCCCGGTCTACGGGGACAAGACGCTGGCCCAGAAGCTGATCGACGCCAAGAAGCCGGCCTCGCTCATCATCGGAGGCCACACCCACACTGATTTGGGCCCGCTGACGGGCACGCCGCAGCCGGCGACTGCCCCGGCGACGTATGCCAAGGTCGGCGACACGTCCGTCGTCCAGGCCTACTACAACGGGCGTCGCGTCGGGGACGCGTCGATGACGTTCGATCCCTCGACCAAGGCGGTCACCGTCGGATGGCAAAGCCTGATCGTCCCCACGGCGGCGACGAGTGCGAAAGACTCGACGATCGACACGCTCATCACTGGTCTCACCAATGACGCCAAGTACCAGGCGCTGATCAACAAGCCGATCGGCTACAGCGCGGTCGACCTGCCCCGCCTCGGCGGCACCGTCGACAACATGATGGGCACGTTCGTCGACGATGCCATCTACAACTACCTGAACACGGATGCCACGGCTGCGAACGACGTGGACGTCTTCCTGAACAACGCAGGCGGCATCCGGACCGACTGGTGTTACAGCGGCACGACGTGGACCAACACCGGCTGCGCCGACGGCACCCACGCGCCGGCGCTGCTGACCTACGGGAACATGTTCACGATCCTGCCCTTCGGCAACGCGACCGTGGTCGGTGAGATGACCGGCGCGCAGATTCTCGAGGTGCTCAACCAGGCACCCCTCGTGTCAAACGGCGTCATCCAGCCGGCCGGGCTCAAGTTCTCGTACTACGCGTACCGCGACAAGAACCCGGGCCCGCAGCCCTACGCCTGGGGCGCCTTCGACTCATGCATCGTCAACAGGACGACGAAGGCCTGCGACCCGATCGACCTCAAGAAGACGTACAAGGTCGGCACGAACGAGTTCCTGGCCCCGGCCGGCGGCGACGGTTACGGCGGCTTCAAGTACATGACGCACGTCACGTACTGGGGCGACATGCTCAATGCCGTTGACGCGTACGTGGCAGCGAAATACGGCACGCCTGCGACGGCCTACAAGGGACCGAGCGGCGACGGGAAGCTGGATGGCCGGATCGTCCGCGACGGGACCGACGCGCCTGACAGCGGCTCGATCCTCCCGATCACGATCCTCCACAACAACGACTCGCACGGCAACCTGGCCAAGGGCGCGTTCGTTGGGATGACCCAGCTGGCGACGCTCATCAAGCAGGAGCGACTGCACAACCCGACCCGGACGATCCTCCTTGACGGGGGCGACCAGATCCAGGGCGACGCGATGATGTACTACTTCAAGTCGTCCTTCAGCGGAAAGGCGAGCGACGGGACGACGCTTCCGCCCGCGCTCACGACCAATCCCATGATCGCGGTCATGAACGCGCTCAAGTACACCGCCATGACCCTGGGCAACCACGAGTTCAACTTCGGGAGCGCGATCTTCAAAGGCGTCCTTGGCCAGGCGACGTTCCCGGTCCTCGGCGCCAACGTCGCCGACGCGGGGACGTACGGCCTCGCTGCGGCTGACGGTGGTGCCGGCGTCAAGCCCTACCTGGAGACGACGCTCGGCGGGATCAAGATCGCCATCCTGGGGATCACGAACCACCGGGTCCCGAACTACGAGCTGCCGAGTAACATCCTCGGGCTGACGTTCTCGAACCCGATCACCACCGCGAAGTCGATCACGCCGACGCTCGCGGCCAAGGATGACGTGGTCATCGCCCTGACCCACATCGGGTTCACGACGAACCCGAAGAGTGTCGAGGTCGACAACAACGTCGACACGAACTTTGCGGCCGACGTCCCGGGTGTGGACGCCATCATCGGGAGCCACAGCCACACCAACCCGGCTGCCCCCGAGGCGCCCTTCAAGTTCCTGCCGACGATCGTGGCCGGCCCGAACAACACGCCGGTGATCATCAACCAGGCGTACCGATACAACAACACGCTCGGCGAAGTCGTTCTTGGCGTGCGTGCCAAGACGGGCGGCGGCTACGAGGTCGTCAGCCGGGCCGGGCAGTACCTCAGCGTGACGATGACGACGCCGGAGGACCCGGAGATCAAGGCGATCGTCGATCCGTACGTCACACAGCTGAACTCGTACAACGACATGGTCGTCGGCCAGACGACGGCCCCGATCGACGCCCTCCAGGCCTTCACGTCCGAGACGAACGCCGCGAACCTCCAGGCGGACGCCGCGGTCTTCGAGCTGGCCAAGCACGACATCACGGTCGACGTCCACATCTCCGGCGCCATGACCAACAAGGCCGTGGCGGCCACCGCGACGACAGCGGCGCCGGTCACCCTCAAGGTGTCCGACATGTTCTCGCTCATGCCCTACGAGAATTCGCTCGTGGTGTTGAGCATGAACGGGCCGCAGCTCAAGAAGGTCCTCGAGCGCGGATACCGCAACTACTACTACTACAAGAACGTGCCGGGCTACGGCGGGTACTCCTACTACACCACCTGCATGCTCGACACGAACTCGGTCGGCAAGATCACCTACAACGATGTCTCGCCGGGGGCCTATGACCCGACGAAGAGCTATGTCGCGTCGTTGACGATCAACGGCAAGGCCGTCAACTTCACCGACGCTTCCACGTTCTACAAGGTCTCGACCGTCAACTACCTCGCGGCCGGTTCGTGCAACTTCAACGACAACGGCGTGAGCCTCTGGCCGCTCAACAAGATCCTCAACGACACGCAGTACTACGTGCGGGACGCGGTCATCGACTACGTCACCGCGAAGGGCACGGTGTCGCCGGCGATCGAGGGGCGCCTGGTCTTCCAGCACGTCGCCGGCGTCGGTCAGACCGGCGCCCAGACCGCGCTCGGGGCGACCAAGGTCGGGCCATTCAGCAACACCACCAAGGTGGCTGCTCGTGGCAAGTACGAGACATGGCGCTTCAAGGGCGGCCCCGCAATGGCCGGCAAGACGGTCCAGATCTGGGTCGCCACGAAGAAGGCGAATGGGACCTGGGGTGCGTTCTCCAAGTTGACCAGCCGCGTGGCGGATGCCTCCGGGAACGCCTACTTCTGGTCGCGGTCCTCCACCTCGAAATGGATCTCCGTCCGGGCGTTCTACGTCGGTGACGCGACACACAGCGCAAGCTGGTCCGTCGCTCGCCAGGCGCGATGGCTGTAAGTTCGTCGTCATGACGGCGCGGACTCCGTAAGGGTCGCGCCGGACAGGCAGGAGGCCGGGACGGTTCGCCGCCCCGGCCTCTCCCCATTCGTTCGTCCGGTCCTCGGCTCCCGCGCGCCCGAGTCCTGTGCGGTGCGGATCGGCCCGGGCATGTGGCGTGGGGTTCCGTGGATTGGCGGTGGCGCGTCCTGGCACCGGAAACCGGCCGACGTACTGGACATCCGCTGTACCGTTCGTACCATCCAGATTCCGCGAGACCGAGGGAGTCGGTCTGACAACTGAATAGCCGTCGCGCGCCGACGCACAAGACAGGCGCCTTCGCCGAGCTCCTCGCACCCGCACTCATTGCTCTTTGATCCTGGATCTCGACGCCAACGCCTCGCCATGTGCCGAAGGCCTCTGCGCGACCGGACGCCGCAACCTGGTGAGGGAGATCGAGCATGTCCGGATTCCGCCCCGCCGAGCGCCTGATGCGCGCGCTCGCGTTCCTGCAGGCCGCCCTGCTGGTCGTCTCGCTGCTGGCGCCCGTCGCGGCGCTGGCGGCCGACCCAGCCGCGAGCCCGACGCCCGCGCCCAGCTCGTCTCCCGCCCCATCGCCCGATACGTCTGCCCCGGCCCCGTCGCCGAGCCCCGATCCCTCGGTTGCCCCGTCGCCGGACGTCAGCCCGGCACCTTCCGATTCGCCGGCCCCGAGCCCGAGCGACGTCCCGTCCCCGAGCCCCGATCTGTCGCCCGCGCCGAGCCCATCACCGTCGCCGGACGCGTCGGCCTCTCCCTCGCCGGACGTCAGCCCGGCGCCGTCGGACTCGCCCTCACCGAGCCCCGACGTGTCGCCCTCGCCCAGTGACTCGCCGAGCCCGGCCCCCAGCGTGAGCCCCTCGCCCTCGCCGAGCCCGAGCCCCAGCCCGATCC
>Ga0097691_1001429_pt1 | contig 17647 bp, 16 predicted proteins | sample NGESurdeep072012_8_FD_72858 | JGI IMG/M metagenome (GOLD analysis project Ga0097691, IMG submission 72858) | Arctic peat soil microbial communities from Barrow, Alaska - NGEE Surface sample 210-1 deep-072012 | ecosystem: Environmental > Terrestrial > Soil > Wetlands > Peat ... | reverse complement strand
GAGGGCCTGCTGGAGCCGTTCGGTGCCGTGGGGTCCGTGCACGTGTTCGCCCTGCGCGGCACGGGCGAACTGGTTACCGACATAGGCGCCCGCAAGCTGCTCGAACGCGGCGAGCCTGTTGATGGCCTCCTGGCCTCGGGGCACGGCGCGGCTCTCCCGGCTAGACATGCCGCGTGTGATGGCCAGTTCCACGTCGGCTACGTGCTGTTGTGCCGCGACGCTCACGCTGTGGGCGCCGACGTAGAGGGTGTGCATGATCCGCATGCGGGCGGCGTCAAGGTCTGCGCGGATCCCGGGGTCCGTTGGGCCGATGTGGCCGCCTCGGCGGCCGATGAGGTCGGCTGCGCGGGTCAACGTCTCGGCTACGTGGAGCAGCCGCTCGTCGCTGGGGCCGTCGCCGGGCCATCCCCGCCGGACCTGGTTGCGGTGCATCGCCTGGCTCATCGACTCCAGCCGATGCATGGTGGTGCCGTCGATGGGGCTTGTGGTTCCTCGGAAGGACTGGGGAAGGGTGGCCCAGAGTTCGGAGGCGGACTGGACGACCTCGCCCCAGGTGCGCAGCATCGCCGGCGCATCCTGCCCGGTGACGTCCATCAGGCTCTGGCGGGTGGTGAAGTCGGCATCCAGAAGTAGCTCCCCGACGCTGCGATCGTCCTGCCGTTTCACGGCTTCGCCTCACGAACGAGGTCGCAGATGGCCACGACCAGCGGCGAGATCCCGGCCGTCTGGTCCAGGACCGGAATGCTGCGTGTCAGGTCCTCGGCGGAGCGCAGTAGCTGCCCGACGTCGTCCTGTGCTGGGGGGTGCCCCTCCAGGTCGGCGTCGGCCGGCAGCATGGCCACCACCTGGCATGAAGCGGTGTGGATCCCCAGACCCAGCAGATGCAGAGACGACCGGGGCCCCTCGGCCTCGGCTTGCGCCCAAACGAGGACCGCCGCGTGGCGGAGCAGCCGCGCGACCGCAGCCAGGGTGTCCCCCGCGTCCCTGTCGATCGTGTCGTTCGTCATCACGGGCCCAGCTCCTTGTCTCGTGTGGGTCTTCCTGCCCATCCAGCCATCCCGTCCGCCTAGGTGCCGGCCTCGGTCGACGGCTGTGGATAACTGGCCGCGGTATCGGAGGGTGGGCCCAGACTTGATATCGAAGCCCCTAAGGGCGATTCCGGCCTCTGGCGGCCACCAGTCGCCAAAATCGAGGCAATCGCACTAGTGGCTTCACCGAAAGAGGTGGAGGGCGATGACACGTTCACCGGGGATGTCGCACGCGCTGGCCCGTTCGCCGGGCCTAGTCGTGAGCACCGTGCTGACCTGCATGGTCGGTGCCCTGCTCCCGCCGTTGCCAGGCTTGACGCTCTTCGTCGGGGGCCTGGCCCTGATGGTCTTGCTGTGCGCGGGAGGCCTGGAGCGGCCTGCCGTCCGGCTGCTGGGCCGTGCTCGGGTCTTTAGCGAGGCAGAGGCTGTTGCGCTGGCGCCGGCGATCGCGCTGCTTTGCCAGAAGGGCATCGGCCCGCCTGTGGTCGAGCTCTACGCCCGCGATGGTGAGGTGGGGATCAGCGCCGGCGCAGCAGGTCGGCACAGCGTCGTGGTCTCTTCCGGGCTCCTACAGGCCGCCCAGTTGGATCAGCTGCCGGCCGACCAGGCGGCTGGCGTGATCGCTGCGGCGGTCGGACGGATTCGCCTAGGCCAGACGAGCTTCGACGTCGCAGCTGAGGTCTGGACGATTCCGTGGCAGCTGGTGCGTGCCGTCTGCCTGGCGATCGCAAAGACGATCGGTCTGTTGCCGCTGACCCAATTCGCCTGGAGGATCCGGTTCGTGGTGGCCGCGGTCGCGGTGACGCAGTCGGTGCCCGACGGTCGGATCGCTGGCGGCGTGGTGGTGGCCGTGTTCATCGCTCTGAAATACGTGGCCCCACGGTGGCAGCCCCAGTGGGACATGCGCTCACAGGACGACTCCGATCGGTTCGTGGCCGACCACGACCTCGGGGACGCGCTCGGCCGGTTCCTTCGCCGGTGCCCGCCCGAGCCGCGGACGCTCGAACGCATCCACCACCTGACCGGTCCCGTCGTCCGCCCGTCTCTCGCTCGAGTGGACATTCGCCCGACATCAAGGGGTCAGGGATGACCTTCGAGTCTGTGCCGCGAGCCACACAGCGCCTCGGCCTGCATCGACACGAGTGCCCAGTGGCCACCGCAGTGGCGGTCCTGCTGCTGCGAGCACAGATGAAGTGTCGAGCAGGTGCGCCCCAGCAATCGGCAGAAGTTGTCGACTGGCCCGGTAGCCGTGCGGCCCGTATAGCGAGTCGTCGTAGGCGCCCAGGCCTCGGCCTGTTCGTAGTCCGGTCCCGCTTGGCGCCTTCTTCCGCGAGCACTGGTCGTACCGCTCGTCATCCGTTGGACGGTCGCTGAGCCCGGCCGTTCGACGGGATGTCCGGAGCGTGAATTGCCTTCGGCACTCTCGGGCGGTCTCCTGTACTCATCACATGATTCGTCTTGCTTCGGTTGTGTGCCACCTGAGTCTTGCACCACTTGCGACACATCCACTGAGCCAGCGGTGATCACGCCGCCGCACGCGGGATTGTCGGTAGAAACGCATAGCCTCGACATCCGATCACATCGAACGGCGCGTCCCGTCGCCAGGGGCTCACCTGCGATAACGTCGCGGTGTCCTGCTTTGATCTCGGCGAAGTTGTGAGGGGGTGCAAGGTGTTCAACGTTCCTGAGACTGTGCTGCTCAGCGGCGTCACCACGGCCCAGTTGTCGTACTGGCGCAAGCGGCACGGTGAACAGCCACCGGTGCTAGAACCCTCGCTTCGGCACGGGCGGCGGATCTACTACTCGTTCGAGGACGTCGTGGCTTTACGTTCGTTCGCACACCTTCGTGCAGCCGTAAGCCTGCCCAAGGTTCGGCAGGCGGTGCGTTATTTGCTTAGCCAGTACCCGGACACTCACCTGTCCGAGCACAAACTGTTGAGCGCCAAGCATCTGCGCACCGTCGTGCATCTGACCGCCGACGGCGAGTACGTAGACCTAGTCGAACGGCCCGGTCAGGAAGGCATCCACGTCGTGATGCAGGAGATCTACGACCCGTTCAAACTCTCAAACGGCCGTAAGGTGCCAGCCCTGACGAACCCGACGGCGGGTATTGCGATCGACCCCGAGGTCCGTAGCGGGCAGCCGTGTATCGACGGCACCCGGGTGCCATACGCCGTCATCGCAGGGCTCACCCAGGACGGACTGGACGCCCGACGGATCGCAGCCCTCTACCCCGGCGTGACGTCGACCGGAGTGAAAGGCGCGATGGCGTTTGCTAAGCAGGTCGCCGAGGCGTCGTGAAGATACTGATCGACGAAGACGTTGCTGAACCCTTCGTTGCCATGCTGGTCCACCTCCTCCCTGCTCACGAGATCACCAGCGTCCGTGCGTGCGGGTGGAGCGGAAAGAAGGATGTCCCGCTGTACGGCGACGCCGCGCACCGGGGATTCAACGTGCTGGTGTCTGCTAACCATCACCAACTCTTGATTCCAGACGAGGTGAGGGCGATCCGCAAGAGCAAGATGCACGTCGTTCACTACGAGCAGGCCGACGGAATTTCAGGGCTGGGACGCACCGCGGGCGGATTGCTCGCGGCCATCGTGCCTGTCATTGCCGAGCTTGACTCCGCGCGCAGCCAACTTCTCGTACGAATCCCCTGCATCTCCGCGCGGAAGAGGCACGAGTTCACCGACCCCCGAAAGAACCCGCCCGCGTACTGGACGTAGGTTCGAGACGTCCGCCCATTCGGTCGAGTTCCCGAGCCGAACCGGCTGACAAGTCAGTACGATCCTCCGTCACCGGACCTCGGACAGGCGCCCTATCTGCGCTCAATCTAAGCCTTGCGGCGTCGCTTCACGGGAGCAGACTTCATGAGCTGTCCCTGCATCTCTTCGTAAGCTGGGAAGAGTATCCGCATCCTATCTGTCACGGTTGACGGACGCCCATGTGCCGTAAACGCACGGTCCACCGCCAGATCAACCGCTTTGTGAGCGGAAAGGATGTCGTTGGGTACCGCCAAAGGGTTGTACAGATCAGCCAACGAAGTTTGTGAGTGGTTCGCCCGCGCGACAATCAAGCTATTTCCCGCTTCGATGATGCGGCCCTTCTGCTCGTCGCTAAGCCATGGCAACGGGAATGTGTTGTAGACCATCGGTCCGGAGAAGCGAAGATCGCTTTTGATCCGTCCACCAATGGTGCGCAACCAGGCCGTGAACATCGCCGAGGACAGGATCGGGAATACGAACCCATCGGGGTCCACCACTGTGAACAGGGCGTCTGATGCGATGACATGCGGAGACTCGTAGGCGACAGTGAACCATTCACGAGTCTGGGACACGTGCCTGGGGATAGCAATGTAGGGCACGGTCGGCTGGGGGATGCGGAAGAACCGCCAAGGGCGCGACGCTTGCTTCCTTGTGTCTGCAGCGGTGCTGTCCTCACGGAACTTCTTGACGCCCGCCAATCGTTTTCGTAGCCATTCTGAGTGGTTCAGAGCGTCGGGGTCTGGTCCCTCCATCCAGATGCAGAACCGCTGCTCATTGTGCAAGAGGTTGTGGGCACCAACGAATGGCCTGAGGTGCTTGTTGGCAGCATCGTCGAGTGGTGGCATGTCCTCCGGCTTCTGCACCAGGAGGTATTCGCCATCGCTCGGCTTGTTGCCATATTGGACCGGAGGAAGGGACTGTGAGATTGGTGTGGTCGCCGATTCCACAAGGATGTCGGGGGCATCCAAGAGGTAAGGGTTAATATGACTGACGACTTCCATCACAGGCTCGGCCTTGAGGGTCGGGAAGTCATAGATGACGCGTCTCGACGATCCTCTCGCGGAGAAGCCAACGATGACCACGTGCACGATGGCTTTGCCCTTGGCTTCGGACGTCCACGCAAAGGTCCGATACGCGAAGTCGATCTGTATGTTCTTGGCGAGCATGGTGCGCCAGACGCGGGCTACCTGTTCGCCCTGGGTAATTGAGTTGGTTGATACAAACGCTGCCTGCATCTCCGAACTGCCGATGTAGTCGGCGGCCAGTCGATACCAGGCGGTCACGTAGTCCAGCCATCGGGAGAATCCTTGCTGCCCCCATACAAGTTTCAGGTCCGCCGTCTGGTCGGTCTTACGGGTTTTCTGTCCAGCGAACGGCGGGTTCCCGAACAAGTAGTCGCACTCGTCTGCAGGAAGGAGCGTGTTCCAGTTGAACTGAAGAGCGTTACCCTCGTGGATGTGGGGCGACGCCGGGATCGGGAAGCGCATAAATTGCTCTCCAAACTCCACGGACACCCGACGGTTCTCGAGATGGTCCATCAAGTAGAGCGCCGTTCGAGCGATGCGAGCAGGAAACTCTTCAATTTCGATGCCGTAGAAGTGGTCCACTCGGACTTTGCAGAGCAGCTCGAGACTGACGGCCATCTGACCCGTGCGTTTCTCCTTCTCAGCGAGTCGGCGGAGGGTCTTGGTCTCTAGCCGTCGAATCTCGCGGTAGGCAATCACCAGGAAGTTGCCGCAGCCACAGGCGGGATCAAAGAATTTGAGACCAGCGAGTTTGTCGTGGAAGGACTGCAGTTTGCGTGCGGATGTTGCGGCAGCGAGCTCTGCTTCCAGATCCTCTAAGAAGAGCGGTCGGATGGTCCGGAGGATGTCTCTCGGAGGTGTAGTGCGCCCCAAGCTGTCGGCGTGCCTTCTTGGTCATGACGTTCTGAAAGAGAGAGCCGAATATGGCTGGCGAGATAATTGACCAGTCGAAGGTGCAGGCCTTCAATATGGATCTTCGAAGTTCCGGGCTTCCAGTGACACCCCAGAGGTCGTCGGCGAAGAGATCTCCGTTGATGTGGGTGAACTGATCTAGGTCCTCGTCGAGATTGCCGGGTCTGTCCTCAGGTGATGTGTTCAGCACCCGGAAGACCCGGGAAATCACGTCACCGAGATCGTGGCCGTCTGGAGCGCTGTGCAGCGCCAGGTACGTATGGAATGCTCCTCTGTCGTCCCAGACCCCGGCGTCGTCAGCGAAGAGGCAGAACAACATGCGGGTCACCCACTCGCGAGCATCTGTTGTGGGATATCCCGAGTCGATGAGTGCGTCGTACACATCCGCTAAGAGCTGGGTCGCGGAGAGGTTTGCGGCGACTTCATCGCCGTAGTCGCGATGCTCAACCTGATAGCCGGCCAGCCACCAGAACAACTCGAGGTGGTCTGGTAGTTCCTGAAGTGTGAACCGTCCAGAGTTGCCGGTTTCCAGGTTTGTCCACTCAAAGTTGGCGAAGTCTGAGACGACCAGTAACCAAGGGTGCTCCGCAGGCGGGAGAGCTGGCAGGTAGTCGATCAGCTGCCCCATCGCCCTGACCAGGCTTGCTCCCGTGCCTTTGTGCTCCACGGCCATCTGCCCAGGCACGAGGAGATCAATCCACCCGATACGTCCAGTGGACGCGCGTTTGGTCAGCTGCTCGTAGTTGCCGACCTGTCGAACTTCAACTCCGAAGACGTGGAAGAACGCTTGCCAGAACAACTGCTTGTCCCGCTGCTCGGAGGTCACACCCGCCCAGTCCCGAGCGAACGCAATCGCCCGCCGTCGGATCTCCGCCTTCTCGAGGGTAACGAGCCCGTTCCGGTCGGTTGCGCCGCTTTCACTCCGTGTCGTGGTCACGCGCCGACCCTACCGACAGCCAGGCAAGGCCTCGACGCGGTCGACATTTCACCCAGTCATCGGTGCGCCAGCAGCCCGACCAACCTGCTCGTTTCTGTCCCGCACAAATGCGAGACGGGCACGTTCGGCTTACCCACATCCTGGCTCCGAAGCTTCCTCAGGAACGGCTATGGGTTGCTGGGGACCGGGTCGAGCTCCCATCCGCTCCTGCCACCTGGTCAGGACACGGCGGCGCCCCAGCGGCCTCCCGTGCCAGCCCTTCCGCCGTGCCAGCCGCCCAGTTCTTGTCTTCCGTAGGCTCACGCACCTCGCCGTGCTCGGCCAGGCGACGCAACCGCGTCGCCTCACGCGTGGTGATCTCATTCCCACACCACTCGACGGCCTCACGCACCGAAAGCCCTTCATCCTCGGTCATGTCGCGCAATGCGTACCCAGCCCGCCGGTCAGTGTCGGCCACCGCCGCTTCTCGCTCGCGCACGGCGACCAGCACGCGGACAGCCAGATCCTCGAGCCGCTTCTCGCGCTCGGCCCGCTCTCGCCGCCTCTTGGACTGCGCATCCAGCGCCGCCCGCCGAGCGTCCTGCCTGATCGACTGCTGACCCATCACGTCACCCTTTCCTCGTCCCGATCCCAGAACTCCTGACATAGGTGGCTCGCGGTTTGACCATGGTTGTTGTCTCGCAACGGTCTCCGCGCCTCCCGGACGCTCGAGGTGCAGCGGCATGTGAGAAGGATGCTGTGAGCTCGGGGCGATGAACTCACTGCCCGCGTCCGCATTCACGCCGCGTTTTCTCAGCCCGCAAGCCGTTGACCTGCGGCGATGCAATCCGGCCCAGCCAGAGCAGCGGTGTTCGCGGCCTGTTGCGATTGCGTGAATCTTCTCACCATGTCGGGAGTTCTGGGTCCAGGACCTATGGATACCACTGCGAGCTCAGGCGATAAGTCCGACTACGCCTCGCACACCGACCGCGCCAAGCCCACTGACTGACCGCTTGAATTCTGGCGCACCGATGACTGTGATCAGGGATGGACGGTCTCCCGGAGCTGACCGTAAGCGCTCCTCACACGTTCCCCCGCGGCCGGGTCGCCCAGAGGGCGCACAGCCGACGTGTCTGCGGACCAGTGGGGCAAGTCCGGCTTACCAGCTCTGGTATCTAATGCCCAGGCAGCTTGACGGGCGGCGCCGATCGCCACGTACTCGAAAGGCGCCGGCACCGTCACGGGTGCGCCGAAGATACTCGGGGCGATCTCCTGCACAGCCAGGGATCGAGCGGCGCCGCCGATGAGGAGCACCCGCCGAGTCTTCAGTCCTTGCGCCCTCAGGGCGTCCATCCCATCAGCGAGACCGCACAGCATCCCTTCCACAGCCGCACGCGCGAGGTTCTGCGGTGTGGCGTTGGCGCGGGTGAGCCCACCCAGGGTGCCGGTGGCGTCGGGAAGGTCAGGGGTGCGTTCGCCGTCGAGGTAGGGCAGCAGGACGAGACCGCCGGCGCCCGGCTCGGCGCTCATCGCCAGGCGGTCCAGCCCGACCAGATCGGTCCCCGTCATCGCGGCGGCAGCCGTAAGCACCCTGGCCGCGTTGAGTGTGCAGACCAGGGGCAGGAAACGCCCCGTGGCGTCGGCGAATCCTGCAACGACTCCAGTCGCATCCGTCGTCGGAGCGGTATGGACGCCGAAGACTGTGCCGCTGGTCCCCAGCGAGACCACGACATCCCCGGCTTCCAGTCCGAGCCCGAGTGCGGCACCCATGTTGTCGCCCGTACCGGCGGCCACGAGCATCCCGCCAGTAGTCTCACCCGCAGCCTCGCTGGGACCAAGAACACGTGGTGTTCCGAGCAGCCGGCCGAACGCCAGCTCTATCAGGTCGGTGCGGTATTGCCCGCTCAGCGGCGACCAGTATCCGGTACCCGAGGCGTCGCCGCGATCCGTGACCGCCGCGCCAGGTTGAATCGCGCCGCCCCCGAGAATGCGCGTGGTGAGCCAGTCATGTGGCAACAACACCTCCCGGACCCGGTTCGCGAGCGCGGGCTCGTGCTGCGCCAGCCAGCGAAGCTTGGTGACGGTGAAAGCGGCCAGTGGTACTGATCCAACGGCGTTCGCCCAAGCCGCGGGGCCGCCGAGCTCGGCGACCAGGTCGCGCGCCGCGGACGCAGAGCGCGTGTCGTTCCACAACAACGCCGGTCGGACGACCTCGCCCGCGTCGTCCAGGGTGACCATCCCGTGCTGTTGACCTCCTACGGCGATGGCCTGAACCTGCTCGAGCAGCCCACTGGCAGTCGCCTGCGTGAACGCTTGCCACCACAGGTCCGGATGGATCTCGGTGCCGCCCGGATGGCTGGCCGACCCCTGGCGGAGCACCTCACCAGTGTCGGCATCGCAGACCACCACCTTGGTGGACTGGGTCGAGGAGTCCACTCCGGCGACCAGCGTCCGTCGACCAGCTGACATTGACAAGTCCTCTCCCCTCAAGCCTGGTTCTCCGTCATGGCCTGCAATGCCTGCAGCGTGCCAAGGGCACCCAGGCTGTGCAGCGAGTCAAGGGCCGAGCGGTAGGCGAGGGCGAACCGTTCGTTGTCGACGAGGTCACCAAAGAGGTCACGGTCAGAGATGAAGATCAGGGGTTCCTCGCGCTGGCCCCGAGCTCTGGCGATCAGCTGGTCTCGGAGCCTGTCGACGACCTCTATCGGTTGGCCCTGCTCGTCTTGGCCCTCGGCATACCGTGCCCAGGCGGCAACCACCAAGGCTGACCGCGCGATCTCACCGCCGGTGGCGAGCTGTTCCCGGATGACCGGAAGCAGCCACTTGGGGATTCGATCGGAGCTCTCCGCGCACAGACGTGCCAAGGTGTCACGGATCTCCGGGTTGGCAAAGCGCTCGATGAGCTGAAGCTTGTACTGCTGCAGATCCACGCCAGGAACCGGAGCCAACGTGGGGGTCGCTTCGTGATCCATATAGCCGAGAAGGAAACTCGTGAAGACAGGGTCCTGGCAGACTTCATGCGCGTACCGGTAGCCCGCGAGGTATCCCAGGTAGCACAGCGCCTGATGGCTGGCGTTGAGCAGGCGTAGCTTCATCAGCTCGTAGGGCTCGACATCGTGGACCATCTGGACGCCGACGTCCTGGAAGGACGGACGACCAGAACTGAAGCTGTCCTCCAACGCCCATTGCATGAACGGCTCACAGACGACGGGCCAAGCATCCTCGACACCGAACCGCTCGGCGAGCAGGGCCCTGTCAGCTTCGGTCGTGACCGGGGTGATCCGGTCGACCATCGAGTTCGGGAAGCTGACCTCCCTCTCCAGCCAGTCCGCGAGCTCGGGGTCCTTCAGACGTGCGAACGCACTGATCATCTTGAGTGCGACCTCACCGTTGCCCGGGATGTTGTCGCACGACATCACCGTGAACGGGGGGACGCCGCGCGCCCTGCGGCGTGACAGCGCCTCAGTGATGAAACCGAAAGCGGTGCTGGGAGTGGAGCCCGCCCGAAGGTCCTGCCGAATGCCCGGGTCGTCGGCGTCGAACTCTCCGGTGATCTGGTTCACGAGGTACCCCCCCTCGGTGATGGTCAGGGAGACGATCCGTATGCCCGGATCGGCCATCAGCTCAAGGACGGCCTCGGGGTCGTCGGGGGCGAACAGGTACGCGATGATCGAGCCGACAACCCGAGGATGCAGCGATCCGTCCGGATGCTTGACGACCAACGTGTACAGGCAGTCCTGAGCGGTCATGACCTCGTGCATGCGGCGGTCCTGCGCAAGCAGCCCGACCCCGGTGACCCCCCAGTCAAGGGCCTTGCCCTCGTTCATCAGCTGGTCGAGATACGCGGCCTCATGAGCGCGGTGGAAACCGCCCACTCCGATGTGCACGATTCCCGTGCGGACCCGTGTGCGGTCATAGGTCGGCGTCGGCAAGCTGGCGTCGAAGCTGGCAAGCGCATCCGCATTCAGTGCTCTCATGGTCTCTTCCTAGGGGTGAGAGCCGGTGGCTGAACGCCCTGCGAACCGACGCGGCGACGTCTAACGCCGTGCAGGCACATCCTGACCCCCAGCTCCTGACAACTGCTTCTCCTCGTCCAACCGGACTGCCAAACCCCGCCGATGTCGCATCACAGAGCCAACCTCGGAGCCTTTGCGTTTGCAGCCGTGAGCGGCGGTGCGCACCTAACGCTTTCGAACGGTGCCCATGGTTGTGTCCCTACTACTATTTGTGGGTCAAACAACTCCTTCCAACTCCTCAGGAGCGCCCGCATCGCATCAGACGACCCTGCTTTCGCCGTCATTTCTGCGGATAGACGACGGCCTTGACAGCAGTCTTGTCGTCACGGCTGGAGACAAGTGCAGCTTCGGCCTCGTCCAAGCGATAGCGGCCGGTAACCAGTCGGTCCAAGCTGATTCGTCCTGACGCTACCAAGGAAATTGCGGTTGGCCACGTGTTGGCGTAGCGGAACGTACCCGTCACAACGATCTCACGCTGCTGGACAACAGCCAGAGGCAGCCGAATCTCGTCACCTCCCATTCCAACGAGGACAGCCCGGCCAGCCGGTGCAAGCTTGCTAATCGCCTCCCCGATCGCCGGCGGGTGCCCAGAACACTCGATCAGAACATCAGGTGCCATATCCAATTCACCGAGACCACCCTCGCCAGCATCGATGACCGCGGTCGCTCCCAGTTCTTTGGCCAAGGCAAGCCGAACCGGGTTAATATCAGAGACTACGACCTCCGTTGCTCCACTGGCAAGTGCACATTGCATGCTAATCAAGCCTATGGCACCGGCGCCCGTAATCAGTACCCGCGACCCAGGCGCCACCGCGCCCTTTCGGCAAGACCAAACCCCGACCGATAGAGGTTCTAACAAAGCCGCACCTTCGTCGCTGATGTTGGAAGGAACAACATGGGCGAACGACTCATGAACGGTTACGTACTCAGCAAATGCGCCATCGATCGGCGGCGTTGCGAAAAAACGCATGCTTGGGCAGAGATTATAGCGACCCGAAAGACATTGTGGACACGTCATATCTGGTACGCCCGGCTCAATCGACACGCGTTCGCCAACCCGACCTTCGCTGACACCGTGCCCGACTCCTACGATGACACCAGAAGCCTCGTGGCCCAAGACAAGTGGCGACTCCACCACGAAATTCCCTATGCGGCCGTGCTCGTAGTAATGAGTATCCGAACCACACACACCCACTGCCCGGACCTGCACAAGGACCTCTCGGTCCGCCGGTTTGGGCATAGGGCGATCCTCCAGGACGATGTCCCTCGGACCACGCAGAACAACTGTTCTCATCGGGTCACCTCAAACCTTTCGTGGTTGCACTTCAGCGATCTCCAATGCGGTTCTCCCCACCCACCAAGCGGACGTTTCCGGCCAACCCAGCGAGCTTCGGCTGAACCTGTATCTTCCCTCCAACCCCATCCTTGAACTGTTGCAATGCCTTGGAATAGTCCTCCAGGGCAAAGCAGTGACTGATCATCACGCCCGCAGGGATGACCCCTGCGAGGAAGAGTTCCCCGGCCCGCTCATAGCTGTGCAATACTGCCCTCGAACCAACGATTCTGATCTCTCGACTAAATATCTTATACGGTTCAAAGCGCGCAACAGCGCTCTCACTTGAAACTCCGAACTGCTGGAATGTCCCGCCAGGCGCCACGCGCGCCAGACCGTCCTCTATCGCGGCCACGACACCCGTGCAGTCGATCACAACGTCCCATCCGCGCGGACGATCCAGTTCATCCGTGCTTGAAACTGCTGCGGTGCACGAGAGGAGACGCGCCGTTGCCAGCCGTGACGGATTAATGTCAACCATGCTTACGCTGGCCGCGCCACAACGCTTTGCGAGCTCCATCATCATGAGGCCCATGGTGCCCGCGCCATAGATGAGGAAATGGTCTCCCATCTGTGGCTGCAAAATGTCGAATCCTCTCACTGCGCACGAGAGGGGCTCAATCAACGCCGCCTCGGCTGCATCTACCCCCTTAGGCAACCGAAAACAGTTCGCTACCGGTGCCAGAGTGTAGTCAGCGGCAGCTCCAGCCGTCGTTACACCTATAGCATTGTAACGCTCACACAGATTACCGCGACCACGTCTACAGTAATAGCACTCGCCGCAGTACAGCGACGGATCTACCGCCACCACATCCCCGACCATCAGTTCCGACACCGACTTACGGACCGCTACCACTTCGCCTGCGAACTCATGCCCGGGCACGATCGGCAATGAAGGGGCGAACTCTCCATCAAGAATATGCAAATCGGTGCCGCAGATACCGCAACCTGCAACAGCCACATCCCGTGGCCCCGGAGTGGGATCAGGCAACGTAGTGATCTCCACTTGACCAGGCCTATAGATAACAGCGGCCTTCATCATCACTCCCAGCGCTTCCCAGGTATTCCAGTCTTTTCAAAAATATGTCGTCCGGTAAAGCTCTCTGCTAAGGCAGTGTCACGACCATCCCGAGACCCCATCTGTAAACGCTAGAACAGCGTATAGCCGCCATCTATGACAAGAATAGAGCCGGTCATAAAAGCCGAAGCGTCACTCGCCAGATAAACCATCGTCGCACCAAGTTCTGCCGGCACGCCGCATCTCTCCATCGGGGCGTCCTCAATCCAGTAGCGATGGAACCTGGGCTCGTCGACCTGAGCCATCTCTGTCTTCATGTAGCCGGGCGCCAACGCATTGACACGCACGCCATACGGCGCCCATTCTGCGGCCAACGACTTGGTCAGTTGATGAACGGCGGCCTTCGAAGAGTTATATGCCGGCTGCCACTGTGGCCGATTAACGATGAGAGCCGAGATGGACCCTACATTAACGATTACGCCGCTACGCCGTCCCACCATTTGCTCACCGATGATTTGGCAGCAGTTCCAAACACCGTCAAGATTGACCCGCATAACCTCGTTCCATTGCTCAGGGGTGACCTCCAAAGAGGGCCGATGGATGCACGCCCCAGCATTGTTGACCAGAACATCCACCGGCCCCAGTCGCGCCGTCACAGTCTCCAACATCCTGTACACATCTTCACGCTTTGTGACATCCAACGTCACCGCAATCGCATCAGGCCACACCGCCCTCACCTCAGCCAACGCGGCAGCCGACCTCTCGGAATCCCGTGCGGCGATGGCCACCCGAGCGCCGGCCTCGCCCAAAGCTCGAGCAAAAGCAAGCCCAAGTCCGCGGTTACCGCCGGTCACAACGGCGACTCGCCCGGTCAAGTCAAACGCATCCAAAACAGCCATTACCTTCTCGTCTCTGAAGAGAAACTATTCATCGTGTATGACCGAGAACGCCGCATCAAATACAGGTCGTCGCATTGGCTCCAAAGCTAGACATGGTTATCTCACTCTCCCGTCACCGCACCCAGCGTCAACCCGGTCACAAGCCAGCGTCGAACGGCCAGTCCCGCAATGACCATCGGCACAACAACAATGACGCCCACGGCAGTTAACTGACCCCAGTCAATTCCTGTCTGCGTGATCAGTTGCGTTGCAGCTATAGGGAGTGTTTGGGAAGATGTTCCAGAAAACGTCTGGGCAAATGAATAATCATTCCAAGAGAAGACCAGGCAGAGAATCCAAGTCGTCACGAGCCCAGCCCTCGTCAACGGCAAGGAGATCCGCCAAAATGCGGCCCATCTTGAGCATCCATCAACCCGGGCTGCTTCCTCAAGCGAACCTGGAAGGCTATCAAAGAAAGCCGCCATGATCCAAATTGCAAAAGGAAGATTGAAAGTCAAGTAGGCAACTACCAAACCCGAGAGCGAGTCGAGGAGACCCAGTCGCCGAAAGATAAGAAAAAGCGGCAAGAGAACCGCAGCAATCGGCGCCATCCGCGTCGAGATTATCCAGAATGCCAAGTGCCGCTTTCCGCGCATTGTAGATCGCGAAAGCCCGTAACCTCCTAAAGCACCGAGCGCCGTGGCGATCAGCGACGACACGCCCGCCGCTACAAGGCTGTTCACGAAGTAGCGATCCACGTGGTTGCCATTCGTGAAAAGCCCTCTGTAGTGTTCAAGCGTAGGACGGAAAAAGAATACCGGATCATGGCTCATTATGTCGTTCGTCGGCTTGATGGAACTCAAAGCCATCCAGACGAGCGGGACGGCGGTAAAGAGAACCACGAGAACCGTCAATATTTGAAGGACAACTGAAGCAAAACGACTACGGCGAGCTATCACTGCGCCGCCCCCTTCTTCTTCTCCAGCAGGGCAACAAAGAGATTCGCCACGATTATGCTAAACAACAGCATAGTGAGCCCGATTGCAGCAGCGTATCCTAGGTCAAAGAACCGGAAAGCGATCTCGTAGAGACGAAGCGGGATAATCTTCGTTGTATCTGCTGGTCCGCCGTTCGTCGTGATCCAGATGATGTCAAAGAACCGGATCGCGTCCATTGCACGTATCAATAGGGCGACGAGGAGCACTCCTGATATTGAAGGAATGACCACGTACCACAGGCGTTTAAAATAGCCTGCACCGTCCAACGACGCTGCTTCAATCAAAGGCTGGGGAACCGCAGACAGTCCGGCAAGAGTAATCAGCATGATGAGAGGCGTCCACTCCCAGACGTCGATGGCCACAACAGCTGCAAGTGCCGTTCTTGGGCTTCCAAGGACGTTGTTGTCAATACCGACAAACCTTAGCAGCCAACTATACAGACCGAAACTTGAATCCGTAAGGAAACGTCCCAACAAACCAACTATAACAGGTGCCACAAACATCGGCATTAGCAATATAGAGACCAAAATGTTACGGCCAAATAAACGCTCATGTACGAGGATCGCTATCCCAACACCTAGCAACATCTCTATCCCCACGGTGGCGACGAAATAGAAAGCGCTAATTTTCCAACTCGCCCACACCGCGGGGTCACTGAACATCTTGGACCAGTTGTCCCCGCCAACTCCCGTTAGGCTTACTCCACCGATGAGCGTGACTTTGCTCACGCTCATCCATATCAGATAGCCGAATGGGATCAAAGATAATACCGCTAGCGGAACGATCGCGGGTAGCATCATCCGCAGTTCGAATGACGGTATCCAGCGACTCTTCTTTCGGCGCGTGGATAGGGAGGAGGTGCCTCCTTTCGACGGCCCGCCCAGCGGATATTTGCGATTCCTTGTGGCCGAGGTCACGACATCGTCGCTATGCACCGACAATTTTGTCGATCTGCTGTTTTGCCGACTTCATCGCCGTTGAGGGTGACTGCTGACCGGCCAGCATCTTCGACAGCTCCGTGAACACTACCGTGTCCACTTGGTTCCACTGCGGAATCTTGGGCCGCAGGTAGGCGTTCTCCGGCTTCCAAGCCTCTCTCGCAGCGCCTGTCGCAAGAAGATTGGGCATCGTCGATGGCCACTTGCTGTTCTGAACGACTTCCGGCATCTCGTAGACCGAAGTCCTTGTGGGAGTCCCTCCACCGACCTTGGACTTGAGGTCCGCAACTTGAGTCTCGGCCGATGTGGCCCAAAGAAGGAACAGCCACGCTGCCTTCTGCTGCTTCTCCGAGGCGTTTGCGTTGATGGAGACTCCGGTGCCTCCGAAGATACTTGCACTCCGCTTCGGGCCTTTCGGCAGTCGGAAGAAACCAACGTTTTCGCCAAACTTGGCGACATCCCCCGATGCATACTCGTGCCAGTTAGGGACCATCACCATCTGAGCTGCTTGGAACCCCGCGTCCGCCCCATTCCAGTCCCATGTCGTAGATCCAGGATTCGCGATGGAAAGCAACTTGTTGTAGAACTCAGCAGCCTGGATCGCCTCCGGGGAATCTAGCATACATTTGCCCGGAGTCGTTGAACCGATTCCGCCAACCTTTGTATCGTCAGCGAAGTAACCTCCACCATAAGATGTCAAAATGTTGGAGAAGTCACACATCAGCGAGTCGTGCTGCTTAGCTTGATGGCCGGTGCCGTACGGGATACCCGTCTTAGCTTTGTTATCATTAAACCACTTCGCAATCTGGTAATACTGTTCCCACGTGGTGTTGTCAGAAGGAGTTGGGTCGAACCCAAGCGCTTGCGACATTTGGCCCTTGAATTTTGCAAAGACATCTTTGCGGTAGATCCAGATCATTGTGGGGCAATCGTACGGCAATGCGTACAACTTGGTTTCATCCAAGAATCTGCCGGTCGTCAGAAGCTGTGACGGAATGAAGTCTTCAATCCCTCCAGGGATTGGCGGAAGAGACTTGTCCTTCGCGAACACATTCAGGTCGACGAGTCCCTTGTAGTATGGCGCGAGTACTTGGTAGGGATCCGCGTAGATGACGTCGTATGACGCCCCACCCGATCCAAAGTCCAGAGCAACCTTCTGCACGAGTGCGGCAAGCTCCATCTGCTGGATCTTGACGGTCATCCCGGTTTTCTGAGTAAAGGCCGCAGAATCGGCAGCAATAGCTGCACTGGGGGCAGTATTCTCAGAGATGAAATTCAGAGTAGTTCCCTGGAACTGCTTCCAGTCTGGAGCTCCTCCACTAACGGTTGCACCGGAGGTTCCGCCCGTCTTTGTTCCTGAGCTGCTGCAAGACGCCAAGAGACCGGGAAGTACTAACGCCGAGGTGGCCAGCAGTGTGCCCCGCAACGCGTCCCGTCTGGTTATGCCGCCAAACTGACTGCCATCTAGATTAACCATGCTCTTCCTCTCAGAATCCAATTAAGTAGTAATCTTGCCCTAATTCGGAAAACTTGTGGATCAGATAACTCCGGACTCCCTCCCCTGACAGGAGAGGAGGCCAGGCGATGCGTGTTGCGCGGGGCCAACAATGGTTCAGATCGTGTCACTCGCTCATATGAGCAGTACTCTTGCTTCTGATACGTCATTTAACCGAAGGGCAAGTACGTTGTCAATAGGGCGCGTTGACTCATCAAGAATGCGCGCGTAGGTGGGTTCGTTGACTCATCAAGGAATGCGCGCGTAGAGCGCGCCTGCCGGTCTGGAGCACGGGCTGCCGGTAGGTCTCGGTGATGGGACTGAC
>Ga0097691_1001428_pt1 | contig 17650 bp, 24 predicted proteins | sample NGESurdeep072012_8_FD_72858 | JGI IMG/M metagenome (GOLD analysis project Ga0097691, IMG submission 72858) | Arctic peat soil microbial communities from Barrow, Alaska - NGEE Surface sample 210-1 deep-072012 | ecosystem: Environmental > Terrestrial > Soil > Wetlands > Peat ... | reverse complement strand
TTCGGCTCGATCGTCAACAACCGCGGCGCGGGTCCGGTCGTGATCGCAGCATTGCTCGGCTTCGCAATCTCAAAACACGCGTCAAACGACCAAACTTAAAGCGTCGCGAACACGCGATGCACGCAATCATGAGGCCTTCAGCCGGGCTCAAATCCGCGGAGTCATAAACGAATGAAGCCAATAGTAATCGTCGGTGTGATTATCGCCCTGCTCGGGGTGTTGGGCCTCGCGATACCGGAGTTCACGACCAATCAGACCACCAACGTCGTGACACTTGGTGACTTGAAGATCCAGGCCAACGAGCCGACTTCGCACAGCGTGCCGCCAATTGTGAGCGGCGCGGCGATTATCATCGGCCTGGTACTGGCCGGCAGCGGCCTCTATCAGAAATCCGGATAGCGCGACCGCGCCCAAAGTCGTCAACCAGTAATCTTCCCCTTCCGGCGTTGAACATCGATTCGAGTCGCGGCTATGTAGTTGCTGTATGCGGGGATTCAGCAGCAAGCTCCGTGGATGGGTGGCAGCGGGCCTCCTGGTCGTATCCACGGCGATGATCGCGGCCCTGGCGACGGCGCAAAAGGCACAAAGCACGGACCTGACGACGCCTTCCTTTCTAGTTGCCACCCGCGATCTGCAGGATCCGCTTTTTCAGCACGCCGTAATCCTGATGATCCCGTCCACAGAGCCGCAGCTGCTTGCCGGCGTCATAATAAACAGTCCGGCCAAAGCGCGGGTTCGGGATATGTTCCCGCAAGCGCGCCAGCTCAAGAGCACGCAGGAAACGATGTACCTGGGCGGACCGGTGGAACCTGGCGAGGCGTCAGTGATCTTTCGCGCGTCGTCGGCGCCCGGCTCCGCAACGCGAATTTTCGGCGACGCTTACGTCGCGACCGGCCACGACGCAGTCGCCGGGGTCCTGAAGGACCCGCGGTTCGCCGATCTCCGCGTCATTTTAGGAAAGGCTCAGTGGTTGCGCGATCAGCTCTACAGCGAAGTTATGCGGGGCGCGTGGTACGTGGTCCCGGCCAAGTCCGACCTGGTTTTCAGCGATCCAAAGGATTTATGGTCCACCCTGGTGCAGGGCGGCGATCTTCAGGAAGCCGAAGCAGGGCAGGCGCCCGCGCTGAATTTGCCTCAATGGCGTTTCGATGCTACAAACTGACAGCGTCTAATCTCACCCAATTGATTGGCAAGGCGGTTGAACCCGCGCCGCGCAGAACTTCTCAAGGGGACAGCATCAATGGCACGTTTCAAGGAACGCAGTTTCGGTCACGTACTTCGTGAGCGCCGTCGACAGCTCGACCTGACCCAGGAAGAGGTCGCGCGCCGGATCAAGACTTCAACTCCGTACATCGGACACCTCGAATCGGGCAAACGCCACCCGTCGGACAAGATCGTAACGCGACTTGCCGAAGTACTCGCGCTCGATCGGCGGGAACTATTTTTTCTGGCCAATCCGCGCGCGCAGGCTCTCCTCAGCCCTGAGCCCGAGACCGACGCGAAGTCGGCTTGGGAAGATTTCCGCAAGGACGACCAGCTCAGGCGCATCCACAGCATCTCGGGCGACGAGATGGAAATGCTGTCGCGTGTGTCGCTTCTCGGCGACGTGCGATCGCCGCGCGACTTCATTTATATACTCAATACGGTTCGTCACGCAGTCGGCAGATAGGAAGCTCAGATCGTCCTTCGAAAGGCGTACCTCCGCGGTCACGCGCATCGCGCCCAACACGGCAATTGCGGCGCTGAGCAGACCGATCAGGGTTGCGGCGAGGAGCGCCTCGAAGGCCGCTATCGTCGCGAACCGGTCAGTCCCAGTGCGGTGCGCAGCTTGCCCTTGAGCAGGTGAATGAGTTTGTCTTCCCAGCAGACGTAGTTGTCGGGAACGTCGAGCACCACCACTTTCCCCGCGTGCACTTCGCCGAAGCGATCACGGATATGGCGGCGATGCGCCTCTTCCATGACGCAAATCACGTCGGCCTCCTCGACCAGCTCCAGGCTGACCGGATTGCTCGCCCACGGTTCCGTACCCGCCGATGTAACCCACATGGGAGCACACATTTCCGCCAGCACCATCGCGGCCGTCGGACTGCGATCCACATTACCGGTACAAACCACCAGCACCTTCTTCATGGCGATCGAAAGGCTACACCAACATGGTCGGCCCGGAAATCGGGAAGACTGCCTTTAACCCGCGTCGATCACACGCAGCCGCCTATCCAAATCACTCGTCCGATGATTTTCACGTTGGATACTACCATCGCTTCGTACTTCGGATTGTCGCTGCGCACCAGCAACTTCCCGTCCGGACGCCGCTGGATTCGCTTCACCGCAAGCCCGCTGTCATGGCGCAACAGATAGATCCCGTCCTGTCTGAAGCGCGGCTCCGCGAGATCGGCCAGTATCAAGTCCGAATCCTCGACCGTCGGCGCCATCGAATCCCCCACGACCTCAATCAAAATCAAGTCGCGCGACTCCGTGTTGAGCCGCTGCTTGACCCAGGCCGCGCGGAACGCGATCGAGTCCACCACTTGGTCGCTGCGAAGTATCCCGTCGCGCCCGCTCGAAAATCGAATCCGGTTGCGCGGCATGAAAATAAAGTCGCCGTGCTCAACTGCGCGCGTGATTGCCTGCGCACTCTGCGCCGCCTCCGCTCCCGTCGCCAGCCATTCCACCGACACCCGCCCCGCTCGCGCCAGCGCCACCAGGTTCGCCACGGTCGGGCATCCCCGCCCCTGTAACCATTTGTATATCGCGTTGTCCGATACCCCGACCGCCGTCGCCAGCGCCACCACCGAGCCGAAGGAATGGATCACCTGCGTCAGCCGGGCCCGAAATTCTGCGTCAACCACTGTAGTTGACATAAATCTCCTAGTGTGAAATAAAATTCATAAAGCGCATGATCCTGCCTCAAGCAAACCACTCGCAACTCAGACCCAAGCCCCCGCCCCCCCCAATGCGCGTTCGCTCTCCCGCGGTCGCCGCGCTATGCCTTCGCCTGCTCGCTCCCTACTACTTGCCACTGTTCGACCTTACCGCCTACACACTTTTAGCCTAGTTCGCGACTTCGCGCCCGCTGCGGCGATCACTTTTCTTTTCGGTTCGACCGCCCCGCCCGCTCAGTCCCCTGCGGTCCCTTCATCGTCACACTGTCCGATACCCCCCAACTCGCGCGGAGGATTTATGGAACCCGCGGCCTCTCTCGTTCCTATTACCTTTTCTAATCGTGCCGCTGCTTGTCTGTGGTGTCACGCGGCCACCGCCCGCGCCGACGTAATTCGCAACCACGGCCTGTGCCAAAGCTGCGCCCAGGAGAACGGCGAGATCAGTTGGCGGCTGGTTTACGACCGCGATCGTAATATCGGCGCGATTCCTTCCAATCTTCGCGACGCGTACGGCTTATGAACGCCGTCCCCAGCCGGAGGCCCGCGCTCAACCGCGCCCCGTTGCCTACCCCGCGTTTCAATCCTTTCGCGGCCGTCGCCCGGACCTCGCTTTTCGATCAGGTCGGCCATTCGATCGGTGACGACGCCGCCGACAAGCTGATCGAGGATTTCGGCGGCCGCCGCTTGTACATCCCGGTAGCTCCCGCGCCCGGCGACCTGGTCACGCGCTCGATTGGGCTGCCGGCGGCGATGGCGATGGCGCGCGTGTTTGGTGGCGACCGCCTGTTGATTCCGGCCACCAGCGATCATGCGCACCGGCGCGTGCGAATTGTCGCGATGCGGGCCGAGCACGTCAGCATCTCGCGCATCGCGCACGAACTCCGATGCACGGAGCGATACGTGTACAAGGTGCTCGCGTTCAATCGCGCTCCCGAAACCCCGGCCGCCGAGTCAGCCGCGCCAACGTCCGCGCCGATCGCCGAGCGATTGAAACGTGGACCCATCAATCAGCGTTCCTGACGCATACAGCCCCGAATTTTTGATCGCCGTCGAACGCGTGCTCGCCAACGAGGGTGGTTATTCGTCGAATCCGGACGACCCCGGCGGCGCCACCAACTTCGGAATCTCAGCGCGCTCCCATCCCGGACTCGCCGTCGTGGCCCTCACCCGCAACGCGGCGGTGGAAATCTACTGGCGTGAATGGTGGTTGCGATTCGGATTTGCCCAGTTGCCCGCCGCGGCCGCGGCCAAGACCTTCGATCTCGCCGTCAACATGGGTGCCGGCCATGCGATCGAATGTCTTCAGCGTGCGATCCGCGCGTGCGGCCGGCTCGTCACCGAGGACGGCGTGATAGGCGCCGCCACCGCGGCCCAAGCCGCGCGCGCCGACCCGGTCGCCCTGATGGCGGCGTTGCGCAGCGAGCTGGCGGCGCATTACCGGCTGGTGGCGGCGAATCAGGGGGCGTCCGGCAACAGGTTTCTCAAAGGATGGCTCACGCGGGCGTATTCGTGACGCACGCCCGATGCGGAGCCACGCCGTGCGCGAGTTATGAGGTTTCTCAGGTGACTAAAAAGGCATTTTGGAAATCGAAGGCGTTCTACGGAGGCGTCAGCGGGATCGTTCTGATCGTCGGCGATATGGTCTCCAACGGCGTGAGTATCGGCAATATTTCCGCGCTGGCGGCAACCGCGTTCGCGCTGTATGGCCGAATCGTCGCGACAGCGCCGCTCGGGATCAGCGATCAGTCGGAGGCCGACGTCGAGCAAGCAAAAGCGGACGTGCGCAAGAGCACGGCAAAGGTGGATGCAGACCACGGCAACTAGACCGCTACGCGCGCCCGTAGGCACGGGAGGCCAGTGTTTTAATACTGCGCTGCCGTCGCCACGGCCGCAGCGCGGCTTTTGCTCTCACGCGCGAAAAGAGAACCGCTCTCCTCGCGCGAGAGCGAGAGATGCGCTCGCATATCTCGCGATTCACCCTGCGCCGGAGGCGAGCGCGGGCGAGGCGGTGCTGGGGCGTTAGCGTCCGGGAGGGGGTAGGAGTAGCAGGGGCAGCGCCCTGCTGCGAGAGTAATTTGACGAGGGTGGTCAGGTTTTGCAGAGCCGCGATTTGTCACCAGTACATCGCAGGGCCCATCGGACCGACGAGGCCCATGCCGTATGGATTGAACATCTCTTCCTGCATGTCCATTTCCTCCATCTGCTGGGCTTCGAGGGTTTGCCGGGAGATCTCGCCTTCCTTTGCCTGGAACTGCTCGTTGAGTTTCAACTTCTCGTACTGCTGATAAGCCTCCTCGGTGCCGATGTACATACATTTGCAATAGTACGGATCGGCCATCCAATAGTGCAGGTTGCCGGTCTTGCCGATGTAGTATTGAACCTGGAGCGGAAGCAACGACTCGAGTTGCTTTTGGCGCTCGGGAGTGTCGGCGGGGAGCATTCTGAAGCCGGCCGCGGAGAGCATCGGTTCAATCTGCTCGGCCTGTTGCTCGGGAGCCGGCGGTTGGGGCTGGATCGAGCCGCATCCGAAGAGCGCAGCCGAAACCGTGGCGATCAAGAAGACGACAGCGACGGAAGTTGAAGGGTGTTGGCGCATTGGTTCCTTGGGCGCAGCGAAGAAAGCGGGGTGGCCATCGCGGGCCACCCCTGGTGAAGAGTCAATCAGGGGACGGAGCTGTTCGCGTTTCCATTGGCGTCGAACAACGTGAGCGCGCCGGCGCCGTCAGCATTGAGAGTGACCGAGGCGCGGGTCTTGCCGTCGGCGCCAAGCAGTGCGAGGCCGGGCAATCCGTCGGGCGTCACGTTGAGACCGACGCGCGCGCGGTGCTGATCGGCCAGGCGCAAGGTGGGAGAGCCGTTGGCCGCCACGACGATCGAGGCGCGCGGAATGCCGCCCTTGTCCAAGAGGTCCAGACCGGACTGGCCGTCGGGAGTAACGCCGAAGGTGGCTTGCGGCAGCGCGTTCGCATTGTAGAGCACGATGCGCGCGACGCTGCTGGCGAGTCCGACTTCGATTCGCGGCTTGCCGTCGTGGCCGAAGATGCCGAGAGCCGGGGCCCCATCGGCGCCGACGCCGAGCCCGGCGCGCAAGGTGCCAGTGCCATCGAAGACGCCGAGCTGTGCGACGCCTCTGCTGGTGACGTTGAACTCGCCGCGAGTATTGCCCTTGGCGTCGACGAGCATGAACTTCTGCGCGGTGATCATCTTGGGGGCTGCGGCGGCGTCAACGGCGCGAGCGGCAAAGATATGGCCAGACACGGCACCTCCGACGAGCGCGGCGGCGAGAGTTAGCGTCACAAACCCGATTCGCTCTTTGATGGTCATGGTCGCGGTCTCCTTTCCGGTACCGATGGCTAGGCGGTTTTCGAGGAGAACATTAGCAGGCTTGAAGGGGCGGTTACAAAAGCGGGGGTGACCGCAGGGGTGACCCCTGCACCCGGTATTAGAAGAAAAGATGCGGGACTTCGTCCCTGTTAGAACGAGTCAGGGCAGAGGTGTCCGGTCTCTTCCGCGTGCGCTTTTTTTTCCACTCTGTCTTTGTGTGGACTTGCCCCGGTTTGATGGACACTCCGAAAAGCGCGAAAGTACGCGCGATAGGAGTGGACGATGGAGAAGGAGCGCAAGCGGAGGAAGTTCTCGGAGGAGTACAAGGCCGAGACGGTGCGGCTGATCCAGCGCAGCGGCAAGAGCATCGGGCAGATGGCGCTGGAGCTGGGGATCGGAGAGACGGCCCTGCGGCGGTGGGTGGAGCAAGCTGAGATCGAGGCCGGCCGAGGACCCGCCGGCGCGCTCAAGCGCAGCGAGCGCGAAGAGCTGGCAGAGCTTCGGCGCGAGAACCAGCGGCTGCGGATGGAGCGCGAAATCCTAAAAAAAGCGACGGCCTTCTTCGCCAAGGAGAACCAGTGAGGTTCTCGTTCATCGCGACGGAGAAGGCCTGCTACCCGGTGGCGCTGCTGTGCCGGGTGCTTAAAGTCTCGCGCTCGGGATACTACGCCTGGCATAAGCGACCGGCGGCGACACGTACCCGTCAGGACCAGAGCCTGGCGCTGGAGGTGGCGGCGATCCACGCGCAGAGCCGCGGCCGCTATGGCAGTCCGCGGGTGCATGCGGAGTTGTGTGAACGCGGACAGCGTATCGCGCGCAAGCGAGTGGCGCGGCTGATGCGCGCGGCGGGATTGCGCGGGCGTGAGCGCCGCCGCTTTCGCTGCACCACCGATTCCAAACACAAAATGGCAATAAAAGGTAATCTGTTGGCGCGGCGCTTTGCAGTGGCGGCGCCCAATACCGGCTGGGTCACCGACATTACCTATCTCTGGACCCTGGAAGGCTGGTTGTACCTGGCGGTAATCCTGGATCTGTTCTCGCGCCGGGTCATCGGTTGGGCGCTCAGCGAACGGCTGGAACGCGGGCTCGCACTGGATGCACTTGCGATGGCGCTTAAGCAGCAACAGCCGTCGAGCGGACTGTTGCACCACTCAGACCGCGGCAGCCAATACGCCAGCCACGAATATCAGCAGCTGCTGGCCCGATACGGAATCCTGAGCAGCATGAGCCGCAGTGGAAACTGCTAGGACAACGCGGTGGCGGAAAGCTTCTTCGCCACGCTCAAACTTGAACTTGTCTACCAAACTCGTTGGAGCACACGCGCCGAGGCCCGCAGCGCGGTGTTCGAATACATCGAGCTGTTCTACAACCGTCAGCGCCGGCATTCAGCCCTCGGCTACCTGTGCCCTAGTGAATTCGAGCAACGTCATCATGAACCTGTGGCTGCCTAACCCGAGTGTCCACGCATTCGGAGCAACCCCAATGTCATTCTAGAGCGAAGCGAAGAATCCCGGTTTCTTCCTGGTTGCCTCGGCCCTGAGGGGAGGTGTCACAAAGACGCGGCCGACGCGCGTCCGCACGTGGCGGATGAGGGACGTTTGTGCGGCGCGGCAGATCGAGGCTGCCTTGGTCGGGAAGGAGCTCCTAGTCGCGCTATCATCGAGGGATCGGAAGCTTCCGCTAACCCGCGAGCAATTTCTCGACCGATTTGTCGATCTTCTGCGTGATGCCATCCTCGCGCAGCGCGGCGCGGATCCGTTGCCGCGCCCGCGTAAAGTGAATTGCTTCGGGGAGTTCGACATTTTTCGCGACAAGTGTCGCGGTTTCGGCAGCTTTGGCTAAGGCATTGTGAACGTCATTTTTTGAGTCGAATTCTGGAATGCTATTAATGAGAAGCTTGTCAAAGTCTCGAGCGCCCCACTGGCCGCGACTCTGATCTGGCGCGATCTTCGAACGAAGTGTCTCGCTATTGATCACCGCGATTAGGAAGTTGGCCTCCCCCTCGGAGTCGCACTCTGCCCAGTACAGCTTGTTCTCCACGATGCCGGCACGGTCTCTTAGAATTGCAGCGGCCGCCAATGTACCAGCTTTCGCATAGACCACGCGCAGCCTCGCGGGTGGCATCTGAGCGGATAGCTTGCCATAAAAGTCCAATTTCTCGCACAGAGTGATCGTCTCTTTTCTGTTCTCGCCCCACATTCTTTCAGCTGCTGTCATCCATGCGGCTAGATGGGCGAACCCCCTATTCCGAGCGTTCCGCGCGTCCAACAAACTGTCCTTATTCCAAGGAATAACTGCGAGAGCTGCTTCAAGTAATCGGAACGGCGCTACGGATTCTCCCAAGTAGAGCGGCCGAAGGAACGCTTTCTCGACCGGGGCAGTGATGGGTGGCAGAAATTTCCACGGCTTCTTCTCCTGCGCACTCTCGCGGCTTTCAACCACCGGCACGTCTGGGTCTGAGCCAAACCTACCAACACCAGAAGGGACCACTACGAAAAGCCGCCTTGGAAATACGGTTGCACCTTTCTTGAATCGTTTGGTGTAGTGGGACGTAGCGGTTGCCGCGGTCGGCCACGGCACGGCTTTCCAGGTGAGTGCCCGATTTGCCTGCGCTTCGGTGGGATCGCGGCTCGGTAGTTCACCCGAGAAGCTGGATGCTGTCGCTGGCAGTTTCCTGGCTTCGCCGTTCTCGGCAAAGAGCACACAAGATGGAACATTGAACAGGTTCTTGACTGACTCGTCGAAGAGCCAAGCTTCGGTGAATCTGCGGGCAGGTACTGTTACAGGTCCTTTTTCCGATTTTACGCTCTTGGTGACGAATCCGCGGTACTGCTGGCGGGTCAAGGTGGCGTAAGGCATCACAAACGCGATCTTCCCACCGGTGCGGAGGTAGAGTTCCATGCATCGGACGAAGAAGTATGCCGAGAGGTCCTGATGAGTTGCAACCTTTCCGCCCGCCCACATTCCCCGTTTCTTGCATTCCGCTTTGAAGCGCGTTTGCATCTCGTCCGACATATAGCGGTACGAGAGTCAGGGGGATTCCCCACCAAAACGTTCACCTTTTCGCCTGGCGCAGCCAGCCACACGGGACGGCTCAGATTCCGAGCGACATAACCCCAGATGTGGTTGCGATTGTCACGTCGCAATTGCGCGAGGCGCGTGTATGTTGATACCAGCGTGACCGGAGTATCGCCGCCGGTGAATTCCTCTGCGCCTTGACGCTTTATCCATGCTTCGAAGGCCTCAGGAGGCGAATTGGTCTCGCTGAGATGCAGCATCTCATTGATTACCGAATCGAATAGCGCCGGATTCTGCGCGACCCGCACCGGAAACAAAAGAGGCGCGCTTTCCGGAACATCGATTCGCACTTCTTGGCCGCTCAGGATCGCACTCGTGTTCCATTGCATCGAATCGCCGAGATAGACCGGGATGCTGACTCTTGGCCGGTCTCGCAGCCGATTTTCGCCGATGGCCAGTAGATACGTGATGCGTGCATTGATGACTGCAACCGGATGAACATCGATACCCATGACCTGTCCGGTGCATCGTTGAATCGCATCTCGATTGCTGAGACCTGCGGCGTCTGCAGCAGCCAACAACCTGCGAACCGCATGAAATAGAAAGGTTCCCGAGCCGCAAGACGGATCAAGAACACGCTGAGCGAGCGGATTTTCGATAACGCGTGCGCAGATGCGATTCGCGAGCCAATCGGGTGTATAATATTCGCCGAGGTCGTGCCGCTGTTGCGGATCGATCAGCGATTCATAGAGACCTTTCAGTACGTCGTGCTCGATATCGCCCAACCGGAAACGCGCGACTTGTGCCGCGATGCGGCGAATCAGATCGTCCGAATCAGGAGTCGCGAGCACCCAGTCGAAGGAATCCGACTCTACTACGCCGTCGATGCCTGCGTCCTGAAACGGCTTGCCAACCAATAAGTCCGCAGGCTCGGGTATTTCGACGCCAAGCACGAGTGTCGCCATGGTCTTGGCAACGATCGTGAGATAGGTGTGCTGAAAAAATAGAGTGTCGTCATCGATGAGCGTTCCGTACACCAGCTGCAGCCGGTCCGCCCAGAGCTTGCGCTTGAGTGCAACCTCGGGATGTTCCCGGACGGAATTCCACAGTTCCCGCAGCCGAGCCTCGGCAACCTCAAAGACCAGACTTTCCTTGCCCAACTCCTTTCGCACGCCCTCGGGATCTGGCCGCTCCGATGGGCGAGTCGCGACGAACGGGCTGAGCCAGAGCGCGAGTCCGCGAACATCTGTCCGTGAAACCTTGTACGGCGTCCTGGCGACCAGCTTGTCGCGCTGCAGTTCGTAGGGAATGAACTCCGCGCCGTCGGTTGCGACGCCTACGTAGTGGTGCCCTGTCCGCCGCTCAAGTTCGCGAAGGTAGTCTCCGAGCTGACGTTCGGCTTCGGGCTTCTCGCGCCGCAGATCCTTTTTGAATTCGAAAACGGTGTGGCACAGCAGCGCGTCAAGGCGGCCATGAACCTCAGGCAGTGGCTGTTCGAGTTTTACGTCGGATCTGGAGGCGCCCAAGTGCCCAATGAGAATGGTCTGAACGTCGCGGCGGACCGGCTCATGGCCGGGTCGCGTCGCGAGATTTGCTACAATCTCGCGAAGTTCGGCGTCTGACAGTGACAACTATTCGGACCTCGTCGCGGACCGACCATTCATATCGAAGTTCGCTGCTCTTCTTAACAACCGCGCCGAAGGCGCGGCGTCTCCCTGACCTGTCAGGGCGAGGCAAAGAAAAGGATCCGGGTTCCTTCGCTACGCTCAGGATGACACAAACAAAGCAAACGGCGCTCGTGTCATTCTGAGCGAAGGCTGCTGAAGCGAGGAATCGCGGATCCAAGAAGGGCATCTTGGAAAGCGGACCCTCACCCGCCGTTCGAAGACGATCGTCAGCCTCTCTCTGATAGAGAGAGGCCGCGCCGAGTCGTCGAGGCGCGGGTGAGGGTCATCTCTTATTCCCTCGCCCGTTTGTCGGGGGAGGGTTTGGGTGAGGGACATCTGCGGCGCGAATGTCTGATGCGCCGCATGATTGCTTCCTTCCGTCATCCCGACCCCTTCCGTCATCCCGACCGAAGTGGAGGGACCCCGGATCTTTTTCCGCCTCCGTCTGAACTCAGATCGCTTGATTTGCACGAGAGCGCCCCGCCGCGCGATGCGGCGCAGCTCCCTTGGTCCGCGATGCGCACCGGCGTACCCTGTCAGCATCAATCATCATGAAAAAAGCGGTACCGAAATTCAGAACCGAAGATGCCGAGCGCGAGTTTTGGGCGTCGCACGACTCGACCGACTACATCGACTGGCGCAAGGCCAGGCACGTAACGCTGCCGAACCTGAAGCCCTCGTCCCAGACCATCTCGCTCCGCATGCCGAAGCCGATGCTGGATCGCTTGAAGCTCCTGGCGACCAAGCGCGACGTGCCCTATCAATCACTGCTTAAGATGTTCGTCGCCGAGCGCCTGAAAGCCGAATTCAAATTCTGACCGCCCCCCCCCGCGAAATCCCGCCCCAACCCCGTCTCTGAGCGCGACGCTAGGGTAACGGTCTCGCGCGGTGAGATCGGTCTTCCGTAATTGCAGCTATCGCGAATCAGGGATGAACTCCCGATCGTCTCTTTTCACCCAAATTTGATATAGTCTTAGCAAGAGCAGCTCTCAGGCAATTTTGGGCCCAAACTTATGAGCAGTGAAGAGATCGACGCGAAAAACACCTTCTTAACGTACTTCCACTATGTAAGTTCGTTCAGCTTGCTGACTAGGGATCCACAAGCCTTACGCGGAGCGCAAGTCGCTATACCAGAGTTTGTGCGCCTTAAGTCTGATGGCAAAGTAAGCATCGAGGCGTTGCGGCGCCCGCTCTATCGCGTTGGTTGACGTTGCGTGCTATGGAGAATCTACCGATCGATAAAGAGCCGGAACTGGCCGTCGATGCTAACCTATGGCTCCCGGTTCAATCTTACTATGCCATACACGGAGTTGGTTTGGCGGCATTGGAAGCGCTACGCAGCGATCAACCCAGTACTCACTCTAGCTTCTTGCGGGAAGCGTCCGCTAGTTTGGCGAGAACCCTTCTTCCGCGTCCCTTTAGCATCACCTGCACAGGGGACATCTTTCCGGGCGGAGCGACTCCGGCCTCGTTTTCCGGAACGGGCGCAACTCGGGCAGACACAAAGGCCATCAACGCGCTGTCCGCGCTTACACAGTCTAACGCCGAAACTTTTGTTGCTAAGGCGATCGCCACCACTCGTGACCATGCATTCGAAGCCTCCTTTGATCATCATCGAAAGCAAAGGCGAAAAAGCAGGCTTAATCGCGCCAAAAAGCAACAGTTGGCCGGAAGGATTCCCCCCACATCCGTATTTGATTTTCTCTATCGGTATCGCCTCAGATCTAACTACAGCGACGTGGACACGTTCCGAATCGGACAGACCGAGATTGATATGGCAGTCCAACACTACAAACACGTCCTCACACTTACTTTGAACCTCGTCACGCTTTTGCATTCAATCATCGAACGGCGAATCGGTATCGGACCCTTCACGGAATTAAGAAAACGCTTCAAGGCGAACCGCACTTCGGATGCGTAGGCACACGAGACTCTTCTCGCAAATGCTGCGTGTCGAAAGTTCATCCTAGGCCTGGGGTCGTGGTTTTGAATCCCGCCGGTTACCGCGCTGAAGGCTCGACCAAATTGTACGAATAAGTCTTGATCACCAGCCACACCTCCTTCCCCTCTTCAATTCGCAACGCATCGATCGCCCCCGGCGTCAGATGCACCTCGAACGACGCGCCCCCCGCATCGATCATGACGCTCGCAGTCACGCCCTCCCGCCGCATCGGCCACCCGCCCATGTCATTCTGCGCGCAGCGAAGAATCCCGGAGTATGTGCTTGACTCAATCCGCCGGGCCAAATGATGCCCAGCCTCGGGGAGTCCAGCACGCGGGGCAACGTCCATTTTTGGGCGCAGCAGTGTCCGAATTTGGACACTACCAAACCCTGGGCGGCCATTGTCTGACGGGTTAATCATTGCAATAACGGCTGTAGTCGAATGAAACTTGCGACATTCACCCATGGCGGCGCGACGCGGATCGGCGTCGTCGTCGATGACTCGATCGTTGACCTTGCGGCCGCGGCGCCCGAGTTGCCGCGCGACATAACCGCCTTGCTCGTGGCGGGGCCGCGCGCGCTCGAGCGCGCGACGGGCGCGGCGAAGAATTCAGCCCACCGGATTACGCTTAAGAGCGTCAGGCTCGAGGCGCCGATCGCGCGTCCCCCGGAGTTCCTCGCCATCGGGCTCAACTACGCGGACCACGTCGAAGAAACGAAGATGAAGCCGCCCGAGTTTCCGATCTTCTTCAACAAACAATCGAGCTGCGTGACCGGACCGTACGATCCGATTCATCTGCCGCGCGCGTCATCGGCGCTGGATTACGAAGGCGAACTCGGGTTCGTGATCGGCAGGCGATGCCGTCACGTGCCGCGCGATCGCGCACACGAGGTAATCGCGGGTTACGTGATCGTAAACGACGTTAGCGTGCGCGATTGGCAGCGCCGGTCGCCGACGATGACGCTGGGCAAGTCGTTCGATACGCACGGGCCGATTGGCCCATGGATCGTAACGCCGGACGAGATTGGCGATCCGCACAAGCTGGACCTGCGCACGTTCGTCAACGGCGAACAGCGCCAGCATTCGAACACCCGGAATCTGATCTTCGATTGCTTCGCACAGATCGAGACGCTATCGACGGTTTTCACCTTGATGCCGGGGATGATCGTCTCGACCGGCACGCCCGGCGGAGTGGCCGCCGCGATGAATCCTCCCAAATGGCTCAGGGCGGGCGACGTGGTCCGAATCGAGATCGAGAAAATCGGCAAGCTCGAAAACCATGTGATCGAGGAACCGGCCAGCACCGATTTAATCTAAGCAGATTGTTGCATCCATTCTACAATGTGTAGCTACCGGTTGACTGATAGTGGGAGCGCACCGCCTGTTCCGGGCGTTATTGATCAATCGTTCGTGGCACATTGATTGCTTGCCTTGGGGAGGGGGCGGTTCGGATGGGCGGGATGAAAGTATCAACGCACTTGGGGAGGGCGCGAAGATGCTGCCAACGACGTCAAATCGAATCCGCCATTCGGAACATGAGATAAGTCAGGCAAGATCCTCGCCCCCTGGAAAACTGAGCCGCTTCCTCCTTAAATTTCGCCCACTCTGGAATGGAAACTACGGTCTCCAGAAGCCGCGCCGTTCGATCGACCGCGAACTGCAGGAGCGTTGGCCAAAAGAAGACTTGCTGTAGCTGCCCAGCCTCCGTCTCTTCGCGCTATTATTTGGGGCTTAACACGTTAGCTCGCGCCAGGCGCGGACTCGAAAAACAAAAACGGGCGAGGTGGTCCGAATCGAGATCGAGAAAATCGGCAAGCTCGAAAACAAGGTGATCGAGGAACCGGCCAGCACGACGATGATTTGAGCGATCGCATCAGGCGGTCTCGTCGCGCCCGAGCGCATCCGCATAGCAATGCCGAGAGGCTCAGGCCGCGCGCGGCGTCCGCTAATCCTTCGGAATCACAGCCTCAGTCGCTCCTTGCGCGTATTCCGCAACTCGGCGCGATACCCATCCGCTCGAAATAGCGCTGGTGATTCTCCTCGGCGCGGTAGAACTCCGCGGCGGGCACGATCTGCGTTACGATCGGACGCCCCAGATTGCCGGATTCATCGAGCCGCCGTTTCGATTCCTCGGCGGCACTCCGCTCGTGGTCATCGGAATAAAAAATTATCGAGCGGTATTGAGTGCCGACGTCGGGGCCTTGCCGGTTGAGCGTCGTCGGGTCGTGAATCTGCCAAAAGACTTCCACCAGTTGCTCGAACGATACCCGCGCGGGGTCGTACTCGACCTGCACGACTTCGGCGTGCCCCGTCTTGCCGCTGCAAACCGCTCGATAGCTGGGCTTTGGAACCGCGCCGCCCGCGTATCCCACGGTCACATCGACCACGCCTTCGGCCGCGCGAAAAGCTGATTCGACACCCCAGAAGCATCCGGCGGCAAATGTTGCGATTTTGTACTTGTTTGCCATTTCTTCCACTTAACGATGAAGACCAGCGCGAATCAATGCTCGCGCGGCCCCGGCGAACCCGCCGCAGGCACTGTGCGAGCGTCCAGAGGTATGCCATTATTCAAGCGCTATGACAAGTATTATGGCGGACGGCCAAGCTTCGAAAATCAGCGGCAAGATCGTTTTGCGGGCGGTTTTCGCTCTCGCAACTATTCTTTGTATGTGGCTCCCCGCCGAGGCAGGCGGCGCGGAAATCAAAGTCGCTGCGGGGTCGGATTTGACGTTCGCATTCAAGGACGTTGCCACCCAATTTGAGAAGCAAACCGGGAGCAAGATTAAGCTCACGTACGGTTCATCGGGGAATTTTTTCGCGCAGATTCAAAATGGCGCGCCGTTCGACTTGTTCTTTTCGGCCGACGTTGACTATCCGAAAAGGCTCGAGGCCGCGGGCTTGATTGAACCCGGCACTATTTACGAATATGCGAGCGGAAAACTCGTGATGTGGGTACCCAACGGGTCGAAGCTCGACTTGAGCCGCGGTCTTGCGACGCTGCTCGATCCCGGCATCAGAAAGATTGCGATCGCCAATCCGGATCATGCGCCGTACGGGGTCGCGGCGGTTGCGGCTATGCGCCACGCGGCGGTTTACGACAAGATCGAAAGCAAGCTCGTGCTCGGCGAAAATATCTCGCAGACCGCGCAGTTCGTCCAGTCCGGGAACGCCGACGCCGGCATCCTCGCGCTGTCGCTCGCAATCGCGCCGGCGATGAAGGACAAGGGACGATACGTCGAAATCCCGGCCGCGGATTATCCGCCGATCGTCCAGGCCGCGGTGATTTTGAAATCGTCGAGTAACAAGGGGCTTGCGAATCAGTTCATGAAATTCATCCAGCAGCCCGATACTGTAGCGCTGATGGCGCGATATGGTTTCTCGATTCCCAAGGACTCCGCCGCGGAGCACAACGGAAGCGCAATGCCCGCGCCGCACTGAGCTGCGATGGATTGGAGCGCGATTTTCCTGACTATCCGGCTCGCGTTGGTCGTTTGCGCGATCTTGCTCGTGGTCGGGACGCCGATCGCATGGTGGCTCAGCTTCACCCGCTGGCGATGGAAATTTTTCGTCGAATCCATCGTCGCGCTGCCGATCGTGCTTCCGCCAACCGTGCTCGGTTTTTATGTGCTGGTCGCGATGGGTTCGAACAGCCCTATCGGCCGCTGGTATCAATCTTTAACGGGCCACGGATTGCCGTTCACATTCGAGGGCCTGGCGATCGCGTCGGTCATCTACAGCCTGCCCTTTGCGGTCCAGCCGATGGCGGCGGCGTTCTCGAATGTGGATCGCAACCTGATCAACGCGTCGTCGATACTCGGCGCGTCGCGGATTCGCACTTTCCTTCGCGTCGTGCTCCCGCTTTCGGTCGGCGGCGTGGTCACCGGGTTCGTGCTGAGCTTCGCGCACACGCTCGGCGAGTTCGGCGTGGTGCTGATGGTGGGCGGCAACATCCCGGGCGTGACGCGCACGGTCTCGATCGCGATTTACGATCATGTGCAGGCGCTCGACTATGCCGGCGCGAATCACATGGCGATTCTGCTGATGGCGTTTTCGTTCGTCACGCTGTCGATCACGTATGCGCTCAACCGCCGAGTCTGGGCGGTCTGGCCGATGCATCGCTAGCAGGCTGTTGAAAAAGTAATTTTCAACGCCTGCTCCCTCTCTCTTGTCTCCCCCAAAGGGGGAGATGTTGTAGGTTAGAAGACAGTTTTCACGCAGGGTGTTGAAGAGCTTGAAATCGAAACCGACGACTGATCCCAATTTTTCAACACCCTGCTAGCGCGCGGTTGCGAAACGATGGCATCCGGCAACAGTGCGATACGCGACGGGCGTCTGTCGGTGCGCATCGCGTATCGGACCTCGAACAGCTTCGCGCTCGAGGCCGAGTTCGAGGCGTCGGCCGGCTTCACGATGATCCTGGGGCCGTCGGGCGGCGGAAAGACAACCATCCTGAATTGCATTGCGGGATTGGCGCGGCCGGATGCCGGGCGGATAGCTCTCGGCGCGCGAGTGCTGTTCGATTCGGCGGCGCGCATCGACATGCCGGTGGCGGAGCGTCGATTGGGATACGTGTTTCAAAATCTCGCGCTGTTTCCCCATCTGACGGTCGCGCAAAACGTCCAATACGGGATCGCGAAGGTACCGGCCGAGGAGCGGCGCGCGCGAATGATGACGATGCTCGAGTCGTTTCGAATCGCGCATCTGATCGCGCGCAAGCCCGGCGAGATTTCCGGCGGCGAGCGCCAGCGCGTGGCGCTGGCGCGATCGCTGGTGACGAATCCGGCGGCGATCCTGCTCGACGAGCCGCTGATCGCGC
>Ga0097691_1001427_pt1 | contig 17652 bp, 19 predicted proteins | sample NGESurdeep072012_8_FD_72858 | JGI IMG/M metagenome (GOLD analysis project Ga0097691, IMG submission 72858) | Arctic peat soil microbial communities from Barrow, Alaska - NGEE Surface sample 210-1 deep-072012 | ecosystem: Environmental > Terrestrial > Soil > Wetlands > Peat ... | reverse complement strand
CAGCGCGACATGGGCGGTCACAACGCGGTCGGGACGCCATCAGGTGCCCGTCGCGGTTCTGCCGAAGGCAAAATCGCTCTCGGCCTTCAGTCTCAAACCTCAGTCCGACAGGCTGCTAGCATCCGCTTTTTCCAATTCCCCGAATCAGCATGCTGGAATAAAAACGAACCTTAACTTTGCGCCGCGGCGTCGTCCACGCAGGCGCGCCATCGTATAACGTGGAGGTCACATGGCTGCCGTCGCCCTTCGGGAAGACAACGCCATTGAGAGGCCGGCGGCCCTGTTGAGCCGCGCCGAGGTGCTTACCCGTTACCGCAATTTACGGGAAATCAGCCGACAGCATCATTCCGCCGTACTGGATTTCCTATCCAAGGATACGATCATATCCCAGGCTCGGCGCTTAGGTCTGGCTCAGGGCAAGACGCTAGTTCTCGACAGCATGGACGATCTGAATTTTGCTTTCGACCTTGCGATCCACACGGCACCGAAGGACCGGACCCGGGCGATTGACCGGTATGCCAGCGCGGCACGTCTGGCGCCCGAGTCTGACGAGTCACTCACCCTCGAGGCCATGCGGCGCGCGCGCTTCTCGATCATCAGTTTTGTGCGCCGCCACGCCGTCGCTGGCCTGATTGTCAAGGACTTGTTCCGCGGCATCGAGGTTTGGCTGGTCGATGAGGGCCTTGAGAGTTCGCTCCCGGATGGAGCAGCGCTGGCCACTCGGCTCTTTACTCCCGAGGGCTTCGCCATGACGGCAGGTGTCTTGGTACCGCTCGACTTCGAACTGATAGAATATGCGATTGCCGACACACCACAATTGCTCCGCAATCGGCGCGAGGAGTTGATCGATAATCGCCGTTTCGCGGAGGCTATCTATCGAGTTGCCCTTGCGAGCGGCTTGATGGAGCAGGTCTCTTACCAGGATGCGATTTCCGAAGCTGGGTGACGTTGGAGCGCCGTAGTGATCGCTCGGGCGTTCCGGTGGCGGGAGCTGCTGGAGAACGGCACGCGTGCGACCATCGCCGAAATCGCCTCCGCCAAGAAGATCAATGGGTCCTACGTGGCCGCGTGTTGCGGCTGAAGCTGCTGGCAGGGCTGATTACTGCATTGACGCGGATCGGAGCTAACGGTGCAGGCGGTCACACGCCGATCGCTACAGCCACCCCTGCTCGCCGAATAAAGAAAGATCAACTCCAGGCGGAGCGTACCACCCACCTGAACCATAGCGGGCACCAAGTTTCAGAGCGACGTCCTTGTTGCCATAAGGAATCCGCAGTGGGGTACCTGAGATCGAATTTGTTGGCGCGGGAGTCAAAGCGGCATCGGTATCAGCTTTGTGTCAACGCCACTTGAATGATGCATCAGTTTTCCAGAGCAAAAATACATCAGTGATGCTGGCAAGAGGGGGGCCCCCGAACTGGGGGCCCTTTCGTCAGGCATCAGGCTTGGGTGGAATTATCCGCCGGCGAGTCGGAGCTGGCACGGCGTGAACGGCGCTTGCTCTGATTGAGCCTGTAGCTGTCGCCGTTCATTTCCAGGATATGGACGTGGTGGGTGAGCCGGTCGAGCAGTGCACCGGTGAGCCGCTCGGAACTAAACACGCTGGTCCATTCGTCGAATGGCAGGTTCGAGGTAACGACGGTCGAACCGCGCTCATATCGCTGGCTGAACACCTCGAACAACAGCTCAGCGCCGGTCTGTGAGAGCGGCACATAGCCAAGCTCGTCGATGATCAGGAGCTTGTATCCGGAGAGCTGCCGCTGCAGGCGAAGCAGCCGCTTCTCGTCGCGGGCCTCCAACAGTTCATGGACGAGAGCCGCGGCGGTATAGAAGCCGACCGACAGCCCCTTCTGACAGGCTGCGAGACCGAGCCCAAGACCGATATGGGTCTTGCCGGTGCCGGAGTTGCCGACCGCGATGATGTTCTCCCGGCGGGTCACATACTCCGAGCGGGCGAGCTCCAGCACGAGGGTCTTGTTGAGCGACGGAATGGCGGCGAAGTCGAAGCTGTCCAGACTCTTCACGGCCGGGAACCGCGCCTCCTTGATCCGACGCTCGACCATCCGCCGTTCGCGGTCGATCAGCTCCAGTTCGGCCAGGCGCAGCAGAAAGCGAATATGATCGAGGCCCTCGGCGGCGCACTGCCGAGCGAGCTTGTCGTACTCTCGCAGGAACGTCGGCAGCTTGAGCGCCTTCAGGTGATGGGCAAGCAGAAGCTGGGGCGTATCGGTCATGATGCCGCCCCCGTCAGCAGGCCCAGGTACGTCTTGGCCGACGTTATCGCTACATGGGCTTGCGGCAGATACGGATAGACTTTCATGTCGAGGAACGGCGGTCGCCGTTCGATGCGGCACAGCACCAGGTGCTTCACTGCATCGAATCCGATTGCTCCACGCGCGATGGCGTCGCGCACCGCGGCAGCAACCTCATCGGCGCGGAATACCTCCATCAGCCGCAGAACCTGCACAAACTCGCGCTTGCCCTGCTTGCCCATCCGGGCTTCCAGAAGACGCCGCAGTGTGGCGAACTCTTCCGGTAGCCGCCAGCCGGCCAGTGGCGCAGCTTGGTCTAGCGCGTTGATCTTCTGCTCGATCAGCGCCAGGTAATGCAGCGGATCAAACACGAAGTCTTCCCGCTCGTAGGAGCGCGGATGACGCGCGATCACCTCCGCGCCGCATGAGATTACCACCTCATGGACGTAACCGCGCACAAGCACATCGCGATGACCGTAGGCCGTCGGCACCGAGTAGTCATTGAGCCGATAGCGAACCAGCGACAGCGACGAGACGGTCGTGGCCACCTTCTCGCAGGCGTCGTAAGGCGCTGGCAGCGGCATTTGCAAGGCGGCAAGGTCGCGCTCCAGCCGCTCGCCGATCGTCCCGTCATGGCCGCGCAAACAGTCAGCCATTCGACGGCGGCAGCATTCCAGCAGATAGGCGTTCAACGCCTCGAAGCTCTCGAACACCGGGATTGGTACGAGGAAGTTGCGGCGCGCATAGCCGACCAGCCCTTCAACTTTGCCCTTGTCGTTGCCTTTGCCAGGTCGGCCGAACCGGTCCTCGAACAGGTAGTGCGATTGCAGCTCGGTGAACACGCGAGTGCGTTGCCGCTTGCCGTCACCGAGGATGCGGGCCACCGCGATCTTGGTGTTGTCATATAGGATCGACTGTGGAACCCCGCCAAAGAATGCGAACGCCCGAACGTGGCCGTCGCAGAAGGCTTCCGTCGTCTCGGCCGGATAGCCGACCACGAAGCAGGCATCCGAGTACGGCAAGTCAAAAGCGGAAAAGTGGATCTTGCGCTCGACGCCACCGATGATGCCGATGGCTTCACCAAAGTCTGCCTGAGCATGCCCCGGCGGATGCACCAGAGGCACGAACATCTCCTGAGCTCGCTGACGCCAGCCGGCCACGTAATCCTTCACAATCGTGATGCCGCCTGTGAAGCCGTGCTCGTCCCGAAGCCGCTCAAAGATCCGCTTCGCTGTATGCTGCTGCTTCTTCGGCCGCGACTTGTCGTTCCCGAGAATGCGGTCGATCACGGGAATAAATGGATCAAGCTTCGGTCTTGCCGGCGGCTTCTTGCGCACATAACCCGGCGGTACCGAGAACTTCATCATCTTGCTCACCGTCCGTGGATCAATCCCGAAACGGCGGGCCGCCGCCCGCTCGCTCAGGCCCTCAATCTGGACCGCATAGCGAACCCGTCCATATAATTCCACGTTCTTCATCCCCCGCCCTTCGCTGATTCGAGCAAAAGGCAATCGCTGCCGGATTATCATTCCGGCGCAACCGGAATGCCCGGCCGCTCCATTGAGGGATTTTGCCTCCGGCGCTTACACCCGTCGCATTCCTTCCCGTGTGGTTAGTTGTCTCCATGAAGAAATTGTACTCTCCGGTCTCCCGGTTGATATACGACTTCATCTCCCTGCTCTCACTTCCGTTGTCGATCGAGCTCGCGTAGATGGCTTTCCCGGTGCAGAAAACGACCCCATTCCTCAACTCGCAATTCCCTGTGTTGAGAAACATTGAATCCGTATCTACCAACTCTCGGTCTTTCAGTCGCAAAACGGTCTCGAACTTTTTGGGCGTTACCGAGTCTATGGTCGGCTTAGTCAGAACGATCGTGAGCTCGCCCTCACACTTCAGCAGCAGATTTTTCGGAAGTTCGTCAGCCGCGGCACTCACCACCCACAGGAAAGGTAACAGTATCGCCGTTCGTTTCATGATTGAGCCCCAAACGCGAAGGGACGCGATTTAACCCCGGCGATCATCTTCTGATTCCACAAGCTACGATCCTGATCGTCGAGCAGCACCAGCGCGCCCTCGGCATCGAAGCGTGCCGCCGCACGTGCATGCTGCAGCAACAATAGCGCCGTCAGTCCCATGATCTCGGGCTCGCCCTGGAACAGCCGCAGCAGCAGCCGCGCCAGGCGAATGGCCTCCTCGCATAGCGGGCTGCGGATTTCGGCGGTGTCTCCGCCAGCTGAATAGCCCTCGTTGAAAATCAGGTAGATCATCGCGGCGACGGCGGAGAGCCGCTCGGTGCGCTCCACGGCGCACGGCGTTTCGAACGGCACGTCGGCGTCCGCAACGCGCACTTTGGCGCGGGTGATGCGCTGCTCCATTGCCGCTTCGGTAACCAGGAACGCGCGGGCGATCTGCTTCACCGTCAAACCGGAGACGATACGCAGCGCCAGCGCGATCTGCTGCGTCGCCGGCAGGTCGGGATGGCAGCAGATGAACAAGAGCCGCAAGATGTCGTCGCGATAATGCGAGCCGTCGAGCCGTTCGGCCAGCGCGTCCTCGGCGTCGTCGAGATCGGAGATCGCCTCGTCCTCGGGCAGCGGTTCCTGCCTGCCGCTCCGCCTGATGTCATCGATCGCGACATTACGCCCGACCATGATCAGCCACGCCGCGGGATCGCGCGGCGGACCGTTCTGCGGCCAGCTTTTCAGCGCGCGCAGGCAGGCGTTCTGAAATGCTTCCTCGGCGGTGTCGAAGATTGCGGAAATAACGCAGCAGCGCGCCGACCGCCTGGGGACGCGCCGAAGTCAGCGCGGCATCGATCCAGGCGGTGTCGGTCACTTCGGGACACTCCCCGGATTCAGCAGCCCCACGGGGCGAATTTCATAGGCGCCGCCGGGATTGGCCGCGCCGAGATCGCGCGCGACGTCGAGCGCCTCGTCGAGATTCTTGCAGTCGACCACATAGAAGCCGAGCAGCTGTTCCTTGGTCTCGGCATAGGGACCATCGATCACCATGGGCGGATCGTCCTTGCGCAGCGTGGTCGCCGATGTCGTCGGCAACAGCCGCGCCACCGGGCCGAGCCGGCCTTGCTTGGTCAGTTTGTCCTGAACGACGGCGAGCTTCTTCATCACCGCGGCGTCCTGTTCCTTGGTCCAGGACCCGACGGTGTCTTCATCGTGATAGCAAAGGATGGCGTAAAGCATGCGGAAGGGTTCCTGTTTGTTACAAGGACGAAGGAGTATGCCCGGAGCCGACAGCGAAGCGGAAATATTTTGCACCGGAAACGCGGGCCGGTAAGGTTGCCTGCAACTCCGCAAGTATAAGGCGAAATTCCGATGAACAAAGGTGCGCTCGCTTTGCTGGTGCGCGGCGGGACCGAAAACTGGTCACCCGAACGATGGAAGCGCCGGTTCGACGAGGTTTGCAGGGACCGCCGCGTTTTGCTGTTACCCGAGGTCGAGTGCAATCCTGCCGAAATCCACTATGCTGCGGTCTGGAAGCCGGCTCAGGGCGAGCTTGCGGCATTTCCGAATCTGCGCGTCATTTTTAATCTCGGCGCGGGCGTCGATGCGCTGATGGCCGATTCCGGCCTGCCGCAAGTGCCGCTGGTTCGCGTTGCGGTCGGCGATCTCACTTATCGAATGACGGAGTATGTTGTCCTTCATGTCTTGATGCATCATCGCCAGGAGCTTTACCTGAGAGCCAGCCAGCGCGAAAAACGCTGGGCACCAAAATTTCAATGGCCGGCGAGCGCGATCTCGGTGGGCATCATGGGCCTTGGCACGCTCGGATCGAACGCAGCCGACGCGCTCCGGCGTCTCGGCTTTCGCGTATCCGGCTGGAGCAGAAGTCGCAAGGAGATCGGTGGCGTCGACTGCTTTCACGGCAAGACGCAGCTTGAACCGTTTCTGCAAAGAACCGACATCCTGGTATGTCTGCTGCCGCTCACGCCAGATACGCGGTACATCCTGAATCGGGGATTGTTCTTAAAGCTCAACCGGAATAGCCCGATCGGCGCACCGGTCCTGATCAATGCCGGGCGCGGCGGGCTGCAAAACGAAGCCGATATCCTGCAATGCCTCGACGACGGCACGCTCGGCGCCGCGTCGCTGGATGTCTTCGCCAACGAACCGCTTCCAGAGGACAGCCCGTTCTGGACCCATCCGAACGTCGTGCTGACGCCGCACAACGCAGCCGATACCGATCCCGACGAAATATCGAAATACGTGGCGCGCCAGATCGAACGTTTTGAGGCCGGCGGCGCGCTGGAGAATGTCGTCGATCCCGCGCGCGGCTACTAACCATCTTTCGTCGTCCCCGCGAACGCGGGGACGACGTCTTGGGGGTACACTCACCCCTTCGCCGGCAGCGGGTGCGCAAAGCTCCAGGAATGGCCGAACGGGTCCATGATGCGGGCGTAGCGCGCGCCCCAGAACGCATCCCACGGCGCCATCGTGACGGTGGCGCCGGCATCGGCCGCGCGTTTGACCGCGGCGTCGCAGTTCTCGACTTCGAGATGCATGGTAACCGATGTTCCCTTGATCTGGTCGGGCGGAAACACCGCGTCCATCATCTGCGTGCAGCGGTGCTCGGGAAAGTCATCCATCACGAAAATCCGCGCGCCGCCAACGTGAATTTCCGAATGCATCAGGCGTTTGCCGTCCTGCGCCGGCATCCGCATCGCCTCAGAGGCGCCAAGTGCCTTTTTGTAGAATTCGATCGCGGCATTGGCATCGTTGACGACGAGATGTGGCGTGACGGTCTGCACGGGGTCGGCCATTTCGAAGCTCCTTGATTGCTGAACCACCCCATGATGACGAACGGGGAAGTCCGGAGCCGACAAGAAGCCTTAAAAAATTTTCCACCCCAGCGTCGTCCCCGCGTGGAGAGTTGAGGGTCTACACCCCGCACATCACATCGATCGCGCCCGTCACAATCGCCTTGAGTTCCTTGCGCGGCACGCGCGCCCGGGCGCGGATCGCAAGGGTATGGATGGTCGCGGACGCCAGCTGCGCCAGCACCACAGGATCGGCGGACGCGGGTAGCTCGCCTTTCTCCTTGGCGAGCCGGAAGCAGGCGGCGAATGCCTTGTCGAGTTCGGAGAATCCTTCCAGCACCATGGCGCGGATATCGGGATCGGCTACCGCTTCCGACGCCGCCGTCATGACTGTGAAGCAGCCGCGCGGGCCGGCCTCGCCGGAGAGATAGATATCGAGCGCAACCGCGTAGATGCGCTGCAGCCGTTTGCGGATCGGCAGTTCGGCGCTGAAAATGTCTGTCATCGCCGCGCGCGCGTCGGCGCGATAGCGCGCATAGCTCTTGATGTAGAGCTCGCGCTTGTCGCCGAACGCGCCATACAGACTCGGCCGGTTCATGCCGGTGGCGGCGCTGAGGTCGTCGAGCGAAGTGGCGGCAAAACCGTCCTTGCGAAACAGATCGAGCGCCTTGCCGAGCGCGACCTCGGGCTGATAAGCGCGCGGGCGTCCGCGGCGCTTCGGCGCGACGGGCGCACCTGATTTCGCTGGCGATGGCGGCCTGTTACTTTTTTGTACCACTTCGCAAAAAATCCCTTGACGCGTTTTATATTATGCGGAACAGTATAAAAATCAACCCCGGTTTGAGGAAGTTGAACCGTAAGCCAAGGAGGCATCCATGGACCTGTATTTCTCGCCGCTGGCCTGTTCGCTGGCAACCCGCATCGCGCTGTATGAGGCCGGCGCCGAGGCCAATTATCTCGAGGTCGATCCCAAGACCAAGGTGGTGCAGAACGACGGCTCGGATTTTCTAGAGGTGAACCCGCTCGGGCTGGTGCCGACGCTGCGCACCGACGATGGCCTCGTGCTCACCGAGAACGCGGCGATCCTGCAATATGTCGCGGATCGTTTTCCGCAGGCCGGCATCGCCACCGGCCCAGGCATCGAACGCAGCCGGCTGCATCAATGGCTCTGCTTCATCGGCACCGAGCTGCACAAGGGATTGTTCGTGCCGGTGCTCGACAAGCAGGCGCCGCCCGAAATGAAAACCTACGTCCTCGGCAAAGGGCTGTCGCGGCTCGACTATCTCGAGAAATATCTGGAGGGCCGCGAATTCCTGCTCGACCATTTCAGCGTCGCCGACGCCTACCTCGTCACCGTGATCAACTGGACCATGGCGACGCCACCGATCGAGCTGGAAAAATGGCCGGCCGTGAAAACGTGTTACGAGCGGTTGCGCGCCCGCCCCAGCATCGCACGAGCGGTTGCCGAGGAATTCAAGCTGTACCAGGCCGAACTCGCGCGGCACAAGGCGGCGGCGTGAGGTAACGGAAGCGCGCTCCCTCTCCCATTGGGAGAGGGTTGGGGTGAGGGGTTACGGTTTATCGTTAGGGCTGCCCCCCTCACCCGGCGCTACGCGCCGACCTCTCCCCATGGGAGAGGTGAAGAAGAACACGCTGCGCGTACATGACGCGAACGCACGCCTCTTGATCAAAACGGACTCTTGCCTAGTCCCGGAACATCCGCTGGCCTCGGACCCGGCGCGGGCCAGCGAAAGCGGCGGTCCTTCTCGGCAATCGCAACATCGTTGATGCTGGCTTCGCGGCGGCGCATCAGGCCGTGTTCGTCGAACTCCCATTGCTCGTTGCCGTAGGAGCGATGCCACTGCCCCATGCCGTCATGCCACTCGTACTGAAACCGCACCGCGATGCGGTTGCCGTCGAACGCCCAGAGATCCTTGATCAGGCGATATTCGTGCTCCCTGCTCCATTTGCGGGTGAGGAACGCAACGATCGCGGCGCGGCCTTCGAAAAATTCAGAGCGGTTACGCCAGCGGCTGTCTTCGGTGTAGGCCAGCGCCACGCGTTCGGGATCGCGTGAATTCCAGGCATCTTCGGCCATGCGGGCCTTCTGGGCGGCGGTCTCTCTCGTGAACGGCGGAAGCGGGGGACGCGACATGACGGCCTCGGGTTTGGCTACGGACCGGGGATTGTATCGCACCGATATGGCGAGTCGATGGAGCGTCAGACCTGATCGGCCTTCATCGCAACACGCAGCGCTTTCGGAATCGGCCGCGCCTGTCCGCCCGATACGAACGCGACCTTGACCCTGGCTTCAAGCAGCAGGGTCTCGCCGCGGCGAACTTCCTGCTGCAGCGTGATCGACGCGCCCCTCACCTCCAGCGTTTTGGTGACGATCTCCAGCAGATCGTCCATCCGCGCGGGTTTGAGGAATTCAATTGCCATCGAGCGCACTACGAAGGCAAAGCCGGGTGCTTCATTCTGCGTTTCTTCAAACAGGGCGCGGTGATCGGCGCCGAGCAGCCGCAAGTAGTTCGTTCTGCCCCGTTCCATGAAGCGCAGATAGTTGGCGTGATAGACAACGCCGGAAAAATCCGTGTCCTCGTAATAGACGCGAATCTGCATCCGATGGCGGCCGTCGCGGATCGCGCCGTCCAGATAGGTTGCTGTCACTTCCGACCCCTCGATCGCCTGGGAAGCTCACCGTTTTGCGCAAAATCTGTTGGCACGCAAGCGCAGCTGCGTTCGTGACGAACTACGAGATAGCCGGATCTGGTCTGGACCGGCTTACTTACCAGCGATTTTGCCCAACCAGGACATCGAGGCGCGCCTTCAACTCGTCGGAACGCCCTGTAGTACCAGACTCCGCCGAGCAGGTCGTGAAAACGTTTGTTCGCCGCCGCCTCCCGCTCGATCCGGTCGATGGTCTCCATACTGATCACGTCTTCGAGGGCGCCGGCCGCCAGCAGCGACAGCAATGCCGGATTGGTCTCGACCTTCAGGATCTCCACAATCAGGTCAATCGCCTTGTCGGGATCTTGATCATGCAGATCCCGTTCGTAGTCCATCATCGCGAATAGATTGTCGTCGCGGTCCCGTGCGGATTTCGAATACTGCTCGATCCAGGCACGCGCCAGCTCCGGCAAGGACATGGCGTCGCAGCCGAGCTGATGATCCGGGGTCTTGCGCGCCTTCTCGTCGGCCCGCCAGCCCTCGATGTCGGCGATCGCCTCGATGCGGTCCTTGAACGGCTCGTCCGGCCAGAAGTAAATCCCGCCGATCAGCCAGCGCAGCCCGGCATTATTCATCGCTTCGGCCTCGATCCGGCCGATCACATCAGGTCCATGCGCATACAGCAGCGAGGGCATCAGCTTGTTGTTGAGCTGCATAACGGTGGCCTTGTCGGTTTCGGCGCGCAGCACCTCAAGCATGAGATCGAAGGTGCGCTCCGGCATCTTGTGCGGCAGATGGTCGAAATAGAGATTTGCCGCCCAGGCGCCTCTTATCAGATCGCGTCGGCTCAATCGCTGCAGCGCGCACCACACCGACGCGAGTTCGGCGACCGGCACGGCATTGAGGAACACGTCGGTATCGTCCGGCGTGCGCAGCTCTGGCACCGCCATGATTGCGAGCACCTTCGCATCTTCGGTGGAACTCATGTTTCGACACTCCAACGACAAAACAGCCGGCCGCCGAAGCGCCGGCAATGCAACTTCTATCCTTAGTCTGTGTGCGAGACGGTCTGGTTCGAACGGAGCACCGTCAGAGCCTGATCGGTTCTGATTGCATCACAACCAAGGCTCTGTCTTTTGTCTTGGCGCGTTTTCTCTACGCGATCCGGCATCCACTTCGCTCGAAAACGCTCTAATTGTCGCCCTCGCCGCCGCCAAACAATCCGAACTGCGCGGGATCGCGCGCGGGCTCGGCGAGGCCGAGATGGCGGAAGGCGTGCGAGGTCAACAGCCGGCCGCGCGGGGTGCGCTGCAGATAGCCGCACTGAATCAGAAACGGCTCGATGATGTCCTCGATGGCGTCGCGCGGCTCCGACAGCGCCGCCGCCATGGTCTCCACTCCCACCGGACCGCCGCCGTAATTCATCGCGATGGTGGTGAGATAACGCCGGTCCATGGCGTCGAGGCCGGCGGCGTCGACCTCGAGCGCGCTCAGCGCGTTATCGGCGATGGCGCGGTCGATCGAGGCGGCGTCCGCCGCGGAGGCAAAATCCCGCACCCGCCGCAGCAGCCGGCCGGCGATGCGCGGCGTGCCGCGGGCGCGGCGCGCGATCTCGTTGGCGCCATCGGGCGTCATGCCGATCTTGAGTACGCGCGCGCCGCGGGTGACGATCTTCTCCAGCTCTTCCTCGGTGTAGAAATTCAACCTGATGGGAATGCCGAAGCGGTCGCGTAGCGGATTGGTCAAAAGTCCCGCGCGTGTCGTCGCTCCGACTAGCGTGAATTTCGCAAGCTCGATTTTCACCGAGCGCGCCGCCGGTCCCTCGCCGATGATCAGGTCGAGCTGGAAATCCTCCATCGCCGGATACAGCACTTCCTCGACCGCGGGGCTGAGGCGATGAATTTCGTCGATGAACAGCACATCGCGCTCTTCGAGATTGGTGAGCAATGCCGCGAGATCGCCGGCCTTGGCGATCACGGGCCCCGAGGTGGCGCGAAAGCCGACCCCAAGTTCACGCGCGACGATCTGCGCCAGCGTGGTCTTGCCGAGGCCGGGGGGGCCGACGAACAGCACATGGTCCAGCGCCTCGCCGCGTTTGCGGGCGGCCTCGATGAAGATCGAGAGGTTGGCGCGCGCCTGGGCCTGGCCGACGAATTCCGACAATAATTGCGGGCGCAGCGCGGTGTCACCGGTATCGTCGGCGCGGCGCTCGGGCGTGACGATGCGGGAGGGCGTGGTCACTTCCCCAGCTCCTTCAGCCCGAGCCGGATCAGCTGCGCGGTTTCCGCATTCTCGCCGGCGATACGCGAGGCGCCTGCAATGGCGGCCGCGGCCTGCGGGGGACCGTAACCGAGATTGACCAGCGCCGAGATCGCATCGCTGACCGGGCGCGGCGCGCGGTGATCGTCGATCGCGCCGGACAGATGCACCAGCGCCGGATCGATATTGGCGAAGGCCGGCGCCTTGTCCTTCAATTCGGTGACGATACGCTCGGCGACTTTCGGGCCGACGCCCGGCGTGCGCGTCACCGCGGCCTTGTCGCGCAGCGCAATCGCGTTGGCAAGATCCGATGGCGGCAAGGTGCCGAGCACCGCGAGCGCAACTTTCGCGCCGACACCCTGCACCGTCTGCAGCAGCCGAAACCATTCGCGCTCGACGTCGCTGCGGAAGCCGAACAGTTTTATCTGGTCCTCGCGCACATAGGTTTCGATCGACAGCACCGCGGCCTCGCCGGGTGCGGGCAGCGCCTGCAGCGTCCGCGCCGAGCAATGCACCTGATAGCCGACGCCCCCGACGTCGAGGATCACATAGTCCTCGCCATAGCTGTCGATCAGGCCCTTCAGTTTGCCGATCATATCCCGACCACCTTCAGCCGCAGCGCCGCGCTCTGGCGATGATGCGCATGCGTAATGGCGATCGCCAGCGCATCGGCGGCATCGGCCGATTTCGGTTCGGCCTTGGGGAGCAGAATCTTCAGCATCACCAGAATCTGGTTCTTGTCGGCGTGGCCGGCGCCGACCACGGTCTTCTTCACCTGGTTCGGGGCGTATTCCGCGACCGATATCCCGAACATCGCCGGCGCCAGCATCGCGACACCGCGCGCCTGGCCGAGCTTCAGCGTGGCGACGCCGTCCTTGTTGACGAAGGTCTGTTCGACCGCGGCTTCCGCCGGCTTGAAATCGCCGAGCACGGCGGCGAGGCCCTCATGGATCGCCAGCAGGCGGCTCGCCAGCGGCAGGCCTTCCGGCGGCTCGACCGAACCGCAACCGACGAACATCAGCCGGTTGCCGTCGATGTCGATCACGCCCCAGCCGGTGCGGCGCAGGCCCGGATCGATGCCAAGGATACGGACGGGATGGCGAATCGGCGCAGATGTCATGGGGTATTTTATACCCCATGCCGGAGTCTCAAGCCTAGCGCACCCTACCGTCATACCCCGCGAAAGCGGGGTATCCAGCACGCCGAAACGTCTGTGTGAATCGCAAACGCGCGGAATACTGGGTCGCCCGGTCAAGCCGGGCGACGACAGCATTGGTGTACCTACCCGCCCATCTTGGCGACCAGCGCGTCGGAGACCTCGAAATTGGCGTACACATTCTGGACGTCGTCGTGCTCGTTCAGGAGGTCGATCAGCTTCAACAGCTTCTCGCCGGTCTCGTCGTCCACCGGCACGGTGTTCTGCGGTTTCCAGGTCAGCGCCGCCTTGCGGGCCTCGCCGAATTTCGCCTCCAGCGCTTTGGCGACGTCGCGGAAGGTCTCTGGCGATGCATAGACCTCGTGGCCGCTTTCGCTCGACGACACGTCGTCGGCGCCGGCATCGATCGCCGCATCCAGCATCGCATCGTCGGATGCGACCTTGGCGTCGTATTCGATGACGCCGGTGCGGTCGAACATGAAGGCGACCGAACCGGTTTCGCCGAGATTGCCGCCGGACTTGGTGAAGTAGGACCGGATGTCGGACGCCGCGCGGTTGCGGTTGTCGGTCAGCGCCTCGACGATCACGGCGACGCCGCCCGGACCATAACCCTCATAGCGAATTTCGTCGTAATTCTCGCTCTCGGTGCCGCTCGCCTTCTTCACGGCGCGCTCGATCGAGTCCTTCGACATGTTCTCCTGGCGGGCGGAGATGATCGCGGCGCGCAGCCGCGCATTCATGCTGGGATCAGGCTGGCCCATTTTGGCCGCGACGGTGATCTCCCGCGCCAGCTTGCTGAACAGCTTCGATTTCTGGGCATCCTGCCGGCCCTTGCGGTGCATGATGTTCTTGAATTGGGAATGTCCGGCCATGCGGTCTCTTTCGGGATTCGTCCGGGATGTAAGGGATGGAAAGCGCGGCGTTATAGGCCGCGGCACCGGCAAAATCAAAGATTTGCCGGGGTTTTCGGTATGTTGGTAGTGGCTGCTGCCTACGTATGAGGCAATCGTTAACCATGACTTCATGCCCGGATGCGAGGATGCGCGTCACATCTTCGTATTTCCCGAGAGAGGCGCCTGATGGCGTTCGGTTTGTTTCGAAAACGTCGGCCGGAACCGGCTGCGCCGGCCGTCGAACCGGCAGCGGTGACGCCAACGATTGCGGCCGACGCCTCCAGCGGTTCGGACGGCGATTCCGCCAAGGAAATCCTCGAACTGCTCGAACTCGAACTGGGCGCGATGATCCGGCAGCTCGAGCGCGCGGCCAATTCGGTCGCCGGCGGCGCCGAGGCGACGGCGGCGACGCTCTCCACCATTCGCCAGCGCACCGACGCGCTGACCGGCCACACCAACGCCGCGCAGAGCACCGCGAGCACTTTCTCGCAGGCCGCGGACAAGTTCACCCATTCGGCGCAAGGCATCGGATCCCAGGTGCGCGACGCCAGCAAGCTCGCCGATCAGGCCAGCGCCGCCGCCCAGGAAGCCAGCCTCATCGTGGATCGCTTGCGCGAATCCTCGGCCGCCATCGGCAATGTCGTCAATCTGATCGCCCAGATCGCCAAGCAGACCACGCTGCTGGCGCTCAATTCCACCATCGAGGCGGCGCGGGCCGGCGCTGCCGGGCGGGGCTTTGCGGTCGTCGCCTCCGAAGTCAAGGCGCTCGCGGTGCAGACCCAGCACGCCACCGAGGAGATCACCAAGAAGATCGATGCGCTGCAGAAGGACGCGGCGGGCTCGGTCGATGCGGTGCACCGGATCGCGCAGGCGATCGAGGCGATCCGGCCGGTCTTCGAAAACGTCAACGGCGCGGTGGCGGAGCAGAACGAAACCACCAGCCACATGTCTGCTTCCGCATCGCATTTCATCGTCTCGGTCAGCGACAGCGCGGCCGAGATCGACAGCGCGGCCAAAGAGGCCGAGGCGCATGGCGAACGTGTCGCCAACGCCGGCAAGGCCGTCACCATGTTCGCGCAGAAACTCAAGTCGCGCTGCGCGGTGCTGCTGAGCCAGGACGAGAGCAAAGACCGCCGCAAGCGCGAACGATTGCCGTGCAATCTCAAGATCGAAATCCAGACCGTGCGCGGCCCGGTCACAGCAGCGGTCTATGAGATTTGCATGGAAGGCATCCTGATCGGCGGCCCGGACGCCGAACGGCTGCCGCTGAACGAAAGCCTCGAGGCCACGCTGGAGAGCGTCGGCGCGTGCAGGATTCGCCTCAGCGAGCGTTCAAAGGCCGGCGCGCAGGCGCGGTTCGAGACGCCGGATGCCGAGCTGAGCGAAAAGATCGAAGACAAGCTGTGGTCGATCCACGACGAGAACACCGAATTCGTCACCCGCGCCATGGAAGCCGGCACCGCGCTGACCAAGATTTTCGAGGACGCGGTCGCGAGCGGCACCATATCCATCGACGATATGTTCGACGCCGATTACGTCGAGATCGCGGGCACCAACCCGGTTCAGCACCGCACCCGGATTCTGGGCTGGGCGGATCGCGCGCTGCCCCCGTTTCAGGAAGCCTTCCTCGCCAGGGACCCGCGCATGGTGTTCTGCGTGATGATCGACCGCAACGGCTACCTGCCGGTGCACAACAAGATCTACTCGCATCCGCAACGCCCGGGCGACGTGGTCTGGAACACCGCCAACAGCCGCAACCGCCGGATCTTCAACGATCCCGCGGGCCTCGCCGCCGGCCGCAATTTGCGCTCCTATCTGATCCAGAGCTACGCCCGCGATATGGGCAACGGCAAAACCATCATGATGCGCGAGATCGACGTGCCGATCCGCGTCAATGGCCGGCACTGGGGTGGATTTCGCACCGCGTACAAGCTTTGAGCATTACCGGCACTTAAAAGTCATGAACCATTAATCGAATTTATTCACCTGGAGGAATGCAGCGATGTCGGTTGCGCAGCCCGTAAAGGCGGAAGGCGCTGCAGCCATCCCCTCGGATAGCGAACGTCTGGTCGATCAGCTTGCGAACCGGATCGGCGGCCTTGGGGTTGAGCTCGCGGACGTGGCAGGAAATCTGCAGGAAGTCGCCGGCCACGTCTCCAGCCAATCCGACCGTTTCGGCCATCTGCAAAAGACCGCCGAGACGATGGTTTCCGCCAATCACGATATCGCAAGCGCGTCGCAGGCGGTGCAGTCCGCCACCTCGGCGGCCGTCGGTGAAATCACCCAATCGCGCGCCGTGGTGGAGACCGCGGTACAGCATATTGCGGCATTGATTGAGGCCGTCGGCCGCATCGAACGGCGTCTCGGTGCCGTCGGAACCGCGCTCGCGCAGGTGGCCAAGGTATCCGGCTCGATCGAGGCGATCGCGAAGCAAACCAACCTGCTTGCGCTGAACGCGACCATCGAGGCCGCCCGCGCCGGCGCCGCGGGAAGAGGCTTTGCGGTCGTCGCCAGCGAGGTCAAGGGCCTCGCCGAAGCGACGCGCCAGGCCACGCTCCTGATCGGCGACACCGTTCGCGATCTCGACGGTCAGGTGGGCAACCTGATCGGCGAGAGCGGCGACGCCTCGCTTCGGGCCAAGAGCGCCGGCGAAGGCGCCCAGCAGATTCAGGGCATCATTGTCCGCGTGCAGGACGGTTTCACGGCGGTCGGCCAGGAGATCGATGGCGTCGCCAGGGCGGCTACCTCCAATCTCGCGCACTGCGACATGGTGATCGACGAACTCGGCAACCTGGCAAAGGGCGTCGACCTGTCGTCGACCGATCTGAAGCACGCCGATGAAAGGGTCGCGAGATTGCTCGACCTTTCCGAGGGCCTGATCGAGCTTATCGCCGACAGCGGGGTGGAGACATCAGACGCACCGTTGATCCGCGTCGTGATCGATACCGCAAAGCAGATTTCCTTTGCTTTCGAGACCGCCATCGAGCGCGGCGACATCAGCCTCGATCAGTTGATGGACGAGAAATACCGCGAAATTCCCGGCACCGACCCCAAACAATACCTCACCGACTATGTCGCATTCACCGACCGGATCTTGCCGCCGATTCAGGACCCGATTCAAAAGATCGATCCCCGCATCGTATTTTGCGTCGCATGGGCGAAGGGCGGGTATCTTCCAACCCATAACCCGAACTATCGCCTGCCGCAGGGACCTGACCCCGTATGGAACAACGCGAATTGCCGGAACAAGCGGCTATTCAATGATCGCGCGGTGCGCAAGGTGGCAGCGAACACCAAGCCGTTCCTGCTGCAAACCTACAGGCGGGACATGGGCGGAGGCAATTTCGTGCTGATGAAGGACCTGTCGTCGCCGATTCGCGTCCGCGGCCGCCATTGGGGCGCATTCCGCATGGGTTTTCGGCAGTCCTGACACGCGAGCGGCTGCGGCGTAGTTGGCCGCCGCAGCCCTCGCGAACGCGGGCGAGACCGCCGAAAGCACCACTTTCGTGCAAGATTCCGATTAGATTTTCATGTGTGGACGGCCCCTGCGGATCAAGGTGCTGTTGGACGTTTTTTGTCGAGGGTTCGGTAGCGTTCATGTGTCCGGCCTTCATTGCAGCCGGCATGGGCCGCTGGCCTCGATGAAGT
>Ga0097691_1001426_pt1 | contig 17655 bp, 16 predicted proteins | sample NGESurdeep072012_8_FD_72858 | JGI IMG/M metagenome (GOLD analysis project Ga0097691, IMG submission 72858) | Arctic peat soil microbial communities from Barrow, Alaska - NGEE Surface sample 210-1 deep-072012 | ecosystem: Environmental > Terrestrial > Soil > Wetlands > Peat ... | reverse complement strand
CGCCGCGATCCATGAGTGCCCGATACAGATCGTCTTCGTGCCAGCGCGTCCCCAGGAACAGCACCCAGGCGTCCGGGGTGAGCATCGGGTCGATGACCGCGAGGTAGCGCTCAAGCGCCTTGGCGCGCTGTCTGGCGTTCGCGTTCTCGTCGGGTCCGACGAGGTCGTCGCACACGAGCATGTCGGCTCGGGCCCCGGGCTTGAGGCTCAGCAGCGAGCCGGCGCGCAGCGTGGCGTCCTTCTCGACGTACGACTCGGCGCCCCGCACCGTCCAGGCCGCTTCGGTCCAGGTCTCGCCGGCCACACCGCCGCGGGCCCAGGGGAAGACCTCGCCAAACGGGCGCGAGGCGACGAGGCGGCGGATCGCCCGTGAGCGCTTGAGCGCGTCGGCCTCGGTCGCGGTCGCGAGGAGCACCTTCACCTGACCGCGTCGCTCGCCGATGAGCCGCGCCACGAGGTGGATGGCCGCGGTCGTCTTGGCGTGGTTGCGCGGCAGGAGGGCACCCGAGGCGCCCGGGCTGTGCGCGTGCTGGAAGGCGAGGAGGCGCCGCAGGTGGGGCGGGTAGCGGAGGCCCGACACGTACTCCGCGAACGCGACGTCGTTGACGGCGGCCACGGCCTGCCAGGCGGCCGCGACGTCGAGGGAGATGGGGGAGCGACGATCGTTCATGGGGTCGCCGCGACGAGGTCGGCGAGGTGGTGGAGGCTCGCGGCCTGCTCGGAGGGCGGGAGCGCGGCGAAGGGAGAGACCTCCGCCTCGAGGGGCCCGCCCCGCCCGCCCGGCGCCATGGCATCGAGCCCCAGGAACTTGGCCACCCGGTCGATCGCCTTGAGCTCGGTGTTGAGGTAGCCCACGCCAATGGCGTCGTCGCGGTAGCGGGCCGAGGAGGCGGCTGCCACGCGGATCACGTCCTTGCTCGCGGCGACGAGCTCGGCCCGCTCCGCCTCCCGTTGGGCAGGATCCAGGCTCTTCGCCCAGCCGCGTCGCATGCGGGTGACGTAGGACTGGACCTGACGGAGCGAGAGCTCGATTGGCACCGCGTTCTGGGCGCTCGCGAGTGCGCCGCGGATCTGCGCCGGGCGCAGGCCACTCAGATACAGGCTCTCGATCCGCTCGCGCAGTCGGAGCTCCTCCTCGAACGGCTTGCGCCCGCGCGTGGCCACGCTTAGCGACCCCACGCTCCGTCGGCCCCGACCCCGCCCGCCCCGCTCACGCGGCGCCCTCGCAGACGGCCCGCTCGCCCGTATAGGCGGGGGTTGCGGGGATGGAGGGTGAGGCTCGCGATCGGGACGACGAAAGCCGCGAGCTCGGGCGCGATGTTCTCGGGTGCTGGGTCGGGCCTGCCGGCGGTCTTGGCGGTGCGCGATAGGCGTGGCGTGCGGGTTGCGGTGGAGGTAGCGTTCACGCGTGGTACTCCGTCTGGCGTCGGTGGGCCGCCTCGCTCGTCGCGAACGGCCTGGTCTGCGCGGCTGAGCCGGAACGGACCCAGGCTACCCGGGCCGCAGGCCAAAGCCTCAGCCTTGTTCAGCCGCCGGCCGTGCAGACATCCAGCTCGTGAAGGAGGTCCTGGGGCAATGTCCCCGGCGAGACGCGAATGCGCGGCGAGGCGAGGCGAGTAGGCCAGCTCATCCTGCACCCGTAGACCACGGTGAATGCCATCGCATACCCGGTCTCCCGGACCAGCGCCTGGTCGAGCGGATCCATGCCGCCGAACGGGTAGGCGAACGTCGTCGGGCGCTGCCCCGTCACAGCCGCGATCTGAACCGCGGACCGGGTGAGCTGGAGGCGCGCGGCCGACGGAATCGCGGTGTTCAAGGGGACGTGGTCCACGGTGTGGCTCCCGATCTCCATGCCGGCAGAGGCAAGGCGCTGCAGCTGGCTCGCGCTCAGCGAGTTGGGGGCGCCGATCCGGCCGGTGATCACGTAGAACGTGGCCACGAGACCCAATCGCCGCAGGATCGGGAACGCTTCGGTGTACCCGTCGCTGCGGCCATCGTCGAACGTGATGACGAAGGTCCGCGGCCGCGGCCGGATGCCCGAGGCAAGGTCTGCCGCGAGTTCCGCGGCCGTGATCGACCGCCAACCCGCCGCCACGAGCGCTCCGAGCTGGGCCGCGAACAGATCCGGCGGGACGACGAGGTTCGGCAGCGAATCTCCGACCTGGTCGGCAGGGGCGACGCGATGGAACATGAGGACCGGGACGCGGACCGCGAAACCGGTCGGCGGCCCCGACGCGGTGGCGGCCACGAGCGGCCAGGTCGCGATCGGCGTGCGGGTCGGGTCCGCCGATGGAACGGCTTGCGACGCGGTCGGGCCGGCCGTCGGGACTTGAGATGTCCCGGCAATTGGGGCCGCGGGCGTCGAAAGGCCGTTGCCCGTGCCCGTTCCGGCGCCGACCGCGATCCCTCCCGGCCTTGCCGGATGCATCGCGGTCACTGGAGCGGCGGCAAGCCCGTAGCCGACCGCCGCGCCCGCGCCAAGCGACACGATGAAGACGGCGAGAGCAAGGACTGCGAACAGGGGCCGCGGCAGGCGCATCATCGCTCCCGGATATCGTGTCGCGTTTCCACGTCGGCGGGCCCGCGACCAGGCGGAGCATAGCGTCCGTCGGCGCTGGCGTCGGCCGGGGCTCACGTTAGCCCTCTCGGTCCGTCCGGGCGACATCCGGTGAGCATCTTTGCAGGCTCCGCCGTCGCGGGCCCGTGGCTCAAGTGGTAGAGCAGGGGACTTGCAAGACCAGTCGGGATGGAGTCATTGCCGCGTGGCCACCAGCGGATTGGCCAGAGTCCGGCGCGACGGGCACGGACGTCTCGCGCTACACTGCCGCCGGGCCGGTAGCTCAGTGGCAGAGCAGTGGACTCTTAATCCGCGTGTCGAGGGTTCGAATCCCTCCCGGCTCACCATCACGTGGAGATCGACGGCCGTTCCGTCGTGGACGGCCGTCTTGGTTCTTTGGAGGAGCAGACTCTGCAGGCGGAGCTGGTGCCCACCGCTCCATCCGGCCTAGGCCGCTTTCGCGTAACCCAGCCATTCTCCGCTGCTCGGAACTTTGGCTCCACGTTCACCACCGACCTGACCCGACCGAGATCTCCAGCCCCGGCCTTCCCGGTTCCGGGGGAGGCTGTCCTCGCGTTTCAGGCCGCATTCAGGCGGATCGGGGATGATGTTAGGTATGCTGCAACCCTTGACCTCCGACGCCGCCGACGCGCGGCCGCGTCGCCCCATCTCGATCGTCGCCATCGCGGCGCTGGTCATTGCCCTCGTCGCCGTTGGATTGTCGGCCGTGGCGATCCTCCGACCCGCCGTGGCAAGCTGCCAGGTGGCCGCCTGGGACGCCGTCCCGAAGGCGAGCGAGATTCCGTCCGGGTGGACGATCGGCTCGACCGACGTCTACCCCGACAACCAGACGACGACGATCGCGGGGCCCGCCTCGGCCTCTGGCTCGGCTGGGTCGACCATCTACGCGAGCGTCACCTGCTTCGGAGACCGCGCCTCGGACGCGATCTCCCGCACCGAGCAGGCGTCGAAGGACGCGGGGCGCTCGGTCACGCCGCTCGACGGAATCGGCGAGACGGGGTACGCGATCGCCGGCGACACGACGGGCGCGAGCGCCCTGCAGTTCCGCCGCGGGCCGCTGGTCGCGTACGTCGCGAGCTCGGGGACGGTCACCGACGCGGAGCTCCGGCAGGCCGGCTCGGCCGTCGACGCGGCGGTGCGCCGCGCCCTCGGCGAAGCGGGGGTCACGCCCGCGCCGGTCCCGAGCTCCGTTTCTCCACCCGTGGGATCGCCGGCCGGCTCGCCCGCTGCCTCCGGCGGCGCGTCGCCGGAACCGTCCCAGGCCGTTGCGAGCCCAGTCGCGCCCGAGCTCGAGGCGCTCATGCCGCACCTGGTCTCGGGGACGACGCTCGCTGTCCAGAGCGCGACCGGCGACCAGGTCCTCGGCACCGATGCCGCGAGCAAGGCGCTCGTCTCCGCGCTGAACAGCTTCGGCAAGAAGCCGACCGACCTGCAGATCGCGCAGGCGTACGACGCGGCCAGCCAGCTCGACCTCACGGTCCTCGGCTTCCGCGTGCCAGGCGTGTCGGCCGCGACGTTCAAGCCGGCCGTATTGCAGACATGGCTCCTCTCCGGCGCGACCGGCGTCACGACGAAGGAGACGACGGTCAGCGGCGTCCAGGTCACCGAAGTCTCCTACGGCGGCGCCACGTCGGTCTCGTACGTCGCGCTTCGCAAGGACGCCGTCATCGTCGTCCAGTCAGGCGACGCGGCGATCGCGGCGGCGGCGCTGGCCGCGCTCCCGTGAGCGGGAACGTCACGGATGTTTCGATCAGGCCCGCGTCCACGGACCCGGTCGCGGTCGGCTGGGACGAGCTCGATGCGCTCGTCGCGAGGCTCGCCGAGGCCATCGGGCGCGAGCACGACCTGGTGCTGGCCATCACGCGTGGCGGCCTGGTACCGGCGGGCATGCTCGGGTACCGGCTGGATCTTCGCGAGATCCTCGTGGCAGGCGTCGAGTTCTACCGGGGCGACGGCGGGACGCACCCGGCACCGCTCGTCACGCACTTTCCTGCCGCCGAGCTCCTGCACGGACGCCGCGTGCTCGTCATCGACGAGGTCTGGGAGACCGGGGAGACGATGGCGGAGGTCGTCCGACGGGTCCGCGAGGCGGGCGGGATCGTCACGACGGCCGTGGTCCACTACAAGCCGGGCCGGTCGCGCGTTGCGCTGACGCCCGACCACCACGCCGCCGTGGCAGATGGATGGGTGACCTACCCGTACAAGTACGGCGGGTAGTCGGGCCCGCCGGGACGGTGTGAACCGGTCGAACCCGGACCGTTGCCGTCGGCTCTTCGAGAAGGGCAACCGGAACGCGATCGTGGCCAGGTCCGCTACGGACAGCGCGATCAGCCGACGATCAGGTGGTCGACCACGAGGCCGAGGACCGCAACAGCGGCGAGCACCGCGACGACGGCGACGACGACCGTCGGGCGCCGGCCCAGGCGTACCAGGACCGCGGCGAGCGCGGCCAGGTCAGCCCGCAGCGCCATGTCGGCGCGGATCCGGTGCCACAGGACGGCGCTCCCGACGACGAGGGCAATGGCCGGCGCGACCAGGAGCAGGCCGGCCACGATCACGCCCGGCTGGGCCCCCATCCAGTCGATCATGTCGTGGGCGGTCCGCGACGGCTCGAAGGCGGACGGCTGCAGCGCCGCGACCACCGCGCTGGTCACGAACACGACGGCTGGCAGGACGGCGACGAACGCGACCAGCGAGCCCAGGGCCTGGACGCGCGAACGGGGATTCATCTCGGGACCTCCGGGAGGATAGGGTCGGGCGTGGGCGAGGATCGCGCCGCGGACGATGTCGGCCAGCAGGCGCGGTGAGTGGCGCTGGTGCTCGAGCAGGGCGCCGAATTCTTCGCCGTAGCGTCGACGCCAACGTTCGGGGTAGAGGCGGATCAGCGGGGAGAGGCGCATCGTCAGGTCGCCGTCAGCCGGCGCAACCCGGCGGTGGCGAGCTTCCGCATGGCGGCCAGCTGCGCTTCCAGGAGGGCGCGTCCGCTGCCGGTGAGGCGGTAGGGTCGGCGGCGATCGGACGCCTCCAGGGCTTCGATCATGCCGCGCCCCTCGAGGCGGGCCAGGGCCGCATAGAGCGTCCCGGGCCCGAGCCTCACGCCTGCGAGCGCCTCGATGTCGATGACCATCGCGTAGCCGTGCTTGGGGCCGTCCGCCAAGCTCGCGAGGATGAGCAGCGTCGGGTCGGGCGGCTGGGTTCCCGGGGCGGGCCTGCGGGGCATCGAGCGTTCCTCCAGGGGCGTTCGTGTGTAAGGGCGTTCGTCTGTCGTAACACGCTATAGCGTACAACGATACGTCCCGCTGTCAATCCGGCATGCGAGCCGGCAAGCGGGGTCGATCCGTGCCGTGACTTGTCGCCGCGGATCCGGGAGCCAGGGACCTGGCCGCCCGGGAATCCGGCCCGCCATATTCGCAGGGCAGCAAGTGTCGCAGGGCCGTCCGCCCTGCTACCCTGTGCCCATCCTTTGCGGCCGGTCCCGTGAGGCCGGCGTACCGGTCCTGAGAGGCCGGAAGGGAGGCATCGTGCGCACGTCGAATCACGTCCACCGCGCCCGTCGGGCCGGTGGCGTTTTCGTGTCCGGAGCCCGATGACGAGCGCTCCGCGGCTCGTCCCGCCGGCGCCGGATCCGGACCTGATCGTCGACCCGCGGATCGGGGCGCGCGGTCGCGCGCTGCTGGCGCTCGAGGACGGCACCGTCTTCGCCGGGGTCGCCTTCGGGGCGGACGTCGCGGCCGGCGGCGACCTCGTCGTCAACACGAGCCAGACCGGGTACCAGGAGGTCTGCACCGACCCGTCGTACGCCGGCCAGGTGGTCGTGATGACATACCCGCTGATCGGCAACTACGGGCGGCTCCGCGGGGACGACCAGTCCGAGCGGCCATGGCTCCGGGCGCTCGTCGTGGCGACTGCCACCGCGGCCGTGCTCGAGGATGCCCGTCAGCTCGCCGCCCTCCTCCGGGACGCGGGGATCCCCGCGATCGCAGGCGTCGACACGCGCGCGCTCGCGCGCCACCTCCGGGCGCACGGCTGCCTCCGCGGGATCCTGACCGCGCCCGGCGAGACGGATCCCGTGGCGGCGGTTGCAGCCGCCCGCGCCGTGCCCCGCTGGGAGGACCAGGACTTCGTCGGCCAGGTCTCGCCCATGGCGGCCGTCGAGGTCGGCGACCCGGCCGCGGAGCCCGACGCCCCGCTCGTCGCGATCGTGGATTTCGGCCTCAAGGCGAACATCGTGCGGAGCCTGCGTCGACGCGGCGCGCGCGTTCGCATCCTGCCCTGCACCGCGGCGGCCGCGACGGTGCTCGCGCCGGAGATCGACGGCGTCGTGCTCTCGCCCGGTCCCGGCGACCCGGCCCGGCTCGCCGGCCCGGTCGCGCTGGCGCGCGAGGTGATCGCCGACGGCCGCCCGCTGCTCGGGATCTGCCTTGGCCACCAGATCGTGGCGCGCGCCGCCGGCGCCGAGACCCGGCGCCTCCGGTTCGGCCATCACGGCGCGAACCATCCCGTCCGGGACGTCGAGATGGGCCTGGTCCAGGTGACTGCCCAGAACCACGAGGTCACCGTGGACGGCGCCACGCTCCCCGTCGATGGCGGGTTCATCGTGAGCCAGGTGAACCTGAACGATGGCTCCGTGGAGGGACTCCGCCACCGCTCGCTCCCGATCGAGACCGTGCAGTACCACCCCGAAGGAGCGCCCGGGCCCCTGGACGCGCTCGCCGTCTTCGACCGCTTCGTGGCCGCGGCCCGGGCGCGCGCGGAGTCCCGGGGGTGAGCGAGGCTCCAACGAGCCCCGGCGCTGCCACGCGGCCCCGCCCGCCGAAGCCCGGCTCGGTCCTGATCATCGGCTCGGGACCCGTGGTCATCGGCCAGGCGGCCGAGTTCGACTACGCCGGAACCCAGGCGTGCCGCGCCCTGCGCGCGGAGGATGTCCGGACGATCCTCGTGAACTCGAACCCGGCCACGATCATGACCGATCCGACGGTCGCCGACGCCGTCTACCTCGAGCCGCTCACCGTCGCGGCGATCGAGGCGGTGATCGCCCGCGAGAAGCCCGACGGCCTCCTCGCCGGCCTCGGCGGCCAGACGGCGCTCAACCTGGCGATGGCCCTGGCGCAGGCCGGGGTCCTGGAACGCCATGGCGTCCGGCTCCTCGGCACGCCGTTGCGGGCGATCGAGATGGCCGAGGATCGCGAGCAGTTCCGCGACCTGCTGGACCGCCTGGAACAGCCCTATGCGCCGTCGGCGATCGTCGAGGGAGCCACGGACGCCGAGCGTGCCGCCTCGGCCGATCGCGCGCTGACGCAGATCGGGCTGCCGGCGATCATCCGGCCCGCCTTCACGCTTGGCGGGACCGGCGGCGGGATCGTCGAGATGGAGGCTGATTACCGCGAGCGCGTGCGGGCCGGCCTGCGTGCCAGCCCCATCGGCCAGGTGATGGTGGAGCAGTGCCTGGTCGGCTGGCAGGAGATCGAGTACGAGGTGATGCGCGACCACGAGGACACGTGCATCGCGGTCTGCTCCATGGAGAACGTCGACCCGCTGGGCGTCCACACCGGCGATTCCATCGTGGTGGCGCCGATCCAGACGCTGCCCGATCCGGTCCACCAGCGGCTTCGGAGCGCGGCGCTCGCCATCATCCGCGGCCTGGGCGTGGAGGGCGGCTGCAACGTCCAGTTCGCCCTGAGCCCGGATTCCCGCGACTACGCGGTCATCGAGGTGAACCCGCGGGTGAGCCGAAGCTCCGCGCTGGCCAGCAAGGCCACCGGCTACCCGATCGCCCGCGTCGCCGCCCAGATCGCGATCGGCCGAACGCTCGCGGAGATCCCGAACGTCGTCACGGGAACCACGGTGGCGGCCTTCGAGCCGGCCCTGGACTACCTGGTCGTCAAGCTGCCGCGCTTCCCGTTCGACAAGTTCCCGCGTGCGGACCGGACGCTGGGAAGCCAGATGAAGGCAACCGGCGAGGTGATGGCGATCGACCGGACCTTCGGGGCGGCGCTGAACAAGGCGCTCCGAGGCCTGGAGCAGGCGGGCGCCGGCCCACTGGCCGAGGACCCCGCATGGACGTCGACGCTGGCCTACCTGGCGGCGGCGCACGACGGCGCGGATGCGGGCGATTCCGACACGGCCGAGGACCCGGGCCTGCCGGACGAAACTGACTCGGTCATCCGCTGGATCGACGAGAACGGCGACGCCTGCGAGTCAACCCGTCACGCCCAGCGGACCGCCGCCCCGATCGTCCTCCGCCGCTTCCTCGCCCCGTCCGACAACCGGCTCTGGCGGATCCTGGCCCTGCTCCGCCGCGGCGTGCCGGAGGCGGCGCTCGTGGCGGCGACCGGCATCAACTCGTGGTTCGTGGCGGAGCTGGGCCGTTCCATCGCCCTGGAGGGGCGGCTGCGCGATGCCGGCCCGGCGCTGCTGGCGGCCGGCGTCGGCCTCGACGGAACGCCAACCGACCCCGCGATGGCGACCCTCCTGGCGACGGCGAAGCGCGCGGCGCTCGGCGACCGGGAGATCGCGGCGCTCGCCGGAGTCGCGGAACCCGAGGTCGCGTCGACCCGGCGCGCGCTGGGCCTCGTCCCCGGCTTCGCCATGGTGGACACGTGCGCGGCCGAGTTCGCCGCAGAGACGCCCTACTTCTACGCGACCTACGCCGCGGCCGGCTCGGCTCCGGAGGCGTCACCCGTCGCGCGTCCCGCCGCGCTCGTTATTGGCAGTGGTCCGGTCCGGATCGGGCAGGGGATCGAGTTCGATTACTGTGCCGTCCGCGCCGCCGAGAGTCTCCGGTCGCTCGGTTGGCAGGCGGTGATGGTGAACTCGAACCCGGAGACGGTCTCGACCGACTTCGACGCCTCGAGCCGCCTCTACTTCGAGCCGCTCGACGTCGAGTCGATCTCCGAGGTGATCGCCGCGGAGACTCCTGCCGGTGAGACGCCGCTGCCGGCGTTCGTCCAGTTTGGGGGGCAGACGCCCCTCAACCTGGCGGGGCCGCTCGCCGCGGCCGGCGTCCCGCTGCTGGGTGCCTCGCTCGAGACGATCGACCAGGCGGAGGACCGCGTCCGCTTCAGCGCGCTCGTGGAGCGGCTCGGGATCCCGCAGCCGGAGGGCGGGATGGCCCGCTCGATCGACGAGGCGGAGGCGCTCGCCGACCGGGTGGGGTACCCGGTGATCGTCCGGCCGTCGTTCGTGATCGGTGGGCTGGCGATCGATTTCGCTTACTCGCGCGACGACCTGGTGACCCAGCTGGCGGCCGCGACCGTCGTGGACCCGGATCGGCCCGTCCGGATCGACCGCTACCTCGAGGGCATCGAGGTGGACGTGGACGCCGTCGCCGACGGCGAGACGGTCCTCATCCCGGGGCTCCTGGAGCAGGTGGAGCGGGCCGGCGTCCATTCGGGCGACTCGGTCGGGGTCTTCCCGCCGCAGACCGTGAGCGAGGCGGACCAGGCGCTGATCGTCGCCTCGATGGAGCGGATCGTGCGGGCGCTGGGCGTGCGCGGCCTGGTCAACGCCCAGTTCATCGTCCGCGAGGACGGCGTCTACCTCATCGAGGTCAACCCGCGCGCCAGCCGCACCGTCCCGTTCATGAGCAAGGTGACCGGCGTGCCGCTCGTGGACCTCGCCGTTCGGGTCGCGCTCGGGCAGACGCTGCGCGAGAACGGATGGCCGAACGGGCTGCTCCCGCCGCCGTCATTCGTCGCCGTCAAGGCGCCGGCATTCTCAACGACGAAGCTGCGCGGCGTGGACCCGTCGCTGGGCCCGTTCATGCAGTCGACCGGCGAGGTGATCGGGATCCACGTCGACGTGCGCGTGGCAACCGCGAAGGCGCTCCTTGCCGCGTCGCTCGTGCCGCCACGACCGGGAGAGGACGGCGCCCTGGCGCTCCTCTCGGTCGCCGACCGGGACAAGCCGCTCGTCGCGGCTCTCGCGGCGGCGCTCGCGAGGGCCGGCTACCGGTTCGCGGCGACGCCCGGGACGCGCGCGACGCTGCACAGCCTTGGCTGGGAAGCGGAGGCGGTCGCGAAGCTTGGCGAGGTGGCCGCCCCCGGCGAGATCCCGATCCTGGACCTCATCGCGTCGGGCACGGTTCGGCTGGTCGTCAACACGCCCACGCCGCGTTCCGGGCCGGTCCGCGATGCCGTCGAGATCCGCCTCGCCGCGATCGCCGAGGGTGTCCTCTGCCTGACGGCGATGGAGACGGCAGTCGCCGCCGCCCAGGCGCTCGAGCCGGACCTCGAGGCGCTCCTTGCCGAGGTGCGGCCGCTCGGCGACTGGGTTCCCGCGCCCGGCGTCCCGCCCGCCCGCCGGCCAGGTCTCACATCCAAGCGGGCCGGCACGCCGAACCCCAGCGGCGGCGCTGCACGAACGAGCGCCGCCCGTACAATCGGCGGGACCCGGCACACCGCTAACCGTCGGCCGCCTTCACGAGGGCCCGCATGACCGTTCCGACCGTCCGCTACACCGATGAGCGCCTCCCGAACGGACTGCGCCTCGTGATCAGCGAGGATCACCTGGTCCCCGTCGTGGCCGTCAACATCTGGTACGACGTCGGCAGCAAGCACGAGGAGCCCGGCAAGACGGGGTTCGCGCACCTCTTCGAGCACGTCATGTTCCAGGGCAGCCGGCACGTCGCGAAAGCGGAGCACATCGCGCTGGTCCAGGCCGCCGGCGGCAGCATGAACGGGACCACCTGGCTGGACCGGACGAACTACTACGAGACGATGCCCTCGCACCAGCTGGAGCTGGCGCTCTGGCTGGAAGCTGACCGGATGGGGACCCTGCTCGAGGCGCTCAGCCAGGAGAATCTGGACAACCAGCGGGCGGTGGTCAAGAACGAGAAACGTTCGAGCTACGACAACCAGCCGTACGGGACCTGGCAGGAGAAGCTCCTCGGCCACCTCTACCCGGATGACCACCCGTACCACCACCCGACGATCGGCTCCATGGAGGATCTCGACGCCGCGTCGCTGGAGGACGTGGCCGCGTTCTTCCGGACCTACTACGCGCCGAACAACGCGGTGCTCTCGATCGTCGGGGACGTGGACCCGGGCGACGCCCGCGCCTCCGTCGAGCGGTACTTCGGGCCGCTCGCCGCGAACCCGGCGATCCCCGCCTTCCACCCCGACCCGCTTCCACTCACGCTCGGCGGCGAGCGTCGGGAGACGGTGCCGGACCGGGTCCCGCTGCCGCGCATCTACGTCGGCTACCGCGCCCCGACGCTCGGAGATCCGCGCCTCTACGCGCTGGAGATCGCGGCCCAGGTGCTGGCGGGCGGCAAGGGGAGCCGGCTCCACCGTCGGCTCGTCCGCGACGCGCAGATCGCGCAGGACGTGGCCATGTTCGGCCTCGCCTTCTCATCCGGCCCGTCGGTCTTCATGGGCTGGGCCACTGTCCGGCCGGATGCCACGGCCCAGGCGGTCGAGGCCGGTTTCTTCGACGAGCTCAGGCGGGTCGGCAGCGAGGCGATCAGCGAGGACGAGCTCGGCCGCGCCAAGGCGCTCATCGAGACGGACGAGCTGGCCGCGCTCCAGCGGGTGAGCGAGCGCGCGGACCGGCTCAGCATGTACGCGACCCTGCTCGACGATCCAGACGAGATCAACCGGCAGCTGGAGCGGTACCTGGCCGTGACGCCGGAGGATGTCCGGGCCGCATGCGCCGAGTTCCTCGTCGCCGACAACCGGGTCGTCCTGACGTACGTGCCGGCCGACGCCGGTACCGAATCCACGGAGGTCGCATGAACGCCCAGGATCCCGTGGAGGCGGCGCTGGGCGTCCGTCCGGTTCCCGGCACGCCCCGACCCTTCACGTTCCCGGCTGCGGCCCGAAGTCGTCTCTCGGGCGGCCTCGCGCTCGTCACGGTCCATCTGCCGGGGCGGCCGCTCGTCTCGGCCAGCCTCTACCTGCCGAACGGCGCCGTGGACGAGCCCGCCGGCGAGGGCGGCGCCACCGTGCTCACCGCGCGGGCGCTGACCGAGGGCACCCTCCATCGAGACGCCGTGGCCATGACCGAGGCAGCGGAGCGGCTGGGCGCGTCGCTGCGCGCCGAGGCCGGATGGGACGCGACCGTGGTGGGCGTGGACGTCCCGGCAGAGCGGCTGGGACCGGCCCTCGAGCTCCTCGCGGAGCTGGTCCGCGAGCCGGCGTTCCCCGAGCGGGAGGTGGAGCGGCTCCGGGACCAGCGCCTGAACGATCTGCTCCAGGCGAAGGTCGACCCGGCCCGGCGCGCCGAGGAGGCGTTCATCGAGACCATCTACGCCGCCGGGACGCCGTACGCGCGGGTCGCCGGTGGACGGCGCGAGACGGTCGAGACGCTCGACGCGGACATCCTCCGGCGGGCCTACGGGCGCCGAGGCGATCCGGATCGTGCCGTGCTCATCATCGGCGGCGACCTTGCCAACCTGGACGTCGCCGGGCTCGTGGAGCCGCTCTTCGGTGACCTGGCGGTGCCCGGGGCTGGCTCGGGGGCGTCGGCGGCGCTGCCGGTTGTCGAGGACGGCCTCGATCGTTCCCGGGTGCGCCTGGTCCACAGGCCGGGCGCCGTCCAGTCCGAGCTCCGTGTCGGGCACCTGGGCCTGCCGCGTCGATCCCCCGATTACCACGCCGTCACCGTGATGGCAATGATCCTGGGCGGGCTGTTCAACTCGCGACTGAACATGAAGCTTCGCGAGGAGAAGGGCTACACGTACGGCGCCGGGGCGGGCTATGACTTCCGACGATTCGCCGGGCCGTTTTCGGCGCGGGCGGCGGTCAACACCGACGCCACCGTCCCGGCGCTGGCCGACCTCCTCGCCGAGCTCCGCCGGATTCGCGAGGCGACGCCGAGCGACGCCGAGATGCGAGCGGCCCGGGACTACCTTGTCGGCGTCTTCCCGCTTCGGTTCGAGACGCCGGGACCGATCGTGGCCGCGCTTGGCGGGCTCGTGACGTTTGGTCTCCCGGCCGATGAGCTGGACCGCTACCGCCCCGCCATCGATGCGGTGACGGCCGCTGACGTGCTCGCGGCCGCCCGCTCCCACCTCCACGTGGAGCGGCTCGCCGTGATCGTGGTCGGCGATGCCGATGCCGTCGGGGCCGACCTGGAGAAGGCGGGCATCGGCGACGTCGAGGTGGTGCGCGAGCCCGACCCGGTCGCCGAGGAGGCCTGATCCGAGGGGCGAGACCAGGTCCCGCCGATCGTCCTGGCGCCAGCTCGCCTGAAACCTTCCCCCGTGCCGCTGCCTCATGACAGGTAGCGGGGCCGATACGACGCCTGGCCGCGCGGCAGCCGGCCGGTCGGCTCGCCAGGAACCTGGCGCACGAAGGGTACGAAACAATGGATCGGTACGGTCCGAGACTCATTCGCGGTGTCGCCGCGGCGTCCGTCTCCATCTTCCTCGTCGCGGGAGCCGCGTTCGCGGCGAACGCGGTGATGGGCCCGCCGAGCGTCGGCCCGAACTTCGCTCCGGCGGCCGCCGTACGCTCGCCGCTCGGCGCTTCGAAGGTCGCGGAGCCCACGGAGGCCGCGAGGCCCGCCCGGTCCGCCGAGCCGGCCGAGACGCCGGATGCCCAGGACCAGTCGGGCGACCACGACGACGGCGACCAGGCCACCTCGACTTCCGGCGCGACGCCGCAGCCGACCAACAGGCCCGAGCCGGCGGAGACGAACCAGGGCGGCGGCCACGGCGACGGCGGATCCAGCCACGGTCAGGGCGGCTCAGACCAGGGCGGCAACGGGTAGAGCTCCGCGCATCGGGACGATTCCCGGAATAGGGGAGACGGGTCATGTGGCGGAGGGCGGTTCGCGCGGCGTATCGTCGTCGGGCCAGCCTCCCAACCCCGGCGATCGACGCCCCGACGCAGGAGACCTACCGATCGAAGCACCGCGCGACCCCGGCCTCCACGAGGCGCCCGAGGACGACCTCGAGGCCCGCCGGGTCGTCGCGGCCGTCCTTGGCGGGGACCGGGATGCGTTTCGAGTCCTCGTGGAGCGCGAATCCCGCGCGCTCATGCGCAGCTGCTTTCGCGTCCTCGGCGATCTCCACGACGCCGAGGACGCAGCGCAGGAGGCATTCGTGACCGCGTATCGGGCGCTCGGGACGTGGCGCGGCGACGGGCCGTTCGGCGCGTGGCTCGCCCGGATCGGCGTCCGCATCGCGGTCCGCAAGGCATCGCGGCGGCGGCCCGTGGCCTGGATCGATCCGTCGCCGATGGCGGCCCACGGTGGCGGAGCCGACGTCGACGGCGCCAATCTGGTCGGGGAGCGGGCACTCCTCGCCGCCCTCGGCCGGTCCGAGGCGGACCCCGCGCAGCTCGCGGTTCGAGCCGAGCGCGCGGCCTCGATCCGGGCTGCCGTGGCCAACCTGGAGGAGCCGTATCGCGAGGTCGTCGCGCTCCGGTTCTTCTCGGAGCTGTCGCTGGCCGAGATCGCCGTCGTGGCCGGCCGGCCGCTCGGCACGGTCAAGACGCACCTCCACCGCGGCCTGCAGCGGCTCCGCCGAGCGCTGGAAGCGCAGGGCGGAGCCTGATGGCCGGCGCACAGCGGCCCGGCCACTTCCGCCCCGGCGAGCTCGACGCTGCCGACCTGGGGCCGGGCGGCGAGGCGGAGCTCCTCGGGACGGCACGCGAGCTCGAGTGGCTGGCGGCGAGCGAGGACGTCGGCCCCGGCCCGGGCTTCGCCGACCGCGTGATGGCCGCCGTGAGCCGGGACCCGGCGCCGCGGCCGGTTGCCGCCGCGCTCGGCGCCGCTCGTCGCCGAAGCCCGCTCGCCGCCCTCGCGGCGCTTGGCGATCTCTGGCGGGTCGCGTTCACGGGCGGCCGCCCCTTCGCCGTCCGGTTGCCAGCGATGGCGCTCGTCGCGCTGCTCGTGCTCGGGTCCGTTGGCGCCGGAGCCCTGGGCGCCGGAGCGCTCGCCGGACTTCTCGGCCGGACGCCGGACGCGACGCCGGCACTGTCGCCCTCGCCGCTCGTGCCCTCCTCGCCGCCGGAGCCCACCGCGAGCCCGTCGGCGTCGGCGTCGCCGTCCGTGTCGCCGGCGGCGAGCGAATCGGCGGAGCCCAGCGGGGCGCCCGAGCCGTCGGAGAGCCCCGAGCCGTCCGACACGCTCGAGCCGATCGGCGCCCAGGTTGAGAGGCCGGCGGCGACCGGTGACCACGCCGCCCGCCCGACCGGCACGCCGTCCCCGACCTCGCGGCCAACCCACACGCCGGAGGCCCCCGAGACGCCCGGGCCAACCCCGTCGCCCGGGCCAAGCGAGTCGTCCCAGGCCACGCCCGGGTACGGCGGAGGCTCCGGGGGCGGGTAGCGGCCGCCGATCCACCCACCGGCGAGGGCGGCGCCCCTGCTAGGCTGCAGGCATGCTCGCCGTCGTGGGTTCGCCGTCGTTCAAGCTGGGATCGATGCCCGCTGCCGCCGTCGACGCGGGCGGGCTCGCGGCGGGGATCGCGCGGGCCGCCGCTGCCGCCGGCGCCCAGGTCCAGCTGATCGGGAAGGTCGGAGACGACCCTGCCGGCGACGCGGTGCTCCTTGCGCTCGCCCGTGGCGGCGTCGGGCACATCGCGCTCCTGCGGGATGCGGGCCGGGCCACCCCGGTCGCGTCACCCGTGGACATCGAGGTCGACCCCGTCGAGGCGGAGCCGATCGCCGCACTCCTCGCCGAGGCCGAGGCTGCCGACCGCCGCGACATCAGTCTCGGCGAGGGTGCCACGCCGCCGGCGCCCGGCCTCGCGCTCGAACCGGCCGACATCTCGCTTGGGCTGCGGTACGTCAGCGAGTTCCGCGTGCTGGTCGCGGCAGAGCCGCTCGACGAGCCGTCCGCGGTGGTCGTCGCTGACGCTGCCGCGTTCGCCGATGCCGCGCTCGTCGTCGTCGCGCCGCGCGGGCAGGCGACCTCCGCCGCGCTGGCAACGGCCATCGTCCTCGAGGCGCCCGAGGTTGACCCGGACGGCGCGTTCGCCGTGCTGGTCGGGCGCTTCGCCGCGGCCCTGGATCGCGGGTTGGACGCGGCGGACGCATTCCGCGCCGCGACCGTCGAGGGCGGCTGGGAGCGCGCCGCGAGCTGAGCGCCGATGTCGGGTCCGCGGTCGCCCGATCAGCCGAGCGGGAGCGGGCGCTGGCCTGGTTCGGGCCCGAGCGGACCCAGCGGCACCACGAGGTCGGGACCCTCGTTCCGTGCGCTGTTGACGCGCTTCGTGACCGGGTAGCGGATCAGCAGGTCGTCGGCTGCCGGGCGGAGCAGGCCCAGGAGCGCGGCCGGGTCCGGGGCCGCGGGGTCCAGCCAGGCGCCCCAGTCGGCCGCCGAGAGGATCACCGGCATGCGGTCGTGGATCGGCGCGACGAGCTCGTTGGCCGGAACAGTGATGACGGCGAAGGTGCGCTCCCATAGACTGGTCAGGGGGTCGCGCCAATTTTCCCAAATGCCGGCAACGCCGAACACCTCGCCGTCGCGGCGCGATATCGCGTAACGCTTCCCGGTCGCGTCCTTCTGAAAAAAGCTGTTCATCGGCACGATGCACCGGCGCTTGCGGTAAGCGTCCCGGAACATCCGCTTCTCCGAAATGGTCTCGGCCCGCGCATGAATGGGCTGCAGATCAGGTCGCCTGTCCGCATAGTGCGGGATCAGGCCCCACCGAAGCCGTCCCTCGACGGCGAGACCCGTCTCGGGGTGGCGGCGGAATACGAGCTGCAGACCCGCCGGCCGGGCGCCCTCATCGCCAAAATTGGACATGGTCGACCCGTTGCTTGAAACGTTCAGGCGCGCTGAACGGAACCGATGCCAGCGCGTTGTCTGTCCACATCAAGGATACCAAAATGACCGAAATCAAAGAACACATGGAAGTAATCGGCGCCGACGGCGTCCACATCGGGACCGTAGATAGGATCGAGGGCAACCGGATCAAGCTCACCAAGAAGGACAGCGGCGAAGGCTCCCACAAGGGGCATCACCACTACATCGACCGGAGCTTGGTTGCCGATGTCGAAGGCAACAAGGTTCGCCTGTCCGCGACCGGCGCCGTCGCAGTTACGATGGAACAAGAAAAGACCTGACCGTTCTGCCCTGATAAGACCCCGCCCGCCCACATGTAGCTCTGTGCGGCGGGCGGTTTG
>Ga0097691_1001423_pt1 | contig 17684 bp, 15 predicted proteins | sample NGESurdeep072012_8_FD_72858 | JGI IMG/M metagenome (GOLD analysis project Ga0097691, IMG submission 72858) | Arctic peat soil microbial communities from Barrow, Alaska - NGEE Surface sample 210-1 deep-072012 | ecosystem: Environmental > Terrestrial > Soil > Wetlands > Peat ... | reverse complement strand
GGTTCCCGATCTGCGACGCATCGCTGCGATACTGCGGCTGCATACGCACCACCAGGTCGAACAACTTTTCGCCCTGGATCACCTGGGTCGCAGCCTGGCCGCCAACCCTGTCGCCTTCTTTTGGCGAAGGGTGGGCTCGTGCCCCTTCGTTGTTTGAGGATTCGAGAGAGCTTCCCGATGGATGAACGCAGGCTGTGTCAGGCCTGACACGTAGAAAGCAGAACTTCAACTCGATTGCGGTGTTCTATCGGTCAGGCAGTAGGGGCCGCCGTTTGGGTATCGTTGTGGGCGATTCTGAATGCGGGAACGTGGTTTGACTTAGCGGAACCCGGCAGATCTCGGATGGCACTGCTAGGCCGCTGGGCTGTATACTCTTTCAACGTGACACGGATGGCATCGATAATCGGCGCGAGCCGCTGGCGGCAAATCCTCTGTACGGTCTTGCTATGCACGATGGTGCTGGTCGCTCTGCATAGCCATGCCTCCATCGATCCTTTCGTCGAGCAGCCACTCAGCGGCGGACACCATTGCCTGCTGTGCATCGCGGCGCACCTGCCATCGGCAATGAGCAACGCTGCCGTCGCGCCGCTGCCGCCGGTCGCTTCCGCCGTCGCGCTTACCGCGACCCATACGGAAGTCAAGCGAGAGCCGCAGATTGCTTTCTCGCTCTATATGCGCCCGCCTCCCGCACTCTAAACCGCGCGATTCCTACCTTCGACAGAAACCCTGAAGACGACAGTGCGCGAGCAGAACAATGTCGCGCAATTGCCAGTTACCGTAGGAGAAACTCATGCGAAGCATTCGAGCGGGCCGGGCCACCGTAGTACTGCTGATAGCGCTTACTACTGCGAATATTGGATTTGCACAAACGGCAGCGTCGAGCCAGGAAGACAGAATCAAGGCGCTGGAAGAGCGCATTATCGCCCTCGAGGGGCAGGTGCGCATGTTGCACCAACAGGCGCCGGCGGCCACTCCCGCCGCACTGGCGCCCAATGCAGAAGCGGCTGGCGCAGCACTCGTGGCTCCGGCGCCCGTGACAACGACCGAAGCGACCGGCCAGTTGCCGACTTTCGGTGGCAATACCGCGGCGGCGAAGGCGTTGAATCCGGACATCAGTGTCATCGGCGACTTTATCGGCTCCGCCGGACACAATCCGTTGAACCCGACGCCAGCCTTCCAGATGCACGAAAGTGAGGTCGGATTCCAGGCGATCCTCGATCCGTACGCTCGCGGCGACTTCTTCATTTCTTTTGGAGAACAGGGCGTGAATCTGGAAGAGGGGTACATCACGCTTACTTCCCTGCCTGCGGGTTTCGTGGTGAAGGGCGGTAAGATGCGGGCGGCGTTCGGCAAGGTGAATACGCTCCACAATCACGTGTTGCCCTGGGTGGACCGTCCGCTGGTCACGAACAGCCTGGTGGGCGGCGAGGACGGCATCAACGACGCCGGAATATCCGTCACCAGGATTTTGCCGGCTCCGAAGGGACTGTTCCTGGAAGGAACGGCGCAGGTATTCCGCGGCGACTCAGCCGACGTTTTCAAATCAACAGTTAAGAATGACGTCAGCGTCATCGGTCACCTGCGCGGATATCGCGACCTCACCGAATCGACGAACCTCGACATCGGCGTGTCCTATGCCCGCGGACACAACGACCTGGGGAGCCAGTTTCTGACCAACTTATACGGCGTGGACGCGACGCTACGATGGAAGCCGCTGCGCCGCGCCATCTACCACTCGTTCGTCGGGCGCACTGAGTTTATCTGGAGCGATCGCCAGCAATTGCCATCCCGGGCGAACAGCTTCGGGTTCTATACGTCGGCGGATTACCAACTGGGGCGGCGCTGGTTCGTCGGCGGACGCTTCGACCGCTCCGACCGCAGCCGCAACGCGTCGCTCACGGACGACGGCGGCTCGCTCGTGCTGACCTATTGGCCGAGCGAGTTCAGCCAGATTCGCGGGCAGTACCGCATCACGAATTTCGCCGAAGGTATCAAGTCCAATGAATTTCTGATGCAGCTTCAGTTCTCCCTCGGTGCGCATGGCGCGCACCCGTTCTAGGAGTTTGCAATGAAATATCGTTTTGCATTCGTCGCAACAGTCCTGATGGCGGCGCTGACGGTTGTCCCGTTCGCGTCCGCAAAGAAACTCAACGTCATCGCCTCGACCACCGATCTTGCCGCGCTGGCGCAGGAAGTCGGCGGCGACCGCATCAGCGTGGATTCGATCGCCAAGGGGTACCAGGACCCGCACTTCGTGGAAGCAAAGCCAAGTTTCCTGCTGAAGCTGCGGCAAGCGGACCTGCTGATCAGCGTGGGACTACAACTGGAAATCGGATGGCTACCGCCTCTGATCACGCAGTGCGGGAACCCGCGTATCCAGGTGGGAGCACCGGGATATCTCGACACTTCACAGTTCTCCGAAATCCTTGAAATCTCCACCGAACAGGTGACGCGCGCGATGGGCGACGTGCACCCGCTGGGAAATCCGCACTACTGGCTCGATCCCGACAACGGGCGGCGGGTGGCCAAGGGCATTGCCACCAAACTGGGCGAACTGGACCCGGCCGACGCCGCGTATTTTCAGCAGCGCTACCAGGATTTCGACAAGCGGCTGGCGGCTGCCGAGAAGAACTGGGAAGACATGATGCGTCCGTATCGGGGGCGCAAGGTGGTCACCTATCACCGCTCCTGGCCTAACTTTGCTAAGCATTTCGGGCTGGACGTGGTGGGCTACATCGAGCCCCGGCCGGGCATTCCGCCAACTCCAGGGCATACGATCGAACTCATCCAGCAGATGAGGCGGGACAATATCAAACTGATGCTGATCGAACCCTACTTCGATCTCAAGACGCCGGACAGCATCGCGCGTGAAACCGGCAGTAAAGTGGTGGTCCTTCTGCCCTCCGTCGGCGGAGAGAAGCAGGTTACGGACTACTTCAAGCTGTTCGACTACGATATCGCCCTGCTGGTAAAGGCGTTTAACGAAACGAAGTAACGGAGACTGGAATGGGATTAATCCTGTCATTTTTGATTCTGCCATTTCTGGCAAGCCTGATTCTTACCGGCATCCATGCCTACCTGGGTGTCCACGTGGTGGAGCGCGGCGTCATTTTCGTTGACCTCGCGCTCGCCCAGATTGCCGCGCTAGGTGCGACCATTGCCATCCTTGCCGGCATGGACCCGCACGGACGCGGCGCCTATTGGATGAGCCTTGCGTTCACCTTCCTCGGGGCCGCTATCTTTGCCTTGGTACGTAAGCGGAAGGGGCGCATTCCGCTGGAAGCGTTCATCGGCATCACCTACGCGGTGGCGTCGGCGGCGGCGATCCTGGCGATGAGCAAGGCCACGGGCGAGACCGAGCACCTGAAGGACATGCTGGTGGGAAACATCCTCGCCGTGTCGAAGGCAGAGGTGATCCGGACGGCGATTCTGTATGGTGCAATCGGAATCTTCCACTACATCTTCCGCCGTAAATTCCTGCTCATTTCAACCGATCCGGAGCGTGCGCGCGCGGAAGGACTCTCCATCGGGCTGTGGGACTTCCTGTTCTACGCTTCCTTTGGATTCGTGGTCACGTCATCGGTGGCGATCGCGGGAGTGCTGCTGGTGTTCTGCTACCTGGTGGTGCCGTCGGTGGGGGCGATGCTGTTCGCGGACCGAATCGGACCGCGGTTGGCGATCGGATGGACGATGGGGACGCTGGTATCGGCGCTAGGCTGCTATTTTTCGGTATTTCTGGACCTGCCGACGGGAGCCACCATCGTGTGTACCTTCGGCGCGGTGCTGCTGCTCATGTTCGCGGCGCGTCAGTTCGTTCCTTGGAAGACAGCGGCATAACTCGTTGCGGAGGGCGGGTGGCCCACCCTTTCGCCTGGTGTTGGCGAAGGGTGGGAATCGCGAACTCCAAGAGCCAACCGAAGCGACTACTCGGGACTGGGCACGAACTGGTATCCCAGCCCCCGCACGGTAATCAGGTGCCGCGGCTGTGAGGGGTCTTTCTCGATATACCGACGCAAGCGCACGATGAAGTTGTCGATGGCTCGCGTCTCGGTGTCCTCATGCAGGTTCCACACGTTCTCCAGCATCGCCTTGCGCGCTACCGGACGCCCGCTGTTCTGGATCAGGTAGCGCAGCAGATCGCCTTCCATCAGCGTGAGTTGGAACGTCTGGCCCCGGGCGCGGATCTCCAGTTTTCCGAAGTCCACCGCAACCTCGCCGAAAGTGTAGACGTCCGGTTCCGCGGGTGGCTTCGCCGGTGCGTTGCTGTTCGGTCCTCGTAGCCAGTCCTTGCGCCGCAGCAGGCTCCGGATGCGCGCCAGCAGGATGTCCAGGTTGAAGGGCTTGGGCAGGTAATCGTCGGCGCCGGCTTCGAAACCCTTGAGCACATCCTCGGGACGTCCCCGCGCGGTCAACATCAGCAGGGGCACGAAGTGCTGTGCATCGCGCAATTCACGGGCGACGGTGAAACCGTCCTTGCCGGGCAGCATGACGTCGAGTATGACGGCATCGAACTCTCGCTTTTCTTTCAGCAGGCGATCGAGCGCATCTTCGCCGGACTCGGTGAGTTCCACGGAGTGGCCTTCCGCTTCCAGGTTGTAGCGCAGGCCTTGCGCCAGGTGCGGTTCGTCCTCGACCACCAGGATCAGGCTCATACGCGGTATGACCTCGGCAGGCGGATGGTGAATGTACTGCCGCGCCCCTCGCCCGCGCTTTCAGCCGTTACCTCTCCTCCGTGGCGCCGCACGATCGAGCGCACGATGAACAGCCCCAATCCCGTGCCTCGGACCGTGCTGTTCGCTTGCGTCTCCACCCGGTAGAAGCGTCGGAAGATCCGTCCCAACTCCGATCGCGCAATCCCTACGCCTTGATCTTGCACGCGCATCAGGACGGTGTCGATGTCGGGCATGAGCAGGTTGACCTCGATGTCCTTCTCCGCGCCCGAATACTTCACCGCATTGTTGAGCAGGTTGGCCACGGCGGTGCGCAGTTCCTCCTGATTCCCGACCACAATGATCTCGTCCGGCGGCTCTGTCCCGAATCGCAGGGCGCCCGGTGCAAGGTGATGCCGCACGCTTGCCAGTTCGACTGAGTCCCTGACGATCGCCGAAAAATTTACCTGCTCACGATGGCTTTCCGCGTCCGCGTGGCGCTCTTCTCCCGCTTTCAGTACCTGCTCGACGGTGCCCAGCAGCCGGTCCGTGTCGTCCAGCATGATGCGATAGAAGCCGAGCCGTTCGGCGTCCGCCACTTCCCGGCGCTGCAGCGTTTCCAGGTACAGACGGATGGAAGCGATGGGGGTCTTGAGTTCGTGCGTGACTGCGTTCAGAAAGCTGTCCTGCTGCTCGTTGCGCCGAATCTCGCGCACCAGGAAGATCGTGTTCAGCACGATGCCCGCAATGATGAACGCGAATAATATGATGCCGATGATGAGCGCGCCGACGGCGCGCCAGTTGATGACGATCCAGGTGACGTTGAGCGCAATCGCTACCCCAATGAGGCAGGCGCTCAGGGTGATGAAGAACGCGATCGTCTTGGCCCGGCTCGCGACACGCATGGTCGCCGATCATTGTAGTGGAAGCCAAGAGGGGTGCCCCACCCTGGCCGCTTTTGCTAGGGTGGGTTTCGCGAGCAGATGTGCCCGCGGCCGGACTTCTCAAAACGAATTCCTAGTCTCCGGAAGCACCCACCATGCCGCCTACTTCGACCGTGGCCTTGTCCGGAACATTCTCTGCTGGCTTGAGCTTCGGCAGCTTGATGTCCCATGCCAGGCCCATCATGCGGAGCGCGGAGATGCCCATCCAGTTCATGTCGAACTCATACCAGGCGATTCCATGCTTCGCCGACTGCGGGTGCGCATGATGGTTATTGTGCCAGCCTTCTCCGAAGGTCAGCATCGCCACCCAGAAACTGTTCTTGGACGTGTCGCCGGTGAGGAAACGCTGGCTTCCCCACATGTGGGTGGCGGAATTCACCAGCCACGTGGCGTGCAGGCCGACCACGGTGCGAAGGAAAATTCCCCACATCAGGTATTGAATGCCGCCGACGGCAAAAATAACGATGCCGAGCACCGAGATCGGAAGCCAGTGCCATTTGCTGATCCAGACGTGAAACTTGTCTTTGCGGAGATCGGGGATGTAGGGCAGGAGCGCCGAGGAGTGGTTGTGCAACTGGCGGCCGGTCATGATCCAGCCCATGTGCGCCCAGAATCCGCCGTCGCGCGGAGAATGTGGATCGCCTTCCACGTCGGTGTTCTGATGATGCATGCGGTGCGTCGCCACCCAGAACATGGGGCCGCCTTGCAGCGTGAGCGTTGAGCAAATAGTCAGGAAGTACTCGACCGGCTTATAAGTCTTGTAGCCGCGGTGCGTGAGCAGGCGGTGATAGCCCATGCCGATCCCGAGGCTGCCGGTGATCCACCAGAGGACGGCCGCGAAAGCCAGCGCCTTCCAACTGAACATGAATAATGCGGCGATGGCGCCCACGTGAAATGCCACCATGAAAAACGTGGTCACTGGACTGAAGGGCTCGCGAAATGTCCTGTCCCGTTGCAAAAAGCTCATTCTTGCCATCCTCAAAAGCTGGAGTATTGCTGACCTCCAAGGTAACAACTCGTAGCGAGGGCGTTTGTAATAGTTGTGTAATACCCGCCGCCCGGACCCGCGACAGCAATGATTTGCGACTCCAGCGCGTCTTCGGCGTTCCATTTATCCTGTGTTTCCGAGGATGAGCATGGACGAACCGCGGCAGCGTCCTTATCGAGCGCTGCGCCACCGCGATTTCCGGCTGCTTGGCACTGCGACGCTGATCTCCATCATCGGCACGCAGATGCAGAACGTCGGCATCGACTGGCACATCTACGTGCTGACGCACTCACCGCTGGCGCTCGGCGCCGTCGGTCTGGTGCGCGTGGTGCCGCTGATCGCGTTCTCCATGTGGGGCGGGATCATCGCCGACCGGCACGACCGCAAGCGCGTCCAGTTCACCACCCAGGCCATCATGGCGGTGATCGCGGTGCTGCTCGGCATTGCCACCTGGATGGGCCGCGATTCCGTCTGGCTTGTCTATCTGCTCACCGCGCTGACCGCCGCGACCAACGCTTTCGACGCACCCGCCCGGCAGGCGCTGGTTCCGCGGCTTGTTTCGAAGGAGGACCTGCCCGGCGCGTTGTCGCTGAACCTGACCATCATGTATGTCGCCATGATTACCGGCCCCGCGCTGGCCGGCATCGTCATCGGCGCCAGCGGAGGACGTGCCGCCCACTCTACCCATGGGCTCGCGCCTCTTTATTTCGCCAATGCTTTGTCGTTCGTGGCGGTGCTGGTGGCGCTGTTTTCGCTGCAAGCCTCGGGCAAGCCGGACCCGGCCGCGAACCAACGCGAAGGATGGGTGGCATCGCTGCACGCGGGCTGGCGCTTCCTGTTCAGCCGGCCCATCATTCTCTGGACGATGGCGCTGGATTTCCTCGCCACCCTGTTCTCGGGCGCAATTTCGCTGTTGCCGATTGTTGCCGACCAGGTCCTGCACGTCGGGGCCACCGGATATGGCTGGCTGCGCGCCGCTCCCGGCGCGGGAGCGCTGCTGGCTTCGGTATATACCTCCGTGCACCCGCTGCCGCGCCGTCAGGGGCCGCTGCTGCTGTGGTCGATTGCGGCGTACGGAGCAGCCACGGTGGTCTACGGCTTCTCGCACAACCTCTATTTGACCGTCGCGGCGCTGGCGTTTACCGGTGCTGCCGACCTGGTTTCCACTGTCATTCGCGCCACCATTCGCCAGGTCCTCACGCCCGATGAACTCCGCGGACGTATCACTGCCTTCAACATGATCTTCTTTATCGGCGGGCCGCAGTTGGGCGAAATGGAAGCGGGCTTCGTGGCCGCGCTGTTCCGCTCGGCCGCGTTTGGGACGATGGTGTCGATTATGAGTGGTGGGGCGGCCACGCTGGTGATCGTCGTGCTGGTCGCCATGTTCGCGCCCGTTGTACGCAATTACACGCTCACATTGAGCGAAGCCGCCGCCTCGCCCGCAAAGGATTAGCCGCTTCTTGTTTTTCCGTACGCCTTACGGGGGCTGGCCCACCCTTTCCATTATTGAAAACCTAACGAGAGTTGCCCCATCCTTCCGCCCGGGGTTGGCGGAGGATGGGGGTGTTTCGTGGGCCATCGCTGAGGCGGGTGGCCCACCCTAGCCGGGTTTGCTAGAGCCTGCCCTGAGCGCAGCCGAAGGGGTGGGGCTACTCCTGAACCGTCTCTCACAGTTCCCATTCGGGAATCCGAGACCTGGTGCGCGCCTCTCCGCGAGCGGCATCCCACAGGCGCGACCCGCCAAAAACGGCCTTGGGATACCCCAAGTTACTTGGGCTTATCTTGTTGATTCCAAAGATTCCGGATTTCAAAATTTTTCAGCCCACATCACAAAGTTACTAGATGGTTAATAGGCTCCCGCCGCTGCCGCTCGCTCCCAAAGTGGGAATCCGCCCTCGCTGCCGGGACCGCCCGGCCGGGCGCGGGATCGAGTTCAGCGCGCACTTGCGGCGCCGCGGGCCAAGCATGTAGGGTCGAGCGTCGAAGATGCACCAGGCGTTCCTCATCATCGCGATCGTTCCCGTCTGCCTATGGGCATACCTGCTGCTAGCGAGGGGCTTCTTCTGGCGGGTTGCGGTTGACCAGTCCCTCCCGGCAACTACCAAGGCCTGCGTCGTGGCGGTAGTGCCGGCGCGAAACGAGGCTGGTGTCGTCGAGAAGTGCGTGGCGTCGCTGCTGCGGCAGTCCGGTCCCGTCGTACACGTGGTCCTGGTGGATGACGCTAGCACCGATGGGACAGCGGAGTCCGCGCGTGCCGCCGCCGCGACGGTCGGATGTCCCGAGCGCCTGACCGTGATTGCGAGCGTGCCGCTTGCCGAGGGCTGGACCGGGAAACTGTGGGCGGTGCGGCAAGGTATGGAGCGGGCGCTGGCCACTAGTCCCGACTTCCTGCTATTAACGGACGCGGACGTGGAGCATGGTCCGGAAATGGTGGCGACACTGATCTCGATCGCGGAACACGGCGGCTACGACATGGCTTCGTACATGGTGAAGTTGCACTGCGAATCCGAAGCGGAGAAGCTGCTGATTCCGGCGTTCGTCTACTTCTTCTTCCAGCTTTACCCGCCGGCATGGATCGCGGATGCAAAGGCAAAGACGGCGGGTGCGGCGGGAGGCTGCATGCTGGTGCGCCCGGCGGCGCTGGCGCGAGCCGGAGGGATTGAGGCGATACGCTCGGAGATCATCGACGATTGCGCACTGGCGCGGGCCATCAAAAGTAGCGGCGGGCGAGTGTGGCTGGGGCTGACGGAGAGCAGCCGAAGCTTGCGCTCGTATGGCAGTTTCGCCGAGATCGGACGAATGATCGCGCGCACGGCCTTCAACCAGCTCCGCCATTCCACGCTGCTGCTGGCGGGAACGGTGATTGGACTCGTACTGACGTACCTGCTTCCGGCGGCGCTGCTGGCGAGTGGCGACCGGCCGGCGATGGCGTTGGGTGGCGCGGCGTGGGCCATGATGGCGGCTTCCTATCTGCCGATGGTGCGCTTCTACGGCCTGAACCCAGTGTGGGCGTTAACGCTGCCGCTGGCGGCAATCTTTTACATGGGCGCGACGGTGTGGTCGGCGGTGCAGTACTGGAGCGGGCGCGGCGGACAGTGGAAGGGACGCGCGCAGGACGCCGCGCTCTCCCGCACCAGGCCTTCAGGTCTTCGCAACCAACGATAGGTGTTCGTGCAGGATGCAGAGGCTTCCGTCCGCCTGCTGCACGTACACCTGCGTCGCGCGCCCATTCTGGATGTCTTCTTCGACCACCTTGCCGAGCGCGCCCGAAACGCGGCTGGCGTGGAACTCGAAGGTGTAGCTGGCGACGGCGGCGATATCTCCAATCGGGTGCACTTCGATCAATCCCAGTTGCACGCGGAGGCGGCTCTCCGGGTGAAAGTACTCGCGCTTGCGCCGGGTCACCGCCAGCCTGCCCGGCTCCGCACGCGAAGCGAGTGAGCTGAACACGGTCGCCTCCGGCAGGTAGAAGCTCTCGATGACGTCGGCGGACTTGGCGGCGAAGGCGCCCCAGAAACGTCCCACCTCGGCGCGGACCTGTTCGGCGCTAATACTCACGGGCGCAATCTATAACGTCGTGCGGACTTTGGGTAGTGATTTCAACGTCGTTTTTCAATGTTTCGCTGCTCGCAGGCCGCGCGTTTTCTGGTGCAGCAAATCCGCAATCACCACCGCCATGAGCGCGCAGGCGAGCGCGAACCAGGGCCAGTTGAAGCGTGTCGGCAAGGCATGGCGCAGTGCCGATTCGCCTCCGGGCAACGCGCGGATCGCGGTCTCCATAAAGACAATCAGCGCCAGTGCAATTCCCAGGGCGCCAATCCAGAGGGCGTGCCGGCGCGGCCAGAGCTGCTGGCCGAATTGCGTCACGATAGTCCCGCCGATCACCATCAACAGCGCGATAATGGCCGGCGCGATTACCGGTCCCCACCACGGCAGCGGAATCAGGAAAAGAATGTCCCAATCGAAGACGGACGTTGGCCAGCCGACGATCACGGCGAGAAAGACGTAGTAAAAAATGTCCCACACGCCGAAGGCAATCAGGGAATAGGCGAGCCGTGTACGCCAGTCGCGTCCGGCCAGCCATCCGACGGCGAACAGCATGACCAGCGTGGCGATCTCGCGGACCAACTCCGCATTGCCGAGCGCTTGGTGCGGCGGCAGCGGTATCGCCTGGTACGGATTGACGCGGTCCACCAGCATGCGCAGGTAGGCGACCGTCGCCGATTCCATCCAGGCCATCGCGACGCCGAAGAGCACGACCATCCACCAGCGCTTGCGCTCCGACATCGGTGACATTGTAGAACGTGCCCGCACCCAGCGATGGAGCACTCTTCGCGCTCGATGACCGCGCGGAAATCCGACGACAGTGAGCAAATGTGACCTGTCGCACCATGGCTGCCAGCACTACGATTACTTTACTGCGGTGTGGTGGTCTCTCCTGTTTCCCGGAGGCCGTCGCTCAGCAGTTCGAAGAGCCGGAATGCCGGGCTCTGGCCACGCTGGGAGCCAAGTTGCAAGGAGCAGAGCGCACAGAAGACCGCTGGGGCACGATCCGACATGGGATGAAGCTAGTCGCGGTAATCCTGCTTCTGTTGCCGCTGTCGTGGACAGCCTACGCACAAGTTGTGACTCCGGTGGAGGGCGAAAGCTGGCTTGAGCATCTTCATCGGCCGTTCGACGAAACCAGTATGGGCAAATCGTCCGGTGTTTACGGCCCTGCGGCTCCCATGCCCGGCGATTGGCCGCTGCCACACCCGGGGTTGAAGCTCTCCAACAAGTTCACCGGGCAAAGCACCAAGCTGTCCGGCTCAGACCTTTATCGCATGAAGTGCCAAGGCTGCCATGGCGAATCCGGCACAGGCGCTCCCCCGGAAATCAATTCGGTCCTCGACCCCGTGCGCGCGACCTCCGCGAAGATGTACATCGAGCGCATGAAGAAGGTTGGCATGGACGTGACCATGAAGGATGCCGCGCACCTCGCCAAGCAAGCCGAGGGCACGCTGCTGGTCCGCCTGCACACGGGCGGCACCGACATGCCTTCGCCCAACCCTTATCTGACCGATGCCGAGGTCCGCTCGCTTTTCGCCTACCTGCGTCAGCTTGCCGGCATTCCTGGGGCGGAGAAGCAGCAGGTCCCGATTGTCGAGCCACCCTTGCGCGTCGGCGAGCATATCGTGAAGTCAACCTGCCATATCTGCCACGCGTCGGTCGGCCACAATCCCAATTCCCAAGAGCTCATGGAAGGCCAGATTCCGCCGCTCGACAGCCTCACGTCGCGGCTGAGCGTGAATGAATTCATCACCAAAGTTACGGTCGGAGCGCCGGTGCTGGAGGGCTCGCCTGCGATACCGGTCCGTGGCCACATGCCCGCGTTCACCTACCTGGCGCCCGACGAGGCGGCAGATGTGTATTTGTACCTGTCGCTCTACCCACCGCGTAAGTAGGTGGTGGCGTATGACTCATGCTGTTCTCTTAGCCGAATGTCATCCTGAGGCGAAGCCGAAGGATCTATGCTTTTGGTGCGAGCAATAGAAATGCATGGATGCTTCCGCTTCGCCGCTCAGTGTCAGCATGACATCAAGGAAGGGGGCCGCGATTATTACCATTCGGTTAACCCTTGGACGGGACCCTACCCCCCCCTCCCCCCTTGACTTGGGGTGGTTTGCAGCTAAGGCGCAGAGGACAAGAGGGTTAAACCCGTTTCAAGCCCTCCAAGTAACTTACTGTTACTTGGGGGAGTCCCGAGGGCGTCCCGAAGGCTGTCCCGAGCCCGAAGCGGGAAGAAAGCGGCGCGAGATTTCAAAGAACTTTAACTAAGTAGTTAACAGGAGCCGGATTCGACACAACTCCCTCCACTGCTGACAGCGGTACATCCATATTCACGCCGTAGTGGAGGAGAGCAAGCGATCTGGTCACCGATGCGCGTGATAAGAAGACGATTTTTGTTCCCGTAGTGGGACAGACAAAAGACTTCTAACGGAGAGGACGCAGAAAAGTGCAGAGGAAATCCTCATCCTCCACAAAACGAAGCGGTGGCATGGGCAATCGGCCTAGCTTTTTTGTTCGTAGGCAATTAGCGTGGCACGATGGAATTCAAGGAAAAGTTCATTGGCTTTATCGATGTACTTGGTTTTAAGGGAATGGTTGAGGCCGCTGAAGCAGGCCAAGAAAACACTCTCAATCAGGTACTTCAGATTCTCAGCGAGTACGGTTCAGCACGCGCGCGCGATAGATTTGCAAAATATGGGCCGATGACCTGCCCCGAAAGCGGGCGTCTGCAACGCGACCTTGATTTCCGAGCAACGAGTGTTTCGGATTCACTGATCATTTCGAGCGAAATCTCGCAGGCTGGCGTAATCAACCTAATCCAAATTTGTTGGGCCGCTGTGCTTTCCTTTTTGCAAAAGGGAGTAATGTGTCGCGGGTACATCACACGCGGAGTCATTTTTCACACCGAAACTCAATTCGTCGGCACGGGCTACCAGAAAGCCTACGAGAACGAATCAAAAGTCGCAGCTTTCAAACGTAACGCAGATGAAAGGGGCACGCCCTTCGTCGAAGTCGACCGGGCCGTTTGCGAGTATGTCGAAAGATCCACCAATGCATGCGTTAAAGAGTTATTTTCGCGTTTCGCCAAAGGCGATGGGGACGTGGTGGCTCTTTTCCCGTTCCAACGTTTGGCACATTCGTTCATCATAGGTGACTTTCACGGACAGAAATTCGATCCCGAACAGGAAAAGTTGTCAAACGAGAATGTTCGGAGACTTCTGAACGACATGAAACAACGCGTGAACGCTTTGGTCGATTTGTCCAATCCGAGCGCAATTAGAAAAGCTGAACACTATGTAAAAGCGCTGGATGCTCAGCTCATGGTCTGCGACAGCACTGACGAATTTCTTCGCCAGTTTACCCGCCCCTCTGCATCGCGACGCTAACGGGATGCATGCAGAGGGATGACGCCGCTAATCCCGGATAATCAATTTCCTCGAAAATGAGGATTTAAGATATCTCGACGAAACTGAAGGGGCTGGATGACTTGATGCCGGATCACAATAGTGCTCTTGGACTAACGCCAAATACAGAAGCCAAGTTCGAAGCCTTCAAGTCTTTTGTCGCTCAGTTTCACCCCATTGACGTTCTCAGTCAGTTGACCCTGACTTTTCTGTTCACGCAGGAAACTGCATTCGCTGGCGAGGCGAGCCCTGTAAGGCAGTGGGCGAGATGGATCGAGTTTACTGCCGGGTATCTGGCAACTCGTCCTATTAGCGATAAGACGTGTAGTACTTTCGATGGCAGTGTCTTCGAGCGATTCGAGACTCTGATTAACGAATACTTCAATTCCATCATCGTCCATTTGATGACAAGTCGGCATTCGTCGAGCAAACCAACGCCAATGGATGATTTGCTGATGTCCGCCAAAATCCATTCCTTATATGTTCGCGGAGATGCATATCCGCATCAGTTTCTGGAATATGCTTCGGAGCTTTACGGTCAGCATGACGAATGGTTCAACTCCAATCTGGGCTTCACGATAAATGACGGCATTCGAATCGCCCAAGCGGTCCCGGTTGAGCTTGAAAGACGAGTGAACGAATCCGCGGCAAAAGCGAGAGCGGATTCTCCGCGCCGTGCTGAAGAATTCTTGGAGGCCGGCGAAGCGGCAGGTCTGAGCCGTCGTGAAGTAGAACTCAGAATCGCATGCCAGCTTCATTTTGGAGCCGCCCGGGATCTGTTGAGCTTTTCAGTTGATCAGATAGCGGATATCTCCGGGTTGGAGATCTCGATCTGCAAGGCTTTTCTGAAGAGGATGAGCCAGCGCTTCGGGTATCGCAATGCCTTATTTCCCGATACGTTTAAGAGCGCGACGAGAGCGCCTTGGGATTACAACTGTGTCGATGAGAGGCCGTTCATCGAGTACGACGGCAAGTACTGGCTATTCACGTATTCAATGCTTCCGTCGGTGCTGTTTTACACATTCTACTTCGATCTAATGGACGACCGCGCTTACCGCCCGACATTTGCGGCGAGCAGAGGCGCTTTCGTGGAACTTAAGGTCAAAGATTACGTGACGAGGGTTTTCCCAAGAGAGGCTGTCCTGCTGAATCCCGCCTACCCAAATGGGGAAGAATTCTCGGACGTCGCCGTTCTGTACGACACCAAGATTCTCATCTTCCAATGCAAGGCTAAAGGTTTCACTCGAATTGCACGCATTGGCGAGGACTTCGTTCGCCTACGAGCAGATATGCATGCTGGAATCAGAGCGGCGTTCGACCAGGCCGTTCGCGCAAGGAGGTATATCCGCGATTCGGGCGAAGCCGTTCTTAAGGTTGGAGCGGCAGAGTTGCGTATCGACACAAAGCAGGTCACGGACATCTATCTGATAAACGTGACGTTTATGCCTTTTCACGCCTTGACGACCCGTTTCGAGAATATCGAAGACGCTCTCGGCCTATTCCCAGAGAGAGAATATCCGCTCTCAATGTCCCTTGGTGACTTGGACATCGTGAGTCACATACTCGATTCACCTGCGAGATTTCTGCACTATGTAAATCGTAGATTGAACGTCGAGAAGACGGCGTTCGATCTGCACGCAGACGAACTGGACCTGCTCGGGTTTTACCTCGCTCAGGGGATGTACTTCACCTCGGAAGAAGTCCAAGGTGCAAACGATCTAGCACTTGCCGGTTTTTCAGAGGAGATTGACGAATATGTGCATCGCAAGTACGACGAACAAGAACAAGTCGACCGCCCTCAACCGCCGGTGCCACACGGCTTTGCAGAGTTGATCACAGACATTGAGTCTCTGCGTTCGATGCATAGGACGGATTGCGCCATGGCGCTTCTAGACATGAGTGGGCCGAGTCGGGCAACGATGATTGAAGCGATTGAAACAGCAAAGTCTGAGACTCGCGCCGATGGTCAGCAGCACTCGATCTCGATGGGTGCACCAGAGCATTCAAGAGGATTCTCGTTCGTCAGTCTTGCCGATGCTGATTCGGTGGACACTGTATTCAAAGCCGCATTCAGCATTGCGGCCCTAAAGAAGTATGCCGAGCGGTTCGACGAATGGTTCGGAATGGGCTGGCAGTTGGGGAGTTCGCGATCAGTCGATGTCGCGGTGGCGCTCAAGTTCGGATGGCAACGAGACGAAAAGATGGATGCCGCTGTACAGCAATTCTTGCGAGTGGGCCGAAAAATCGTTCTGTAGAGATTGGTTTACCCCACGCTCACGCCCACGAGCAAGTATCTGTCACCCGCTGCGTGGGCTCAAGAGCAGGCTGGTAGCTCACTTCTTCGCGCGCCCGCCCCTACAGGCGCGACCGGCCGGGCGCCCCACACATCGCGCGGTGCTACGTTGTTCTTCCATACGACTCTTGGGCGGGGGCTGGCCCAGCCTTTCAGCACTAAGAGAACTAGAATGTTGCCCCGCCCTTGTCGCTCCCGATTTTGGAGCGACAGGGTGGGAATTTCTCACTATTGTCAGAGCAATTCCCCTACGACATGGATGGGCCTGCCGTTAGAATCGGCGCACAGGGAGGAACACCCCCATCCTCCGCCAAGACCGGGCGGAAGGATGGGGCAACCATCATGAATTCATCTGTCGGAGAGGATGGGCCAGCCCCCTGATGCCGCTAAAGTACGTCGGGTGGCGCAGCCTTTTCTTGAACAACCCTGATCGAAGCGGCGCTCCAATAGCTTCTCAGTCGATGACGCTTGGCTTGTTCGCCAGTTCGCGTTGACGGTCGGCTGGGCTTCTGCTAGAGAGCCTGACCAATACGATTTTCAACCCGTCCCAACGGTCCTCGCGCGCACATACGTATGAGGGATGCCCAACTTCTCCCAATGTCCAACACGCTGACCGATAGGTGAACGTTGCGCCGAACCCATTCTGGGTGACCAAAGGCGTCGTATCGTGAGGCTCTCCGATTTTTTTCCCCAGGTCGTACATAACTTTGTCCCAGGGACTCGCAAGAGGATCTGACATATCTGGCAAAACAATCTCTGAAAAGTCTGTGACAACGCCATGCTCGAATGTCGTCTCTTCGGGGATCGTATATGACAGTCTTACTGTTATCTTCTCACCCGCTGCCGCTCTGGTGAATTGCTCGCAAATCTCACGGTCAGATGGCCCGGCAACACGGTCGGATGGCCCGTCAAGGTTCCTCTTTTTCGAGGCTTTCGAGCAGTCCTTAATATCAAATTTGGCATATCTCGCTTTGCCTTGAGAACTGAAAAGATAGTCCTGCACGGTTTGGCCCAAATACACACCTTTGACTTTCAATGGGTCGGTTTGTTGTGCTTGCGGAGTTTGGCCGAAAGCAAATGCGGGAGCCGTCTTTGCCCACTCTTGAGCGTGCGAGCAAGAAGCAAGCAACAAAATCAGCACCAGACTTTTCATCAGGGAATCCTCTGCGGAGTTTATGATCTACTCCGGATCGCGACCCTCATCCTACACCGCACCACCACCCCTTCTGGGTTCGGCGGGTGCCCCACACATCGCGCGGTGCTACATTGTCTCTCGATTCGACTCCTGGGCGCGATGTGTGGGCGCGCTCCCGACAGACGGCCTGTAGCGTCCTTGGCACCCGACCGTGCGCGTTCGATCCGAATCACGCATTCGACTGATTCTTACGCCCGCTGAAGCGGGCTTACGCGGCGGCGTCCACCTACCCCCGGCTTACGCCGGGGGCTACGATCTGTCGCCCGCTGCGCGGGCTGAGTGCATGGACGGTACCTACCTATACTCGAGACTTGTTTGTGATCCCGGAAACACCCCCGGCCAAGCCAAACCCGGGCTAGACCGGGGCACCCTGCGAAAAAATGGATCCCAAGCGGCCTCGAAGAACTCTTTACCGCACAGAAAGGAACCACCAATGAGAAATCGTTTCCTGAGGTTCGCTTTGTTGGGTGTGATTTGCGCCTGTGCCGTTGTTCTGTCGAATCCTGTTGCCGTCGCCGGGGCGGACGACGCGAAGGCGAAGGAACTGATCGCGCTCGACACGGATTGGTCGAAGGCCGCTGTCGCCAAGAATGTCGACCGCTTGGTGTCGTTTTACGCGGACGATGCGGTCGCGTATCCACCGAATGAGCCTGCCGCGGTCG